>Ga0181516_10001884_pt1 | contig 15540 bp, 12 predicted proteins | sample PEATcosm2014_Bin_25_FD_121104 | JGI IMG/M metagenome (GOLD analysis project Ga0181516, IMG submission 121104) | Peatland microbial communities from MTU Mesocosm Facility, Houghton, MI, USA - PEATcosm2014_Bin01_10_metaG | ecosystem: Environmental > Terrestrial > Soil > Wetlands > Peat | place... | reverse complement strand
TTCGTCTTCGCGGATATCGCCACCCCAAAATTAACGCACTTCGTATTTCGGGGATATAGCAACTCTGGTTCCGCTCTAGTTGGGAGATACCGCTGTGGATGGTGGAGGCGACCCGCTCCGCGGCTGCTGGTTTGTCTCGTTCAATCCAGTTGCAAATGTGTTCCAGATCTTCGACGGCGGGTAACGACCAGCGGATTTCCATCAAGGCTTGAGGAGGCGCCGGAGCCGGTCGCCAACCTGCTCGTGAGTCAGTGATTCGCCGCGTTCCAACGCGGCTTCGCCGTGCTTTACCGCCTCGATGAATCGATCCTCTTCCTGAAAGTACCTGGCTACCACGTCCCGCACGACCTCATCGGGGCTCAGGCATTGACGCAATGCACGCTCGGCCAGCCGAGATTCGACCTCTGGACTGAATTGCACTTCCATGGGAGTAGTTTAGGAGGAATCCAGATTAAGGGCAATGTGATTTGCTAAGGGCAATGCGATTTCAAAGCTCTTCACCCGCCCAGCCGTCCCAGCGCCTCGACGGACCGCAGTTTCCGCTCCAGATGGCGCTCCAGGGACTGCATCGCAAACCGACGCAGGTCCTGCGCCCTTCGTCTCGGCCACGGCTCTGCTGCGAAGGCCGAAACAGGCGCACGCAACATTCTTTGCGCAAGCCGCCAGGAGTCCTCTGAAAGCGGGCTGGCCGATCCGTTCCGGTGCACGGCGCAGAAGAGCCCATCCCCGTCGCTGGAGAATGAAACCTCTGCTGCATGCAATGCCTCGCCGCAGGCCGTGCAGTGGGCCAAGTCTGGCAAGAGGCCCATCAGTCGAGTCAGCCAGAGGGAAAAATAGGTGAGGGCCATCCAAGGTCCGGAGAAAGAGGGTCCAGATGATTGGGGTGGGGCGTGATCCAAGCGAACGACGGTTGTCTGTTCCAACACCGAAACCAGCAGCCGGAAGACCGCGTCCTGCGGATCGTGCTCAGGCAGAGCCTCGTCCAGCACCTCGGCAAAGAAGCTCAGCACCGCCATCCGTGCATGATCCACGGGAGCGGAAAGCGGTGATCGAACAATCTCCAACTGGTCCAGCCGCACGAGTTCCTGCCGGGGCCGTTCGGCAAACCAGGCGCGGGCGACGGTCATCGGCTCAAGCGCGCCGCCAAAGCGTTTCCGGCTCTTCAAGGCAGCCTTGGCCACACCCTTAACCCGGCCGTAGTCGCGGGTGAAGAAGCTGACGATCAGGTCGGATTCATGCACCGGCCAGGTACGCAGAACCACCGCTTCTGAGGTCAGCACGCCCATAAGTCTCTATCTTCGCACTCTTTCCGCAATGGGAATGGCCGGAGAGAATTCCAGTTGTCCAGTTATACGTTCGTTGTAAAACTGGAAGAATTGCCCTTTAGGTAATGTTTATAGGTCACAAAGTAGAATTTCGTTGGTCCCTGCAATAGAAGAACTTCCGAATGTCAACCGACATTAGAGAGCTCGCATGAGAAGCTTTCGATTTACCTCGCCCGAACATAACGTGAATCTCTGGATTGTGCCGCTGAAAATGTCACTGGCTGCAGTGGTTCTGTTTGCGATCACGATCACGCCGGACACGCTTGCCGCCAAGCACGTAATTCACATTCCCGACTGGTTCACGATGGGCGGAATTGACGATGCGCGGGCGATTCTCAGCGCCATGCTTGGATGCGTCAGCACCGTGCTGGCGCTGATCTTCTCCGTAGCCCTTCTGGTGCTGTCGATGGTCGCTAATCTCTTTGGCCCGCGGCTGCTTTACCGGTTTGTGCAGGATTGGGTGACGCAGGCCTGCATCGGCCTGTTCATGGGGGCGTTTGTCTATTGCTTTCTGGTGTTTCTGGTTACGCACCAGGACGAGCACACCTCCTTCATCCCCCAGGTATCGCTGATTACAAGCTGGCTGCTGGTGCTGGCTGCGTTTGGATTCCTCGTTTATTACAGCCATCGCGTGGCCGCGCTGATCCAGAATCCAGACGCCATTGGAAGGATTGTGGACGACCTTCGGCGCGTGGCCAATGCAGCCCCGCTGGTTAACGCCGGCCAGGCCGCGAGCGACCAAGGGGAGGCCGAAACGATCCGTTGGCTGGCCGATGAGCACAACTCTGTGCCCAGCGAATTGAGCGGGTACATACAAGGGGTCGATCATCGGGCACTGTTGCTCGCCGCCACTTCAGAGAGGGCGCAGATCGCGCTCCTGTTCCGGCCGGGCCAATTTGTGATTGAGGGCGAAGCTCTCGCAGTCGTTTCGCCGCCATCGGCCAGATCCGCGCTGACGCCGGTGATTCTGCGTGGCGTAGCTCTAGGCCGCCATCGCGTGCTTGCGCAGGATCTGGAGTTCGGCATTGCGCAGATTGTGGAGATCGCCATCCGAGCGCTGAGTCCGGCGATCAACGACACTTTTACCGGAGTGGCTTGTGTTGACCTCATGGGCGAGAGCCTGACAATTCTGGCCGAGGCCCCGAGGAGCAGCGAACGCCATTACGATGAGGCGGGAGTTCTTCGTCTTGAAGGACGTCCACTGCCTCTGGCGCGGCTGATCAAGTTTGCATTCGATCAGATCCGGCAGGCTGCCGCGGACAACCCGGCGGTTCTTATTCGAATGCTGTCGATTCTTGGCCGTCTGGTTCCGAAGACGGAGTCTCAGGAGGAATTGGACGCGATCCGAGCGCAAGCAGCGGCAGTGTGGGAGAGTGCAAAGTCAAAGGTGGTGGTAAACGCGGATCTTCAGGACATTGAAGGCGCGTGGCAGCGTGTCGAGGCTTGTTTTGCCGACCAGCCAAGCTCGGAATTTCGAGTCTCAGCTTGAGCCATACCCCCGTACGGCTTGTTTCATCTTGTGGAAAGCTTTGTGTTGACGCTGCATTACAATTGCCTCAGAGGTTCCAAATGCCTTCAGCAGTTGTCACCTTCAACGGCCGCGTAACTCTCCCCATCAATGTTCGCAAAGGTCTCGGTTTGAAGACCGGCGACAACATCGAATTTGTAGAGATCGAGAAGGGGCGCTACGCGATCCTTCCTGGCACCGGGGACGTTTCCAATCCCGAGGGCTGGATGCCGGATCTGCACTGCGAAGTCTCTGAAGACGAAACGGAAGAAGTGCTTCAGTAAGCGTCACCGGCCCTGATTCGGGACGCCAGCATCAGACGGGGTTCGATCCCGCCGGCATTCCTATTATCAATTTCAGTTTATGTAAGCGTCGACTCTCTCGCGCCGATTGAGGTCTGCGCACTTCCCGGTCCCCAACCGAGAGGGACCGTGGTGCCCGGCGAGCAGACACGCAGTAACGCGCGCACCATCCGCCGTGAAAGATTCCCATCCGAAGACACGAATCCGCCGCTGCGGACAACGGCGGATTCGCGGAAACGCTTGCCGGGCGGCACAGGCCGTCGGGCTTATTCAGCGGCCGAAATGAGCGGCGTTTTTCTCGGCAAAATGGGCCCACTTTTCCGGCAGATCGTCGGCGGCGAAGATTGCCGTTACCGGACATGCCGGAACACATGCGCCGCAGTCGATGCATTCGACCGGATCGATGAACAACTGGTCGGACTCGGCATGGCCATCCTCGTCCTTTTTGGGGTGGATGCAATCGACCGGACAGGCGTCTACACAGGCGGTGTCCTTGGTGCCGATACAGGGTTCTGCAATAACGTAAGCCATCTTCAGGTTCTCCGGGGACTTCAGACTTGGCAATTCTGACTTCTCGACGCTGATAGTAGCACAGGACCCTGCTCCGCAGTCTCGCGTTTTGGGCGGTTCGAGTTCTCGATTTTCTGACAGGTGCTGCGGAACTAGGTTCTTCCCGCTGCGTTTTCCTCTGCGTACTCCTGCGGGCTGGCGATCTGGGAGAGGTTTCGCCCTGCAAACAGATCGTCAAACAGGTCGACCAGCTCCCCGTGAATTAGCCCATTCGATGCCAACACCTCGCGGCTGTCCAGCTTCACCGTGTGCCCGGAAAAGTCCGTTACCCGGCCCCCCGCCTCTTCTACCAGCAGAATTCCCGCTGCCGTGTCCCAGGGGTTGAGGTTGAACTCCCAGAAACCCTCCATTCGGCCGCAGGCCACATAGGCCAGGTCAAGCGCCGCCGAGCCGGCACGCCGCACCCCGTGCGAGCGCATGTTGGCTTCCTGATAGAAATGGACGTTCGGATTCACGTGACGTTTACGGCTTGGAAACCCCGTGGCGAGAAGTGCTTCCACGAGCTTTGCTTTCCGCGATACCGTAACCGGCTTGCCGTTCAGCCAGGCACCACGCTCCCGCTCGGCGGTAAAGAGCTCATCCCGGAGCGGATCGTAGATCACGCCCGCTACCAGAGTCCCGTCTTCGTCAGGCTTCAACCCCGGCGACCGATGTTCAAGTCCCATCGAGACACAAAAGTGCGGAAACCCGTGGGCAAAGTTTGTTGTCCCGTCCAGCGGGTCAACATACCAGCGGAACTCGCCCGCCATCCGCTCACGCGTTCCTTCTTCTCCGAAGACTCCGTGTTCCGGGAAGGCCTCGCTCAGCCGGGCCTTGATGAGCGCCTCGGCGGTACGGTCGGCAATCGTCACCAGGTCGGCGTCGCCCTTGTACTCGGTCTCAACGCCTGCGAGGAAGAACTCGCGCAGCTTTTTGCCGGCCTCTTGAGCAATCTCCGACGCCTTCGGGGTCCATTTCAATCCGGCTGAAGCCGCCGCAGCGGCAGTCAATTCTTCACCCCGGCCGAGCTGGTCTTGGTGGCAATTGCTTCCCGCTTGGCGCGGCGCGCGCCGATCTCGCTGATGGTGCGGATCTGGTGCTTGTAGATGAACAGGTTCGGCTGTCCCTGCCGTGTGAGCCGCAGCATGGTGTCGTCAAAGTATTCGATCCATCCGCGCACCGTCTCTCCATCGCGCAATTTGATGGTTACGACCACCTGGCGGTCGCTCAGGGAGCGGAGGTAGAGCGCCTCCTGGCCGGTTTCTCCCGGCGGGGGTGTTTTGGCAGAATGACGTGAACCCAGTGGAGGAGTCATGGTTTCATTTTAGATGCAGAGTCAAGTTGACCGTGCGATTTCGTATGTTTGGGTTCGTGCTTCCATCCATTCGACGAATAGCCACCCCAAGGACGAAGGCCTGTCCTCGGAGGCCCCGGACCTGTCGAATGATTGGGGACCCTACTCGTTGCCGGACAAAGGGTGGGAGTTTGAGGATTGGGGTTTCCCATGTCTGAAAATCCAGACATGGGGCACCCGGCTACGAAGTTGAGGGACAGGACATCAGCGGTAGCGGCGCGTGGCCTTCAGGACCATGGAGAAGACGCCGGATTCGTCGCGGGAGACCAGGACCGAGACGTGGCGGCTTATGGCAACTTCGGCCTGGAGGAGCTGCTGGCCAGTGGTATCGACATTCGTCGCGTAAGTAAGCGTCAAGTTGCGGCCCAACTGCTCCTCCACAATAATGCGCGATGTCGAGTTGCCAAGCAAGCCGAGGTAATTGGGATCGACCTTCACCGATCCTGCTCCGAAGAGTTTTTGCACGCGGCTGGAGACGGTGGCGTTGAGAGCTCCGCCAAGAAGGGCATCGGTGGTGGGATTGGCGAGCGCCTGCTCCTGCTGCTGCGTGTAGATGCGCTGCTGATTCTCGGTGCGGCCGAGAGCGAGCAAGGCCACAACGTCAGATTCCGGCAGTGGCGGGTCGCTGCGATAGGTGACGGCGAGCTTGTCCGGTGAGCCATGCAGACCGAGCGTGATGTCGTAGTCCTCGACGCGCGCGGTGGCGTTGAGGTCGATGGATGGTTCGATGCGAATCGGGTTGGTGAAGAAGATGTCGCCGCGCTGGAGGTCGTAACGGGTTCCGGCGATGGTGGCGCTGCCCTCGGTGATGGAGACGCGGCCGAGCAGTGAAGGCGATGCGACGGTGCCGCGAAGGCGGAGGTCGACGTCGCCGGCAAGCTTTGCGAAGGCGTTCTGGAAGTTCAACTGCGGCGAAGATGCGATGTGGACGTCGAGTCGGACGTGGTTGGAGGGCGCGTCGGGGCTGGGGAAGGTTTGCGCGCCGCTTGCTTCGCCGGCCAACGCGGCGATGTCGAGATCGGGGCTGACTGTGAACCGTGTAACCAGGACGTTGCCGCCGAGGAGCAGATTGTTCTGCGCCCCCTGGAGGTGAAGCGTGGCGTCGGCCAGCGCAGAGATGCCCTGCGGCGTTCGGATGCGGATGCCGTTTCCGGTGACCGAGAGGTCGGCGAAGAGGCCGTGCTGGTAGGCCAGGTAACCGCCGACGGTAAGCAGGCCGCCGCCGGACATTGCCGTCAATTGACTAACCTCAAGCCGATTCTGGTTGAAGGCGAGGCTGCCGTGAATTTGGCTGAGGCCGTTGGGCAGGTCCTCAAGCGCCATCGAGCCATCCTGGAAATCGATGCGCCCTTGCAGGTTGGGATTGCGAAGCGGTCCGTGCGCCTCAACCTGGAAAGTGGTGAGACCCGAGGCGGTCAAATCCGGATCGAGCGTCTCGGCGAGCTTCAGGTTGACGGAGCCGCTGGCGGCTAGATCAAGTTGCTGTGTGCCCTTCAGATTGAGGCCTCCCTGAAGGCGCATGTCGGTTTGCTCGCCGGTAATGTGGAGCGGATCGAGGTTAATGCGGCTGCCGGCAAGTGTGGCGTGAACCTGGCCTTCACTCTTCAAATGGACCTGGGCGATGGTGACGGCAAGCTCCTGCAGGCGGGCCTCGCCATGCAACTCGTCCACTCTCGCGAGCGGGCCGTCGAGCGTGACCTGGCCAGCGAGGGCAGACTCGCCGTTGAGGCCTTCGACATGCGCCTCGCGGAGCAGCGCGTCGATATTGAAGTGAGAGAAATCGAGGCGCGCCTGGGTGGGGTAATCGCCTTGGAGAGTGGTGTGTCCGTTGATGGCGAGCTCTGCGCCCGCCAGGCGTGAGGTTACGTCGTAATTGAGAGAGCGGCCTGCTGTGTGGGCGACGAGAACAACGTTCCCCAGCGGTTCTCCGCCAAGGGCTAAAGTGCTGAGCGTGGCGTGGCCTTCGAGGTGCGGGTCTTCGGGCGTTCCCGAGCCGGCGACGGTGAATGCGAGCTTGCCGGTGGCCGCCATGCCCTGTTTTTCGAGCCAACCGATACGCGAGACATCGATCCCCGAGCCGCGGGCGTCGATCTGGAATTTGCGGGAGCGCAGGTCGTAGCTGCCCGTGCCGGAGAGGCTGCCTTCAAACTCGGAGGCGGTAATGGATGCGAGATGGACGACTGAGTCGGAGACAGTCCCCTGAGCGCGAAGGCGGGCGACTGGCTCGCCGTAAACAGAACCGCCGTCAAGTTCGATCGATCCGGAACCACCGAGGGCGCGGATGGGCCCCGCCGCATCGATCCTGGCGTTGAGAGTGCCGCCCAGTGGAAGGGACTGCGCGATGAAGGGCTGAAGGTCGGCAACAGACACTTTGGATGCTCCGAGATGGAGATGCAGGGTGGAGTCTTCATCGAAGACTGGCTGTTTGGAGGGAGCCGCATCAAGGGAACCGGAAAGCGTGAGGTCGGAGCTGCCGTGCAGGAGATGCGCGTGGTCGATGGCGATGCGGGAGGCTGAATAGCTGCCGTTCGCCTCAACGGAATCGATGTGGACTGACTGATTCGTTGTTTGGGGATGCGTGGTTTGGGCCGGAGTGGATTTGTCTGCTGAAAGCGGTGGCAGCTCAACGTCGATTTGCGTGGCTTTGAGGTCGCCGGCAATGCGCGGCGCCGTGAGGGAGCCGGTCCAGGTTCCATGAAAGTCGCCCTGGCCGGTGAGGGCGATGGGGAGGGCGGCTGTGCCTTCCTTCCCATTGCGGCGGAGGCCGAGATCGCGGAGGACGGTGTCAAGATCGCCGAGGTTGCGGGAGCTGAAATCGACGCTGAGAGCCGTGGAAGTGGTCATTGGGAATGCGCCGAGCGTTCCCTGCGCCTGCAATTGGGTCGACGGAGTATGGATTTCGAGCTTGCGCACGGCTACCGCGCCGTTGCGCTGGAAGTAGGTGGCATCTACGACGCCGGTGGTGGGGACTTGACTGGGCGCAGTCACGCTGGAAGGTGAGAGACCGAGTAGCGCGGAGACCTCTACCGTGTTTGTGTCGCCCTTGGTCCAGTTTGCGGTAGCCGTTCCGTTGAGGCGGGCGTCGAGGCCGAGGCGCTGAAATGGTGCGGGCGAGACCATGCCGAGAATTGTGTCGAGCGCGACGCCTTTGAACTCCGCAGATACTTTGCCGTTGACGGGAATCGAGTAGGGCGGAGTCCAGCTCTGGGTCGCGTTTCGATCGGCCGGGGACGCTGAGGTTGCGTGGACAATGGCTTGCGGCTCGAGTGTTGTGGTGCCGGGAATGAAGGGTAACCACGGCTGCAGCGAGACAGTGCCTTCCAACTGGCCGCCCTGGCGTAAGCGGGCGACTATCTGACTAATGAGCAACTGATTTTTATCGGCATGGACGCGGGCGTCGAGGCGGACACCTGTGGCGACCACGCCTGTTCCTATGTAGGAGCCCTCATCGATGCGGACGTCGCCGTCAATGCGAAGCTGGCCCGACTGGCCATCGGCGGTGAGGTCGAGATGCGCAATTCCCTCGGGCGTGAAGGGATACCCGAAAACGGGATCGAGCAGGCGCATGTCGAAGTCACCCGACGTGCGGGCCTGCCAGTGCGGATGGGCGAAGTCCTGGAGTGAGCCTGTGACCTGAAGAGTGCGGTCGGGATCGTGGCGGGTGTGGGCGGTGAGGCTCAGGGAACGGAGATAGATGGCATTGCGCTCGAGGTCGAGAGTGGCCTGAAAATGGCCGTGCACGGCGGGGGCAGCGGTGCGGCCGGCGCCGCGATTCAGGCTTAGGTCGGTGGCTCCGGCGTCGATGCGGTAGCTTTCAAGCCGCGCGAATTGGAGCATGCCGGCCGCTCCGGGCAGATAGCTCATGCGCAAAGAGAAATCGTTGGCTTTCAGGTCGATTGGCTCATGACGGTTCTGGAGGTCGAGAGCGGCGGCGCGGTCTTCGTAGTCGACGATACCTTCGACAACGGAGATTTGGCCGGTCTTGAGATCGAAGAATGTATCGAGCGAAGACCTGGATGGATTGCGGGCTTTGCGCGGCTGCGGTTGGTTGGTTGAACCGTCGGGGTAGACGATCATGTGCATTGAGGGATGGGAGATTTCGATGTCGCGGAAGCGCAGGCTCGGACTCCAGAAGCCGAGGATGCTCCAATGCACGCGCAGATTGTCGATCTGGACCCAGGGCGCCTCGCCGGGGTCCTCGGTGCCGTGAATGACTACGCCTCCGGCGTCGGCTTGGAGACGGAGAAGATTCCAGTGAAAGGAGGCGATCTCTACGCGGCCGCCAAGACCGTTTTCGAGCTCGGCGACGAGCTTGCGGCGAACAAGCTGCTCGCCGGTCGATGAACTGGCCCAAAAGTAGAGGCCGACGACAGCGACGGCAACCAGGAGGACGATTGATCCAATGGCAAGCGGCACATGGCGCAGAAAGAAGCGGCGCAGGCGGCGACGCCAGACAGAAATGGGAAGCCCGGGAAGTGTGTGGTGGTGCTCGGTCATTGGCTTCCCCCTGGCCTGGCGTTTGCACCCGGTTTAGCCGGGGGAGCCTCAGGGGCTTCGAGAGCGGGATCGAGCACCTGGACGTCGCCCTGTTTGCGGAGGCTGGTGAGCCAGTCATCGAAGAGGGCGTTGACCTGCTGCTGAAGAAGGATCTCCTGAATGCGGTCGGAAACCTGGGCTAGCGCAGGGACGGGCTGGCCCGCCGGATACTCGGGCAAGAGCGTATCGCGATAGTAGGTCTCGATCTCCTGGGGCGTGACGCGAATCCCCTGCCGGAATCGCTGCTCGATGAAGCGGAGGATTTCAAGCCGGTAACGGAGATAGCTCTCCACGCGATCTGAGGTCAGATGGTGCGCGGCGAGGAATGCTGTCCAATTCGAATCGATGACGCAGTTCTGGCGGACACATGCGGGGAGCTCCTTGCGAATCTGCATCAGCCGCGCGTCGACCTCGGATTGTGAGGGCTCCATGGTCCGGGCGTCTTCCTGGCGAATCTGCTGCTCAATGAGGGTGCGGCCGATCAACTGTTCCAACGCGCGAGGGCGGGTGAGTGCGCCTTGCCCGACGCCGGCAGGGTCGAGGACAGAGAGGCGGATTTCGTCATCGAGGTCACTGGCCAGGATGGCATGATTGTTGACCACTGCGACCACGCTGTCGAGCACAACAGGTGAAGCGCTCTGGCCGGAAAGTCCGGCCGTTGAAGCGGCCAGCATGCAGGCACACGCCGCAACTCTTGCAGTCATTCCAAAGCGGATTGGGAACAGGGTGCGCATCAGAAGGTTTGCCCCAGGCTGAAGAAGAAGTTGAAGTGATTGGCTTCGCCCACATGCGGCTGGGAGTCGGGTGTGCTGAGCGAGTAGTTGATATTGACCGGGTAGATGGGCGGATTCAGGTTATAGCTGAAATCGAAACGGAGCGGCCCGACCGGGGTGTGATAGCGCAGACCAACGCCAGGCGCGTGCGAGAAGTAGTTGAAACTGCATTGGCCCTGCGTTCCCGTGGAGGTGGTGGGGCCATTCGGAACCGGATCGGTGGTGATGGGGGGATTGTTGGGAGCTCCGTTGATGTTCTTGCAGGTGTCGCGGTCTGGCTGGCGCACGCGAATTGCGCTTGGCCAGGCGTCGCCGGCGTTGGTGAAGACGTTGCCCATGTCGTGAAACAGAACGAAGCTGACCGTTGAGCCGATCCAGGGGAGCGTGGGAGGGGGCAGGCGGAGTTCGGTGGAGTTGACCAGAGCCCCTGCTCCGCCGATGGGGTACCCGGTCTCGGGATCGCGCGGCCCGGCTGCATTCACGCTGAATCCGCGCAGCGAGATGGGTCCGCCGGCGTAAAGGCGCTCCGGCAAGGGAAGTATCTGGTTGTCGATCGTCTTGAAGGCTCGGATCTGGCCGTAGCGGGTATTGCGCGCCAGCACATATTTGCGTTTGTCGAAGGCGTAGAAACTAGAGTATTGCACGTCGATACGGTTGAATTCCGACTGAGCGCCAAAAGCCGGAAACGACAGGAATTCCTGCAGGCTGGTGTAAGAGCCGCGGTGGGCATCGAGGGGCGAGTCGCGGGTATCGCGAATCCAGGTCACGCTGGGGCCGGCTACGCGTACTGCCGTCGCGAGGGTGGAGATCTCGCCTGGATAAACCTGCAGGCTGCTGGCCGCGACCTTTACGCGGCGAAAATTGTATTCGTAGACAAAAGTATTGGCCTTGGAGAGCACGGAACCAGGAGCCTGGAAGCCCTCAGTGAAGCGAACGCCCGCCTGTAGCCGGGAGGCGACGTATGTCGTCACATCCTGGGAGTTGGCGTAGCCGGCTGACAGGGTGAGACCGAAGTTGCGGTCGCCTTCAAAGCGGGGATTTTGGAAGAGCAAATCGACGCGCTGCTCCAGCAAGCCGTAGGTGCCGCGAATGGAAGCAGACTGATCGCGGCCAAAGAGACCGTTGCGCGTGACGTCGGCAATCACACGGGGACTGACGCCGGTTTTCCCGTTGGGATTGCAGGCAACGCCGCCGGCAATCGCACCCTGGCAGTTGTTCTGCGGAGTTCCGGTCTGCGCCTCGAAGCCGAATCCATAGGTAAGCGCCCAGCGGCGGGCCTCCACAGCCTGAAGGAGGACCGTCTTGTACTCTTCAGAGCCGGCGGGATTCTCGACCGCTGCGTCGACTTCACTGAACAAGGCAAATTCGTAGAGATTGCGCTGAGTGTCCATGAGCGCGGTTTCGTTGAGCGGATCCCCGGGATGGAGGGTAATTGCGCTGGCCACGGTGTCGCGCCGCGTGGACTGCAGTCCGGTGAGCAGCACGTTGCGGACAAAGGTTTGCTGGCCTTCGGTGATATGGAAGGTGACTTCGGCCTGGCTGGCATCGGAAGGATCGGGCTGTTGAACGACCTCGACACGCGCCTGCAAGAACCCGCGGCTCAGATAGTCGGCAAAGATGGCGTCGCGGTCCCCGGCAAGGTTCTGCGGTGAGAGCAACTGGCCCTGCGTGGTGTTGAGCAGCGGAGTCAAATGGGCCGCATCGGTATGTGTATTTCCATCTATGCGGACTGAGCTTACGCGCGTCTGCGGACCCTCTTCAATGCGGTAAACGAGGGCCAGAGGAGCGGTTTTGGGAGGCAAATTTGCCTGGGATGCGGGGGTTTCAGTCGCGCCGGACGGGTCAGAGCCGGTTTCCGGAGTGCTGGTTTCAGGGACGATCTTCACCTTGGCGAATCCGTTGTTGCGGTAGACAGCCTGCAGAGCGGCGATGTCAGCCGATACCAGAGCCTGCGAGTAAGCGCCATGACGATCCAGGGTATTGGCTGCGTGAACACTGAGCAGGTCCATGAGCAGCGGGGTGTCGAAGTAGTGGTTTCCGGCAATTGAAACCTTTTCGACACGACGCCGCGGCCCCAACTGCACCTTATAGACGATGACGACCTGGGCTCCTGTGGCAGCGTTTGACGATTGCCGCTCGTGATCGACTCTCACGTCGAAATATCCCAGGCGCTGGTAATAGTCGCGCAGGCGGCGGCTGCCTTCGTTCAGCAGATCCTCGTCGACAGTGCCTTCCTGAAAGATCGGGATCAGACGCTTGAGGCGTTCGGGACCGATCTTAGCGCCTTCAACCAGCACCTTCACCACTGGACCTTGATTGGCGGCGAACTGGAAGTTTTCCCGGACTACATCAGCCGCATATTGCTGTGCGGCGAGTTTGACGTCGGCCTCGAGGCGTTTCTCTTTCTGGTAATGCTTGAGCACTCCCGTCAGAGCGCGATTGGAGGTGTCGTGGTCAACATGCGCGCCGGTTCTGAGATGAGCAAAATGACGAAATTCATCACTTGTCATACCCGGATCTCCGCTGACCTCGACCTTCCCGACCCGAGCTTGCGGGCCGGAGGTGACTGCAAACGATATATCGACGAGCTGCTCGGCAGGGTGGGATGTAAGCGTGTCGGTAATCTTGGGCGAGTGGAAGCCGTTGGAAGCCAGAGTAGCCTGCATCTGCTCGAATGCCCGATCCAGCTTGGCCTGGGTAAACTGCTCGCCGGGCGAAAGCTGGCTGACGCGTTCGAGCTGTGTATTCAGGGTGGCGCCTTTGGCTCCATACACGCTGACCGTGCCGATGAACACGCGCGGAGTACCGCGAAAAACAAGATCGATGCGGTCAGGCCCCGGCGTGCCCAGGACCTCAATAGTTTCATAAAGGCCGGTAGCATACAGCTGCCGCAAGCTCCTCTTGAGACTCTCGGAGTTGAGCGGAGCCGCCTCAGCCTGTGCAAGGTGACCGGGAAGTGGAGTGAGCTTTGCCTCGGCGACGCCTTCAAAGGAGATATGGCGAACTGTGCGTCCCTCGTATTGTTGAAGGGAGTCTGTTGCGGCTGCCTGGCCCCGGCAATAGATGCTCGATCCCAGGGCGAAGGCAAAAAACGATATGCAAGAAACACAAATGAGCGCGCCTGGGAAAGCTGCCTTGGCTATCCTCCGCAACCACGAGCTGAATCCGTTGCCGCACTTTCCCGCCGGCTTTGTCCGCAAGACTATCTCTCCAAAAAATCGCGGGGAATGACACCCCAACTCCACGCAGCCCTTTTGCACGGCACCTCTGGACGCGGAAGCGACAACAATCGGCTGCCAACGAAGGGCCCGCGCCCACCCTGGCCCCAGTCATTCTATGCCGAAGCTCCGCGGCGCAGCCGCTTCCCTTATACTAGAGCGGAACCAGGGGTTACTGTGCCCTTTTAGGGGTCGTGCCGGGTCGCCGCTCTCTGATGGTCGCGTCGACTCAAGTGCTTCGGCTTCGATATACATCATCCCTGGTTCCGCTGTAACGAGGTCAAGAGGCCGCGGCGGTTCGGCAATCGCAATCCCACGAGGGGTTTGCCGTCTCAGCCCCGTCTTCTGTTTGACGCAAAGATCCCGGCTGTGGCTGTGCGGACACACCTCTCGGAAGATCGGCGGATGCGTAGGCGCACGTTCGCCCCGTTTTGTGCATCTAATTGAGGAAGCGCATGACTTCATCACGGTTCTCCCCAAAACCGTCGGAACCAAGTAGTCCCATGCACGACCAGGGATCAACCGCCCAGACTCACCAACCCAGCGACACTTCGGCGCAACGAGCTTCGCCGCCGGATCATGGACGAACACCTCCGGGATTCGTCCGATCCGCAGCCAGCCCCGCGGACGCCGACATGCTCGCCCGCGCCCAGAGTGGTGACCATCAGGCCTTCGCCGAGCTGTATTCGACGCATAAGCGGCGCATTTATTCGCTGTGCCTGCGCATGGTGGGCAACGTCGCTGAGGCGGAAGATCTGACCCAGGAAGCGTTTTTGCAGCTTCACCGCAAGATCGCGACTTTCCGCGGGGACTCGGCCTTTTCCACCTGGCTTCACCGGCTTACTATCAATGTCGTGCTCATGCAACTGCGCAAGAAGGGATTGTCGCTGATCTCGTTGGATGAGGCCATGGAGCCGGTGCAGGACGAGAGCCCGGGGCGCAGCTTTGGAGCGCCCGATCCCACGCTCACCGGAGCCATCGACCGGCTGGCGCTGGAACGCGCTGTAGCCAGTTTGCCAGCTGGGTACAGGCTTATATTTATCCTTCACGACGTGGAGGGTTTTGAGCATAATGAAATTGCCTCTATGCTCGACTGCTCGATCGGCAACAGCAAGTCGCAGTTGCACAAGGCGCGCCTCAAGTTGCGCGAAGCCTTGCGCACCAATCAACCGCTGGAGGCGCAGTCATGAACCAAAATGGCAATAACCAGGGCTGCGCAGAGTTTCAGGCTCGGCTTCCTGAGTTGATCGGATCCGGCGAGGACATGTCCGTGAATCCGCATATCCAGAGTTGCGAGCTCTGCCGCGCATTGCTGGCCGATTTGGAATCCATTGCCGAGGCCGCACGCCAATTGTTTCCTATCGTCGAGCCGCCGGACAATCTGTGGGAGCAGATCGAATCGGCGATCCGGGACGAGGAGAAAAGCGGGAAGAAGAAGTAGAGCTTCTGTCCGCGTGGGTATCGGCTCCCTTCGGCTTCGCTCAGGGCAGGCTTTGAAGTAACGCCGTCTCAAGGCCACGTGCCTCGAGCCGGCTCGAAGACATCCCTCGGGGGCTAAAACCCCTCATTTTTCTCGTCCTATTCGGCCCGGCTGAAGCCAGGCCCCTTCAAAGCGACATTTACCCGCTGAAACCTCACCTCCATGCAGCTTTCGCCGATAGACCGTTCAGGCAGGAGGGCGCCCAATCGCGAGGAAATGGGAGCAACCCACTTCTTGTCATATGTTTAGCCGGGTGTTTGGCACGGGGTTTGGCCAGGAAGGTGGAACACGACCGCGATCAGTATCGTACATTGAGAGACAGAATCGCCGGAAGGGACGGCGGAAGAGTTGGATTTCTGAAACTTTTTCAATTGCTTAGCTGTCTAATGTAGAAATGTTGATAGGGGGACACTCAATGCCAAGCCAGCCAGCCAAGCCCAGTGGGCAATCCTCGACAAAAGACCCATCTGGAGTGCGCAGAATTCCAGTTTTACCG
>Ga0181516_10001881_pt1 | contig 15555 bp, 15 predicted proteins | sample PEATcosm2014_Bin_25_FD_121104 | JGI IMG/M metagenome (GOLD analysis project Ga0181516, IMG submission 121104) | Peatland microbial communities from MTU Mesocosm Facility, Houghton, MI, USA - PEATcosm2014_Bin01_10_metaG | ecosystem: Environmental > Terrestrial > Soil > Wetlands > Peat | place... | reverse complement strand
GCCGGTGCCCACAGGCTTCTGCCAGAAATCCCGCCCGCTGCCCTCGGGAACGATGCCCATGGCGCCGGTTGAAACATTGGTCAGCAAAAAGTTGTCGGCGTGTTTCAAATGGAAGGCCACGGTTTGCTCAGCCACCGCCTGTACCTTGTCGACGGAGGCAAACGCCGCGGCTTTGGGCGAGATCACGGCGCCGTTGCGCATCGAGTCGATGGACCACACCACATCGCGTGCCGTCAGCTTGCGCCCATCGTGAAAGCGAACGCCTGACCGCAGGTGGAAGACGAAAGTGAGCGGGTCGGGCTGCTCCCAGCGCTCGGCCAGCGCCGGGACGAAATGAAAATTGGCGTCGCGCGCCACCAGGCCGTCGAAGAGCAACTCATCGATGTGTTCCGACTGCCCATCTGTCCCGACGCGCGGATCGAGATTCGCCGGACTGCTCTCGATCAGGAAGACCAGCGTGTGCTGGTCGCGGGGCTTCGACTGGCAGCCAGCCAGCAGCAACAGCGCAGCCAGCGCCAGCAGCCTACGCATAGGTCACCTGGCCCAGGATCATCGGCCGCGAAGCGCCGGTGGCGGCAGGCACATTTCCGGGAAGATGATGCCAGGTTTGCCAGGCCAGCAAGGCAAACGCAGCCGCCTCCTTGGCCTCAACCGGCAGTCCAAAATCTTCGCTGGCGGCCAACTCGCAGCCCAGGGGCTGCAATCGCTTGGCCAGCATGGCCATCAGCGTATGATTCCGCGCGCCGCCGCCGGAGACAATGTAGTCGATCGGGCTCGTCTTCGCCCCGCCGCGCTTCATCTTTGCAGCAACGAACCGCCGATAGCTCTGCGCGATGGTTTCTGCAGTCAATGCGGTGGCGGTCGCCAGTGCGTCTTCGGGCTTGCTGCTGTAACGGCGGCAGTTGGTCAGAAATTTCGCCGCATACTCACGGCCAAACTGCTCGCGGCCCGCGGTGCGCGGCGGCTTCATCGCAAAATAGGGATTGCGCAAGGCGGCAGCGAGCACGGGCAGCAGCACCGAGCCTTCGGCCGCGAAAGCTCCGTTGCGATCGTACGGCTTTTGAAAGAGTTGCTGCGCCAGCGCATCCATCACCATGTTGCCGGGGCCGGTGTCGAAGGCGATCACTTTGTCTGGTGATGCCGCGGCGGGAATCGCCGTCAAGTTGGCAATGCCGCCGATATTCTGCAGCACGCGGCCTCGGCGCGCATCGGCAAAGAGCGCATAGTCCAGCAGCGGCACCAGGGGCGCTCCCTGGCCGCCTGCCAGCATGTCTGCCGGGCGAAAATTCGACACCACCGGGACGCCGAGCGTGGCCGCGAGCAAGGCGGCCTCTCCTAACTGCCAGGTACACGCGAAACTCTTGCCGGCGAACATCGCCACCCGTGGCTGGTGATAGAGCGTCTGGCCATGACAGCCGATCAAATCCAGCTTGACCTTGTGCTTCTCGAGCGTGGCTTGCACGGCCTCGGTGTAGGCAATTCCCAGCCGCCAATTGAGCCGCGCCAACTCCGCGGTCGAGGTGGCGCTGGCATTCATGGCCGCCAGCACGGCCCGGCGCAGCGGGGCGGGGAAGGCAAATCCTTCGTGCGCGACGAGCGTGAGTTTTGGGCGCCGGCCTGGCGCGATCGTAACAACGGCAACGTCGATGCCGTCGGCCGATGTACCGCTCATGATGCCGGCCACGGTCATTGTCCTGGTCTTCATGCCGGCTGCGCCTCCTCGAATTTCTTTACGGTATTTCCGAACGTCAGGATGCGATTGCGCAGGGCATCGAATTGCCGCGCCGTAAGCGCCTTCGAGGCCGCAGCAGCGAACAGCCTGGCGCGCTGCCGCGCACAAGTCCTGGCACGTTCAAGCAGGAGGCGGGCAAAGGCCTTCGACCGCTCAGCTTCAGCAACAAGCGCCTCATGCGCGCGCAAAATCAGCTCCGGGCTGTGGCAGATTTCGATCAGGTCCATGCCCGCCGCCACCGCGGCAACGGCAGCCTCTTCCATCGCCATGTGCTTCAGAATCCCGCCCATCTCAAGATCGTCGGAGAAGACGAGGCCGCGATAGCCCAGCCTTTTTCGCAGCACGGTCGTAATCCAATACGCCGACGCGCTCGCCGGCGTGTCTTTCCCGGGCGTCGCGGGATAGGCGGCGTGGTTCACCATCACCATGGGGAGTTCGTTGCCGAGTTCGCGATAAGGAGCCAGGTCCTCAGCCCACAGTTCGCGCCCGCTGCGCTCAATCGCAGGTGTTGCCTCATGCGAATCGAGAGTCCCTCCGCCGAGCCCTGGAAAATGCTTGCCGCACCCAACCACCCCATGCGCGGCCAAACCGGCCAAAAAATCCCGCGCATAGTCAACCACACCGGCAACGGTGGGCGCCGCCGCGCGCACGCCCATCACCTTTGCGGACGCGGGCAGAGCGAGGTCGAGCACCGGGGCCAGCGTCGTGTTGAAGCCGAAAGCCTTCACACCCTGGGCGATGAGTTCTCCGTGCTGGCGCATCAAGGCGCTTTTGCCCGAGAGCCGCGCGGCGGTGGCCACGGCCTGGGCCGAGGGCATGGGCGCCAGCGCATCGCGCAGCCGATCGACCGGTCCGCCTTCCACATCCACGCAGCGCAGGCTGTTCGGCGCACAACATGCCGTGGCCGCAGCCAGCAGAGCCCGCGTCTGCGCGGCGTCCACAATGTTGCGGCGAAAGAGAATGATCCCCGCGGGCCGTACAACCTTCAGCCATGCGCGCTCCAGGCCGGTCAGTTTCGCGCCCTCCAGGCCCACCACCATCAAACTTCCCGCGGCACGGCGCAGTGTCACAGCCATCGCGCCCTCTGATCCCTGATCTCTGATCCCTGTCCCCTGTTCTTCACGTCTTCTCCTTCAACTCGGTCTGCAGTTCTTCCAAAAGGTTCAGCGCCTGCAGCGGGGTCAGCGCGTTCACGTCCACGGCTTCGATGCGATCCACAATGCGCTGCGATAGCGGAGTGAAGATGGTCAACTGCACCGGCTCGGCGGTTTCCACCTGCACGCTCTGGCGCTCCTGCTTCTCGTGCTGGCGCAGTACCCGCTTGGCCCGCTCGATGACCACGGAAGGCAGGCCCGCAAGGCGCGCCACTTCGATGCCATAACTCTTGCTCGCCGCACCCGGTTCAATGTTATGCAGGAAGACGATGCCGCCTGCCGCCTCTTTTACTCCAACGCGCAGATTGCGCACGCGGGGCAGCTTCTCCGCCAGCATGGTCAGCTCGTGATAGTGGGTAGCAAACAGCGTCCTGGCGCCGGTCTCCGCATGAAGGTATTCCACGGTCGCCCAGGCCAGCGACAGGCCGTCGAACGTCGCCGTCCCTCGGCCCATCTCATCGAGCAGAATCAAAGACCGGCTCGTCGCGGTGTTCAGAATTGTCGCCGTCTCGGTCATCTCAACCATGAAGGTGGAGCGGCCGCGGGCCACGTTGTCGCTGGCGCCGATGCGCGTATAAATGCGATCGACAATGCCGAAGCGCAGGCTGTCTGCCGGAACAAAGCTGCCCATTTGCGCCATCAGGATCAGCATCGCGGCCTGGCGCAGATACGTGCTTTTGCCGCCCATGTTAGGGCCTGTGATCAGCAGCAGGCTGGGCCCGTCTCCTGCCGCATTCATGTAGAGGTCGTTGGCAATGAAGCGTCCTTCGCGCGTCTCCTCCATCCACTGCTCGATCACCGGATGCCGCGCCGCTACAGCCTCCATTACCGGCTCTTCCACGAGCGTCGGCCGCACGTAGCGGCGCAGCGCGGCCAGGTGGGCAAAGTTCGCCAGCAGGTCGATCTCGGCCACGGCCTGCGAACTGCGCCGAATCCTGCCCGCCTCGCCTAGCACTTCCTGCCGCAACTCCGCGAACAGACGCCTTTCAATCTCGATGGAGCGATCGTGGGCGGTGAGGATCTTGACTTCGTATTCCTTCAACTCCGGGGTCGTAAATCGCTCCGCATTCACGAGCGTCTGTTTGCGCTCATAGTCCGCAGGCGCCATCGACTTATTCGCTTTAGTTATCTCGATGTAATACCCAAACACCGAGTTATAGCGCACCTTCAGCGAGCCGATCCCGGTTCGTTCGCGCTCCCGCTGTTCGATGGCCGCAATCTGCTGGCGGCCCGTGGTCGAGATGGTGCGCAAGTCGTCGAGTTCGGCATCGACGCCGCTGGCAATCCCGCCGCCATCGACCAGCGTCAGCGGAGGCTCGGCAACAAGCGTCCTCACAATGCGAATGGCCACGTCTTCAAGCGTGTCCAGGCGCAGGCTTAGCTCTCTCCACTTGGCCGCTTGCATGGCATCGACCGCGGTCCTCAGTCCAGGCAGCCTTGCCAGGCTCGATGCAAGGGCGCGCACATCGCGGGGGCCGGCCGAGTCCAGCGATAGCCGCGCCAGCAGCCGCTCCAAGTCCAACAGCCCGGCAAAGGCCCGGCGCATCTCCTCGCGCTTCACCAGGTCCCCGTGCGCCTCGCCGACTGCCTCATAGCGTGCGTCAATCTCCTGCGGATTCACCAGCGGCCGCAGGATGGTGCTCTTCAGCAGCCGCTTGCCCATGGGCGTCTGGCATGCGTCGAGCGTGTAGAAGAGCGTTGCGCGATTGTCCTGACCCTGAAACAGGGGCTCGATCAGTTCCAGGTTGCGCACGGTGACCTGGTCCAATTCGAGAACGGTCGAGTGTTCTTGAAATTTCAACGAATCGATGTGCAGAGCGTCGTTTTTCTGGGTAGTCCGGACGTAGTGCAGCACGGCTCCGGCGGCAATCGCGGCAGCGGGGTGGCCGTCGAGCCCGAAGCCTTCCAGCGTCCGCACACTCAGTTGGCGCTCCACCAGGGGCACGGCAAACTCCCGCGTCCATACCCAGTCTTCCACACGCGTTTTGGCGGGAACCCGTTCCAGTCCCGGCGCCTCGGCAGCGCTGGTTGGCAGCAGCACCTCGCTGGGGTTGGCCATCAGCAACTCGTCCACCGCCTGTTGCCGGGCAGCCCGGCCGGCAAACTCCGCGGTGCGGAACTCGCCCGTCGAGACATCCAACAGGGCCGCGGCGCACACTGCGCCCGCGTCGAACAGGGCAGCAAGAAAGTTGTTCTGTTCCTGGCCCAGGCCCGCGTCGATGGCCGTTCCAGGCGACAGCACCCGGGTCACCTCGCGGCGGACAATCTTCTTGGTAAGTTTGGGGTCCTCCATCTGGTCGCAGATGGCGATGCGGTACCCTTTGCGCAGCAGGCGGGTCAGGTGAACCTCGACCGCGTGATAGGGTACGCCGCACATGGGCTGATTGCGCTCGCGGTCCCGCGCCGTCAGCGTCAACTGGCACTCGCGGCTCACCGTCACCGCGTCGTCATAGAACAGTTCGTAGAAGTCGCCCATCCGGAAAAAGAGCAGGGCATCGGGGTTTTCCCGCTTGGCCGCTGTCCATTGCCGCATGAAGGGGGTCAACTCGGAGACGCTCTGGTCGGGCGCAGGGTGCTGTGCTTCAGGCTTGGCCTGGATGTCTTCTGTTGTCACGCTGCCTATCAGATTAACTCGGCGGAATGGCGGGCTGCCGGATTCGAAGGATGCCGCGGTGGAGGCTGTGGCCTGGGTTCACGAACTCGCCTGGACAGCGAGAACTGACACGTGGCGAAGATGTGGCGGCCGGCATCGTCCCCAAAACCGAAGGGCAAGCCGACACTCGCGACCGCGACGCCGTCAGTTCTCGCCGACGGACGGAGTTTGAAAGAGCCAGGCGTACATGGTTTTGAGTTCTTCCACGCGCTGGCGGGTATCTGCCTCCAGGCAGGCTGCGTAGACCACGGACGCCGTACCGGCCTGTGTATACAGGGCCTCTTCGGCATCGCAGTTTGAGGCGCGAAAGCTCCACCAGCGGACCTCGGCATTCTGCAGCTTCTCAAACTCCTGGGGCTTCAACTGCCGGGCCAGAACGCGCAGCATCCATTCCAGTTGGCGGTCCGACTGCCGGGCATGGGCAAGGAAGCATTGCGCCGTCAGGTTGGGCGAGCCGGCGGCTTTGCACGGCGCCCCCGGCGCTTTTGTGCGCTCCTGCGCCGCCGCGCCCGATCCAATGCAGAGAGCTGCCAAGATGCCGATCCAGCCACCGAACTTGAGAAAACCTCCCCGCACCGCGCCAAGTTGCATACTCAAGCTCCCCCGCCGCCGCTTCTCTATCCCTTCGATGCGCCCATTGGTATACTGACCATTGTGACCAATACTGCCCTCGATTCCATTCCAAACGCAAGACCCGCCGAGACTGTCCCCGGTCAAAAGCGGGTGTTGTTGCTCAAGCCACGGGGCTTTTGTGCCGGTGTTGTGCGGGCCATCGACATTGTGAAGATCGCGCTGGAGACATTTGGCGCGCCGATCTATGTCCGCCGCGAGATTGTGCATAACCGCTATGTCGTGAATGAGTTAGCCGAGAAAGGTGCGATTTTTGTTCATGAAATCGACGACGTACCCGACGGCCAGCGCGTCATCTACTCCGCCCACGGTGTTTCCCCCGCGGTGCGCGAGCGCAGTCGGGGCCGCAATCTCAAGGTCATCGACGCCACCTGTCCGCTGGTGACCAAGGTTCACATCGAGGCGGTCAAGTTTGCCAAGCAGGGCTATTCGCTGGTGCTGATTGGCCACCGCGATCACGACGAAATCGAAGGTACGCTGGGCGAAGCGCCCGAGGCGACACAGGTTGTTTCGAACGTCGCCGAAGTTGCCGCCCTGGAGGTTCCCGATCCCAATCGGGTGGCTTACCTGACCCAGACTACCCTGAGCCTGGACGAGGCGCGGGACATCATTCATGCCCTGAAGCTGAAGTATCCAAACATCATGGGGCCGCACTCGCAAGACATTTGCTACGCCACCGAGAACCGCCAGGTGGCGGTGCGCAATGTGGCGCACAATGCCGAGTTGGTGCTGGTAGTTGGCTCCACCAACAGTTCCAACTCGAACCGGCTGGTGGAGGTGTCTCGGAACCTGGGGACCATCGGGTACCTCATCGATAACTCCCAGGCCATCGACCCTAAGTGGCTGATTGGCGTGCGGAATGTTGCGGTTACGGCGGGCGCGTCCGCCCCCGAGGTGCTGGTGGAAGACGTGGTCAATTATTTGCGTCAAAACGGCTTTACCAACGTCGAAGAAGTGGAAGTCATGCCGGAAAACGTCCGGTTCGGGCTGCCGCCTGAGATTATTCAGGCCATTGGAACCGCCGGGGGAGCAGACGCGGTCTCCGTTCGCTAGCGATATCGAGAATATGGGCCCCAAATCGCATCGACACGATTTCAACCGGCAGCGATCTTTGCGTGCCGGGAGAGGAACTGAGGCGACTCAAACCGCATGAGCATATACCAGGGAAAGACACGGAGTGCGGCGCCCCGTTTCGGAAGGCTTGACGCAGACTTGGCAGACGTCGAGTCGGCCGTTGCGCGCTCGCGCGAATTCATTCTTGCCCAGCAACACCCCGACGGCTACTGGTGTGGCGAACTGGAAGCAGACGCCATGCTTGAGGCCGACTACATCTTCCTGCATACGCTGCTGGAAAGCGGCGATCCGGGCCGCCTGCGGCGGGCGATGGCCGAGATCTGGCGCTACCAGAACGAGGACGGAAGCTGGAGCATCTACCCCGGTGGCCCGGGAAACATCTCGCTTTCGGTCAAGTGCTACTCGTCGGCCAAGCTGATGGGCATCGAGGCCGACGATCCGCGGCTGGTGAAGTGCCGGGAGTGGATTCTGGCGCATGGCGGCGTGGTGGAGTGCAACACCTTCACCAAGATGTATCTGTGCGCGTTGGGAGAATACGACTACGACGCGGTCCCGGCCATTCCGCCGGAGATCGTGCTTTTTCCCAACTGGTTCTACTTCAACATCTATGAGATATCTTCCTGGTCCCGGTCGATCCTGGTGCCGCTGGCCATCATTTACGCGCGTAAGCCCTTCAAGAGGATTCCGGCCGAGCAGGGAATCGACGAGTTGTTTGTGGGCGGGCGCGCCAACTCGATCCTCCGGCTGCGGCTGGACCGGAAGAAGATCGTCTCCTGGCGCAACTTTTTTATCATTCTCGATCGCATCATGCACATTGCCGAAGCGGTGCATATCCGCCCGCTCCGCACCTTGGCCCTGAAGAAAGCCGAGAAGTGGATGCTGGAGCGCCTGGAGATGACCGACGGCCTGGGCGCCATCTATCCGGCCATGCTGAACGCGATTATCGCGCTGCGCTGCCTGGGCTATTCCGAAGACGACCCGCAGGTGATCCGCGCCCGCGACGAGTTTGAGAAGCTGGGCATCGAAGAGCCTGCCAACGACGACATGCCGGAGCCGACCTTCCGCATGCAGCCTGCCGTTTCGCCCGTATGGGATACGGCGCAGGCGGTATATGCGCTGGGCGAGGCGGGTGTGCCCCGCGACGATCCGCGCATGCTCAAAGCTGCCGACTGGATGCTGTCGAAAGAAGTTCGCCACAAAGGCGACTGGGCCGTGAAGGTGCCGAACACGGAGCCGGGCGGCTGGTACTTCGAATACAACAATGAGTTTTATCCCGATACCGACGACACGGCCCAGGTGCTGCTGGCGTTGACCAAGGTGGAGAATCCCCGCGAGCGGTACCAACACCAGGTGGAGCAGCGCGCCATCGCCTGGGAGTTTGCCATGCAATGCCGCAACGGCGGCTGGGGCAGCTTCGACAAAGACAACACCAAGATGATTTTCCAGTACATCCCGTTTGCCGACCACAACGCGATGCTTGACCCGCCGACGGTCGACATTACCGGACGCATGCTGGAGATGCTGGCCACTTACGGGTACACGCGCGAGGACAAGCGCGTCGACAAAGCCATCAAGTTCATTCTTTCCGAGCAGGAGCCGGACGGCAGTTGGTTCGGCCGCTGGGGCGTCAACTACATTTACGGCACGTTCCTGGTGCTGCGCGGTCTGGACGCCATCGGCATCGACCACCTTGAGCCGCAAATCCAGCAGGGCGCCGAGTGGATCCGCATGGTGCAGAATCCCGACGGCGGATGGGGCGAAACCTGCGGCAGCTACGACGACCCCGATACCCGCGGCGTGGGAACCAGTACGCCTTCGCAAACGGCCTGGGCGCTGCTCGGTTTGCTCGCCGCCGGAGACGATCGCTCGGACTCCCTCGCCAAAGGGGTTCGCTGGCTGCTCACGCGCCAGTTGCCCGACGGCAGTTGGGACGAATCCATGGGCGAAGGCAAGTCGCGCCAGGGCATCATTACCGGTACCGGATTCCCCAGGGTCTTTTATCTGGCCTATGTCATGTACCGCCAATACTTCCCGCTGCTGGCGTTGACCAGCTATAAGCGGGCAATGGATCGCGCCGCTGCTGGCGCTGGAGGATAATCTACAGATGGCAATTCCCATCTCCCAGATGTGGTCGGTTGCAACCCTGGTTTGGAAGAACAAGCTCAAAGGCAACAAGCACTATCCGCTGGTGCTGATGCTCGAGCCCCTGTTCCGCTGCAACCTGGCCTGCGCCGGCTGCGGCAAGGTGCAATATCCGCCGCACATCCTGAAAAAGCAGCTCACCCCCGCGGAGTGTTTCGCCGCGGTGGAGGAGTGCGGCGCGCCCATGGTGTCGCTGCCCGGCGGTGAACCGCTGCTGCACCCGCAGATTGTCGAGATCGTCGAAGGGCTTGTTGCCCGCAAGAAGTATGTTTACCTGTGCACCAACGCCCTGGAGTTGAAGCGCAGGCTGCCGGAGTTTACGCCGTCGAAGTACTTGACCTTTTCCGTTCACCTGGACGGGCAGCGAGAGCACCACGACTTCTCGGTGTGCCGCGAGGGCGGCTACGACATTGCGGTCGAGGGCATCAAGGAGGCCGTCAAGCGCGGCTTCCGCGTCACCACCAACGCCACCTTCTTCGATGGCGCCGACCCCAACGGCATTCGCGGTTTCTTTGACGAAGTGATGGACATGGGCGTCGAAGGCATTGTTCTGTCGCCCGGCTACAGCTACGACAAGGCGCCGGACCAGACCCACTTCATGGGCCGCGCCCGCGTGCGCCGGCTCTTCCGCGCCGCTCTCTCCAATCGCAAGGCGAACTGGAAGTTCAACATGTCGCCCCTGTTTCTGGAGTTCCTGATGGGCGACCGCAAATACGAATGCACCCCCTGGGGCTCGCCGGCTTACAACATCTTCGGCTGGCAGCGGCCGTGCTACCTGTTGCAGGACGGTTATGCCGAAAGCTACAAGGAATTGATCGAGACCACCAAGTGGGAAGAGTACGGCGTGGCCAGCGGCAATCCCAAGTGCCAGAATTGCATGGTGAGTTGCGGCTATGAGCCAACGGCCGTGTCGGACGGGTTTGCATCCATCAAGGGCTTTCTGGCCATGGTGCGCGCCAACTTCAGCAAGTATCCCGATCCGCAGGCGCTCAAGATGCTCAATGAATCCGCGCCGCGGAGCGCAGCCACGTTGGTAAAGATCGCAGCGCCCGAACGCAGCCTCGAGGAGACCAACGCATGACCGCTGAAGTGGCGAAGTACACCCTGGAACAGGCCGAGGCGCTGGAACTCTCTCCAGGAACGGAACATTTGAAACTTGAAGGGTGGGTTCCGGAACTCGCCGGCGACGAAGACCTGCGCCAGGCCCTGGAAAAAGCCTTCGACTATCGCGGCGACGTGACTCTGACTCTGAAGACTGGGGAACGGGTGGAGGCCTATATCTTCAACCGCCAAACCGGGCCCACTTTGGCCGAGTCGTTTCTTCAGTACTTTACGCCCACCGCTCCCGACAAGCGCAAGATCAGCTATGCCGAGATCGCGCGCCTGGAGTTTACCGGCAAGGATCGCGCCGCCGGCAAGCATTGGGAAGACTGGGTAAAGAACTACAACGAGAAGAAGGCCGCCGGCGAAAAGAACATCGCACTGGTGCCGGACAAGCTGGAGTAACGCAACAGCCGGCAGATAGGGCTTCCAGACATGACTGATCGCGCGGGGTGGTTGAGCGGACCAACCTCAAGACCGGCAAGCAAATGGCTGGTTGGTTTCGAAATTCTGGCATGCTGCGGATTCCTGTTGGCGCTTGATCTCTCGATCGGAATCCCCTTGTGGCTCAGATCGGCTGGCTGGGCGGCCTATGCGCTCGTCCTCGTTGGCGGCTCCATCCATTTGGTGGTGCGCTACCTGGTCAAGGGACCGCAAAAGGGAACCGCGCAAAACTTTGGGCAGCTCGCGCTTTGCCCGGCCAGTTGGCGGCGTTGGCTTCTGGACGAACCCAGGGACAACTCCAAGGTCTAGGTTGCATTTGTGCTACGCTATACACGTATAGCGGAGGGCGCAATGCTGGCAATCAGGCTTCCTGAAAACATCGACAAACGTCTTGACCGGCTGGCGAAGCTCACTGGGCGGACCAAGACTTTCTATGCCCGAGAGGCTCTGCTCGCTCACATCGAAGATCTCGAAGACCTATATCTGGCTAAGGCCTCCCTCGAAGATATTCGAGCGGGCCGTAGTAAAACCACTTCCCTGGAAAGCGCGATGAAGAAGATTGGCATGGAAGATTGAACTGTCTGTTGAAGCCGATCGCCGCCTCGATAAACTCGACCCGCAAATCGCCCGTCGTATCCTCAGTTTTTTGCGGGAGCGCGTTGCTCCTTTGGAGAATCCGCGGAGTATCGGCGAGGCGCTTCATGGTCCCAAACTGGGCGACTTCTGGAAGTATCGCGTCGGGGATTACCGCCTCATCTGCGCCATCGAAGATGAGCAAATCCTGATTCTCGTTTTGCGCGTCGGACACCGCCGGGAGGTGTATGAGCGGTAGAGGACCAGCGCCATCCCTTCGATATAGAATTGACTTCGACTCCTGGTCACCCGTTTTGGAAGAAGTGTTGAGGGAGGAGAAGTGCCTGAATTAATGCCGGTGATAGACCATGGCCACGGTCATCATGGCCACGGAAGCGGCATTCCCTGGCTGGACGTGATCGTCGGCGTCAGTGCGATTTTCATTTCCGTTGTCTCGCTCGTAGTGTCAATCGAGCACGGAAGGACGATGGAGAAGATGGTGGACCAGAACCAGAAAATGGTCGAAGCCAGCACCATGCCCCTCCTGATGAATTCCGGCAACGAGTACGACGCGGCGGGCAAGCCGTCGTTTCGCGAGATACTCAGCAATGGCGGGGTTGGCCCGGCGATCGTCGACAGGTTCGAGATACGCTACAAGGGCGTCGTCTATACCGACGAGATGCAGCTCTTGCGGGCCTGTTGCGCCGATGCATTGCTGAACTCGCAGAAGAACGGTCGAACACAGATTCTGTATTCCAACGTGTCCGGAACCATTCTGCCCGCGCATCAGGAGTTGGCCTTTATCAGCATCAAGCCGGATAAGGCCGGGCTTGAGCTCTTCGACACGTTCAACAAGGTGAGAGACTCCGACGACCTCACGTATCGTGCCTGCTACTGTTCCGTACTCAATGAGTGCTGGGAGACGGAATTCGACCATCAACGGCCGCAGCCGGTCAACGAATGCAAGAAAGAACCAGGGGAAAAGCTCTGGTAAGAGCAAGCTGACCTATGAAGATTTTCCTTACTGGCGCCACCGGGTTCGTCGGCCATCACGTAGCCAAAGCCCTGGCCGCCGAAGGGGCCGAACTGCGAATCCTCGTCCGCAAGACCAGCAATCTTTCCAATCTCGAAGGCATCCCCGGCGACACCCACATGGGTGACCTGGCCGAGCCGGAATCGATCCGTCCGGCCCTTGAAGGCTGCGATGCCGTGGTCCATGTGGCGGCCGACTATCGCCTCTGGATTCGCGACCCCGCCGCCATGTACCGCGCCAATGTGGACGGCACCCGCGACCTGCTGCGCATGGCCCGCGAGGCCGGCGTGCGCCGCGTTGTCTACACCTCGAGCGTGGCCACAATGCACTTCCGCACCGACGGCCTGGTCATCAACGAGGATACGCCGGTCTCGCTCAAGGACATGGTGGGCCATTACAAGCGGTCCAAGTTCATGGCCGAGCAGCAGGCCATCGCCGCTGCCCAGGACGGCCAGCAGGTCATCATCCTCAACCCCACCACGCCCATCGGCCCCAACGACGCCAAGCCCACGCCCACCGGGACCATCTTCGTGGACTTTTTGAAAGGCAAATTCCCGGCCTACATGGACACCGGCCTCAACCTGGTCGACGTCTCCGAAGTGGCCCGCACCCACGTTTCGGCGCTCACCAGGGGAACGCCCGGCAAGCGGTATATCCTCGGCGGCGAAAATCTAACTTTGAAGCAGATTCTCGACAAAATGTCGGCCATCACCGGCATCCCCTCGCCAACGGTGAAGATTCCATTCATCGTGGCCGCCACCTATGCCTTCTTCGAGGAGTGGATCACCGGTCGGATTCGTGGCAAGGAACCGCGCGCCACGCTCGAAGAGGTGCGCATGGGCCGCAAGAAAATGTATGCCTCAAGCGCCCACGCCCAGCAGGAGCTTGGCTTCCGCATCCTCCCGGTTTACCCAGCCATGCGCGCCGCCATCGAGTGGTTCCGCGCCAACGGATACGCATGACCCGCCTGGCCATCATCGCCGCCCTGCCCGGCGAAGTGAAACCGCTGGTCCGCGGCTGGCCGCACTCCACCCGGAACGGCACCCACTTCTGGGCGCAGCGCACCGAGGAAGAGGAGTGGATTGTGGCCTGTGCGGGCGCCGGGCAGGCTGCCGCTACCCGTGCCTTTGCCGGCATCGAGGATGGCGGCCCCATCGACCTGGTCCTCTCTGTCGGATGGGCCGGCGCACTCACGCCTGATCTGGCCCCTGGGACGGCGCACAATGTCGCCGGAGTCTTCGATGCGCGCACCGGGGAGCGCTTCAAATGCGATGCCGGCGCGGGCAAGCAGTGGCTCGTGACCAGCCCCACGGTCGCTAATGAGGAGGAAAAGCGCCGCCTCGCCGTCGCCTATCGCGCCGGCCTGGTCGATATGGAAGCCGCCGCCATTGCCCGCCTGGCCCTGATGCGCTCCATCCCGTTCTATTGCATCAAGGGAATCAGTGACGGCTTCACGGACCGCTTGCCCGATTTCAACCGGTTTCTCTCCAGCGACGGTCAGTTTGCGCTTGCCCGATTCGTGCTTTTTGCCGTTCTCCGCCCCTGGTACTGGCCGTCGTTGATCCGGATGGGCGAAAATAGCAGGAGGGCTGCCCAGGGCATCGCGGTGTCTCTGCTCGAACTGCTGGATATCGAAGGAGATTCTCAAAAGCAGAATGGCCACCCAGATCTCGAACGTTGAAAACCGTATCGCGAGCGAAATTCCCGCCACCATGAAGGCCGTTGTCTATCGCGGCGTTAACGATATGCGCATCGAGACCGTGCCGGTCCCTGCGATCGGCCCGGGTGAATTGCTGGTCAAAATCGCAACCTGCGGCATTTGCGGCACCGACCTGAAGAAGATCCACACCGGCAGCCACTCCGCTCCGCGCATCTTCGGCCACGAAATGGCCGGAACCATTGTCGCCGCCGGCGCCGGCGTCACCCGCTTTGCTCTCGGCGATCGCGTCATGGTCTTCCACCATGTGCCGTGCGGAAGTTGCTATTACTGCCGCAAAAACACGCCGGCTCAGTGCCTGCTTTACAAAAAAGTAGGCACAACGGCAGGTCTTGAGCCCTCCGGCGGCGGCTTTGCCCAGTACATCCGCGTGATGGACTGGATCGTTGCCAACCGCGGCGTGGTTGCCATTCCCGACGACGTGCCCTTTGAACAGGCGGCATTTGTCGAACCGGTCAACACCGTTCTCAAAGGCGTCAAGCTGCTCAACCTCGCGCCGGACGATACGGTGCTGGTCATCGGCCAGGGGCCTATCGGGCTGATGCACGCCGTGCTGGCGCGCCGCACCGGCGCCCGCGTCCTCACCTCCGATCTGTATCCCGAACGCCACGCGATTGCAGCGAAGTTCGGGCTGCAACACCCGATCCATGCCGGCAGCGAAAATGTGGTCGAGCGCGTGCTCGCGGCCACCGACGGCCGGGGCGCAGACGCGGTGGTTCTCGCCGTCGGCGGCAACGCGCTGATCAAAACCGCAATCCAGGCGGCGCGCTGCGGCGGCCGCGTCATGCTGTTTGCGCAGACCCAGCACGGGGAAGCCACCTTCGACCCAGGCGTTGTCTGCATGGACGAAAAGACGCTGATGGGTTCCTATTCTTCTTCCTTCGCCATCCTCGACGAGGTCACCGACCTGGTGTTCAACGGCTACCGCAACGGCTTCGACATGACCCAGCTCATCTCGCACCGGTTCCCGCTGGAGCAGGCGGTGGAAGCGGTCGAGATTGCTTCCCACCCCCAGGCGGACTCCATGAAGATTATGATTGAACCTGTTCTGGGCGAAGGAGCAAAGTGACGTGTCTTTTGCGGGGCGCCCGCCGGCGTTCCTGTTGCAGGATTCCACTCTACGATCGCGCAGTAACTCGTGGCGGCTCTGGAATCGATTCGCTTTGCCTGAGCCGCTCGAGGAGGAATTGATGCCAAACACGGTCAAGGGCGCCATTGAACGCAGTCGCGCCACGGTCGAAGACGTCCTCGAGGTCGGCCGCAACACCGTTGAGGATGTCCTCCATGTCGGCCGCAATACCG
>Ga0181516_10001879_pt1 | contig 15557 bp, 10 predicted proteins | sample PEATcosm2014_Bin_25_FD_121104 | JGI IMG/M metagenome (GOLD analysis project Ga0181516, IMG submission 121104) | Peatland microbial communities from MTU Mesocosm Facility, Houghton, MI, USA - PEATcosm2014_Bin01_10_metaG | ecosystem: Environmental > Terrestrial > Soil > Wetlands > Peat | place... | reverse complement strand
TCGATAAAGGCTGCGAAGAAATCTCGAATAGCGGTGGGCTGCTGGCGCGCGTCGAGAGCGGGCGGGTGCAGACGTATCTGCGGCTGTTGGCGCTGGCGGTGGTGGTGCTGGCCGCGATTCTGATCTGGAGCAGCCGAGGATGAACGGAATTCCTCTATTGACGGCGTTGACGGTGTTGCCGCTGATTGGTGCGGCGATCGCGCTGCTATCGGGCCGGCACGCGCGATTGGTGGCGCTGGGGACGACGCTGGCTGCACTGGCATTGGCGCTGACGATCTGGATGCGGCTGCCGGCGGACGGGTCGATTGGATTGATTGAGCGCGCGGCATGGGCTCCATCGCTGGGAATCGAGTATCACCTGGGCGTGGATGCGCTGGGCGCACTGATGTTGGTGTTGTCTGCCGTGGTGACGCTGATGAGCGTGGATGCGGCGCACCGGGCACATCATCAGCCGGGATTGTTTTTTGCGCTGGTGCTGCTGCTGGAGTCGGGATTGTTTGGGACGTTCACTGCGCTGAATTTCTTCCACTGGTTCTTGTTCTGGGAATTGAGCCTGATTCCGGCGTTCTTCCTGATCAAGCTGTGGGGCGGGCCGAAGCGCGGGCCAGCGGCGACTCAATTCTTCGTCTACACGATGGCGGGATCGGTGGCGCTGCTGATTTCGTTCCTGGCGGTGTTTTTGTCGACGGGAAGCATGGACTTTGTCGATCTTGCGGGAATGGCTTCGAATGGCACGCTGACGCAGGCGGTGACAGCGCATTTGGGACCGGTGATGTTGTGGCTCGCGATCGGAGTGCTGGCTGGATTTGCGGTGAAGGTGCCGCTGGCGCCGTTTCACACGTGGCTGCCCGCGGCGTATGCGGAAGCTCCGTCACCGGTGACGATGCTGCTGACGGGCACGATGTCGAAGATGGGCGTGTATGGATTGCTGCGGATTGCGTTGCCGCTGTTTGGGCCGCAGATTGCGCAGATGCGGACGCCTCTGCTGGTGCTGGCGGTGGTGACAGTCGTGATGGGTGCGTGGGCCGCGGCGGCTCAGACGGATTTGAAACGGGTGTTCGCGTATTCGTCGGTCAATCACCTGGGCTATTGCATGCTGGGAATTTTTGCGGTGGCGGTGCCATCGGCGAGCGCAGCCGAGGTGACGAGCCAGGCTGCGGCGTTGAACGGCGTGATCCTGCAGATGTTCAATCACGGCGTGACGGCTGCGGCGCTGTTCTGGTTTATCGCAATGATCCAGGAACGGAGCGGCGGAGAGCGGGGCATCGATCAATTTGGCGGTCTGCGCAAGCCTGCGCCGGTGCTGGCGGGACTGATGGGCATTGTGCTGTTCTCATCGCTGGGGCTGCCGGGACTGAATGGATTTGTGGGCGAGTTCCTGATCTTCCGCGGCGTTTTTTCTTTGTCATGGATCAGCGCAACAGTATCGGTGCTTGGTTTGCTGGTGACCGCAGCGGTGATCTTGACGGTGATTCAAAAAGTATTTTCTGGGCCAGTGCCTGAGCGGTGGGCCGGATTTCCTGATTTGCATGGCGGCGAGCGCATGGCGATGGTGCCGGTGATTGGCTTGATGCTGCTGCTGGGTCTGCTGCCGCAATTGGTACTGGGCAGTGTGAACGCGACGGTTGTGAACCTGCTGGCGCACTGGAGATTTTGAAGAGCATGTTAGCGTGGACGATCTATCTCTCGTTTGCCGGTGCAGCGCTTGAGGCGCTGTTGCCCAGGCGCAATGCTGCGCTGGCGCGAGGGCTTGCGCTTGCGGTGGCGTTGGCGGGGCTGGCGCTTGCGGTGCTGGGATTCGCGGCGGGCGGAGCGAACCATTTCGCGCGCGTGGTGATTGCGGATGCGATGTGGGTGCCGTCGATGGGGATTCGGTTCACGCTGGCGGCGGACGGGATCAGCCTGGTGTTGGTGCTGCTGACGGGGCTGGCGTCGGTCGCGGGAGTTTTGTTGAGTTGGAACATCGAGCTGCGAACGAATGAGTTTTTTGCGTTCTACCTGGCGTTGATCGGCGGCGTCTATGGCGTGTTCCTGAGCGGCGATCTTTTTCTGCTGTTTGTGTTTTATGAGATTGCGATTGTGCCGAAGTATTTTCTGATTGCGATCTGGGGATCGACGCGGCGTGAGTATGGCGCGATGAAGCTGGCGCTGTATTCATTTGTCGGCTCGGCGATGGTGCTGATCGGATTGCTGGCGGCCTACGCGCGGACCGGCGGGCACTCGACGGGATTGGTAGAGCTGGCGGCGTATGCGCATGCGGGCGCCCTGCCGGTGAGTTTTCAAATGTGGGCGTTTCCACTGGTGTTTGTGGGGTTCGGGATTCTGGCGGGCATGTGGCCGTTTCACACATGGGCACCGACAGGCCATGTGGCAGCACCGACGGCTGCGTCAATGTTGCTGGCCGGCGTAGTGATGAAGCTGGGCGCTTATGGCTGCCTGAGAGTGGCGATGGGATTGTTTCCGCATGGCATGGATCCGTGGGGATTCTCGATTATAGGCATCGGATCGTGGCGCGATGTGTTCGCGATCCTGGCAGTGATCGGAATTGTGTATGGCGCATTGGCGGCACTGGCGCAGAGCGACTTCAAATTTGTCATCGGCTACTCGAGCGTGAGCCACATGGGATTTGTGCTGCTGGGGCTGATGACGCTGAGTGCGGTGAACACGATTGGCGCGACGGGCGCGGTGCTGCAGATGTTTTCGCACGGCGTGATTGCGGGACTGCTCTTTGCGATTGTGGGGCGCATTGTGTATGAGCGAACGCACACGCGCGATCTTGCCGAGCTTGAAAAGATGCATCTGTCGAGAAGGCTGCCGTTTGCGGCGTGGGCATTTGTAGTGGCTGGAATTGCGTCGATGGGGCTGCCGGGGTTCTCGGGATTTGTGGCGGAGCTGCAGGTGCTGGTGGGATCGTGGAAAGCCGATCCGTGGTGGACGGGCGCGGCGGGCGTGGGGATCGTGGTGGGCGTGGCGTATACCTGGCGCGTGCTGCAGAAGGCATTTTTCAGCGATACGCATGCAAGCCTGCATGAACTGGAGGCCGAGCACAAGCATCCGCTGGCGCCGATCACGTGGCCTGAAGTGACGGGCGTGGTGATGCTGACGGCGGCGAGCCTGGTTGTCGGATTGTATCCGCGCATATTGCTTGATGCAATCGAACCGGCGGTGAAGGCGTTGGCGGGAGGGATGCAATGAATTTTGCAGACCTCTTTTGGGTGACGCTGCCGGAGACCGTGCTCGAAATAACGGCGCTGCTGGTGTTGATAGTCGATCTTGGATTCTTGCGCAAGGCTGCGCTGAATTTGCGGATCGGCGTTGCGGTTTTTGTCGGCGTCGTTGGTTGCACGGTGGCGCAATGGGCGCTGTTGCATCCACCGGCAGGGTTGACACTGCCGGGCAGCCACGATGTGGTGCTGGCGACGGGTGGATCGGCGGGCGTGGCGCAAGCGGCGATTTTGGCGCTGACAGGGCTGACGCTGTTTCTGCTGATCGGGACAGATTTTACGCGGCACGTCGGCGAGTTTGTTGCGGTGACGCTGATGGCGGCGACGGGCGGACTGCTGATTGCCGCTGCGCAGGATCTGCTGGTGATTTTCGTTGGGCTGGAGCTGCTGAGCCTGGGACTCTATATTCTCGCGGCGTTTGCAAAACAGTCGGGCAAGAGCGCCGAGGGGGCGATGAAGTACTACCTCTTTGGCGGGATGTCGGCGGCGTTTCTGCTGTTCGGTTTCAGTTATCTCTACGGCATCACGGGATCGACGAATCTGCATCGCGTGATGCTGGGACTCTGGATGCCGAATGCAGCGCAGGCTGCGCCGCTCGAGTATCTGGCGCTGGTGATGATCGCGGCGGGGCTCGGATTCAAAGTGGCGGCGGTGCCGTTTCATCTATGGGCTCCGGATGCGTATGAAGGATCGCCCGCACCCAGCGCGGCTTTTATCGCGTCGGTATCGAAGGTGGCGAGTTTTGCGCTGTTGATTTCGATTGGCACGGCGGCGTGGCATGTATTCGATGGCGCTCGCGGTGTGGTGAGTATTCACGTGGGGTTTGTCGCGCGGCCGGAGCCGGTGTATCTCGGATTTCGTGTGGCGTGGTCGGAACTTCTGATGGTGCTGGCCGCGGCGTCGATGCTGCTGGGCAACCTGGCGGCGCTGGCGCAGACGAGTGTGCGGCGGTTGCTGGCGTATTCGGCGATTGCGCACGCGGGTTACATGCTGCTGGGGCTCGCGTTTTTCTCGTATGGGCCGCGGAGCGCGCAGGCGATTCTCTACTACATCGTGACGTATGGGCTGACGACGATTGGCGCGTTTGGAGTGGTGGCGGTGGTGGAGCGGGCGACGGGCTCGGACAAGATGGATGCGTTTCTCGGGCTGTCGAAGCGCAATCCGATGCTGGCGGCGGTGCTGCTGGTGCTGTTTTTGTCGCTGGCGGGAATTCCGCCGCTGGTTGGATTTTGGGCCAAGTTCAATTTGTTTGCCGCGGTGCTGGGGGTTTATCCAGTGGGCGCCGGGCTGGGGCTGGTGATTCTCGCGGTGGCGATGAGCGCGGTGAGCCTCTACTACTACTTGCAGGTGCTGAAGCGCGCGTATGTGATGCCGGCGGTGAATGAGGCGCCGGTGAAGGCGCATCCCATAACGATGCTGGTGCTGCTGGTGATCGCGGCGCTGGTGGTGGTGCTGGGCTGCTTCCCTGGGCTGCTGCAGGGGTGGATGGCGAACTTCTACGCGGGGATGTAGGGCACTCCGCGCATGTCGCGAATCGTACAGGAATACAGGAAAAAGTGTCGTTGCTAACTTGGGAGTTGGCGTGCGGCAACTGGTGGTGCGGAAGGACTTGTGAGGGACTCGCATACAGCAGTACAGCTTTAACCCCAGCGGTGTTAGCGGGCACCTGCGGTGCGGCAGACGCGCTGGGCGCCTTAAGACTTGTCAGCAGTTCGCGGCGGTCAGCGGGCACCTGCGGTGCGGCAGACGCGCTGGGCGCCTTAAAACTTGTCAGCAGTTCGCGGCAGTCAGCGGGCACCTGCGGGGACTGCGCGTCCAGCGAATGGCTGCGCGTGGCTTCGATACCTCGGCACATGCGCGCTTTGCGCAATGCGAAACTGCCCTGAAACCGGTGCGAATAGGGCGAAGAGGGAGCGAAGGGGGTAGGGGAGGGGTGTGCACACGCATCGCCAATAACCTGTTTGGAATGAGTGAAAGAGTCGACGGCGCGCGGATTTTGGCGAAGGTTTGACGAAAGCGACATTTTCACTCCTTTCGGGCGAGGCGGTGGACAGAGAAAAACAAAGGCGGCGAGCCGAAGTGTCCGGTGTCGCCGCCCTTTTCTAAAGCTGTTTCTATTGTGCGCTTTTCGAAGAATTAATACGCAAAATCGAGCAAGGAAAATTCGTAATGGAATCAGTGAGTTGCAAATTATTTTTCGGAAAAGGGCTTGACAAGATTTTTGGGTATCCATTCAGGGGCTAAAGCCCCGCCACTATTTGGCGGCCAAATTATGTACGGGCTAAAGCCCGTACCCAGTGAAAGCATCAAGGCTTCCGCAAGAAGCCGCCTTCCTTCAGGGCTAAAGGCCCAGTGTCGATTTAGGCTGTGTCGGCACGACTGAAGCCGCGCCCTGAAACAAAGCGAGGGAGGGTGGGTTCGTGCTTTCCCATTCATCGCAATATTGTCGGGATGAATGGGGCGCCGGCCTCCGCCCATTCATGCGCGATGAGGCTGCGCATGAATGGGACACAGCTCTATACCCACTTATCGCAATATTGTCGCGATGAATGGGGCGCCCATGTTCGTGCGGATGGATGCGCGAGAGCGATCGGCGGGGTTATCCGCGGAGGAAGTCTTTGATGACCTGGACGGTGACGTCGCGGCTGATGTCGGAGATGGCGTTGGTGAGGGGAATCTGCTTGGGGCAGGCCTCGACGCAGTTTTGGGCGAAGCCGCACTCCTGCACGCCGCCGTCGCCGGCGAGCGCGCGCAGGCGATCCTCTGAAAAAACTTTGCCGGTGGGGTGATTGTTGAAGAGCTTGACCTGGGCGATGGTGGCGGCGCCGACGAAGTTTGTGTCGTCGTTAAATTGCGGGCAGACCTCCATGCAGCAGCAGCACGAGATGCAGTTGGAGAGGGGGTAGTTGGCTTCCTGCTGCTGCGGGTAGACGCGGGGGCCGGAGCCGAGATCGTAGGTGCCGTCGACGGGGACCCAGGCTTTGACGCGCATGAGGTTTTCAAAAAGAACGGAGCGGTCGACCTGGAGATCGCGGACGAGAGGGAACTTGGAGAGGGGCTCGATGCGGATGGGCTGCTCGAGATGTTCGACGAGCGCGGAGCAGGCCATGCGGGCTTTGCCGTTGATGCGCATGGCGCAGGAGCCGCAGATTTCTTCGAGGCAATTGGAGTCGTAGGTGATGGGCGTGGTGGCGCGGCCGTCGGCGGTGACGGGGTTGGCGGCGATCTCCATCATGGCGGAGATGACGTTCATGCCGGAGCGCCAATTGAGTTCGAACTTCTCCCATGTGGCGGGGGCATCGGGGCTGGCCTGGCGCTTGATTTCGAGTTGGACGGTCTTGGGCGGCATGTTTCCTCTTGTTCGGTATTTCCTCAGGGACTAAAGCCCCGAAACAATTCAGCGGCCTGTTTGGCACGGCTGAAGCCGTGCCCTTTCAAAACATCGTCCCTACGGGGCTGGAGTCTTACGTTGTGCTGACTCCCCCACGCTAAAGCGCGGGGCTAACAAACGCTGCGCCTACGGCGCGGTCATTTCAAAACATCGTCCCTACGGGACTGGAGTCTTTCGTTGTGCTGACTCCCCCACGCTAAAGCGCGGGGCTAACAAACGCTGCGCCTACGGCGCGGTCATTTGGTTGCGTCGTAACGGCGCGGGCGCGGTTTGATGTACTGGATGTCGACTGCTTCGTATTCAAATTTTGGTCCGGTGCATTGGCCGGTGTAGCTGGCCTTGGTGGTTTTGAGGAACTGCGAGTCGTTGCGATCGGGAAAATCGGGTTTGTAGTGGGCGCCGCGCGACTCATCGCGGAGAAGAGCGCCGCCGACGACGACGCGGGACAGTTCAAGCATATTTTGCATCTGGCGGGCGAAGGCGAAGCTGGTGTTGGCCCACTGGCTCTTGTCGCTGAGGTTCACTTTTTTGAAGCGGTCGGTTAGCTCAACGATTTTTTCATCGGCCTGTTTGAGGCCCTTGTTGTAGCGAATGACGGTGGCGTGCTTGGTCATGGTCTCGCCGAGTTCGCGCCAGAGCTTGAAGGGATTTTCGGTGCCTTCGTTGTTGAGCAGTTTTTTATTGATTTCAGATTGACGAGCGATTTCTGCAGCGTGGCCGCCGTCGCCCTCTGCGGCGGGCAGGCTTTTGGCGTATTGAATGGCGTTGGGGCCGGCGCGGAATCCGCCAAAGATGCAACTGACGAGGGAGTTGGCGCCGAGGCGATTGGCGCCGTGGTATTGATATTCGCACTCGCCGGCGGCAAAGATGCCAGGGATGTTGGTCATCTGATTGAAGTCGACCCAGAGGCCGCCCATGGTGTAGTGCATGCCGGGGAAGATTTTCATGGGGACTTCGCGGGGATCGTCGCCGACAAATTTCTCGTAGATTTCGAGGATGCCTTCGAGCTTGCGGTTGAGGGTTTCGCGATCGATGTGGGTGAGGTCGAGGTAGACCATGGGCTGGCCATCGATGCCGAGGTGTTCCTCGTAGACGACTTTGTGGATGGCGCGGGTGGCGATGTCGCGGGGAACGAGGTTGCCGTATTTTGGATACCACTCCTCGAGGAAGTAGAAGCGCTCGGACTCGGGGATCTGCTTGAAGGGGCGCTTGTCGCCGACGGTGCGCGGGACCCAGACGCGGCCGCCCTCGCCGCGCGCGGACTCTGACATGAGGCGGAGCTTGTCTTCGCCGGGGATGGCGGTGGGGTGGACCTGAATGAATTCGCCATTGGCGTAGAAGGCGCCCTGCTGGAAGATGGCGGACTGGGCGGAGCCGGTGCAGACGACGGAGTTGGTGCTTTTGCCGAAGATGGCGCCGATGCCGCCGGTGGCGAGGATGATGGCGTCGGCGGGGAAGGAGCGGAGCTCCATGGTGCGAAGGTTGAGGGCGGTGATGCCGCGGGCGATGCCTTTGCTGTCGAGGACGGCGGAGAGAAACTCCCAGCCCTCGAATTTGTTGACGTGGCCGGTGGACTCGTAGCGGCGGACCTGCTCGTCGAGGGCGTACAAGAGCTGCTGGCCGGTGGTGGCTCCGGCGAATGCGGTGCGGTTGTAAAGGGTTCCACCGAAGCGGCGGAAGTCGAGCAGGCCCTCGGGAGTGCGATTGAAGGGAACGCCCATGCGATCGAGGAGGTCGATGATGCCGGGAGCCGCTTCGCACATGGCTTTGACGGGGGTCTGGTTGGCGAGGAAGTCGCCGCCATAGATGGTGTCGTCGAAGTGCTTGTCGGTGGTGTCACCCTCGCCCTTGAGATTTTTGGCGGCGTTGATGCCGCCCTGGGCGCAGACGGAGTGGGAGCGCTTGACGGGGACGATGGAGAACAGGTCGACGGTGCCGCCGGCCTCAGCGATCTTGATGACAGCCGCGAGCCCGGCGAGGCCGCCGCCAACGACGATGATTTTAGGTGCTGCCATGTTCTATCGAATCCTCTCGGACAACCAAAGCTCGCTAAACGGGCGAAGTGATGCTAGGCATGTGCTGGTTCGGTTTCTTTGACTGCGGGTTGAATGGGGTGACGGGGAATGGGCGGCGCGTATTGAAAGGGCGCGGCGATGCGGTTCCAAGTATTGATGGCGGCGACGGCGGCGCTGAGCCAGGCCAGCTCAGAGGGGGCGAAGTGGGCAGAGACGGCGGCGTAGTCGGAGTCGGAGACGTGGTGCTCGGAGAGGCGGGTGAGAAGCTCGGTCCACTGCAGCGCGGCTTTTTCACGATCGGAGAAGACGCCGGCCTCGCGCCAGGTGACGAGCAGATCGAGTTTGGGAGCGGCGATGCCGAGGTGGCGCGCTTCGTTGAGATGAAGCTGGGTGCAGAAGGCGCAGCCGTTGATTTGCGAGGCGCGAATCTTGACGAGCTCCTGCAACTCGGCGTCGAGGGTGGAAGCGCCGACGGCGCGGCTGAGGTCAGTGATGGCGTTGTTGGCGGCGGCAGCGTACTTCTGGAATTCCTGACTGGTGATGCGTGCCGTAGAAGTTGACATGGTCTTCTTCTCCTCAGCAGGTTGAAAAGACGGTGGGATCGGCGAGAGAGAGCGGCGCGGCAAGATAACTGGTGGCGGGCGCGGGATTCTCAGGGGCGTTTTGATATTTGGGCTCGATGAAGGCCCAGATGCTGGCGAGTCCCATGATGCAGAGCAGAACGCCGAAGGCGGCGCAGGCATAGCCGAAGCGCTTGCGGGCTACTTCGCCAGGGGTGATGCCCCACTTGGCGGCGAAAAGCCAGATGCCGTAAGCGAAGTGCCAGCAGACGGCGATCATGGCGATGGCGTAGATGGCGAGCATCCAGGGATTGGAGAGTTCAACCTGGACTTTGTGGAAGGCGTAGTAGGGGTTGTCGGGGAGCGAGACGCCGGTGAAGCGCTGGCGGTAGACGTGCTGCGCGATGTAGACGAGGGCGATGAGGCCGGTGTAGCGCTGGGCGATGTACATCCAGTTGCCGGCCCAAGGGTAGTAAACGATGTTGGACTTGCCGCGCAGCCAGATGTAGACGCCGTAGAGGCCGTGGTAGAGGAGAGGCAGGAAGATGAAGACCCATTCAAGGACGCGCACTAGCGGAAGGGAATTGAGGAATTTGACTTGTGCTCCATAGGCGATGGGGCCTTTGAGGGCCTCGAAGTTGGAGAGCAGGTGTTCGAGAAGAAAGGCGCCGATGGGGATGATGCCGAGGAGGGAGTGGAGCTTGCGGAGGAGGAAAGAGTATCCCTGGCCTGCGCGGAGCGGCTGTACGCCTGGACGCAGGGTCGGCGAAGGATGTTGGGCGGTGGCCATGAAGATGTCAGCTCCTGAGGGCAGCGGGCCCGAAGGCCGAGGGCGTGCGTACCGGATTGAAAGACGGGAGTGTGATGTGCGTTACCCCAAGCATTATTGGTAACGCGTGTAACGATCGTCAAGCGTGGTTGCTGGTTCGTTCCACATTGAGGGCGATTGGGTTGGTTGACGGTGTTGGCGGATCAGAGGTGGTGGCCGCGGCCGCTGAGGACTTATTGCTCTAGAACCGGTCTCATAAACCGACTTTGTCAACTCGCCAATCTGCTGGGACCCGCCTTGTTGTTGGGTCCCATACTTGCGCGGTGGGGTGCATTGCCATTTATGAGACCAGTTGTAGCTGCATGAGGAGCGCGGCGAGGGCGCGGCCGCGATGGCTGAGGGAGAGCTTGGTCTCGAGATCGAGTTCTGCCATGGTCTGGTTGAGCGAGGGCAGAAAAAAGAGGGGATCGTAGCCGAAGCCGCCGGTGCCGCGGGGCGCCTCGAGGATCACGCCTTCGACGGTTCCTTCGGCCGAATGGAGAGGGGCTCCGTCGCGTGCGGCGACCAGGACGCAGCGATAGCGGGCGGTGCGCTGGGCGGAGGGGATGTCGGCGAGGCGCTGGAGCAGGAGCATGTTGTTCCAGACATCGGTGTTGTCGTTGGCGTCGGGGGAATCGATCAGGCCGGCATCGGCGGCGAAGCGGGCGGAGCGGACGCCGGGCGCGCCGTCGAGGGCGTCGACTTCAAGGCCGGAGTCGTCGGCGATGACCAGTTCGCCGGGCGCGAAGCGGGAATAATAAACGGCTTTGAGCGTGGCGTTGTCAGCGAAGGTGGTGCCATCTTCGGAAGGGGCATCGATGCCGGCGAGATTGGCGAGCGGCTCTATTTCGATTTGATGGGCGGTAGCGGCGGTGCGGAAGTCGCGCAGTTTTCCCTGGCTGGTGGTGGCGGCGAAGAGACGGAGGGCCATGCAGTGAGTTTAGCTTTTCAAGGGGACGGGCGACGGACGAGAATGGTCGCGCCAGGAAACGAGGATGAGTGACGCGATGCAGAAGGCGTGGATGGTTGCCGTAATCGCAATGGGATTGGGTTTTGCGGACGGGTTGCAGCAGAATGCAGCGGCGCAGCGCTATGGAGCGCAGGAACTCGAGGTGGACAACCTGAGAACGCCGCTGGGGATTGACGATGGGGCGCCCAGTTTCTCGTGGCAGCTGAACGACCCGGCGCGGGGAGCGAAGCAGACGGCGTATGAGGTGCTTGTCGCTACAGACGAGGATGAGTCGGCGGAAGAAGGCAAGACCGTTGTGTGGGACAGTGGGCGCGTGGAGGGCGGGCAGTCGATGAACGTGCGGTACGCGGGGCCTGCGCTCGGGGCGAGCACGCGCTATTTTTGGCGCGTGAAGGTGTGGGGTGCGGATGGAGCGGCGTATGAGAGCGCGGAGAGCTGGTTTGAAACGGGTTTAGCACCCCAGCAACGAGGACCTGTCGCCGGGGACCCCGCGACGATGAGCCAGAGTGCGTGGCGGGCGGGATGGATTGGATATGAAACGGCGGAGGAGGCAGCGGTGCGCGCGGCTGCAGCGAAGTGGGTGGTGAGCCCGGAGTTTGCTACGCAGACCGCGGCGAAGGGCGATGTGCTGAAGTTTGCTTTCCGGACGACGGTGCAACTGGACAAGCCGGTGAAGCGGGCCGCGTTGTACGCGACGGCGCAGGACACAGTGGGAGCGTGGGTGAATGGGACGCAGGTGATGGAGGCGGAGGCGTTTCCGGCATGGCACCAGATGCCATGGAAGAAGTTTGTGCGTGCGGATGTGACGGCGCAGATGGCGGCCGGGAAGAATGTGGTGGCGATTGAGCAGGTGAATTACACACGGAGCACGGATGGGCCGCCGGTCATTGCGACTTTGGTGGTGGAATTCGCCGATGGAACGATGGCGACGTTTGGGAGCGATGAGAGATGGAAGAGCGCGGTGCATGCGGCGGAGGGTTGGCAGCAGAAGGGATTTGACGATGGGGGATGGAAGACGGCGGCGATTGCGGTGCAGACGCTGGGGCATCCGTGGATTCCCGACTCGGTGAAGGAACTGCGATATGTGTTCAGCCTGGATGGGCCGGTGAAGTCGGCGCGGTTGTATGCGACAGCGCTGGGGGCGTATGAGATGACTCTGAACGATACGCCGGTCGATGAGGGGACGGGCGAGCAGTGGTTCAAGCCGGGATGGACGGATTATCGGGAGCGGGTGATCTATCAGACGTACGACGTGACGGATGTGATCAATCAGCAGCAGCCAACGGGGCGCAGCAATGTGTATGACCACATCCTCACGGCGCTGTTGGCGCCAGGCTGGTATGAGACGCCGCTGGAGTGGTTTCAGCAGCCGAACAATTATGGGGACACGCCGCCGGCGCTGCGGGCGCAGTTGCGCATCGAGCACACGGACGGAAGGGTCGAGTGGATCACGACGGACGAGCACTGGCAGGCACGCACGACGGGAATTTTGAAGGCAGAACTCTACGATGGCGAGACCGAAGACAAGCGGCTTTGGGGACCTCTGGAGGAGAATGCGGTGGGCTCCGCGGCACATGGATGGTCCGCGGTCGAGAGCATCCATCCGGCAGAAGTGAAGATTGAGGCGCAGGGTTATCAGCCGATTCGCGTGGAGCGGAATGCCGATGGCACGTCGGTGAAGGGACTGCCGGTAGCGAGGACTGAGCCGAAGCCGGGAGTGTATGTCTACGATTTTGGGCAGAATTTTGCGGGCGTGGAGCAGTTGCGGGTGAGCGGGCCTCGAGGGACCGATGTGCGGGTGCGGTTTGCCGAGCTGCTGAACGACGATGGAACGATCTATACAGACAATCTGCGGACGGCGAAGGCGACGGATCACTTCATACTCGACGGCAATGGGATGGAAGAGTTTGTGCCGCATTTTACGTTTCATGGATTTCGCTATGCGGAGGTGACGGGATTGTCACCCCACGGACAAGGACCTGTCCGCGGGGGCCCCGGGTTACCGAGCGCGCCGGGCAAGGACGCGCTGACAGCGCTGGTGATTCACACGGACGCGCCGTTTGCGGCGGAGTTGAAGACGGGCAGCGCGATGATCAACAAGTTGTGGAGCAATATTGAGTGGGGGCAGAGGTCGAATTTTGTGGGGGTGCCGACGGATTGTCCGCAGCGCGATGAGCGGCTGGGATGGATGGCGGATGCGCAGGTGTTCTGGCGGACGGCGATGTACAACATGGACCTCGCGGCATTCACGCGCAAGTTTGCGGCGGACATGAGGGGAACGCAGGCGGGGACGCCTTACTTCGGCATCTATGCGCCGGGGACGGCGAGCGAGCACTCGTCGGGATCGGGGGCGGGATGGAGCGACGCGGGAGTGGTGATTCCGTGGACGAGCTGGCTGCAGACCGGGGACACGCGCGTTGTTGAGGAGAACTGGGCGGCGATGGAGAAGTATCTGGCCGCGATTGATAAGGCGAATCCCGATGGGCTGTGGCGAAATGAATCGGGGATTCCTTTTGGGGATTGGCTGTCGCCGGAGGGCAGGACGGACCAGGTGCTGATTGCGACAGCGTATTGGGCGTATGACGTGACGCTGATGCGCGAGATGGCGCACGCGACCGGGCGCACGGGCGATGAAGAAAAGTATGCGCAGGAATTTGAGAAGATTCGCGCGGCGTTTGAGAAGCAGTTTGTGCACGAGGATGGATTTGTGGCGGGAGTGGACAAAGGATCTTCGCAGTTTGGGGAGCGGACGAAGACGGACACGAGCGGCGAGGGCGATACGCAGACGGGATATGTGCTGGCGCTGCATATGAATCTTATGCCGGAAGCGCTGCGCAGGGCGGCGGCCAAAAAACTGGCGGACAAGATCGAAGCGAATCATGGGTTGCTGGGGACCGGGTTCCTGGGAACTCCGTATTTGCTGGAGGAGCTGACGAAGACGGGGCACGCGGACCTGGCGTACAAGCTTCTGCTGAATACGCAGTATCCATCGTGGGGATATTTGGTGGAGCATGGGGCGACGACGATGTGGGAGCGATGGAATGGCGATCAGATGAAGGCCGATCCGAGCATGAATTCATATAACCACTATGCGTATGGCGCGGTGGCGGACTGGATCTATCGCTACGCGGCGGGGGTGGATGTGACGCCGCAGGACGCGGGGTTTCACACGGTGGTGCTGCATCCGGTGTTTGACGCGCGGTTGGGGAGCGTGGAGTTCAGCTATCCGTCGGGGTATGGTGTGATTCGTTCAGACTGGACGGTACAGGGCGGGATCGCGGAGTGGAAGGTGACGCTGCCGGCGAACACGACGGGATGGTTGGCGCTGGATGCGGCGACGGCGGCGAAGTACACGTTGGGCGGCGTGGCGTTAGCGCAGAGCAAAGTGGCGAAGGCGGAGACGCGCGAAGGGCAGAGCGGATATGTGCTTGAGGCGGGGAGCTATGCATTCACGGTGTTGCTGCGATGACGTCGATTGTGGCGGGGATCGGATGGCATGTGGTGGGCGCGGCATCGGCGGCTTCGTTTTATGCGCCGATTGAAAAAGTGAAGAAGTGGTCGTGGGAGACGACGTGGGCGGTGGCGGGAGTTTTCTCGTGGATCCTGCTGCCGATTAGCGTGAGTTTGATTTTGCTGCCGGATTTCTTTCATTTTTATTCATCAATGGAACCGCATTTGCTGCTGAAGGTGGCGTTGTTTGGGGCGATGTGGGGCGTGGGCAATGTGAGCTATGGGCTGACGATGCGGCATCTCGGGATGAGCCTGGGCATCGGCGTGGCGATTGGAGTGACGCTGATTGTGGGAACGCTGGTGCCGCCGCTGATTCACGGACAGGCGGGCTTGCTCTTCTTGACGAGGAGCGGGCTGCTGACGATGGCGGGCGTGGTGGTGGCGCTGATCGGCGTGGCGATTGTGTCGGCGGCGGGGCATTTGAAGGAAGTGCACCTGAGCGGCGAGATTCGGGAGTTTAACCTGGCGCTCGGGTTGGTGCTCGCGGTACTGTGCGGGGTGTTTTCTTCAGGGATGTCGTTTGCGATTGATGCGGCGAAGCCGTTGGCTGCGGCGGCGGTGCATCTGGGCGTGAATCCGCTGTATGCGGCACTGCCGAGCTACGTGATTATCATGGGCGGCGGCGCGGTGGTGAACCTGGGCTACTGCTTCACGCGGCTGGCGGGACTGAAGAGATTGTCGGTGCGCGAGGACCTGGGCCAGCCGGGGACGACGCTCGCGAAGAATGCAGCACTGGCGTCGGCGGGCGGGATCATGTGGTATTTGCAATTTTTCTTTTATGCGTGGGGAGCGGCCAATATTCCGCAGCAGCTCTCGTATGTGAACTGGATGCTGCATATGAGTATTTACGTGTTGTGCGGCGGGCTGGTGGGGCTGGCTCTGGGCGAGTGGAAGGAAGTGAAAGGAAGGCCGATTCGGCTGCTGTGGGCGGGGATTGTGGTGATTATTGTTGCGGCGAATCTGGTGGGGCTGGGGATGGGGTGAATAAGCAGGGACTAGTCACCCCAGCGACGAAGACCTGTCGCTGGGGACCCCGACAGGGACTAGTCACCCCAGCGACGAAGACCTGTCGCTGGGGA
>Ga0181516_10001876_pt1 | contig 15567 bp, 12 predicted proteins | sample PEATcosm2014_Bin_25_FD_121104 | JGI IMG/M metagenome (GOLD analysis project Ga0181516, IMG submission 121104) | Peatland microbial communities from MTU Mesocosm Facility, Houghton, MI, USA - PEATcosm2014_Bin01_10_metaG | ecosystem: Environmental > Terrestrial > Soil > Wetlands > Peat | place... | reverse complement strand
CCGACTGAAGTCGTGCCCTGGTTACAAAGCCATTGGGAATTGCCTCCAGAAGAGTTTTTCCGCAGCCTGTAAAGCCCAGCTTTTTTTCAGCCCTTTGCGGCCCTCTTCGACTCCGCTCAGGGCAGGCTAGAAGTCGGGCCCTGCTTGCAAAGCAACACGCTTCTGAGGCTCCAAACTTTGATGCAGGCCACGAATGACGGTATGCAACTGCCCTTTTTTAGGTTCACTCTGAGTGTGATGCGGGAATGGCGGGGTTTGATTGGAATCATAGTTTCTGATTGAAGAAAAGGCCCGGACGAGGAAACTCGCCCGGGCCTCTGTTGAGGTTGCGCTCTTAGAAGGTTATGCGAAGTGCGCCTTGGAAGTAGCGAGGACTGCTGTTGGTACCGGTTATCACGCCAAAAACACCGCCGTTTTCTGGATGTGCCGGGTCATAATGGGTCTGGTTGACGGTGGATGCCGGGTTGGAGAAGACCGGATGGTTGGTGGCGTTGAAGGCATCCCAGCGGAACTGGAGGGACTTTCCCTGCAACAGAGTCCAGTTCTTCATGATCGATGCATTGATGCCGAAGACGCCCGGTCCAAAGTAGGCATTCTTGCCGGTGTCGCCAAAGCCGCACCATCCTGGCGTGTTGTCGTCGCAGGAAGTCACGTGTCCGGTGCTGATGTCTAACGGATCAATGAAGGCGCCCGGGTTGAAGTAGCCCTTGGCCGGGTTGATCCAGTCCCAGTGATTGCCCTTGCCCATGCTGGGGGCTGTGCCGGTAGTATCGGCGCGGTCGTTCCACATGCCAACGCCAGGGTCCGAGTTCCACTGGCCAATCGAGAACGGGCTGCCCTTCTGCAAGGTCATGATGCCGCTCAACTGCCAGCCGCCGATTGTCTCTTCCAGCGCCTTGCCCTTCTCCTTGAAGGAGGGCGTCTGGTAGATCAAGTTGGAGATCCATGACCAGGGCACGTCCGCAGCGGAGTTGCCGCGGTTCCACTTGGCGCTGATCGGGTTGCCCAGCGCCGGATTGCCATAGGAGACGTTGCTGGTGCCGGTGATGTCAATGGTATGCGACCAGGCGAAGCTGGACTGCACCTGAAGGCCATGCCATACGTGCTGATCCAGGCTGAACTGCAGCGAGTTGTAGCTCGCCGTGGCCCAGCTCTGGTCATCGTAGATGTCGCCAATGGCAGAATTGACGGGCAACTTCTTAGCCCACGGCGGATTCATGTCGATGAGCACCGAAAGGTGATCGGTTTCATTGCCCACATAAGCCGCATGGATGGCCGTGGTCGGAGTGAGCTGATGCTCGATGGAGAAGTTCCAGGCGTAGGTGGTAGGCAGTTTGAAGTTGCGCGCGAAGGTCTGGCCGACTTGCTGGCCCTTGGGGATGGCCGTGTTCGTCGCAGGCTTGTTCTTGTATGTGGTCGAAGCCCATGCGAATGTTCCGGGGAAGGGGCTGCTGGTGAAAGGAGAGACTCCGCCCCAGGCATCCTGGAAAGGAGCGGTCCAGGGAGCATCGAAGGGGATGATCGCGCCTTTGCCAACCGAATCGGGGCACATGGCAGCGCCGCAGGTGGGATCCCAATCCCAACCCGAGAAGTTGAAGGTGGGGCTGAAGGGGGCAACGTCGGCGGCGTGGTTGTACTCCGAGTATTGCAGCGGACCGGTGAAGATGCCAAAGCCGGAGTGCAGGACAGTGCGCGGCAGAAACTTTGGCTGCCAGGCCATGCCAATGCGCGGCTCCCAGAAACTGTAGTCGCTTTTGATCAGGGTATCGGAGACGCCAGGATCGCCGGGGAAGAGGAGGCCGGCGGGAGCGTTGGGATAGACGACGCTTTGCGTGCCGGGGTTACTGTTGGCAAAGCCCGCAACGGTAGCCGCACCGGGAACCCAGGCCGAGCCGCGGCCGTTCTTGGAGACTGGAGGCGTGTTTGGATCCCAGCGCAGGCCGATGTTGATGGTCAGAGTCGAACTCAACTTCCAATCGTCCTGGAAAAAGGGACCAACCTGCCAGCCGGCCACATCGGCGATTTCTCCGGCGCCCTGCATATACCCCGATGCATAGCCCAGCATATAGTCGGCCAGATATCCGCCGGTAAAGGAACTTACGGTACCGGCGGTTCCATTTCTTCCAAAGCCGATCATCGGTTGGGTCGGATACGCGGTATTCTCGACCGCGTGCTGATGCATCAGGTCGATGCCCGCGCTGAGGGAGTGCTTGCCGAGAATCTTGTTGATCGTATCGGTGAGGCCAACGGTGGTGCGAAGTTCCGAAGAGGGCTCATCCCAGCCGCTCTCAAAGCCGTCGTTCGAGTTGATGCGCAGAGCGCCCATGTAGCAACTGCCGGCGGGCTCGTTGACCCCGATATTCACCCCATTGGGATCATTGCTGTTATTGGAGAAGCACATCGCCTTTCCGTCGCTGCCCAGCTCCTGAGCGGCGCTGTGCGCGCTCATCTGGTTCATGAAAGCCGAAATGGTGTTGACAGTGCTCGGATTGATGGTCCAGGTGTGCTGCAGCATGTTGTTGAAGTAATACATCTGCTGCCAGAAGCTGGCCGTCCATGAGCCGTGGTTATAGGCGCTCTCCATATTGCCCGGAACGTCGCTGGACGGAGAGCCGAAGGAGTTGGTGTAGGAGCGAAGGGTGACAATCTGGGTGGGTGAGAGGTTGTAGTCCAGCTTGAAGGTACCCTCTTCGTAGTTATCGTGGACGGTGGGATAGGTATACATCATATCGCCGTCGGCTCTCTGATATCCGGGCTTCAGAGCGGTGGTGTTGGACACCAGATGGGCAGCATCCGTGGCATGAATCATGCCTTGACTGGCAAAATATACCGCGGCCGGAGACAACTGCACGGGAACAGTGGCGCTGCAGGATGCTGTAGGAGAGTATTCACATGCGGAGGTTGTGAGGCTGGTGTCGAGCTGGTCGTGATTGCCGGTCAAAGGGTTCAATTTGAAGGGACCAGCCAGGTCGGTATCCAGGCCGCTGAAGTCGCCCGCGAGCATGGCGGTCGTGGGCGTGGTGGTCAACGTGTCGGTCGAGTTGTAGATGATCTTGGTGCCCTGATAGTCGGCGAAGAAGAAGAGCTTGTCCTTTTTGATCGGCCCGCCGGCGAAGATGCCGAACTGGTTGCGCCGCAGGGTATCGGTTTGGCCGCTGAACCATTGTGTGGCGTTCATGGCGTTGTTGCGGACGTCCCAGTAGGCGCCGCCGTGGAGCTGGTTGGTGCCGCTCTTGGTGGCGATGGAGACTACGGCGCTGGGCGCGAAGCCGAACTGCGCGCCGAAGTTGCTGGTGAGAACCTTGAACTCCTGGGTGGCGTCGGCGTTCGGGAACGGAGCCGTCAGCCCGTCGTAGTTGTCCATGTTGGTGACGCCGTCGAGCATATAGAAGGTGCTGCCGTTGCGGCCACTGCCGATGCCGGCGCCGGTCTCGGTGGGGAAAGAGAATCCGGTCTGGATGGTTTCACCGCCATGATGCTGAACGTCCACCGAGCCGGGAACCAGGAAGACGAGGGCCGAAGGATCGTGTCCGTCGAGCGGTAGCGCGTTGATGGAGTCTTCATTGATGGTGGTTCCCAGTTCGGCCGTTGTGGTGTTGATCAGCTCGGTGTCGGCGACCACGGTGACGGTCACCGCTACGCCCTTGGCAACCTTGAGATGCACGTCCTGCGTCGCGGCCTGGTTGACCGTCAGCACGATGCCGGTTTGCAGATAGCCGGCGAAGCCGGGGGCCTCGATGGCAAGCGAATAATTGCCGATCGGCAGAGGCTTCAACAGGTAGGTTCCGGTGTTGTCAGTCTTGACGGTCAGTTTGGAACCGGTATCGACATTGGTGATGGTTACGGCGGCTCCGGAAATAGCTCCCCCGGAGGGATCGATGACGTTGCCCGTCAAGCTGGCGCTGGTGCCTTGTCCGTAGACTGGAAGCCCGGAAATGAGCAGTCCGACGAACAGGCCGAGAAGTAGATACCGCAAATGCTTCGCATTGATAATGTGCACAACCGCCTCCTGAAATGACATGACCGCGGCGCGTAGAGCGGCTTGATGTCCCAATGAAACTGTTTCATCCACTTGCGCCAGATTGCGTGTTTTGCTCAAAAGCCCCAATTGATCTGCCTTGCCGAGATGCCAGAGCGATTCAGAAGGCGCATTTTGAGTCGAATCGAACACTACGCTCCCCAAATATCACCTTGCATCTGCCAAAAGTAGGATTGGGGAGATTTTTTCCGCCGCCAACCGGAAGAGGAGATCAGTGCAACTTCGAAAACTGAGAGATGGGCCATGCACAAGATTCAATCGGCAACATTGGAACCGATCATAGCCCTCTTTCTTCTTGACGGTACCCTTTAGTAAATTGATGGCGCAAATATGGGACTGGAATCGACCGGAATGGGAGGGAGCGAGAGACTTCCGATGCCTCAAAATCCGCCAATGGATCAGGGTTTAGGGTGGAACGCCGAAGACATTAGGCAAACTCTGAAAAAGACCTGCGCCGGCGGGGAATCAGGCCTGGAGTGCGGCGAGGATTTGCGGGGCTAGCTGGCTGACGTTGCCTGCGCCCAGGGTCAGGATCAGGTCGCCGGGCTGGGCTTGGGCTACTACGGCAGAGACGGCGACGGGGAAGTCGGGGGCGTAGCTGACGGTGAGCGCAGATGGCTTGGCGGCGGCGATCTGCTCGGCAATCTGCTGGACAAGGCTCTCGGCGGTGACGCCGGGGATGGGCTCTTCGCTGGCGGCGTAGATGGGCAGCACGACCAGAGTGTCGGCGTCGTTAAAGGCGGTGGTGAACTGGTCGAGCAGGTCTTTGGTTCGAGAGAACCGGTGGGGCTGGAAGACGACGTGGATGCGGCGGTGACCGCACTCGCGAGCGGCGGCCAGGGTGGCGCGAATCTCAGTGGGGTGGTGGCCGTAGTCGTCCACGACGGTGATGCCGGCGATTTTGCCACGAAATTGGAAGCGGCGGTCTACGCCATTGAAGTGGCTGAGGCCGAGGGCGATCTCTTCCGCGCTGACGCCAAGCTGGTGGGCGATGGCGACGGCGGCAGTGGCGTTGAGGACGTTGTGGCGTCCGGGCACATGGAGCTCGAAGGGGCCGAGGATTGCAAGAGCGGTGCGGATCTGAAAGCGGGCAAAGCTGCCGACGACGGTGGAGAGGAATTCCAGGTGGTAGTCGGCCTGGGGCGCAACGCCGTAAGTAAAAACGCGGCGCTGGGCGCGAGGCAGAATGGCGGCAAGCTGCGGATTATCCACGCAGGCCGTGACCGCGCCGTAGAAGGGCAGCTTGTCAATGAAGGTGAGGAAGGCCTGCTCGACGTCTGCCATGTCGCGGTAGCAATCCATGTGCTCGCGGTCAAGATTGGTGACGACGGCGAGGATGGGCGAGAGCTTGAGGAAGGAACGGTCGCTCTCATCGGCCTCGGCGACAAGATACTGCGAACTGCCGAGCTTGGCGTTGGAGCCGAGGGCATCGACGCGGCCGCCGACAACAACCGTCGGGTCAAGGCCGCCGGCGGCGAGGACCGCGGCGACCATGGAGGTAGTGGTGGTTTTGCCGTGCATCCCGGCGATGGCGATTCCGTATTTGAGGCGCATGAGCTCAGCCAGCATCTCAGCGCGCTGGATGACGGGAATCTTGCGGGCGCGGGCCTCCAGAACCTCTGGGTTGGAGGGGCTGACGGCCGAACTCGTGACCACCACCGTGGCCCCGGCGATGTTGACGGCGTTATGGCCTTCATGGATCTGCGCGCCCATCTGGGCTAGACGGTCGGTAACCGGCCCGCGGCGGAGATCGGAGCCGGAGACTTCCATGCCGAGGTTGAGCAGGATCTCGGCGATTCCGCTCATGCCGATGCCGCCGATTCCGATGAAGTGCGCGTGCTGGGAGGTGGCAAACATGGGCGTTGATTCAGGTTAACATTTGTGGCGAGGATGGGCGGCCGGGAGCGGAGAGTATCTCTTTCGCGAGTGCTAAAAGGGGCAGCTTTCCGGCCTATTCCGGGAGCGCGTAGTCGAATTCGTAGGAGTGCTGGCCGTTTTCAATGTGGATGGCGAAGGTGCCGGTTATGCCTTGAAACTCTCCCGTGCCGGAGCCGGGCACCACGATCACGCTCATCTTGAGCCCGCTTTTATCCATGGTGGCCGAGTGCTGCAAGGCGAAGCTGCCGTGCTTGCCGGCGAGCGTGCCGGTGACGACCTCGATGGCCACGTATCCTGCCGCGCCCAGCTTGGGATCGCCGCCAGAGAACATTTCGCCTTTGGTTGTGGCTTCAAGATCGCCGTGGATCTGCTTGTCGATGGAGAAGCGGGCAAGGCCCTCGGCGGGCGGAGGGGTGAGCGGCTTGACGTTGACGGTGAAAGTGCCATGCGCGTGATGGGCCATTGGGGCCTCCTTTTGCTGGGTGAGCGCGAGCGGTGACACAAGCGCGAGGGCAAGAACGATGGTTGCGAGGCGCGCCATTGAAGAATAATACGACAGCCTGGCACACCAAAGAAACTCTATTGAGTGGAGCCCAATCTACAAGAGCGGCCTGGGGTATTTATCCGGCAAGAAAGAAGCGTGGATCGAAATGGAACCGCTCGGGAGGGTCGTGGCGAAGGCGCGAAAAATCCGGATGAGCGGGGTTGAGCAGGAAATTGGATTCCATGCGATTCACCGCGATGCTGGGCACGCGAAGCACGGAGGTGCGCGCTTGTTTTACCCAGGCGTCGCCGAAGTCTTGCGAAGCGGGCATCTCCATCCACGGCGCCGATTCCATGGACAGATCGTCGGGAAGATGGAGGCGGGTGATGGATTTGGGCGGCATCTTGCGGCCGCCGGCGTGGATCAACGTCTCCAGCACGGCAAGGCTGGCGTGCTCGGCCGCATAGATCACGCGGGCGCCTTGCGAGTGCCAACGGCCCGGCTGGAGAAATGCGCCCGAAGAATCCAATGCGGGGTGCGAGATTCCGTGCATGCGGAAGACGATCATTGGAGAGCGGCCTTAAACCGGAAAACCGAATTCAAGAGCGCCAAGGAGCGCCTCGACCGCGCGCCCGCCGGCCTCGGTCTTCAGCAAAGACAGGGGCGAAGCGCCGCGCAACTCTGGATGCGGGCTGTTGAGCCACTCGGTGGCGTCGGCTTCATTGCCCCAGACCCGCTCAGAGAGCGCAAGAACATGACCGAGCCGTGCAGCGGTTTGACTGGCTTGCGGCCCGAGCAATTGGCCCGCGCGCTTCCAACTGGAATCGGGAATCAGTTCAGCGCGGATTTTACCGGCAGGGAGGGTCGAGGTTGCCGCAACTTTGCGAAAGAGCTGGGAGGCATCCGACTTTGCGATTCCCCGATCCGCCTTGAAGGCAAGAGTGACGAGGCTCTTCAACTCCAAGCCTTTTCGGCCAGTGGGAGTGCGGCGCTTCGTTGCCCATTGGCGGGAATTGGCCGTCTCAAGATTCGTCAATACCGATTGAACCCGCGCCATTGCCGTATCTCCAACTGGTACCATTCTACACCCATAATTGGGTTCATGTGGACCATTCTTCTTTGCGGCCTTATTGAATCGTCTCCTCGACCAGATCGATGTCGTAGCTTTTGCCGTCGCTGGAGGTGATTTTCTTGGCCAGGTAATGGAGTTGGCTGGGCGAATCGAAGAGGCAGGTTGCGCCTTTGACCAGGCCATCGTATTGCTTGCCCTCTTTGCCATCGACGACGACAAACTGCTTGGGTTCGGTACCGGCAACATAGGCCACGTGCTGGCTGTCAGGACTGAAGACGAGGCCGCCGATGCCCTCATAGGAACTCTGCTCCTTGCCATCGACGACGACGGCCCACAATTCGCCTGAATCGACGCGCTTTTCACGCACCTTGGCCTGGTAGGCGACGCGCTTGCCGTCAGGGCTGAAGGCGAAGGGTTTTTGCGGATAAAAGGCCAGCCAGCAGGGGCCGCTGGAGCAGGCGGGAGAACGCTCCAAAGACTCCGTCTCGACGATGGCGGCGTATGGTTTGCCCTCATCGCCATCGACGACGAGAAGCTGCTTTTCATTGGCAGTGGCCAGATAGGCCAGGCGGCGGCCGTCGGCGCTGTAGAGCAGGCGGCCGATGGAGTCGTAGGGCTTGCCTTCCTTGCCGTCGGCGATGACAATCCACTTGCCGGCGAGCTGAGCCTCATAGGCGATCTGCTGGCTGTCTGGGCTGAAGGCGATGGAGCCGATGGCCTCGTAGGGCGTCTCCGGCTTGCCGCTTCCCTGAAGGGTCCACTTGTCGCCGGTTTGCGCGCCGTAGACAAGGCGCTGGCCGTCGGGACTGTAGGTAACGCGGGCATCGCCGGCGGCTGGGTTGCTGATTTCATCGTAAGAGCCGGCCTTTTTTTCATCGACAAGCAGAACGGCGTTGCCGTCGATGTTGGCCACATAGGCGACATGCTTGCTGTCGGGACTGAAGGTGAGGCCATGCGCGTCGTCGTAGGGCTTCTGCTCTTTGCCGTCGATGACGGCGCGCCACAGTTCATTGGCTCGTGCGAAATAGGCGAGGCGGCTGTTGTCAGGGCTGAAGGCGAGGCTGGGCTCGGAGACGATGTCGTAGGCCTGCTCTTCTTTGCCGTCGACGACGACTGCCGACTTGCCGCCGATCTTGGCCACGTAAGCAACGCGAAGGTTGCTGGGGCTGAAAATCAGATTCTCAATGCCGTCGTAGGGCTTGCCCTCTATGCCATCAATGACGGCGATCTGCTTTTTGCCCGACCATGCCACATAGGCCAGGCGACGGCTGTTGGGACTGAAGGCCAGGGTCGGAACCTCGATGAAGTCGTAGAGCTTCTGCGGCTGGCCATCGACGACGACCAGCCGCTTGGCGCCGGACTTGGAGACATAGGCGACGTGGCGGCTGTCGGGGCTGGAGATGGGCTCGCCGACGGTGGTCGAGCCGTCAATGTGGCAGATGAGCTTCAGGTTGCCCGGTCTGGCTCCGGAGTGGCTTTTGCAGCCGTAAATGGCGAGGAGCAGGGCGAGCAGCGTCAGAGCCTTGAGGGATTTCATGGTCAGTCCTTTTTGTGGCGCGAGGAAGAAATCGCGCCAGAAGGCGGAGTTTGGCCGGTCTCCGCAATTACTGCGGATTATATACTTGCGGCGACTTGGGTGTGGAGTTCCAGACTGGCGCGGCGGGCGAAGGAGCGTCAGGCGCGCTTGCCCCATTTTTCCCAGAGCAGGAGGGAGAGTAGGAAGGTATTGGCTTCGGAGGACTTCTTCGCATCACGCCAGAGCAGGAATGAATCTTCAACGCGGTTAATTTTCGCCAAGACATCCGGGCGGAGAAACAAGACTCCGGGATCGTAATCCGCAGCGTGGCGTAGTTCTTGAAGCTCGGCGAAATACGAGGCAATGAATTGAACCTTCGAGTCGTTGCTCTGGAGAAGCACGTCCTTCGAGTTGGGAATCCGGACGACATCCGCGGAGAACGCCCTTGCCACGCGGTACATTGCGCCATGATCGAACCAGCGATAGACCCTGTTGTAGTTCTCTTCGCTGAGATTAGGGCTGATTTGCCGGACGGCTTCGCGGATCAGGAAGTGGAAAAAGGCGTAATAGGCGGTTGAAAGCGCGCGGCGCAAGCTAGCCTGCCGGGGACGTGTTCGTTCTCGCTTGGCCAGATGCCTAGCCTGCTCCAGCAAGTGCTCAGGAAGCGATTTTGCGCTCATGCCGCTTCGGCCATACGGATGAACGGGAAGTAGCCGGAACCCAATCTGAGAATCTTCCTGCTAAGATCCAAACTAAATCTGCTGTATTCGTCGCGCTTTGCTTTGTCATTCTCAAGGATTGTCAGGACCGCCGGCTCAATGGCCAGAAAAATGCGCACCGCGGGCTCGCCGATGTGGTCGGTGCCAAGCTCATATCGCGCGGATTTGATGTAGCTGGGCAAACGCTCGGGCGCCAGCAGCTCCCTCAGATGCTCTTCCAGCTCCTGAGTGTCCATTCCGGTTTCTCCCTGCACATTCATGTCGTTAGTATAGCCCTTTTCGATCTTCACTGGAGGTCATAACCACCGGGCGAAATGCGCGGAATACCCGCATTAGCCAGCGATGAGCGCCGGGCGCTGGCGGTGGGCCAGCAGCGGCAGCACTTGCTCGAACGCCGCATCGACGGTGAGGCCGTACTTGGCGCGCAGGTCGTCTACCTTGCCGTGCTCGATGAATTGGTCTGGCCAGCCGATGCGCACGACGGGAATCTTGCTGCCAAGCTCGTCGAGAGCCTCGATGACGGCCGAGCCGAAGCCGCCCATTTTGACGTGATCCTCGAAGGTCACAAAGGCGGCGACGCGGGCGGCAAAGCTGGCAATCATCTCGCTGTCGAGAGGCTTGATAAATCTCGGATTGATGACGGCGGCGGAATAGCCTTCGCGCTCCAAGCGGGCGGCCAGTTGCTGGGCCAGTGCGGTCATGGGGCCCAGGCCGAGGATCGCGACATCAGAGCCGTCCTTGAGGAGTTCCGCTTTGCCAAGGGGAATCGGCTGCGGCTCGGGCTTGCGGGGCATGCCGGGGCCAACGCCGCGCGGGTAGCGGATAGCGCTGGGGCCGGGAAGCGTGAGCGCGGTGGCCATCATGTCGGCCAGTTCGTCCTCGTCTTTGGGCGCCATCAGAACCATATCCGGAATGCCGCGCAGGTAGGCGATGTCAAAGAGGCCGTGATGGGTGGGGCCGTCGTCGCCGCTGAGGCCGGCGCGGTCCATGCAGAAGAGCACGGGCAGCTTTTGCAGGGCGACGTCGTGGACGATGCAGTCGAAGGCGCGCTGCAAGAAAGTCGAATAGATCGCGCAGACGGGCCGGAAGCCGCGCGTGGCCATTCCGGCGGCAAAGACCACCGCGTGCTCCTCGGCGATGCCGACGTCGAAGTAGCGCTTGGGGTGGAAGGGGCGGAAGAGGTCAAGGCCGGTGCCGCTGGGCATGGCGGCGGTGATGGCTACAACGCGGTCATCGCGGTTGGCAAGCTGGACCAGCGTGTTGGCGAAGACCTCGGCGAAGGTGAGCTGGCCGGCGGGCTTGGTCTCGCCAGTCTCGGCGTCGAAGGGGCCCAGGCCGTGAAACTTCTTCTGCTTGTCGAGCGCGGGCTGGAAGCCGCGACCTTTTTGCGTCAGCACATGCAGCAGGACGGGGCGGTTTTCGGCCTTGAGGAACTTGAAGCTCTCTACGAGCAGCGGCAGGTTGTGGCCGTCGATGGGACCGTAGTATTGCAGGCCGAACTCCTCAAAGAGGATGGAGGGCCACAACATGCTTTTGGCGGCCTCTTCAGCGCGGCGGGCGACCTCGGCCGCGGTCTTGCCGCCGATCTTCTCGATGATGCGCTTGGCCGAATCGTGGATATTTTTATAGTGCTCGTTGGTAACGATCTTGTGGAAGTAACGTGCGATTGCGCCCACGTTGCGGTCGATGGACCACTCGTTGTCATTGAGCACGACGATGAGGCGCTTGGTCTGCTCGGCGATATTGTTCAGCGCCTCGAAGGTGACGCCGTTGGTGAAGGCAGCGTCGCCAGCGACGGCGATGACGTGCTCCTTGCCGCCGGCCAAGTCGCGCGCTACAGCCATTCCCAGCGCGGCTGAAAGCGCCGTGCCGGCGTGGCCCGCGCCGTAACAGTCGTGCTCGCTCTCAGTGCGCAGCATGAAGCCGTTGAGGCCGCCGGGCTGGCGAATCGTTTCCATGCGGTCAAGGCGGCCGGTAAGAATTTTATGGATGTAAGCCTGATGGCTGACATCGAAGAGCAGCTTGTCGTCCGGGGTGGAAAAGACCGTGTGCAGCGCCAGCGTCAGCTCGACAACGCCCAGATTGGGGCCCAGGTGGCCGCCGGTCTTGGAGAGGGTTTGGATGAGGAACTCGCGAATCTCCTCTGCCAACTCCGCCATCTGCGCAAAGTTCAGGCGCTTCAGATCGGCGGGCGAGTGGATGGATTCGAGCAATGTTCCCATGAGTTCCCTTCCCTCAGAAAAGTGGGCAGTTACGCAAAAACCCCGGAGGCCGGGGCGCCAAAAAAATCAGCTTTGCCAATAATTAGTATACCAATGCGGAGGATTTTTGGTTTTGCGAGCGGCGGGGTTGGGGGACGATTGCCGGAATGGGAAAAAATCGGAGATGCTTTGGCCGCAACGACTTTATCTGGTTGCGCCACCAGTCATGCAACAGCAGAAACGCCACAACGAAGAGGCCGAGAGATGCAACCACCTCATAGGCTGGGAGCCGCGAGTTGCAGGCGCTATTTTTGAATGCTTCACAAGTGAGCAACGTCCGCCCAACTTAGACAGCTTGGAAGATTTCCAGAAGCGATGGAAAATACCTGCTTCTATGTTGGACGGACGCGAATGCGAAGCCGCTCATTGCTGGAGTACTCGTGGCGCGGGCAGAGCTATGAGTCAAACAAACTATCCGCGGGTTGCTTCGAAGAGGAACCAGATACGCCTCTGATGTCCTGCACCGCCAGTGTATCGAGGTCTGAAGGAGTAGCCAGCGGCGTCAAAGGGTACCCGGTGGGCAATCCGCGTATCCAGGCATCTCTCAAAGAATCGCTTTCACCACGCCGCCATCCACCCGCAGCGCCGCTCCATTGGTCGCCGAAGAAAGCTCGCTCGCGACATAGGTCACCATCGCCGCGACCTCGTCCACAGTGGCAAAACGCTTCAGCAAGGATGAAGGCCGCACATCTTTAAAAAAGTCATTTTCCACTTCTTGCTTCGATTGATTCTGCTGTTTCGCCATGGCCTCGACAAAGCCGGCTACTCCCTCCGATTCGGTTGGACCGGCGAGAATACTATTCACCGTCACTCCGGTTCCAGCCACCGACTCGGCAATCCCGCGGGCAACGGAGATCTGCGCCGTCTTGGTCATGCCGTAATGCACCATCTCCGCTGGAATCTGCACGCCCGACTCGCTTGAAATAAAGAGAATTCGACCCCAGTTCTTGGCAAGCATTCCCGCAAGATAGTGGCGCGCAAGCCGAATTCCGCTCATCACGTTGATCTCGAAAAAACGGTACCAGCCGGCATCGGAAATTTCCGCAAATGGCTTCGGTTCGTAAATGCCCACATTGTTCACCAGCACATCCACGGCGGGCAGTTTCGCGATCACAGCTTCGGCTCCAGCGGAGCTTGAAAAGTCGGCTGCGATGCCATCCACCGCTGCCGCTGGATGAGCCGACCGGATTGCCGCCACCGCCGCATCCACGCGCTCCTGCGTGCGCCCATTCACATAGACATGAGCGCCTTCGCTGGATAATGAACGGGCAATCGCAAAGCCAATTCCCGCTGTCGATCCTGTTATCAGCGCAATCTTGCCAGAGAGTTTCAGATCCACGGAATCCCCCCGATCAAAGCTTTCTCCACTTTGATTCGCGGGCAATGTCAAACGATTCTCCGCGGCGCTTTTTATGCTGGGACGGCAGTTTTATTTGTGCATCAGTTTATTTTGAAACAAAACTTGCGGCGGCTGGGCGTCGCCGCCCCGGAATGATACTTTGCGAGAAACCGCGTGAAGGCAGACTCGTTGATGCCCCACGGACGATGGTCGTTGACAAACGCCAGCATCGATTATTCCCGTGCGGAGCCGATGTCCAGATGCTTATAAAACCGGCCCGAAAATAGAGTGGTATTCCTCGAATATTGTGGCGCGCAAGCGACGTCTCCCCAACGCGGGTGGTGGGAAAGAACGATTCAAATTAGTATTGAGTCACTGACTCCACCGAGGATAACCATGCCAGCCTCCAACAAACCAACCGCCAGCCTCAACCGCACACTCGGCCTTTGGAATCTCATCATCATCGGCATGGTCATTATCCAGCCCACCGCGCCGATGGGCATCTACGGAGTCATCAGCAACAAGGCTCACGGCCACGTCGTCACTACCATTCTTATCGCAATGGTCGCCATGCTTTTTACGGCAATCAGTTATGGACGCATGGCTCGCGTTTATCCCAGCGCCGGATCTGCCTACACTTATGTCGGCCAGGAGATGCATTCCGCGCTCGGTTACATTGTCGGCTGGGGCATGGTCATGGATTATCTGATCAATCCACTTATATGCATCGCATTCTGCGCCAAGGCCGCAATGAACATTCTCCCCGGCCTGTCCTTTTATTTATGGATTCTCTTTTTTGCGGCTTTTTTTACCTGGATGAATCTGCGCGGCATCAAGACCTCCGCGCAGTTGAATGAAGCTCTCTGCGCCGGCATGGTGGTTGTTGTGGTACTTTTTCTTGCCTGCGTTCTGCGCACGTTGTGGGGCATTCATCACGACCCCGCTTTCTTCACTCATCCCTTCTACGATCCCGCCGCATTCCATCCCTCCAGCATCTTTGCCGGAACCTCGGTCGCCGTTCTCACTTACATAGGTTTCGATGCTATCTCCACATTTTCTGAAGAAGTCCGCAACCCCCGCCGCAACATTCTCCTCGCCACGGTACTGGTCTGTCTTATCACCGGCCTGCTCTCTGGCCTTGAAGTTTACGCGGCGCAACTCATCTGGGGTTCGCAGCCTTTCTCCAGCGACAACGTCGAATCGGCCTTCGCCCTGGTCAGCGGCAAAGCCGGCGGCGTCATTCTTTTTCAGATCGTCAACTTCACCTTGCTTATCGCCAACATGGGCTCCGGCATGGGTTCGCAACTGGCCGCAGGCCGCCTTCTTTACGGCATGGGCCGCGGAAACGCACTGCCAAAATCCTTCTTCGGCGCAATCGAACCCAAACACCGCGTCCCGCGCAACAACATTGTCGCCGTCGGAGCGTTTGCCCTCACTGGCGCGGCACTGCTTGAGTTCTTCGCCAATCGCCTGGGCGGAGGCGCATACGAGATCGGCGCGGAGTGCCTCAACTTCGGCGCATTCATCGCTTTCATGGGCGTCAACGCCGCCGCCTTTGTCCATCATTGGCGAAGCGGCAGGAGCGGAGAAAAAGAAGAGAGTGGCAATCTCGGCGGCTATCTCGTCCCGGCTTTGGGCTTCTTTATCTGCGCCTTTATCTGGCTCCATCTCAGCCTGCCTTCCAAGCTGTTAGGCTCTGTCTGGATGGCCGCCGGAATCACTTACGGAGCCATTCGCACGCGCGGCTTCCGCGCCGAGTTAGTCACCTTCGAAATTCCCTCGGACGGAACCTAAGGAAGCTCTGAACAAGTCTACTGGTTGCAATAAATCTTCCCCCAGAGGCTAAACAGGCTGCGGAAAAAGGGCTGTTCGGGTGGAGCAATCGCGGTTGAGCGTAGCAGGGGCTAAAGCCCAACGTTGATATGATTGGCATTATCGGCCCGACTAAAGTCGTGCCCTGGTTACAAAGCCTTCGAGAATTGCCTCGCGAGGAGTTTTTCCGCAGCCTGTAAAGCCCGGCCTTTATTTTGTGGCATTTTCGGCACGACTGAAGTCATGCCCTTTCAAAACATCGACCTAATCAGGAGTTTCCTAACTCGCCCGTCTAAATTATTCAGATACTATAAGTGCCTCATGTCTCGATTTTGAGCAAGGAACCGGCATTGGCCGGTGGAATTTTCCAAGGAACATATGGTCAGCTTGTGGCGGCGGATATTCTAAGGGTGTCCATGCTGGCGGCAAGTAGACCGACGCGTCACT
>Ga0181516_10001875_pt1 | contig 15569 bp, 15 predicted proteins | sample PEATcosm2014_Bin_25_FD_121104 | JGI IMG/M metagenome (GOLD analysis project Ga0181516, IMG submission 121104) | Peatland microbial communities from MTU Mesocosm Facility, Houghton, MI, USA - PEATcosm2014_Bin01_10_metaG | ecosystem: Environmental > Terrestrial > Soil > Wetlands > Peat | place... | reverse complement strand
AGGAATTCCTGGTGTCCTGAGTCGGAAGTTCATTCAATAATTGAGCTGTCATCCTGGGCGAAGAAAGCCGCGCTTTTTGCGGCTTGCGGAGTCGAATGCCTGCCCTGAGCGAAGTCGAATGGGGATCTGCGGTTGTACTTCGGCGAATTTCAGCTAGGGGACAAGAGCCGATGCCGGTGGTCTATCAATGGCACGGTTAACTCATTTCTTTTGATGTCGATCCAGACAACTTCAATGCTTACAGGACTTTACGGTTTTCACCCCAAAAGTGCAACCATAACGCCTTTGCTGAGAGGATTTTAGGGTATAAGCCCAATGCAGAGAGGACTTTACAGCGACCCCCGTTCCGTATCCTGTTGCAGCCGAGGAACTTGACCTTAAAGTCCAGACTACATAGGGGGGGACCCCCTTGGGCTGGTGCGGACCGGTCACATGTGCCCCCGCCCTTCGGCCGGCCACAACCACGCACCCCGCCCGAACCCTTCGCAGTACAATGACTTCGACCCTATCCGTGGAGGTTCCGTTGCGCAGATTGCTTCTCGCTGTTCTCGCCGTTGCTTTTGCCGCTTCGCTCGCCGCGCCGCTCAAGGCACAAGGTGCGCCGCCCCAGGGCGGAGTCGGCCAACCCTACACCGTCGAGTATTACTACAAGTGTCAATGGGGACATCAGGAGGAGTTCCTTCACCTGTTCCTCAAGAACCATTACCCGCTACTGCAGAAGATCCAATCCACCGGACGCATTCTGTCACTCAAAGTCGAGTCGCCGGCCTACCACACCACCGAGGACGGCCGCTGGGACTATCGCGTCACCATTCGCTACAAGGACTCAACCGTAGCCACCACTGCAAATCCCGACGAAGCGGCCTTCATCAAGGAGTTATGGCCCGACCATGAAACTTATCTGAAAGAAGAGCAGCGCCGCTTTGAGATTCTCGCTGCCCACTGGGACCTGCCGGTCACCGACATCACGCCCGCGCAGAAGTGAAGTGTAGGGAAGGGAATAGCGAACATGCCCGCTATTCCCTATTCCGCCACTGCCGCACCAGATCCTCGGCAGCTTCCGGCCAGTCCGGAAATTCGAAATTAAACCCAGCCTCCAGCAGTCGCCCCGGAACCACGCGCCTGCTCTTCAACACCAACTCCGATTCCGTGCGCATAAGAAATGTCCCGATCTCCAGCAGCGGCCATGGCGCCGGAAGGCCGTTCGGCATTCCCCATGCATCGCGCAACGCCGCCATGAACTCGCGGTTCGGCAGAGGATTTGGCGCGGCAACGTTGACCGCCCCATCGAGATCGTCGCGGTCGATGAGGAACTCAACTGCTCGCACGAAATCAACCTCGTGAATCCAGGACACAAACTGCCGGCCGTTGCCCTGCCTCCCGCCCAGCCCCAGGCGCACAACGTTCAGGAAAGTAGAGAAAGTGCCGCCGGGCACTGGAATGAAAACGATGGCGCTGCGCAACGCCACTTTGCGGGTGCGTGGCGTCGGGGTCTCAAAGAATGCTGCTTCCCAATCCTTCGCCACCCCGATGGAAAAATTCCAGGTTTCGGGTGCCCGGCGCCCCTCGGAAATCAGCTCACGGCCGCCAAGTTGGCCGGTCGCCTCATCCATCGGCCGGTCGAGCGCATGGCGATAGATGGTTGCCGTCGAAGCGTTCAACCAAACTCGAGGCGGATCGCCCAGCCCGGCAATCGCGCGATTCAACAGCCGCGTCGTTCCAATGCGTGACTCGTAGATCTTGCGCCGGTTTTCTGCGTGATAACGGCAATTTACACTGCGCCCGGCCAGGTTAATGCAGACGTCCGCTCCTTCGAGCGTCTCGACCCAGGGCCCAATCTCGACACCGTCCCAGTGCACGGTTTGCCATGGTGCAGTGTAGGGTCCTCGCGTCAGCACCGTCACATGGTGACCACGCTCCTGAAGATGGCGCGCCAGCATTTGCCCGACTTGTCCACTGCCGCCAGGCAGCACAATGCGCAAGGGACGCGGACTCAGTGCCCAGGGCTCACTCATGGATTCAGCGTACAGCGCCATGCTGGTTCAGGAAGCATTTGTAATGGAGAACAACGTGCAAGCGTTCACGGATTCACAGGGCTCAGCGCCGCCGTCCAGTCGGAAGCCCTATCCACCAGCACGTCTGGCTTGGTCTCCGTCAGCGTCGGCACTCCGAACCCAAACGCGCACCCGATGGACCAGGCGCCGGCATTGCGCGCAGTCTCCACGTCCACCTGGCTATCGCCGATCATAACCGTCTCTTCCGGCCCAGCGCCTGTCTCCTCCATCAATGCGCGTAGTCCAAGGGGATCGGGCTTCTTCACCGGGAAACTGTCGCCCCCGTAGATGTGCAGAAAATAGTCCGCCATTCCCAGCCCCTCGCAGATGCCGCGCGCCGGACGCACCGGTTTGTTGGTCAGCACGGCCATGGTTCGTGGGGTTCCACCGGGGGCATCGTGCAGTTCCTTCAGCGCCGCAAGTGCCTCTAAAACGCCTTCATAGGCGTAGGTAAAGTCCAGTTTGTGCTCGCGGTAGTATTTCAAGAAAAATGCGTAGGACTCGGCCAGGAGATTCTCGTCCACCTGCTCCAGAGCGACGCCGCCGGCCATGGCCAGCGACCGCCGCATCAACATCGGTGCTCCGTTACCTACAAAGCTTGCGATCGCCGGATCCGGAAGCGGTCCGCAGTCGAATTGCACCAGCGCGGCGTTCACGCTGTTGCACAAATCCTGCGCTGAATCGATCAGCGTGCCATCCAAATCGAAGACAAGCAGTTTCAACCGTTCCACCGGAAGCGAGCGATAGACATGAACCATGTCTCCAGTGTATCGAAACCACGAATGCCGAATTGCCCCCCCCACCCTTTGCACACCCTTGAAACCCAATGCGTTGGAGAACCGGTGAGAAAATGGAGAACCATACGAGGCCCCTACCAAGCAGCCTTTCGAACCTCGCTTGAGCCACAAATCTCCAGATCAGCGCTGCGCAAGCAGTCAGAAAAACTGTTCACTGCCCACTGTTCACTTCCCAATGTCGTCAACGCACCTGGATGCTACCCGACCCGGTCTCGACTCTGACCATCGGGCCGCCGCCGTTGATCTTGCCGGTAATATGGTGCCGATTTGAGGTTCCCTGTGTCGTCATCTCCTGGTTCGTATGGATGTTGCCCGAACCAGTTTCGGCGTCCAGCGTCAGAGGGGCGCTACCGGTCGAGAGTTCCACGTTTCCGGAGCCAGTCTGCAACTTCCAGGGACCGGATGGTGTTCCACCCACCTTGATTGAGCCCGATCCGGTTTCAGCATGAAGCCCGCCGTGCAGGTTGCGCAACTCAATCGTGCCTGACCCAGTTTCGGCCTTTACGTCTCCGTCACCCGTCTGTTCAGCATAGATACCGCCCGAACCGGTTTCCACCGAGAAGCTGCCGTGCAATCCGGTGGCGTGAATGTTGCCCGAGCCAGTGCTCAGCTTCGCGTTCTGTCCAACGCCGTCGTCGGTTACCTCGCCGGAACCGGAGGCAGCGTTTAGATAGACGTCCACCGGCGCCTGAATCTCATAATCGATGCTGATGTTGTGCATGTCTTCGTGGCGTGCGCCAATGCGCACAATGCTGCCCGTCTGTTCGACGGGTGGATTGGCCGCAATCCGGCGGACCTGCTCATCATTCGCGCCCCAGTTGGAATGAACCCTTCCGTAGATATGGATCTGGCCCCCGGTGCCGGGCGTCAGATGAACGAATCCCGAGCCATTCGCCATAGTCAGTTCCACCGTGCCCTTCACTTGCAAGTTGCGCTCGAAGGTTGCCTCCGAACAGAACGCCGGAGCTGCCACCATGGCAACCAGCGCTGCCGATGCGACAAGGAGATGTTTCATCGCTAACCTCACTTTTTCTTGGGAGATCGTTGGTCACGGGTTTGGAATCAGTGTGCAGCGATTTCCGGCCACTCGAATTGCACCGTGCCTGCCAAACCGCTATCGTGCCAAACCTAATGGTTTCATCAAGATCTTTGCTATCTTCGCTTTGCATAGCCCCCGGGCCGACTCTTTGTGTCCGCTACCGAACACCCGTGTGCGCAACCGGACTACAAACGCTCGAGCGAGGCTCAAACGTTCGCTTCAGTGCAATACGCTTCTCGACCACACCCTGTTCCATGTTCCTGACATTCTGATCCCCATTCCCAGATCTCTGTCCCCTCATTCCCGTTCTCGGTTCTCCAAGGTGCTATGCTCTCACCCAGATGCACGGCCTTTCGCTGCTCCAGATTGTCGCCGTGGCCATGCTCATCCTGGCCAACGCTTTTTTTGTGGCCGCCGAGTTCGCCCTCGTCTCCATTCGCGAAACCCGCATCGAGCAGATGCTCGCTTCCCATGTCCCCGGCGCTCGCGCCGTTCGCCGCCTCCAGCTTGGTCTCGACGAGCTTCTCCCCGCCGTTCAGCTTGGCGTCACTCTCTGTTCGCTGGCCCTCGGCTGGCTTGGAGAACCCCTCGCCGCTTCCATTCTCATGGACTGGTTTGGCGGTCTGCCGCACGCAAACATCTACGCAAATATCGTCGCCGTCACACTCGGCTTCGCCCTCATTACCTACTTTCATGTGGTCGTCGGCGAACTTGTACCCAAGGCCCTCGCCCTTCGCCGAGCTGAGGCCTTAGCCGTGGCCGTCGCTCCTCCCATGCTTGTCTTCATGGCCCTGACGCGCCCGGCCGTGCGGCTGCTTAAGGTTTCGGCCGCTGCGGTCCTGCGCAGCTTCGACGTCCCCCTTACCGAGCGCGCCGCAGTCCACTCCTCCGACGAGCTTAAGCTGATCGCCACCGCCGCACGTCGCATGGGCCTGCTCCCCAGATTTCAGGAGACCCTCGTCCACCGCGCCCTCGAACTCGACGACGTCTCAATCCGCGAGATCATGACCCCGCGCCAGAAGATCTTCTCGCTGCCCTCCAACATGCTCCTTGAAGAAGCCAGCGCCAAAGTCATCGCCCGCCACCGCTCGCGCGTCCCCGTCTACGATGAAACCCGCGGTCCCGAGCACATCATTGGCGTTGTCTACGCACGCGACCTCGCCCGCCTCATCTTCTTCCGCTCCGCCTCCGATCGCATTGAATCCAAGCCGCAACAACTTGAGATCTGGGATTCTCCAAAACCCAACCCGACCCCGCGTCTCACCACCCCTTTCGTCGAACTCCGTCTCCGCCAGGTCATGCGCGACGTACTCGTCGTTCCTGAAACCAAATCCGTCCTTGATTTGATCCGCGATTTCCAGCAGCGCCGCCGTCACATGGCCGTCGTCGTGGACGAGTATGGCTCTATCGTCGGCTTGGTCACCGCCGAAGATGCCATCGAGCAGCTCACTGGAGAGTTGGATGACGAGTTCGACTCGCCGGCGGTGCCCGTCCTCACTACGGCCTCCGGCGCGCTGTTGATGGACGGCGGTGTCAATCTGCGCGATCTCGAGACCCAAATGCAGTGGAGCCTGCCCCGCGAAGGCGGCGTTGAAACCCTGGCCGGATTTGTCCTCGTCCGACTCGGACACATTCCTCATGCGGGGGAATCGATTGTTCACGAAGGCCGGCGGCTCACTGTCGTGGAAATGGACAATCGCCGCATAGCAAAGATCCGAGTAGAGCCCGTGGATGACCTGATTCTCGCAAAAGGCTGATTTCCGCTTGTCCGCTTTGTTTCGCAACGGACTAGCTCGAAAGCTAGCAGCGTATAGTGGCGCGGGCCGAGAATCAAGATCAAAAGCGCGCTCATACACCGGTGGAAGAAAACCTCTGCTCAATCATCCTCAACGGAGAGAAATGATCAATGAAGGGACGAGCGTTTCTTTGGCAATCCGGCGCGGGCTTAGCAGCGGCTGCATTGCCTGGATTGGCGCAGCTCCCGACCGTCCGATTCAATGTTAGGCAGTGGCGTCGCGGTGAGCTTTGGACACGAAGTCGCAATCCACGACTGCGAGATCGCGCGCAATGCTCTCGACGGCATCCGCATCGCCGAGTCGCGGCAGGTAACCGTCTAAGCCAACCTCGGCGAAGGCAATAGCGGAACTGGCATTGGGCAACAAACGTGGATGAATGCCAACCAGGGCGTGGTCCTGCGGAACAACACACTGCGCGACAATGCGAATCCGGCTTACAGAAAACGGGCGCTGACCGGAACCATTTAACCCAGACTTCGATAGAGAGAAAGAGCGATGCGTCGCGCCAAGAAGCCACAAACCCTCTTACGGTAAAAAATCCAGGAAAATAAGGCTGCGCATCGCTGGAAGTCATGTATTCTTATGCGACAAGCTTTAAATTCCGGGTCCCCGGTGACGGTAATTTGTTGCTTGGGTATCAGAAGTTCTAGGTCCGGCCGGAACACAGCGACTCGCAATTTCCCCCGTTTACGCCGAAACTTGCTGCGTTCGGCGTAATTAAAACTCGAATCCTACCGATCAACTCGATAGCGGAGTTCGGTCCTGCACAATGCGTCAACCGTCAAGACGGGCGCATGAGCGGAACCCTGCCACCTAAATTGGAGGACGGCAAATGGCTAAGAAGGTCAAGGAAAAGAGCAAAGCCCACGGGACCAATGGCGCCAACGGAGCACTTCCAAACGGCAAGGATCACGCGCCGTTGCCAGTCGTGGCTCATCCCAGCGAAATCCCCTGCATGCGCATTGGCAAGGACTGCAACTACGAGAAAGAGCTCAGCCGGCTTCAGATCGAGCTGGTCAAACTCCAGGAGTGGATTCGTCACGAGCACTTGAAGGTCGTGGTGCTTTTTGAAGGCCGGGATGCGGCCGGAAAAGGGGGCGCCATCAAGCGCGTCACCGAATCCCTCAATCCCCGCATCTGCAAGGTTGTCGCGCTGGGCACACCTACTGAGCGCGAAAAGACCCAGTGGTACTTCCAGCGCTATGTCGCGCATCTGCCGGGCGCCGGGGAGATGGTTCTCTTCGACCGCAGTTGGTACAACCGCGCCGGTGTCGAGCGGGTGATGGGCTTCTGCTCCGAAGCTCAGTATCAGGAGTTCATGCTCACCTGCCCCGAGTTTGAGCGCATGCTGGTGCGTTCCGGCATCATCCTCATCAAGTATTGGTTCTCGGTCAGCGACGCGGAGCAGGAGCGCCGCTTCCAGGACCGCATGAACCGGCCCACGAAGCGCTGGAAGATCAGCCCCATGGATCTCGAGTCGCGCAAACACTGGGCCGATTACTCCCGCGCCAAGGACGAAATGTTCAACCACACCGACCACAAGCAGGCGCCATGGTTCGTAGTGAACGCAGAAAACAAAAAAGCCGCCCGCCTGAACGTCATCCGTCATCTGCTGTCGAAGATTCCCTACAAGGATCTCACGCCCGAGCCGCTGGAGCTTCCGCCGCTCATGAAGTCGGAGTATGTGCGGCCACCATACCAGGAACAGCATTTCATTCCGGTGATCTATCGGTAGCACCTTACGACATGCGCATGGCACGCACGGCGATGCTTGAAGAACTGGGCCAGGACGACATCCGCACCGCGCGCGCCAAGTGGCTCACCGAACCCGCTGCCGTCTGCCGCCACGCGCTGCCAAACGCACTGGCGCCGATTGTGACCGTGGCCGGCCTGCAATTCGGAGCGTTGCCGGCCGGAGCCATGGTCACCGAAACCATCTTCAGCGACTACGCGCTGGTGCAGGGCTGCCTGCTGTCGATCGGGCTCACTTACGTTCTTGTGAAATTTTCCGACGTCGTTCTATCGATGGATCAATCCACGCATGAAAGGCTGATGCCCACACTTTTCTTCACCAACTCCACGTGTAACCGATCCCGGTGGTGGTGTACCACGGCACGGTGGGGATTTTGTTATAGCTTTCCTGGATCCAGATTCCGTTATGGTCGTTGAAGTGGATGGCCGCGCCCAGGGCCTCACCGTCGTAAAACCGGTTTTCGACGTGCGCATATCCAGTAAAACTTGTGAGCCCAGCCTGGACCCAGGTGTAGCCGGTCATCTTCTTTGTTCCTGGCAGTCCGAAGTTCTTCATTACTCCCAGAGCCTCCGTGTGAGAGCCAAAGCTGGTGTGGAAGAAACCATGGGAGCCGGCGTTCTCGTAGGTGTAGGCGAAGGTCAGTTCGTCGCCAATGGGATCCTTCTTGAGAAACCCGAATGTGTGCCCAATGCCGATGTTCAGATTGGCTCTGGTGACCAGACCGGGCCGGTCGAAGTCAGAGCCGGGCATCAAGAACAGGTCGGTCGAGGTTCCAGAGTCTGCCGGGGCAGCCTCCGCGGCGGTTTGTGGCGGCCCGGCGGGAGCCTGCGCTGCAACTCCGGCGGCGGGGACGGACAAAAGAGCAAACGCGGCCGCGACGGCGAACGGGAAGCTGGAGTGGAGCGTCTTTACTTTCATTCATGACGCCTCGGATTGAAATTCGCCGCGGCCAGGCTTCGTCAGGCTGAAGCCCGCAGCGTCGATTTCAATTCCATCAATAGCCGCATCAGCAAAGCATGAAGAGAAGCGGCAACCGCATCATGATGCGGTATGCGCACGGTGCACCGGGTGGGATTCCACAAAGGGCCATCGTTAATCTTGTAGCGCGGATCACTTTTCTTCGCTTAAACGAACAACCTGTGGCCGCAGCTCATCTCCCACTACCGTTAACAGGCCGACCGTCACCGGTAACTCAAACCGCCGTGGGCCGCACGAGCCTGGGTTGAAGTACAAGACGCCATTCTTTGTGAAGTAATTTGGAACATGCGTGTGCCCGGAGAGGACGGCCGCAAATTTTCCCGCAGCCGGGTCCAGGTGCAGCGTCTTCAGATCGTGGAGCATGTAAATGTAGTGGCCTTCGATGAGGACGACTTCGGTCTCCGGCAGCTTGCCGCATGCGCCATCGCGGTCCACGTTGCCGCGGACCGCGGTTACCGAGGCAATCTCTCCGAGTTCCTTCAGAATTAAAGGCTTGCCGACATCGCCAAGGTGCAGGATACGGTCCACCCCAGCCAGCGCCGGTTTTACCTCAGGCCGCAATAACCCATGTGTGTCGCTGACGACGCCGATTCTCATCATTGGCTCCGGAGTGAAATCTGGGGAAGGCGGGGTTGCATTGAATCACGGCACAGAAAGATTGTATGCAGGACGCTGAGAGATTCGACGTTCCAGCGCCCCCGCTAGTTCCAGGTTCCCGGTCTAATCTATCAGGGATGTCCCCGGTCCGTACCGTGGGTGGGCCCCCCCTCCCCCTCAAGAGCAAGTTCCTCGGGCACAACAAGATAAGAGGCAAGTCTACTGCAAAATATTCATAGCATTGGGGTTAGAGGCCAAAATCGTCTCAGCAAAGGAGTTAGAGGCACTTTTGCGGCCCCTAGACTGTAAATTACTCTCAGCATTGGGCTTCGCCGTCGTTTCAGCAATGGAGTCAGGCGGGCCTCTTCGAGCCGGCAGGGACCTTTCTGCGAGATCTGCGCTTTCGCGGCCCTGAAAGGAGCGCAGGGTATGGGTCCCTAGTCGCGAGCTGCCGCAATTCTGCCGGGTTTCCTGAGAATTTGGCTCCCACTCAGTTCTGAGTGTGCGCTTACTGGCCGTAATTCTCGGCAAATGATTTGGACGAAGTGAGTCAATGGCGTCCTCTTGGCAGTTCGGGCAAGATGGCAAGGCGGAGGCAGCCGTGGGTGCAGGAGTGGATGCCGATGCGGGTGAGTTCAGGAGGGCGGGGTTGGCGGAGTTAGCGGGTTCGCTGCGGCGGCCAGCTGCGTCAACTAAGGGGCCACGGTTAGGGGCGTTTGCGATGCGTGGGCGTGTTCAGGGTCCTGAATGCCTCTGCTCCCTCCGTGCGGCAGAGATTCGTCCAGAACGACCAGGTCGTCCGCCGCGGTCCGCCACGGCGGAAGACCTGGAGCACCCGGCATTCGACCGGGAGAGTTCGCGGTGAGTGGGTGATTTCCCAGGTCCCCAAAAACGAGGGACCTGGGTCACCCGGCTTCAGGGTTGAGCTGGTCGCGATTGTCGGAGACGACGCCTTGGAACATGGATTTGGGATAATCGGATAAACAGAGTTAGGCTGAAACAGAGCGTCTGAGTATTGAGATGAAGGGAGTGTCCCGAATCAACGAAGGACACACTGCAAAGAATTGGCGGCACGCGGTCGCAGCCTACACGGAACCGCGTGTGCTACAGGTGCTGGCACTCGGGTTTTCCAGTGGCTTGCCGCTCCTGCTGACCTACTCAACTCTTTCGGCGTGGCTTGCGACAGCGGGCGTGCGGCGCGCGGCGATCGGCACCTTCGCCCTGGTTGGGACGCCCTACGCATTCAAGTTTCTGTGGTCGCCGCTGATCGATCGCGTACCTCCGCCACTGCCTTTGGGACGGAGGCGCGGTTGGGGAATTACGGTCCAGATCCTTTTGATCGGCGCAATTCTCAGTTTGGGACTGTGCAATCCAAAGCACAACCTGGCGCTAATGGCCGCCTTGTCGGTACTGGTCGCATTTCTGTCTGCGAGCCAGGACATCGTGATCGATGCCTGGCGGGTGGAGAGCGTAACAGGGGATCGGCAAGCTCCCGGGGCAGCCATGATTGGGGCGGGCTACCGGATCGGGATGCTGGTTGCCGGGGCAGGCGGCCTGTTTATCGCAGCACGCGCAGGTTGGTTCGCGGCTTATGCCACAATGGCTGGCCTGCTCGGTGTGGGACTCCTCGTGTTTCTTTTTGGCCCGGAACCGAAGGTCCCGGCGGAATCTCCATATGCTGCGCTCTCGGCGTGGGACACGATACGCCATTCATTTGCCATCGCCGTGATCGGTCCCTTTCGCGATTTTATGCATCGGCCGCTTTGGCCCGTCATCCTGATCGCCGTCTTCGGATACAAACTGGGCGAGGCGATGGCGGGAGTGATGTCAACGCCACTCTATATATCGCTTGGATTCTCTCTCCCTGAGATCGCCGCCGCATCGAAGATCTTCGGATTTTTCTCGATTGTGGCCGGTGTTCTAATAGGCGGTGTAGTGACGACCAAGTACGGAATCCGCCGCTCGCTGATTGTTTGTGGTGTTTTGCAGGCAGCCGGGAACCTATTTTTCGTTTTGCAGGCTGCAGGCGGGCATCGGATCGGCTACCTTGCATTATGCGTCACAGCCGAGAATATCACTGGGGGAATGGCCGGAACCGCGCTGATAACCTACATTTCGAGCCTATGCTCACCCGCGTTCACGGCGACTCAATACGCGCTGCTTTCCTCGCTTGCCTTGCTTGGGCGGACCGTGGTGGCCTCCACTGGAGGAGCGTTGTCAGAAAAGATCGGCTGGGTACGGTTCTTCCTGCTTACCAGCATCGTCGCATTGCCGGCCATCGCTCTGTTTATCTGGATTGGGCCGCGTGACGAACTCGGAAACGACCCGATCAAGCCTGCACTCAAAGGCGTGGATGCCGAGTCCTAGAGCCAAGCTGCGCCGCACCCGGATCCGTGCCTGCCCGTTACTTTGGTGGGAGGAAAGTCCCAACGAGCGCCAAACTACAGCGTCATAAGCGCAAAGATGGGGTTGAACGGGATATGACGCGTTTTGGAAAACTGTTGATACTCACCGCGGCGATGGCGATGCCGCCGATGGCGTTTGCGCAGGAGGGCGGTCCGGCAAATATCCAGACTGCCGACGAGCAGTTGCTGGCGCTTGCGAACCAGGCCCGGGCGCAGGCCGGGGCAGGCCGCCTGCAATGGGATCCGGCTTTGGCCAAGGCGGCCTTGTACCATTGCCGGCGCATGGCCGCGGAGGGTCCCATCGCCCACCGTTACGGCGGCGAAGCCGATCTGGCCGGCCGCGCTGGGCAGGCGGGCGCGCACTTCAGCCTGATTGAAGAGAATGTGGCCGTTGGGCCTTCCGCCGAGACGATTCACGACCAGTGGATGCACTCCCCTGGCCACCGCAGCAATCTGCTGAACCCTGGGATCGACCGCATCGGAGTGGCTGTGGTGGAGAGCCGTGGCGTACTCTACGCGGTGGCCGACTACGAACTTGCGGTTCAATCGCTCTCCGCGCCGCAGGTGGAAGCTCGAGTGGCCGCATTGATCAAGGGGAGCGGAGTTTCGATTCTGAGCGACTCGTCGCCGGCGCGGCGAGCCTGCACAACCGACGAAGGGATGCCTCGCTCCTCGGCCGACGCGGCACCCGGTTTTATCATGCGTTGGCAAGGCGCCGATTTGACCCATCTGCCCAGGGCGCTGGAGGATAAGCTGGCCTCGGGCCGCTATCGACGCGCCGCAGTGGGAAGTTGTCCGGCGCAGGGGCTTGAGGGTTCTTTCACGGCTTATCGGCTGGCGGTGCTGCTGTATTGAGGAAGGGAACTCGCGCTGCACGCTGCCGATCAGCCAAAGCGCTCGTTGTCCAGCCAGAATTGTGGCCAGCCTTGGCGCGGCGGCCCGCAGACAAAGATATCGGGATGATACTGGCTCTCTTCGTTCTTGATACCCTCGGAATTGCCGTTGTGTCCAGCGAGACGGCAGGCGGAGAAATCACGATCGGCCTGTCTGGCGCTGAATCCAACCACAATGAGCGTGTCGGGCGGTGGAACGGGGTAGCCGCGCAGCCACGCGGAGTTGGTCGTGCTGATGGGTGGAGGCAGGCGATAGGCGGGCCCAAGTATTTCGATCGCGCCCTGCTCGCCATAGTTGCCCACGATAATCCCAAGACTGGCCTGCTGCTCGGGAGGAAGCGAAGAGCGAACCATCGCCACGTTCTGAACCAGCTGGTCCCAACCGATCTCCTCGCGCAGGTCTTCGCTGTGCTTGAGGGCAAAGCCGCGCAGCGGGCCACCAGAGGCGAGGGGGACCCAGCCCGCAAAGAAGTAAGCGCCGCACGTGAACAATCCGGCAAAGAAGATAGCCTCGACCGTGCGCTGCGCCCACGTGGGGATACGCGCCAACCAGCGTTCGCAGGTGGCAGCGCCCATGGCGATCAGCACGGGGTAGGCTTCGGCAACATAGTAGAAGCGGCCCTTGTCGATCCAGAAGACGAGCAGCGGAACGAGGTACATGAATGCGATCATGCGATAGCGGCGATCGCGCAGGAATGCGTAGAGGCCGATGAGCCAGACAGGAGCGGCAAAGAGATTGGCGCAGACGAGAAACTGGTTGAGCAGGTATCCTTCGGCGCGGCCCTCGCCGACATCGCGCAGATGAATATGTTGCAGGAAACGGTAAGAGATGAAATCGTGGCGGACGAGCCAGATGAGATTTGGAAGAAAGATGAGCAGAGCCAGGCCGACGCCAGCCCAGAACCATCTTGACGCAAAGAACCGGCGAGCGGGGGAAAGTGCCATGCCGAAGAGGATTCCGGCGATGTAGAAAACGATGGCATACTTGGTCAGCAGTCCCAGGCCGATGCCCGCGCCGATCGCCAGCCACCAGCGTGGATTCTCAGTCTTGAGAAGGCGGATGACGAACCACCCGATGAGCGCCCACCACAAGAAGGCAAAGGAGGTGTACTGGAATTCTGTGGCTTCGAAGATAGGGAGTGGGGAGAACGCGACGGCGAGCGCCGTGGTGGCCTGCGCAAGGCGGCCGCCGCCAAGGTCGCGCGCCGCGAGACCGCTGACTACGATTACGCTTGCCTGTCCGATGACCGAAAACATTCGCAAGCCGATGAGCGAAAGGCCGAAGAGGCTGAGGCTGATGTGCTCGATGAAGGGGGTCATCGGCGGATAGGAAACGAATCCCCAATCCAGGTGGCGGGCGTCGCTGAGGAACTGCAGTTCGTCACGATGAAATCCGTAGCGGCCGTTGGTGAGTACGTGCAGAAGCGCGACGGCGCAGGCAAGACCGAGGAGGAGTGGCCACGCGGTTCGGCTTTGCGCAGCGGTGTTGTTTGTTGCGATAGGATTCAAGGCGTTGCCTTCCCGTCGTCTTGGTGGACGCTAGCAATTCTACGTTGCAGAAAGGACCGCGGTTCCGCTCAGCTTTGCTCGAGAGTTGCCTGGAGAGCTCTTTCAAGCGGCGAAGCGATCTTGACTGAAGCCATTCCGGCTGCGGTCGCTGCCTGAATGCCCATTTCCGTATCTTCAAAGACGAGGCAGTCTCGCGGGGCGATCCCGAGGCGAGCGGCGGCGATGAGATAGGCATCTGGAGCGGGCTTGCTGTGTTGGTAGTCTTCCGCGCCCACTATGGTTTCGAACTTGCCCATGAGCCCGAGGGCGGTGAGCGAGTTGACGACGGAATTGCGGCGGCCGCCGGAGACGACGGCGAAGGGAATGCGGCCGTGCTGGGCCTGGATGAGTTCGAGGACCTCAGGGACGGGCTTCAATTGCGGGAGCAGTTCGAAGTAGAGATTTTCCTTGTATTCCGCGAGGGCTTCGGGCGGCATGCTGAGGCCCTGCATCCGGTTGAGGTCGGCGATAATCTCGACGGCGGGCTTGCCGCCCCAGGCATAGAAGAGTTCTTCATCGAAGGTGCAACCCCATTCACCAAGCGCCTTTTTCCAGGCGATGTAATGGAGCGGCATGGAATCGGCGATGGTGCCGTCGCAGTCGAAGAGATAGGCGAGGAATGGACCCTCGGGCAGTTTCAGTTTCATGCAGAATTGGAGCTCCTTTATTGTCTGTTTCGGAGTGGCCAGGCAGGATACAAGCGCCTGGCTAATTCAGGATGTATCTGAATTCTTGGAGGATTCAATCTTGTCCGGCAGCCGCTGACTTGGCGGGCTCGGCCACAGCGCCCTCGCCGGGTTTCGTCGGCTCCATTTGGAGGGCATTGTTGAAGCGGTTGAAGTAGTTGAAGAGACCGATGGCGCAGAGAAGCTCGACGATTTCTCCCTCGGAGTAGAAGCTCCGCAACTCGTCGAACTGCTCGTCGCTGACGGCGTGGGCGTCGCGGGTGACTGTTTCAGCCAGGCGCAAGGCGGCCTTTTCCGCAGGGGTAAAGTCTCCGCGCCTGGGCCAATCGGCCAAGTGAGCCAGTTGATCGTCTGTCCACCCAAGACCCCTGGCCAGGATGGTGTGGCTGGCCAAGCAGTAGGGCGTCACGTTGATCTGGCTGGTTCGCACGATGATGAGTTCCTTGAGTTTTGTCGGGACCGTACCTGTATTGAGCACGGCGCCGAAGTGCGCTTGCATGGTTGCGAAGATCTCAGGCCGGTGCGCCATCACGCGAAACATGTTGGGCACATTGCCACGCTGGGCAAAAGCCTTGTCGTAGAGCGTGGCCATTTCGGGGGACACTTCGCTGCGGTCAAGGCGGGAAATCCGGGACATCGGGCCTCCTCATTGATTTTGTCGGTCCTGATTCAGACTATCGTATCGCCGTAATTGCCACCCAGTATTCACGTTTCCGCCGAACCTCGCGCCCTGCCGCAAGAGGGGAATTCCCATTTGCAACCGCGGTCCGGGGAGCGGAAAACCGGATTGCAAACCCGGCATTTGCCGAGCCTGTTTTTTTGACGCGTTCGGAACTCTCTGCTACGTTAGTAGAGGACATTTCAGCGCCAAACACTCCTCAGTAGCTCAATGGCAGAGCATTCGGCTGTTAACCGAAGGGTTGTAGGTTCGAGTCCTACCTGAGGAGCCAATAAATCAACAACTTAGCTTCCTTTGCGCTCTGCTTGCGCTCCGTTTATCTGGAAAGCGAGTTGAGCGACCTT
>Ga0181516_10001874_pt1 | contig 15581 bp, 17 predicted proteins | sample PEATcosm2014_Bin_25_FD_121104 | JGI IMG/M metagenome (GOLD analysis project Ga0181516, IMG submission 121104) | Peatland microbial communities from MTU Mesocosm Facility, Houghton, MI, USA - PEATcosm2014_Bin01_10_metaG | ecosystem: Environmental > Terrestrial > Soil > Wetlands > Peat | place... | reverse complement strand
GCGGATGAAAATCACAGCCTATAATCATCATGCTCGGCTCCTTTCCTCCCGAGCTTCGTGGTCGTTTAGCCGCAACCAGTTTACTCAGGTCGAGGGAGCCGACGCTGTCATGCAATCATTCATGCTGCGGCTGATGAGCCCACAGAAGAAGCCGAGCATCGGGATGACAGCGAGGATTGCAGCCAGATAGAAGCGCTCTTCCTGAAGGGGACCGGCGGAGAGAAGAAGCGCGACTTCGAGCAGCGCGAGCCAGGCAAAAGCGGTGGTCTGCCATACGAGATGAAAGCGCGCATGGCCCGGCCATAGAGGATTGGTTGCGTGCGTGCGATTGAGGTCGATTACCATGGTCGCCAATCCCTGCAGAATGCAAAGAGCAGCCAGCAAACCGCGGGCAATTGCCTGACTCGTCACGGGACCTCCTCCAGGGAAATCGGCAATCGCCTCAGGCCCTCAGTGCGATCCAGACATCGCAGGAATAAGGGGGCGGGAATTCTGCTCGGAAGTGAGGGGAAGCATGATGCAGATCTGCGCCCCGCCGCTCTCGCGATTCGAGGCTGCAACGGTTCCGCCGTGCGCGCGGGCAACAGCATCGATGAAGGCGAGGCCAAGTCCGTGTCCATTCGAATCCCGGCCCTTTACACGGCGCTCAAACAAATGCTGGAGCACTTCAGGATCGAATCCCGGTCCATCGTCTTCCAGGACCAGCCTTGCCGTATCGTCCCGGCCCTGCAATTCGATGGCGAGCGTACAGTCGGGCGGCAGGTGCTTGAGTTCATTGTCAAGAAGGTTGGCAATCATGCGATGAAGAAGCGACGCATCGGCAAATATCTCCAGACGGCCCTGGCTGCGCAGTTTCACCTGCAATCCCTTCTCCGACATGGAAGGTTCGTAGAGATCGATCATGACTCTGAGCAATTCATTCAGGTCGATCGTGCTCCGCGTAAGGCGAAGCGCATCTGCTTTGGCTTCGGCAACATCAAGGGATTTATTGAGAAAATCGGTGAGCCGGTCCAGTTCGTCGATCGCGGAAACGATCGGCTCGGCCTGTTCTCCGTCCGTTGTCGAAGAAAGCGACATCTCCAGCTTGCCGCGAATCGCCGTAAGTGGGCTGCGCAGATCGTGGGCAAGCGAGTCTGTGATCGTGTGCAACTGGTGCATGGAACTCTCGATCCGGTCGAGCATGCGATTGAGAGTATCGGCCAGGTGGCCGACTTCGTCGTTGCATCTGGTGGTTGGCACCCTGGCATCGAGATCTGAATGGCCGATTCTCGAGGCAGCTTCGGTAATCTCCCGGACATGGCTCAACATGCGCCGGGTAGTGAAGAAGACGATGCAGAACCCGAGAAGGACAATCAATAGCCACAAAAACAGGAACCGAAGGCGAAGGTTCCAAAGCACCCGCCGTTCGTCCCTTTCCGAGAGGCCAAGAAAGATCTGGCTGCCATCTCCCATGCGGATACAGGCGACGCGGAACGGGACCGAGAAACCGGGGACACGCACGTCCGTTGGGCGGTCCTGGGGGATTTTCGTGGCTTGGATTGCCTTCAAGTGGGAGTCGCCATTGCCGGCGCCGACCCACAACTTGAGAGAGCCGTCGCTGCCCGATTGAAGAAAGAAGACCGAATCGTCGGCGTCGCTTTCTGAGGCCGACCTGTCCGGCACCTCCCTTTCCGCCAACTCCGCCACTTCGCCCACGACGGCGTCATAGAGGGCATCCTTGGGCGTGCGCTCGGCAACATCGCCCAGCGTCTCAATTTCGCCTGAGAGCCATGCATCGCTGCGGCGTTGAATATCGCCCGCGACAAAGCTCTGGAGAAAGACAAAGACCACCATCGTTCCGCACGCAAAGGCGAGTGTCGCCCACATGGAAATGCGCCAGGCGGCGCTGCGCATGGGCGGTTTATCTGTCTTTAAGGACATAGCCCACACCTCGCATGGTTCGAATCAGCGGCTGCTGTCCAGCGCAGTCAACCTTGCCGCGCAGACGGTAAATGTGCACGTCGACTACGTTGGTGTCGGGCTGAATGCGCATACCCCACACCTTGTCCAGAATCATGGAGCGCGTAACCACGCGCCCCGCATTTCGGCACAGATACTCCAGAAGGACGAATTCCTGCTGCGTGAGTTGCAGTACCTGCCCGCCGCGAAATGCCTCTCGCCTCAGGAGATCCAACTCAAGGTCCTGCACGCGAAGGCGAGTTGCCTCGCTGGCTGCTGGACTGTTGCGCTTGAGCAGGTTGCGGAGGCGCGCCAGCAACTCAGCAAGCGCGAAGGGCTTGGTCAGATAGTCGTCTCCTCCTTGCTCCAGCCCGCGCACGCGATCGTCGACTGAGCGCCGCGCAGACAGGATCAAGACCGGAGCTCTTACGCCCAGTTGGCGCAATCGAAAAATCAGGCTGATCCCGTCCTGATCGGGAAGTCCAAGATCGACGATGAGGATGTCGAATGGACTCTCGGTGGCTAGCCGCACTGCGGCCTTTCCATCCGACGCAACTTCCACCTGGTATCCCGCTTCCTCAAGCGAGCGTCTCAGGAAACTCTGAATATCGATTTCGTCCTCAACGAGCAGGAGGCGCATGAGAGGATATTAGTGCATTTGGCTGGCTTGTTTACAGTCAGGCTTCGCCGGCTCACTGGTGCTTACCGCTCAAACCAAAGCCACTTCCGGCAAGATGAACGCGTCTTCATCTGCGCGTTCACTTCCAGTCATCTTTCTCCAATATGCTTAGTAGCAAGCCTGACGAAAACCAGACGCAACGAACCGGCGCCGGCGGAAGGAAGACCTATCGGTAATGGCAGCAGTCTCGTCACGGGCCCTCCATATTCCCTGATTCTGCAAACATTTGCGTCGTGTCACTCGGTTAAGATGAAGCAAACGTCATGCAAACAGGCCTGATATCGCGCTTTCCCTTGAGCTCCGAAACTCGTCTCACCAGTAAGTTGAAATCCACTTGACCGGGATTGTTCCATACCCCGATCAACCGCCGCAAACAAGGTATCGCTCTCCCGCAACCCTAAGGAATAGAGTGCATTCAGCAAACGTCATCGATCAATTGGACACGAGTTTTCTAGCGGAAGCCTTCGGTGCCTCATTGTCGTTTTCGGGGGCTCTTGAACCGAACTTCGAGGATGCGCTCCGTCACGTGCTCGACAATCCGGGAAGCCTGGTCCGGCCCAAGCTTGTTTTTCAAATGGCGACGGCATACGGGCTCGACCCTGTTCGGGCGCAGGAACTCGCCATCGCGCTCGAGTACTTTCACACCGCTTCGCTGTTGTTCGACGATCTGCCGTGCATGGATGACGCAATGGAACGGCGCGGCGCACTCTGTACGCATGTCGTTTTCGGCGAGGCAGGCGCCATCCTCACTGCGCTTGCCCTGATCAATCGTGCTTATGCGCTCACCTGGCGCGCGGTCGCAGGTTGCCCGCAGGCCAGGCAGGCGAAGGCACTGGAGTTCATCGAGCACTGTCTAGGTGTGAATGGACTGCTCAATGGACAAAGCCTCGATCTCAATTTCTCAACCATGCCCGGCACATTGGAGACAACCGAACGCATAGCCCGCGGTAAAACGGTCTCGCTGATCCGGCTCACACTGGCATTGCCGGCTATGCTTGGGGGCGCCTCCGCCCGCGAGCTCCAGCTGATTGACCGGATCTCCGTTTTCTGGGGTCTGGGCTACCAGATTGTGGATGACCTCAAAGACGTGCTTCAGAGCTCGGCGCAAACAGGGAAAACCCCTTCCCGCGACGCAGAACTCGATCGCCCGAATATTGCGGTCGCCATCGGAATTCGGGGGGCCGTCCAGCGTCTTACGCGGTTGATCGATTTAGGAGACAGGGTGCTGAGCAGCCTTCTTTTTACGCGGCCTGAGCTCGAATTTCTGGAGAGACTGCGCGGCGAACTCCAGACGGAACTTGCCCGGGTTACGCGAGATTCCTTCGAGTTGGCGGAGGAAAGCCGGTCTTGATCTTCCTGAAGCTGATTGTGACCAACCTGCGCAGGCATCGCATCCGCTCGTTCATCAGCGTGGCCGGAATTGCCTTCAGCGTGGCGGCGATGCTGACAGTCGTCACGATTCTGCAAGGCGCGATCGGCATGTTTTCGAGCATCCTCTCCAACGACAGCGAAGTGATCGTCTTCGAGCGAGACGTTTCTGACCTTTTCTTCAGCAATGTCCCTGGCGACGCGGCCACGCAGATTTCCGATTGGCCGATGGTGGCGCACGCGAACCCGGTGTTGTTTGGGATCGTCTCCAGCGAAGGCCACCCGATCATCACTTGCTTTGGGGTAACGGCCTCGGATGCCCGCATTCAAAAGGCCGCGTGGCTGGAAGGCGATCGCGGCAACTTCGCGCATCATGACGATGACGTCGTCCTGGGCGCGCGCGCGGCAAAGTTTCTCTCGGCCTCTCTTGGAAGCCAGGTTCAGATCGGTCATGCAACTTTTCATGTGATCGGCGTGTTGAAAACGGCCAACGGCTTTGAGGACGGCGGAGTTTTCATGCCGCTTACTTCCGCGCAGTCCTTCTTTCACAAGCAGGGAACTTCATCGGTGATCACGATCAAGCTGCGCAACAAGGACGATGCCGCCGCTTTCAAAAGCATGGTCAGGGCGAAGTATCCGAACCTGATCGCGCTGGAGGATGCCGAGTTTACCCGCTCCTACTCTCAATTCAGGATTCTGAAGGCCACCGCATGGGCGGTCGGCGGATGCGGGCTGCTGCTTGGGGGACTGGGAGTGGCGAACACGATGATCATGTCGGTGTTCACGCGGATTCGCGAGATTGCGATTCTTCGCGTGAACGGGTTTTCTCAGGTGCAGATTGGCGGAGTGATCTTCGGCGAGTCCGCGGTTGTGTCTGTCTTCGGCGCGACGACTGGACTGCTGGTTGGAAGTTGCTTTCTGTACGCGCTGAAGCTGATTCCCGCTCTTGACGGGTACGTAGACCCGACGATCCATCCGCTCCTGATGCTGGTTGTGCTTCTGCTGGCCGTGCTTACCGGAATTGCGGGCGCCCTCTATCCGGCAATCTACGCCATGCGGATCCGCGCAGTGGAGGCGCTCCGATTCGAATGAGAGCCGCTGCGGAAAGCAATGACAACGAGCGCATCGTTTTACGCGCCGAGAGTCTGTGGAAGAGCTACGACGAGGGAACGGTCACGGTTCTCAAGGGCGTGGATTGTGAGGTCGCCGAGGGCCAGACAGTGGCTCTCTGCGGACCCTCGGGCTGCGGCAAGAGCACGCTGCTGCATCTTTTTGGCGGACTCGACTGGCCTGATAGCGGACGGGTTCTGGTCAACGGTGTCGAGGTCAACCGGCGCGGCGACCTGCTGCATCTTCTGCGCCACCAGGTTGGTTTTGTGTTTCAACTCCACAACTTGATTCCCGACCTTACTCTTGCCGAAAACTGTCTTATTCCCACGGTGGCCGCGGGCATCGACCGCCGCGCCGCGCGAGAGCGTTTGCTTGAACTCACCGAGCGCACCGGGCTGAGCCACCGGCTCAACCATCGCATCCAAAAACTTTCCGGAGGCGAACGGCAGCGCACGGCGCTCTGCCGCGCACTGATGAACAGACCAAAAATTCTGCTTGCCGATGAACCGACCGGTTCTCTCGACGAACAGGCGAGCAAAGTGATCTTCGACCTGCTGCTCGACCTTGTGGCCACAGAAGGCGCAACCCTCCTGATGGCGACACACGATCGGAATCTTGCCGGACGCTGCGACCGCCTCGTAGAGATGCACGATGGAAAAATCAATGAACATGCGCACGCTCGATGAGTTGGAAATTCCGCGCCGATACCCGCAAGCCATTGCCGGCGCCGCATGGCACAGCCTCTTCTGGCTTACCTTCGCGAACGCCGTGGGGGTGCTGATCGCGATTTTGCTCCTTGTTCCGGCCCTGAACCGGCAGTTGGGTGAGTGGACCTACGGCCGCTGGATGATGGTCCACATGAACCTCGAGCTTTACGGATGGGCAAGCCTGCCACTGGTTGGATTTCTTTTTCGGGTCTACGGCGCGGATCGCGGCCCGACCGCAAATTGGTGCCGGCCGGTGCTGTGGGTGTGGTCGGCCGCGCTCGGCGTGGGCGCGTTGTCCTGGCTCGCGGGACACTCCAGCGGCAAGCTCTTCCTGGACTGGAGCGGCTACGCACGCGTGCTGTTTCCCACTGCGCTTCTGGCGCTTTGGCTGCTGCTGGTCTTCGCATTGGTAGGAAGATGGAGCAGTTCAGAAAATGCGAATGTTGCAGCCTGGTCGGCAAAGCTCGCAGGCCTCGTGGTCCTGCTGGCCGTTCCATTTCTTATTTACTTTGCCTCCGGCCCCAATACCTATCCTCCAGTGAATCCCGATACGGGCGGCCCGACGGGCGCCGGCCAGTTGGAATCCTCGCTGGCCATCGTGGCCGTCGTGCTGATGCTCCCTTTCGGGATTGCAAAGCGTAAACCCGGGAGATCAAGAACCGTCCCCATTAGCTGGTTCGTCCTGATCGTCGAGTCAATTCTTTGCGCAGCACTTGGCCGCGCCGATGTCAGCCATCACAGTCCCGTTCAGTTCCTTAGCCTGGGCAGCCTGCTGGTGTGGCTGCCGCTTACGCCGGCTTACTACGCTTCCTTCGATTGGAACGCAAACACCCGCCGCTGGCGATTGGCGTTTCTGTGGTGGTGGGCCGCCTTGTTGGTCACTGGCTGGGTCTTCTTTCTCCCTGGGGTCCTGGACCACTTCAAATTCACCGACGGCCTCGTCGGCCACTCCTTCATCGCGATGGCGGGTTTCGTTTCGAGCCTGCTCATCTTCGTAATGGTGCAGCTTCTTGGCGAGGGTGGATGGATCTTCAATCGGACGCGATCGTTCTATCTGTGGAATGGCAGCGTGATCGCCTATGTTGTGCTGATGATCGTGGCCGGCTGGCGTGAAGGCTTCGATCCGGCCTTCACTATCGTGCCCGCCATCGCACGCAACGCTCTTTACACTCTCCGCCTCATCACCGGAATCCTGATGCTGCTGGCCGCGCTGGACTGGCTCGTCGACGCGACGACGCTGCTGCGCGAGCCTGTTATCGCCTCCACTGATGTTTCACTGGAGAGGACTGCATGAATCGAACCGTTCTTCTCGCCTACCAGTTGCTGATTGGTCTCTCCGATACTTTGACGGGCGCGCTGCTGATTGTCGCGCCCGAATTGACACTGGGCCTGATGCGTTTACATGCGCCTTCTGACGCACTGATCTACGTTTCGTTTATCGGCGCATTTGTTTTCTCAGTCGGCCTTGCCTGCCTTTACGGCGCGTATCTCGCCTGCAAAGGCGGCTGCCGGACAAAGCTTGAAGTTGTGTGGCTGCTGACAGCCCTCGCGCGCGCGAGCATTGCGGTCTTTGTATTCGGGCAGGTGCTGGCGGGCACGCTCGAAGCGGGCTGGCTCACGGTCGCTGTCACGGATGGAGCATGCGTCCTGATTCAGGCGATTGGCTTGCAGCGAGGCTGGTTGGCCCGTGCTGCACGCTAAAGACAGAAGTTCCGGCTGGCAGGGCGCGAGCCTTGTCGCCATCACCTATGTCTATTTTCTGATCTTCGCCCAGTTTGCATTCCTGAAGAGGCTTGCGACCCTGGGCATTGCAGACACGCACCTGAGAGCCGTGATGGCGGCGATGGCCGTTGGCGGAATCCTCCTGAGCCTGCTGGCGCCCAGGCTGAACCTTTGGCCCTCCGTGAATCTCCGGCTTCGCACTGGACTTGCGGTCTCCGGAGCAGCGGCATTCCTGGCACTGCGACCGCTCGGCCTCGCCGCTGCCATCGCCGTTTCGTTCCTGATCGGCGCGGGGCTGGGGCTGCTCACCGTCACCCTGGCGACACATCTGCGCCGATGGACGGGCAACCGAGGCCCGCTGCTCGCTGTCGGCGCTGGAACAGGCATCGGCTATCTTGTCTGCAACCTTCCGGTTTTTTTTACTGCGTCGGCAGAGGTTCAGGCTTTGTCCGCGGCGATTCTTTGCCTGGCGGGAATTGGCATCACCTACGTGCCCACCACCGGGCATTGCGTGGCGCCTCCAAAGATCCCGCAGTCGCGCATCTCTTTCTATCGGGTCCTTGCAGGATTTACGGCGCTTGTGTGGCTCGACTCGGCCGCGTTTTTCATAATCCAGAACACTCCTGCGCTGAAAGCCGGAACCTGGCAGGGCACATTCCATCTCTGGGCGAACGGCCTGCTGCATCTTGCCGCGGCTCTGGCTAGCGCGTGGCTCCTGCGGCGCAAAGGTCTGTCACCTGTGCTGACCGTGGCATTTCTCGCGCTTGGGATTGCTTGTTTGCTCCTGCTGGATCCGGAACGTGCCCTGCTTGCATCGGTCTTTTACCCCATCGGCGTCTCGCTTTATTCAGTCGCGCTGGTGGCCTATCCATCGCTGTTGGCGCCTGCCGCTTCCGATGTGGAGCGGGGCCGGATGGCCGGATGGATCTACGCGATTGCAGGCTGGACCGGCTCTGCGATGGGAATCGGAATGGGTCAGAATCTAGGCCACGTTCCTCCAGTGTTCGTCGCCGCGGCCGGCGCCACAATTCTGTTTCCACAATTCATTCCGTTCCTGCGTCAGCGCGATCGCGAACTGGCACTCGCAGTCTTTGCGATTTTCGCGGCGTTTACTCTCCATCAATTTCTCAACGGGGAGAATGCATCGCCGCAACTCGCGCAAGTGGAGCGCGGACGGCAAGTGTACATCTCCGAGGGCTGCATTCACTGTCATTCGCAATATGTGCGGCCCAACTCGCCCGACGAACTGATGTGGGGTCCGGTCGAGCCGGTCGCGGAATTACGCGAACAGAATCCGCCGCTCATTGGCAATCGCCGCCAGGGTCCCGACCTGTCTGAAGTTGGAGCGCGCCGCTCAGCCCTTTGGCTCAAGGCTCATTTCTACAATCCCGCGCAAGTCAGCGGTTCCTCCATCATGCCTTCGTTTGGATTTCTCTTTCGCGATGAGCGCGGGGACGATCTGGTTGCGTACCTGGAAAGCCTGCACGGGGCCGATACATCCCGGCACCTCGCGGAGGAGAGGCTGTGGCAGGCCGCCCCCACGGCCGTCGCCCAGGCAAATGCAGCCGACGGCGAACGGCTTTACCGGCGCGACTGCGCCAACTGCCACAGCGCCGACGGACCCGTCCGCCGTGCCTGGCAATCGAGTTTCAAACGGCTCCCATCGGAACTCTCGAAGGGGCCCTATTTCTACTTGCCGCCCGCAGATCCCCAGGAACGGCGGACGGTTCGCCTGGAACAAATCGCCAAGTTCGGCATTCCTGGCACCGACATGCCGGGACACGAGTATCTTTCTGACAGAGATATTGCCTCCATCAGTCTTTGGTTGTCGCAGGTCATCGCGCAATCGAGTCAACAACCATGAGAATTTTTCGCACTCAGGAGAAGAACCATGAGAATATCCGTACCAGCCCTCTTCCTCGCCATTCCGCTCGTGATTGCCACGGCCGCGTTCGCACAGCATCAGACCTTCAGCGTCAATCCAGATGCAAGCCAGGTCGCCTTCACCCTGGCCGGCACCGGGCACCATGTGCAGGGAACTTTCCACGTGCAGAAGGGGTCGATTGACTTTGACCCCAGCGTCCAGAAGATATCGGGCAGCGTGATTGTGGCAGCCGGCAGCGGCAACAGCGGCGAACCAGGCCGCGACAAGAATATGAACAACAACGTGCTCGACACCCCGCATTTTGCCGAAGTGACGTTTGCGCCCGCCAGCTACCAGGGGACCCTCGCTGCCTCTGGCGATTCCACCATCCAGGTCTCCGGCGTATTTACATTGCATGGTACGCCGCACGACCTGACCGTTCCCATGCAGGTCCATATCGACGGCACAAACCTGACGGCGAAAGGCCACTTCACGGTTCCCTACGTGAAGTGGGGGCTCAAGGATCCGAGCATCTTTGTCCTCAAAGTGGCCAAGGAGGTCGATATTGACATTACGCTCAGCGGGCAGGCGGTTCGCGGGAACTAGCAGTGGAATTGAATCCGCTTCAATCTTTTACGCGTACCGAGCCATCGCAAGGTCCACGATCTCCCCGATCATTTGTGCATAGGAGAGGCCGGATTTCTTCGCGGCCATGGCAAACTCCTGTCCGCTGGAGAGCCAGGGATTCGGATTCGCCTCGATGACATATACTTCGCCCTTGCTCGATACGCGCATGTCAATGCGGCCATAATCGCGAAGCTTGACGGCGCGATACGCCTTGATTGCGATCTCGGCGAGTCTGGTTACGGTTTCTTCATCGAGGTCTTCGGCGATTGCCGATTTCGTCAGCTTATAGGCTTCCGTGTCTTTCTCGAATTTCACATCCTGGCTTGCGATCCTGGGCACGCCCTTCGGAAGCTTCGAAAGATCGAGTTCCACAAGCGGAAGCGCTCTTGCGCTCTCATAACTGCCGAGGACGGAGGCGTAGATCTCGCGTCCTTCGATGTACTCCTCGATCAACGCTGGAGAATCGAACTCCGTCTGAATATAGGAGACGCGTTCCATCAACTCTTTCACGCTGGTAACCACGGCAGTCGCATCGATGCCGATGGAGCCATCTTCGGAGGTGGGTTTCACGATGAGTGGAAACGAGATGTCGTGTGCGTGGTCGATCGTGCCGCGATAGGCGGTCGCAAAGTAGGGTGACTGAATCTCGTGAAATGCGAACATCTTCTTGGCGATCGATTTGTCCTGCGCAAGAATGTGCGCGTGCGGTCCCGCGCCGGTGTACGGGATATCGAGCAAATCCAGGAACGCAGTCACTTGCATCTCCTTGGTGTCATCGCCCGCATAGGATTCCGTGAGGTTGAAAATGAGATCGGCGCCGCATTTGGCGAGTCCGAGCAGTGATTGCGTGCGGCCGTCGAGAACGTAATACGACGGCTCATGGCCCAGCTTCTCCAGGGCTTCGAAGATCTCTTCGCGGTCCTGCTTTACCGGCTTCTTCTTGCGTATCTTTTGTCCCTTGCGCTTGCGCGGTGCAGGAACCTCTTCCTGCACTTCAGCGGGTTCTTCTTCCCACAAGTCGTACAGCACGGTGACTTTCAATTTTGTCATGCGGCCTCCAATCCCGGTGACGGCCCGCCGCGGCGGGCCGTCACGCCTCAGGGATGAATGAACTTCCCACCGATCAGGTAGTTCATTGAGAGTGCGGTTGTGTACGCCGTGAACTCCGTGAGGTACTCGGACTCGCGTCGCACGTCCACGCGCAGACCCAGTTCCTCAACACGTTTGCAGATGGCTTCCACTAGTCGCTTTACGACTGGACGCTGCACGCCACTCCAATACGCGACCTTATCGACAATAGGCTTGCGATGCTGATGCAACATCTCCTGGGCGGCCCGCACGCCTTTAAGTCGCTTGCGGGAGATATTGAAGATGTCGGCCAGGTCGGCATCCAGCGCGAGCTCCTGCACAGGAATCTCCTCCGGCAGGCTGAGACGATAGAACTCCCCGACCGTCGATTCCATCTCATCGACGGTTATGTCGGTGCGGCCGCGACGCCGGATGGGTTCGACATCTCCGGCTTTTCGCGCTATCCGATCGACGTATTGGAGCTTGGCCAACGCATCCCAACCTATGTATCGCTTTCGCCATTGCGAGCGAGGCGTGAGCCAGACCGCAAACGTCTCGGCAAAATCTTCATCCGGATGCTTCTGCGCATACCACCCCGCCATGTGGCGAACAAATTTCCGCGAGAAAGGCAGCGGACGGTAATTATCGCGGTATGCGCGGCGAAACGGACCGAAGAGATCGCGCCATTCAGCCGACTTGTGTAGCTGATACGCGTAATTGAATGCGTGTCCGGCCTCATGACGCATGTACATCATGATCTCGCGAGCGTCTTCCAGGTCGTTCATATCGCGTTCAAGCTGTGCCAGGTCCGGGTTGGCAAGATAGAACGGGATCCCGATGACGGGCTCGCCGGAGGGACATCCCCACTCATCGGTGAGATAGCAAAGCGGACGGAATTTGTGGATGCCCTTGGCTTCAAGCTCGCGATAAAGCTGCTGAACGAAGCGTTCCAGCGGAGAACCCTCGAGTTTGAGCCCGAGTTCGCGAATGGGCTTGGCGAGTATCTCCTGGAATTCCGTTCGGGTTTTCTCGAAGTTGCGCACAGGGCTATTCAGAGTTCTATACCACGCAGCCAGATTTGGCACGGCAAGGCAAACCGATAGCTTTGATTGTGAAGCCTAATCCCTGGAATTGGAACGGATGAACCGGTTTAGTCACCACAACGGCACCTGCGCAGTCCCAGGTGCAGCAAGTCCGCTTCTAAGTCATTGATTCTATTCAGCGTCCCCGAGCGGGTTTGAGCCCGTGCCCCGACGTGAATTGGCCATCCTGAGTATTTTTCTGCAATTTTCTTGGGTTGTGCAGGCTTGCCAATCCCCGCAAATCAAGCACGGATAGAGGTGGCGCTCGCTATTGGGCCGTTGGCTTCCTGGTGTCCTTCAGAATAAAGACGGCCGATGCAAAGCTCAGAAGTCCGACGCCAAGCAGTAACAGGGATCTAGACTCTGACGTCGGCGCTAAGGTTACGGCGGCTTCCACCCGATTTCCAGGCCCTTTCGGAGCCCTATCGTTGCTGTGAGAACTCCCGTTAGCAGCAGAATAGTTGTGCTCGCTTGTCGGAGCGTTGTTGCTGTCGCTCCCATTGGAACTCCCAGCAAACGCAGTTGGGGATATCGCAAACGCCGCTCCCAATACGAATGATGCCAACAATAGCTTCTTCAAGGTTCCTCCGATTGAACGAGCTCTAAAGGCCGCGCTTCTTGCCACGAATGAAAAGACCCACCCCAGACCAGAATTCAGCACTCGATGGATCACGCCCTCAGCGGTATGCAACTGTCTGCGGCCAGACGCCCTCCGCACACCCTACTTGTCGCGCTTCATCTATAAGTACCATCACTCGATCAAAAATCGACCGCTCCAATTGGGGTAGTTAAGTCACTCGAAGAGGCCATAGACATGCAAGCGGATTGGCCTTCTAGACGCAATTTCACCTCTTGCCCACACGGCGGCATCATGGATCGTTCAGCAAGGCGTAGACCTGTACGCGGTGGGCCAGATTCTTGGCCACAAGACGCCGCGAATGACGCAACGGCACGCGCATCTTTCGCCTGGGTTTATGGCCGCTGCGGTAAACAAACTGGATGGGGTGTTTGCCGGATCCCTTCCGGAATCAAAGGAGATCTGACGTGGATGGTTGGGGGCAGGGACCTTCGCGTTAGTGCGCACAGCGTCCCCGCTTTTCGATACTCGCTAAAAGTTGCTACTCGCTCAAAGTTGCTGTAAGTTATTGATTTTATGGCGTCCCCGACGGGATTTGAACCCGTGTTATCGCCGTGAAAGGGATTCACGGATTCGTAAGTTGTTGAAACTAGAGGACACGGATGGCTACCAAAGTGCCTCAAAGGACGCCATGGGAACCCTTATTGGACGCCAATCGGACGCCAGAATTCGAAATGCGGATGCCACAGTCCGGGTGCCACTCAGGCTTCATTTTGAGCGAAGATCCAAAGCTACGCAATCTTTCGATTATTGCGCTTGTGTTCGTTTGCTTCGATTGCATATAATCGCAGTTGAGGTCTATTGTCATGTCTGCCACTGCCAATCTCATCTCCTTTATTCCCTCGGAGGACGACGTCAAGCTGGCCAGGGAAACCAAGAAGATCCTGGCTCTGCGCCTGAGCGCAACCTCGCCGTTCGATTTGCGGGCAGTCAATCCCCTCAAAGAGCCATCGATCAAAATTCCTGCCCAGGCTGCGCATCTGCTGGTTCAGATTCTGGATGAGATGAGCCGGGGCAATGCGGTCAAGCTGATCCCCGTCCATGCGGAACTCACGACCCAGGAGGCCGCCGATCTGTTGAATGTCTCGCGGCCGACTTTGATCCGCCTGCTCGATGAGGGCAAGATCGAATTCCACAAGGTTGGAACACACCGCCGAGTTCCCTTCAAGAGCGCGCTGGCTTACAAACGGCAGATCGATACGGAGCGCAAGGCGGCCCTTGCTGAGCTCGCGGCCTACGATCAGGAGTTGGGTATCTGAGCATGGCTGCGCTCATTGCGTTCTACGATGCGAACGTTCTGTACCCAGCGGAGCTTCGGAATTTTCTGATGTACTTGGCGCTTACCGGTCTCTTCCGGGCCAAGTGGTCCGCCGCTGTCCACGAGGAATGGATATCAAATCTGCTCAAGAACAGGCCGGACCTTACGCGGGAAAAGCTGGAACGTACTCGGCAACTGATGGACAAAGCGACGCTTGACGCGCTCGTAGAGGGCTATGAGGATTTGATTCCCACCTTGAGTCTGCCTGACGAAAACGACCGCCATGTTCTTGCGGCGGCAATCCGCGGCGAGGCTCAGGTGATCGTCACGATGAATTTGAAGGACTTTCCGAATGACGTTCTTCAGCAATACGAAATGGAGGGGCTGCATCCGGACGAATTCATTCTGCAGTTGATCGACCTAGCTCCCGATGTTGTCATGGATGCCGCCGAAACGCATCGCCAAAGCCTCAAGACCCCACCGAAGTCCATTGAAGAATTCCTCGCATCTCTCGAAGCACAAGGCTTATCGAAATCGGTGGCCGCATTGCGGACGCTCTTTCAACGAACAACTGACATCCAGCATTAGAGAGCGCCGGATTCCGCAATAGTGCCACGAGGTGTGGCACTATTGCCACGTGATCTCCGACTGCTGCTGGAACAGTTCACGGTTTGGAGGCGCGCCGTGCTCATACGCGTCGGGTGGTTACGGTTGCCTCGTGGCTGGCGCGTGAGATGGACACGTAGCCAAATCGCGAGTTGAGCAGGTCCTCGTGGACGCCGGTGTCGGCGTTCACGAGGACGCGCTCGGCTGCTAGGCCTTGGGAACTGTGGCTGGTAACAGCGTATCCCGTCGGACAAGAAACTCGCAGCACTGCCGCGACTTTTGCCCCAGGACGCGAGCGGCGTCTTCAAGGACAGGCGTGAGCCGGACAGTATTGGCATCGTCATGCCCGTCGGGTGGGCCGAGACAGGCGCTCCTGAGAACAAGCAGGAGCATCTTAAGAGGGCGGGAAGACGGGCAGGTCCACCCACGAAATGCTATCCAGCACAACGATGGCGATCTGCACCTGGTATTTGCCGGCGTAGTTCCCCGAAAAACTCATGGATGGCCAGCCGCATCCCTTCGCGACAACCTATTTGCTCGATTTCGGACTTCCGCCATGGCGCGCAGGGCGCTTCCATGGTCAGCTCCAAAGCGATTGCCTTCTCCAATTCATCAAGGTCGTTGATTCCATCCTTGAATTGTGTTTGGAGTCGAGCGCGTGTGACGTTGCGGCCCTCGATACGGGCGAAGCGATACTGCTCAAATTCGCGAATCATCTTGTTTCTCCTCAAAAGAGTGATTTGGTGAAAAAGAAAGCGCCAGCCATCCGAACCGATGGCTGGCGCGGGATTGCATTGCTGGCGTTTTAGTGGCTCAGGAACAGTTTGCCGTCTGCATTGAAGGCACTGCGGAGGATGATTCTTGCTTCACGGAGATTACGATGAACCGTACTCCGATCAGTCCCCATCGCTTGGG
>Ga0181516_10001870_pt1 | contig 15612 bp, 8 predicted proteins | sample PEATcosm2014_Bin_25_FD_121104 | JGI IMG/M metagenome (GOLD analysis project Ga0181516, IMG submission 121104) | Peatland microbial communities from MTU Mesocosm Facility, Houghton, MI, USA - PEATcosm2014_Bin01_10_metaG | ecosystem: Environmental > Terrestrial > Soil > Wetlands > Peat | place... | reverse complement strand
TTCATGTTGATGGTGCTGTGGGCGGAGAGCAGCCGGTTGAACACCTCCTCCTTGGACATCTCCAGGGAGAAGAAGGCCGCGTGGGCCTTGTGGTACTGGGCCGAGCGCAGCAGCCAGTTGAGGGCCAGGGCGGTCTTGCCGATGCCGGGCCGGGCCGCGAGGATGATCAGGTTGCCGGGCTGGAAGCCCTGGGTGATGGCGTCCAGGCGGCTGAAGCCGACCCGGAGCCCGGTGGAGCCCCGGCCCTCCAGGCGGTCCAGCAGGGCCTCCATGGCATCCCGGGCCACGTCGCCGATGTGCTCGAGCCCCCTGCGCTGCTGGCCCTGGGCCAGCCGGAAAAGGTCCACCGCGGCCTGCTCCACCAGGGTGTCCGGCGGCGCCTCCTCCTCGGCGGCCTGGCGCACCAGCTGGGCGCCGAGGCGGATCAGCTGGCGCAGCTTGCGCTTGCGCACCAGCAGGTCGCCCAGGACCTGGGGCCGGCCCACCTCCTCGGCGCTGAGCAGCTCCACCAGCCCGGTGTAGCCGCCCACCCGGGACAGGTCCCCGGCCTGGTCCAGGGCGTCCTTGAGGGTGAGCGAGTTGACTTCGACCTGGGCCTCGATCAGGGCGCGCAGGGCCTTGAACACCGCCCGGTGCGCCGGGTGGACGAAGTCCTCGTCGGTGAGCGCGAACACGATCTCGGCGGCGGCCAGCTCCGCCCCCGCCGCGCAGCAGGTGGCCAGCAGGGCGCGCTCGGCCTCGATGTCTTCGGGAAGACGCTCGGGAAGCCATTCAGTCATGGATCACGGCAGGTTGGTAGGGCTAGTGTAGCCGCCCCCGGTCACGTTGATGAAGATCGGGTTGGTGACGGCCACCGGATAGATGCCCCGCATGATGGTGTTCCACTCCTGCCAGGGGACGGTGTTGGGATCGGCCGGATTGGTGGCCACCGGCGAGACGGTGCCGCTGGCGAGGGGAACCCCGGCCTCCACCACGACCCAGGCGTTCTGGCCGCCGCTCAGCTGGGCGAAGTCCAGGTTGAAGCTGCCGGTGTAGAGCCGCGGATCCGTGCCGGCCGCCGTCAGCCCGGTGGCGCCGATGGCCGGGTTGATGGTCTTGACCACCCGCCCGTTCACCACCACCCGGAGTTCGTTCACGGGCATCCAGTCGGGCTTGTAGAGCTGGACGGTGAGGGTGACGCTGGAAACCGGCCCGGGCACCAGCTGGCCGGGGCCGGCGGTGCCGATGCTCGCCCCGATGAAGGGTCCGGTGGAGGCCACCGCCGCGCCGGACTGGAGCGCGGTCTGGACACCGGAGAGGTCGTTCTGGTTGGTGGCGACGGTCTGCAGGTAGGTGCGGGCCAGGCCCACCGGGGTATCGACGCTGTTCAGGGCGGAGGAAAGGCCGAGGGCCTTGGTGAAGGCGGTGGGGGTCTGGTAGTTCAGCAGCGCGAACCAGTCGGAGCGGACCTGGAGGAATTCCTGGAACCAGGCGGCGGGGCCCAGGGCCGCGAGGCTTTCCCCCCGCAGCAGTTCCAGCGCGTCGAAGCTGCCGTCGGTGACGCCGCCGAAGGTGAGCGGGCCCGACTGGGCGGACCACCCGGTCCACCAGCCGTGCAGGTTGGTGTTCCACGAGTCGTTCTGGGCGGGGTCGGTGGCGCCGAGGGGTGCGCCCTGCTGGGTGAACAGGCCGTCGGGGCCGCGGGGGCGGAGCACCACGTTGTACTGCCCCTGGGCCTGGGTGATGAAGTCCGACAGGGTCCAGCCGGTGTTGGGCAGGGCCCCGCCATTGGCGGCGTTGGTGGCATTGGGCGTGAACAGGGCGGCCGCGGTGCCGAAGCCGGTGAGCGTGGAGGACCGGGCGTTCAGCACGTAGGGCTCGGTGCCGCAGACGACGTTGATGGGCCGGTCGACGGCGCTGAGGCTGGCCGGCCTCATGTAGGCGGACAGGGCGCTGGAGCCGAACTCGGACAGGAAATCGGAGTACAGGCCGGACCCGGTGATCTGCAGGTCCTGCTCCGGGTTGGCGATCACCTGGACCCCGTTGGCCAGGGCGGAGGCCAGCTGCTCCGCGGGGAGATAGGCGCCGGTGGTGGCCTGGGTGGGGCCCGGCATGTCGAAGCTGGCCCATCCGGGAGGCAGCCCCAGGTTGGTGACGGTGAAGGTGTGGTTGATGTTGGTCTGGGTGTCGGAGGTGCTGAGGTCCAGGCTCTGCAGGTCCTCCAGGGGCCCCCGGGAACCATAGGCGGTGAAGCTGCTGTTGTTGGGGAGCCAGACGAAGGTGGTGGGGGCGAGCCGGGTGAAGCCGGAGCCGAACATCTCGTTGTTGGCCCGGAACTGGTACTGTCCGGGGGCGGTCCCCGGGGCGACCGAGGGCTGGGAGGTGATGGCGTTGAAGAAGCTGCCCATGGTCCGCTGCCGGCGCATGACCGGGTTCGGGGTGCCCACGAAGGTGATGCGCAGGGGCTGCAGGCTGCCCAACGGCGAGTTGCTCTCGCGGGTGGTGAAGTAATGCAGGGAATAGGTGTTCCTGGTGATCGGGGCGAGCTGGTTGGACTCGGGTTCAAGGAACAGGTAGGGGGGCAGGCCCGGGTCGGGGGGAAGGGTCAGTCCGTCCGGGCAGAGCACGTCGTTGGTGCTGACGGTGAAGCTCTGGTTCCGCTGGATCCAGATGGGCGTGCTGAGGTTCACCCAGTCGATGTAGCTGGTGTTCTCGAACGTGGTCCGGACCTGGGTGGCGTTCTGGGTCCTCAGGGTCATGCGGTAGTAGCCCAGCGGCAGCCAGACCGACAGGGTCGAGGGGGCGAGGCCGTTGGTGGTGGTCAGGTTCTCGTTGGGCTCCAGGTATTCCACCCGCTGCAGCTGCCACTGCTGCTCGCCAGTGGTCGGCAGTTCCCCGGTGAGGTTGCGCTCGATGCGGATTTCCGTGGGCAGGGGGCCCTGCCGCTGGGAGGTGCCGTTCACGGTGAAGCTGAGCAGCCCCATGTCCTGCACGGCCGTCAGGTAGGGGATGCTGGTATCCCCGTACCGGGCCAGGTCCATGGCGTTGAACAGGCCGTTGCCCTGGTCCGGGTAGGCGGCGCCCCCGGCCAGGCCGCCGACCACGCTGGTGTCCACGCTGCGGCCGCCCACGATGTAGAGCCGGCGGTTGAAGCTGAGGCTGGCGCCCGGGGCCAGGCTGTTGGCCGCGGGCAGGCTGCCCACCGCCAGCCGCTGGGGGAAGGCGGGCCGGATGTTGCTGGCCAGCGTCAGGACATCCTGGGCGTCGGCGGCCACCAGCAGCGTCGGCGCATCCAGGGGCAGGAAGCCGAGGCTGCAGTGGGAATCCAGGCAATCGGACCCGGGCTCGGAGCTGATCAGGCCCACCTCGGGCGCCTGCACGCTGGTGGTCAGGGGGCTGTCGACCTGGGTTTCGAAATCGCTGTGGTTCGGCTGCGCGCCGTCCGGCACCAGCTGCATCCCCCAGGGGAAGAGGGGGTTGAGCGCAGTGCCTGTGTCCAGGGGACTGCCGGAGGCGTCGTAGATGGCGGGAATGTTGAACCGGTAGCCCCCGCCCTGCTGGATGAGGCAGTCGCCTACGTTCTTGATTCCCACCGGGTTCGCGCTGTTGTTGGTGACGACGGTGGACAGGGTGAAATAGTGGTTGAGCTGGGCCACGGAGATGGTCTGGGTCACCGCCACCCCGCTCACCACGCCGCTGCCGGTGCCGAGCTTGTTGGAGCCGTCGTACACGGCGCCGGTCATGACGATGGAGGACAGGCCGCCGCTGTTCTGGGTCTGGTAGCTGCTGAACACCACCGGCAGTTCCGGATCCTGGTTCACCACCGGGGTGAGCCGGTTCATGACGGTGCCGGGCATGCTCACCCGGTTGTAGCTGGCGTCCAGTTCGAAGTAGCCCGCGTCCACGATGCTGCCGCCCGAGCGGGCCCCGGCCATGGGCACCCGGCCGTTGGGGTCCTGGTACACGGTGCTGTCGATGGCCACCTGGATGAAGTCGTTGCCCAGGTACAGATCCCCGGCCCCGGCCTTGCTCTTGAGCCCGGCCACGGTGTCGCCGCCGGTGGCGGGCAGCACTTCCGCGGCCACGGCATTGCGCTGCAGCCCGGTCGCCCGGAAACACCCGGTCAGCGCCAGGGTGCCCAGGGCCAGGACCAGCATGGCGGCAGGCTTGGGCCGCCCGCCGCGGAGCGGCGGCCGGACGATGGCTTGGGGCATGAGATGGGTGACGTAATTAATCATTAATTCTCACTCACGTTGAACCCCAGACAGGGTAAGGGTCTATGCTAACCCACGATGCGATTATCTGCCCGGGTTACTCTTTGGAAGGTGGCACGGCCGAGGCTGTGGTTGGGATGTTCACTAATCATTGCAGTAGATCTGTTCTGGATCTTCGTGGAAATGCCCATGGCGCTGCAGGGCCGCAGCTTTTCCATCGCCGCCCTGCCGGCGGCCCATGCGCCGGTGCTGATCCTGGGGGCCGGGGTGCTGTCCGACCGTGAGCCCACCCAGGTGCTGGAGGCCCGGCTGGAGACCGGGCTGGCGCTGTTCCAGGAAGGCAAGGCCAGCTGGATCCTGGTGTCCGGCGACAACCGGGCGGCCAACTACAACGAGCCCCAGGCCATGCGCCGGTGGCTGCTGAAGCGGGGGGTGCCGCCGGACCGGGTGGTCAGCGACTTCGGCGGCCGGCGCACCTACGACAGCCTGAAGCGGGCCCAGTACGTGTTCGGGGTCAGCCGGCTGACCGTGGTGACCTCCGACTTCCACCTGGCCCGGACCCTGTTCCTGGCCCGGCACCTGGGCCTGGACGCCTGCGGGGTGCCGGCCAGCACCGGGGCCATGGGGCTGAGCCAGCGGGCCGGCTTCTGGACCCGGGAATTCGTCGCCCGGCACCTGGCCACCTGGGACACCTGGTTCCCCCCCGCCACCATGCTCGGCCCCCGGGAGCCGACCCCGGACGATGGCGGCGCCGTCCCGAAGGCCTGACCCGGGCACAGACCAGCGGCAGGCATGACCCGGATGACGGGGCCAGCCTGCCGCGGCCGGTGCTGTGTCCTGCCCTGCCGGGGGCGGCCGTTCAGCCGCCCCCGGCGCGGGCAGGGGTCTTCACAGGGTGGTGTCCTGGTTTGGCGTCAGCGGGAATTCAAACACGATGCCCTCCCCCGTGACGATCGGGTCCTCGCCGGCGATGAACAGGCTCTGGGTGCCAGCGCCATTGGTGCCCACCCAGCCCCACACCTGGTAATTCTGCACCGTCGCGCCCTCCCCCGCCGGCGTAAGGGTCAAAGTCCCTTCGAACTCCAGGTTGTCGGTTGAGGTCAGGGTCATGGTGGCGACCATGCTGTTGCCGAGGGAGTCGGTCATGGTCAGCGTGGCTGTCCCAGCGGCGTAGTGGAAGAGGAGTTCCACATCGTCGGGGTTGCCCGTGGTGCCCAGGGACGGGGAGATGCCTTCGTAGGTCCCGTTCAGGATGCCGGGGTCGCCATTGAGCGGATTGTAGGCGGCGTTGCCGAACACGTCCGGATAGACCGTGCTGACCTCCACCGGGTTGATCGTCGCTTCCGTGGAACCGAGGTCGAGCCAGGTGACGATGCCGACCCCGCCGTCCGCCTGTTTAATGCCCAGGCCGGTGAGCGGGAAGCCGGTCCCGCCGAAGAAGGCGGCGGCATCCATGTACTTGTTGCCGGTGGACCACAGGGCCGGCGTGCCGTTCACGACGGTGGCGCCGAGCTGGCCCGTCTCCACGTTGCCGCTGGTCTCGCCGAAGCCCAGATACTTGCCGTCAGCCCCCACGGCGATATGCACCCACTCGCCGGTCTGCGCGTTCTCGCCCGTATAGAAGCCGGCGGCGCTGGCGGCCGAGTCGGTGCCATCCGGTGGGTTCGCCATGGTGAAGATGGCCGAAGCCTGGGTGCCCGTGAGGCCGCCGCCATTGTCCGTCATGAAGTACAGGGTGCTGTTGGGCGTGTTCGGGACCAGGTAGGCCGAACCGCTGAACGGCTGGGCCTGGCCCACCTGGGGGGTGACCGTGTAGTTGACAATGAAGCCGTCCAGCCCGGCCTGCGGCTGGGTGATGGTGCCTGAGGTGATGGCCCCGTTGGCGTTGCTGCCGGTGAAGGTGGCCTGGGCGGCATTCGGCGTGTACAGGATCTGCAGCCCGGTCAGCAGGCCCATGGAGGTGGCGCCGGGCTGGGCCTGGTAGTTTCCGGCCAGGCTGGCGAGGGTGACCGAGCCAGGGGCGCTGGGGTCGGGCGTGAAGGTGCCGGTGTAGGAGTCGCTGCCCACGGTGACGGTGCCGGTGATGCTGGCTCCGGCCACCGCGGTGCCGGAGAAGCTGCCGGCTTGGGGCGTCGCCGCATGGTTCTTCACCTGTTCGTCATTGGGGAAGATCAGGAAACCGGTGCTGCCCAGGGCCTGTCCGCTCACCGTGCCCATCCCGCTGCCCATGGTGAAATTTCCATCAGCAAGGATGCGGAACGACCCGTCCGGCAGGATCAGCAGGTGATCGGTGCCGGCCCCTTCCGGGTCGGACGCCATCCATACGCCGGCGAGGGAGCCGGCGGGGACGACCGGGTTGCTGGAGTTGCTGCTGCTGCAGCCCTGCAGTCCGCCGAGCAGCAGAACCAGGAAAGCCCCGGCGCAGGCCTGGGCGAGGGAAGGCGACTTGCCTTTTCGGTGCGGTGTAATCATGGGTGCCCCCGGGTGGGTGAGTGGGTGATATAAAATGAATTAAATATAAATCACCCCTGGAACCGTGCCAGCCGATTTTGCTCACCGTTGCATTCATCTCCACAACACACAGTGAAAATATTATTAAATATTGTTCCAGACATCCATTCCGGCGGTTCCGGGAGGACCGGACGCCAGCCCGGCCGCGAAGCCGCCGCGGCCCGGGCCGCTCGCGCCCACACCGTCTCGGCCGTTGCACGGGCCTGGGCAAACGAATGGAATCCCCCCTGGCGGTGCAGGAGCGCGGCTGGTCCATGGCGCCTGGGGCCTTCGTTAAATTATAATTTATTTATATCTCAATCCACCCCGCCAGGTTTTCGGAAGGCCGTATGAACTGGAGTCGGTATAAAAATAATTTATTTTTTTCCACATCGACCAACCGATCCAGGCCCACGGCCCACGTCCCCATCCTCCCTGCCCTTCCGCCGCAGGCAAGGCGAGCGCCAGCGAGCCGCCCCTGCGGCGACCGCAGGTCCGGAACCCGGCCCTCCCCCCCGCCCCCCTCACCCCCCCAGGGGAGCCTGGGTGAAGAGGGACTTCAGGGCGCGGTAGTCGGTCTTCCCGGTGCCCAGCAGCGGGATCTGCTCCAGGTGCCGCACCAGGCGCACGTTGTGGATGGGGCTGAAGCCCGCCTCGCGGATGGCGGCGTTGGCTTCCTCCCGGGCGATGGGCCGGGTGGTGAACAGCACCAGGTCCACCCGGGATTCGGTCTCCAGGGCCTCCAGGGCCAGGGGCACCGCCTCGTCGTCGGGCCGGCCGAAGCGGGCCAGCAGCACCTCCTCCACCGCCGGCAGGCTCACCATCTCCCCGCCCATCTTCACGAACCGCTTCAGCCGGCCGGCGAACGCCAGGTTGCCGTGCTCGTCCTCCCGCACCAGGTCGCCGGTGCGGTACCAGGACACCCCTTCGAAGCTGGTGAAGGGCTGGGGCACGCCTTCGCCCAGGTAGCCGCCGAACACGCTGGGGCCCCGCACCAGGAGCAGGCCGATCTCGCCCCGGGCCACCCGCCGCTGCCCGTCCAGGTCCACCACGGCGTAGGCCACCGAAGGCAGCGGCTTGCCCACCGAGCCGCGCACCGCGCACTCCTCCCGGTTGCCGCTCACCACCGGCGAGCATTCGGTGATGCCGTAGCCTTCCAGGATGCGCATGGCCGGCCAGCGGATCAGGATGGTGGCGAACAGGGAGTCCGGGCACTTCTCCGCGCCGGTGATGACGAAGCGCAGGGACTTCAGCTCCGGGTCCCGGGCGGCCCGGACGATGCTGTTGAGGAAGGTGGGGGTGCCCACCAGCACCGTGGCCGCGTAGCTCTCGATGTGCCGGGCCAGCACCCCGCCGTCGGTGGGCACGGGGTAGTAGACCGCCTTCATGCCGGTGCAGAGCGGCAGCACCATGGTGCAGGTGAGCCCGAAGGAATGGAACGGCGGCAGCATGCCCAGGATCCGCTCCTCGGGCAGGAAGCGGTACTCCTGGACCAGGTCGCGCAGGTTGGCCAGGATGTTCCCGTGGCTGAGCGGCACCGCCTTGGGCAGGTTCTCGCTGCCGCTGGTGAACAGCACCACCGCGGTGTCCGGCACCGGGTGCCGCAGCTCGCACCAGGAGCACCAGCTCTTGAGCAGGGCCTTGAGCTTGGCGGCCCGGGAGATGGATCCGGCCACCCGCTCCAGCGGCAGCAGGCGGTCCCCCAGGCTGGACAGGTCCATGCCCTGGGACTGGATCCGCGCCACCACCTTGCTGGAGGTGAGCACCGAGCGCACCTCCAGCAGGTCCAGGCCGTGGGTCATGTTCTTCAGCCCGGTGCTCCAGTTCACCATGACCGGGATCTTGCCGGAGAACAGCACCGCCAGGTACAGCGCCGCCGCCCCCGCCGAGGCCGGCAGCATGATGCCCACGTAGGGGCCTTCCAGGGCCTGGATGGCCGGCTTCAGGGCGAAGATGGTGGTGATCAGGCCGCGGTAGGTGCGCACGCCGCCCAGCTGGTCCGCCAGGACCACCTTGCCCGGCGCCCGGGCCGCCTGGGCCAGGAACACCTCGGTGATGGTGGCTCCGGCCGGCACCATGACCGGCAGGTCGTACTCCCGGAACCAGTCGGAGGCCACCGGCTTCAGCGGCGCGCCCCCGGGGTCCACGGCCTTGCCGCAGGCCGCCAGCAGGACGTCGCCCACGGTGCGCAGGGACTCCGGGTCGCTCACCGGATGGGCGAACTCCTGCTCGATCCAGAACTGCAGCTCCAGCCGCATGAGGCTGTCCATGCCCAGGTCCCGGGCCAGCTCGGCCGAATCCTCCAGCCCGCCCATGCCGGACATGCGCTCCAGCTGGACCGCCACCTGCTCCCGGACCTCCGGCGGCACTTCGCCCGGATCCCCGGTGAGCCGCGCCTCGGGCGGCTCGGGCAGGGTGCGGATCCCGCCGGCCTCCCAGATGGTGTGCGGCACGTGCAGGGCCGGCGCGGGATCCTCGTTGTAGAAGGCCTCCATGGCCCGGTTCAGGATGCCCCGCCCGCCGTCCCGGGGCAGGTCGCCGGGCTCGGCCAGCTCCACCGTCACCTCCCGCCGGGGGGAGAAGAACAGGAAGTTGGCGGCCAGGTCCCGCAGTTCGCGCACCAGCACCTTCATGAAGTCCGGGCGGCCCTGGGCCCGGCTGAACCGGCTGCCCCACAGCCCCCGGGTGCGGATGAGCACCACCCGGGTTTCCGGCGCCAGCTTCAGGATGGTCTCCACGGCGCTGTTGCCGCCCAGCTGCTCCAGCTTGCTGCCCATGAGGTGGCCGCCGGGGTAGAGCACCAGGTTGCCGCCTCGCTGCAGCAGGCTGGCGCAATCCTGGACCGCCTGCTCCACCTCCCGCCGGCTGTCGCCCCCGTGCCGGGCCAGGTCGGGCATGGGCAGCGCCCCGAACTTTCGGGCGACCCAGCCCAGCACCGGGGTCGAGATCCGGTCCCGGTCCGCCAGGGAGGCCGGGGCGAACCGGCCGTACAGCTCGCTGATGACGATCACCGGGTCGATGAGCGCCGGGTGGTTGGGCAGGAACAGGATCCCGCCGCCGCCCCGGGCCGCCACCGGTTCGATGCCCCGGATCCGGATCCGGTACCGGAGGCGCAGGGCGCAGCGCCCCAGCCCCATGATCAGCGAAGCCATCAAGCCCATCGGGTATTCCTCAGCACGATCGTGATTCCCAGGCTCAGCGCCAGCGCCAGCAGGCCCACCGCGGCGAAGCTGAGGGTGGGCCGCCACAGGGCGTTGAGCAGGTTGGACAAGGGCCCGGACAGCAGGATGCCGCCGAACACCGCGAAATTGGCCGCGGCCAGCACCGCGCCCCGGCGGCCGGCGTCCGGCCGGGTCTGGATGAAGCTCTCGACGGGAATGAGGAACAACCCCCCGAACACCCCCACCAGGCCGATGAGCGCGAAGATGGCCGGCAGCCGCGCCGGGGCCGGCAGCCACATCGCCGCGGGCATGGCGAGCATGGTCGCGCCCATCAGGGCCATGGCCGGCGCCAGCACCCGGTGCCAGGCGCGGCCCCTGGCCAGCCGGGAGCTGAGCAGCCCGCCCAGGCCGATGCCCAGCAGCTGGGCGACGATGAGCGCGCTGGTCAGGGTCTTGGTCAGCCCCAGCTGGATCAGCCCCAGGGGGTTGATCAGCAGGATCTGCAGCGACCCGGTGAACCAGATGAACACCGACCCGCACACCGCGAAGGCCAGCCACGGATCCTGGCGGATCAGCACGAAGCTGCGCAGGGTGGCCAGCGGACCGGTCCAGGGGAACGGCGCCCGGGGATCGGCGGCGGGGCGGCGCACCACGCCGAAGCTCACCGCCAGCCCGGCCAGGGCCACCAGCACCACCCCGGCCCCGGTGATCAGCCGGCCGTTGTCGATGCCCAGGCAGCTCCCCGGGCGGTCCTGGGCGAAGCCGGCCAGGGCGATGCCGGCCAGGATGGCCAGGGTGACCACCATGCGCAGGATGCCGTTGGCCCGCACCACCTCGTCCTCGGGGAACAGTTCGGGGATCGAGCCGTTGAGGGCCGGGCTGAAGAAGGTGGCCTGGATGCCCATGAGCGTGAGCATCACCATGATGAGGGGCCAGTTGCCGATGGCGATGCCCACCGCCCCCACCACCATGGCCAGCAGCTCCGCGGCCTTGGCGCAGATCACCACCTTGCGCTTGGAGAAGCGGTCGGCGACCCATCCGGCCGGCGCGGCCAGGACCAGGAACGGCAGGGTGAACACCGAGAGCGCCAGCCCCTGCATGCCGCTCCGGCCCTCGCCCACGGCCAGGATCAGGATCGCCTGCTTGTAGAAGTTGTCGTTGAACACCCCGAGGAAATAGGCCCCGGCCATGGCCGCGAACTTCGCCCTGCCGCCACCCGTCCTGTCCGCTCCCGCAAGTTCCGTCAGGGGGCCCTCCTCGGCCTGGGGCTGGGGGCCGTTACAGATCGATTTCCCCGACGCCCAGTTCCTCGGCCGTGTCCTCAATACCATCCTTGATGGCCGGGGACACGTCAAGATCCGATTCCAGGCCGAGCATCTCGCTGGAGGAGGCGTAGATCTGGCCCACGGTCTGCTTGCGGGTCTCCAGGGTCTGGATCAGCTCCTGGACCCGCTTGATCTCGTCGTTGAGCCGCTGCCATTCGCCCAGGATGGTCTCGTTCATCTGCCCCACGTCCGCCCGGCAACGCTCCCGTGCCTGCCGATAGAAGTCCTGCTGGTCTTGATTGAGATCCATGGATGCTCCAGAAGGGTAAGAACGCGTTGGGTGCGAAAGGACATTGGATGATTCAAGGATACCGCCATCGGGCGGCCCGTGTCTTGCATTAGCGGAGCGCGGCCCAGATCGCCCAGCCGGCCAGTCCGGCCAGGACCGCGGCCCCGGGCCAGAGCCAGGCCCGGCCTCGGGCCGGGCCGGGGGCGGCCGGGGCGTCTGGAGCGGGCACCACCAGCAGCGGCGATTCCCCGGAGCCCGACCAGGTGGGCTCGTCCTCGGCCGGGCCGGCAGCCGCGGGCCGGGCCGGGCCCGCGTCCAGCGCCGGGAGCGCCGGCGCCACCAGGGCGAACCGGTCGGCGAGCAGCTGTTCCGCCTCTTCCCGGGTGCCCCGCAGCAGCGTGTTCACGTACTCCGCCAGGTCGGCCTCGGTGGGCTCGCTGCCCTGCTGGGCCAGCAGGGCCTTCAGGTCCCGCTCCAGCAGCCGCGCGGACGCGTAGCGGCGCTCCACCTCCCGGCACAGGAGCCGGTCGAGGATGGCGCCCATCTCCCTGGATACCGACGGGTTGACCGAGCGGACATCGAGCACCTTGCCCAGCCGCACCTTCTCCAGCACGCCCAGCTCGGAATCGGCCTGGAAGCAGCGTTCCCCGGTGAGCAGTTCGGCCAGCACCAGGCCCAGGGAATAGAGGTCGGACCGGCTGTCCAGCGGCTGCCCCAGGGCCTGCTCCGGGCTCATGTAGAGCAGCTTGCCCTTCAGGGCGCCGGCCTGGGTCTGGGCGTTCTTGGTGGCCGCCTTGGCGATCCCGAAGTCCACCAGCTTCACCGCGCCCTCGTAGGAGATCAGGATGTTCTGGGGACTGATGTCGCGGTGCACCAGCCGCAGTTCCTTGTCGTCGATGGCGCGCTTGCGGTGGGCGTAGTCCAGGGCGCTGGCCACCTTCATGATGACCGCGGCGGCCAGCACCTCGGGCATGGGCAGGCGGTACTCCCGCACCTTGCGCAGCAGGTTGCGCAGGTCCCGGCCATCGACGAATTCCATGGCGATGTAGTAGGACCCGCCGGCCTTGCCCAGGTCGAAGATCTGCACGATGTTGGGATGGTTCAGCTGGGCCGCCAGCTTGGCCTCGTCGATGAACATCCGGACGAACTCGTCGTTGTCCGAGAGGTGGGGCAGGATCCGCTTGATGGCGACGATCTTCTCGAAATCATGGGGACCGCGCTGGCGGGCCTTGAACAGCTCGGCCATGCCGCCCACCGCGACCTTCTCCAGCAGGTTGTAGTTCCCGAACTGTTCCAGGACCGGTTCCTCCGCCAGCGCCGCGGCCGGGAGCCCCGGGGCCTGGTCCCGGGCTTCCGCCGCCGGCTGCGCCCGCGCCGGGGTTTGCCACTCCCGCTGGTACGGGAGGAGCGCGGGGGTCAGCGCCTCCGCATCGGCGGGAGGCGCGGGCGCGGGGACCGACGGTTCCGCTTCGGCGGGCGGCGCCTGGGCTTCCAGCTCAGGCGGGAGTTCCTGCACCGGGGCTTCCGGCTCAGGGGGGAGTTCCCGCACCGGGGCCTCCGGTTCGGCCGGCTCGGCGGGGAGCGCAGGCGCAGCAGGCACCTCAGGCCGGGACGCCATGGGCGCGGGCGGCCAGGACGGAGCCGGTTCGGCCCCGCCCTCCAGGTCGCTGAGAATGTCCCCGAACAGATCCTCGGAACTGAACTTCAGCGCCGGCGGTTCGGGCGGTGCCGGCGGCAACGGCTCCGGCGGCTCGGACAGCGCCGCCTCGGGCGCTGGCGGCGGCGCCACCGGCGCGGGCGGCGGCAGCGGTACCGGCGGCGCCAGCGGCTCTGGTGGCGGCGGTACCAGCGGGACGCCCCCTGGCACCATGGCGCCCAGGATCCCGGGCCAGGCATCCGGGTCGAGGCGATCCAGGCGGCGGAGCGGAGGATCGAAGTCCGGATCGAGCCAGCCCGGGTCCTGCTCAGCAGACCCCAGGGCAGCCATGGGCAGGGCCGGGTTCCGTTCCCGGAACGCCTTCAGGCCCAGCTGTCCCCTGGGGCTCAAGGTGGCGGGGTCGAACAGGACCAGCGCGGGCATGGCGTCGCCGGCCAGATGCCGCATCAGGCCCGCGTTGTCGGCCCAGCGCAGCTCCCATCCCTCCTGCTCCATGGCCGTGGCCAGACCGGGCGTGCGGAGCGATTCGCCATCCAGGATGAGCAGTACCGAGCGTTGCATGAGGCCCCGGGGGAATAGCCGATTGTATCGCAGGAACCGCCTTGCGGGTTCCGGACCGGCATACCGTTGGCTGGGGAGGCGGGCCGGAACCCGTACCCCGGTCCCGCCCCCGCCCCCCCCGCCGCCCCCCCGAGATGAATGGTGGTAATGAAGGGTTTGGTAGGGTAGCCTGGATGACGGTCCTGGTTCCGCCCTCGCGGAATCCCGGGCGAATCCAAGGCGAGAGGAGGTGTCCACCCATGCCACTGGTCAAAATCAAAGAAGACGAGACTTTCGAAAATGCTCTCCGCCGTTTCAAGCGGAAATGCGAGAAGTCCGGCATTCTCAGTGAACTGAAGAAGCGTCAGCACTACGAGAAGCCCAGCGCCAAGCGCAAGCGCAAGATGCTTGCCGCGAGAAAGAAGACCCTCAAACGCCTCGCCCAGGAGCGAAGGCTGATGGGCTGATCCTGCCCAGCTGTATTGGACTTGAGGTCTCGCGTATCCGCGCAGCGGATACCGAGAAGAAGACCCTCAAACGCCTCGCCCAGGAGCGGAGATTGATGGGCTGATGCCCCTCCACTTCGCCTACGATAAGAAGGCCCGCGCTGCGGGCCTTTTTGCTGCCTCATGAGCCCAGCCGAACCCGCCACCCCCCCCACCCCCGAACTGGAAGCCGTCGAGTTTCCCACCCTCACCGGCCTCGTGGCCCGGGGGGCGCGCACGCGCCTGGCCCGGGCCGCCCTGGCCGGGATGTCCCCCTGGGACGGCCTGCGCGGCCTGCGCCGGCTGCGCCAGCAGGAACTGGGCCCGCTCTGGGCCAAGGATCCGGCCGCCCTGCCGGTGGTGCCCTTCGACGAGGCCCTGGACGAGCTGCTGAACCCCGCCGGCTGGCCCCAGCCGGAGCACTGGCGGCAGCTGCGGGAGGGGCTGCGGGCCACGGCCCTGCTGCTCCGGAGCATCAAGGTCCTGGCCTGGCCCGAGGCCGACCCCGCCCCCGCCGGCACTGAGCTGGGCATCGACCGGCTGCAGGTGACCGCCGAGCTGCTCCCGGACCCCATGCCCCTGGCCGAGCAGCTGGCCCGCAGCTTCACCGAGGACGGCCAGCTGGACCCCATGAAGGTCCCCGCCCTGGCCGGGCTGTACCGGGCCCGGTCGCGCTGCTTCCAGGCGGTGCAGACCCGGCTGCAGAAGATCCTCCGGGACTACCCCGAGGCCTTCCAGGAGGCCAACGTGGTGGAGCGCAACGGGCGCCAGTGCCTGCCGGTGCGGGTGGAGCGCCGGTCCCTGGTGCCCGGGCTGGTGCTGGAGCGCTCCGGCAGCGGCGCCACGGTGTTCCTGGAGCCCTTCGAGGCGGTCCAGCTGAACAACGACTACGTGGAGGCCGACCAGGAGTACACCCAGGCGGTGCACGCCTTCCTGCGCGACCTCCTGGAGGGCCTGCGCGCCAGGCGCTTCGACTTCGAGCGCTGGCACCGGTTCCAGGCCGACGCCGACGAGGCCCTGGCCCTGCTCCGCTGGGCCGCCATGTGCGACGGCATCCTGCCCGACCTGGGCCAGGACCGGCTGCACCTGCTGGAGGCCCGCCACCCCCTGCTGCTGCCCGGGGTGCGGGCGGCCCTGGGGCTGGAGCCCCTGCCCCACGACCCGGTGGCGCTCACCCTGGAACTGGACCGGGAGCGCCCGGGGGTGGTCATCTCCGGCTCCAACACCGGCGGCAAGACCGTGGTGCTCAAGACGGTCGGCCTGCTCACCGCCCTGGCGCGGGCCGGCTGCGCCATCCCGGCCCGGCCCGGCACCGAGGTCCCGGAGCTGGCCACCCTCCACGCCGACATCGGCGACCACCAGACCCTGGTGGGCAGCCTGTCCACCTTCTCCAGCCACATCCTGCACCTGAAGGCGATCATCGCCCAGGCCAAGCCCGGCGGCCTGGTGCTGCTGGACGAGCTGGGCACCGGCACCGACCCCAAGGAAGGCGCCGCCCTGGGCATCGCCCTGCTCCAGGCCCTGTCCCGCCG
>Ga0181516_10001869_pt1 | contig 15618 bp, 8 predicted proteins | sample PEATcosm2014_Bin_25_FD_121104 | JGI IMG/M metagenome (GOLD analysis project Ga0181516, IMG submission 121104) | Peatland microbial communities from MTU Mesocosm Facility, Houghton, MI, USA - PEATcosm2014_Bin01_10_metaG | ecosystem: Environmental > Terrestrial > Soil > Wetlands > Peat | place... | reverse complement strand
TTTCCGTGACCGGCTTGACTCTGAACGTACAGGAGAATCTTGTACGGAACTTTGCCTTACAGGTTGGATCTTCCGCGGAATCGATCACGGTAAGTGCCGATGCCCTCGAACTGCAAACCGCCGATGCTCAACTAGGCACGGCTGTTTCGGAGCAGGCAGTGGCGGATTTGCCTTTGAATGGCCGTAATTTCACCCAACTGCTCACGTTGACGCCGGGCGCGACTCCGATCAGCACGAGTCAAGGCGCCAACTTGGGAGCTGACGACGGCTCGACCGTTGCCATCCCCGGATCCTCGTTCGCCAATCCCTCAATCCATGGACAGTGGAACCGCTCGACAGTCTACCTGCTCGATGGTATTGTCAACACCGATTTCCGCACAACGACCTATACGATTCTGCCTATCGTCGATACCATTCAAGAATTCAAGGTTCAATCCCACAACGACAGTGCCGAGTTTGGGATGGTTCTAGGTGGTGTCGTGAACCTGGTCTCAAAATCGGGGACAAATGGTCTTCATGGGTCGGCCTGGGAGTTTGTGCGCAACAACGATTTCGATGCTCGCAACAAGTTCAACGATTTGAACGGAAACGGCAATCCCGCCGCTCCGGCACCCTACCACCAAAATGAGTTTGGCGCTGCCGTTGGCGGACCCATCTGGATCCCAAAACTGTACAACGGCAAGAACAGGACCTTTTTTTATTTCGGATATGAAGGGTGGCGCTACAATAAAGCCGCCAACGCAAGATACCGCGATCCAACCAGCACAGAACTGGGGGGCGATTTTTCGACCGCCAATAACACACTCTCAGAACAGCCGATCTACGACCCGGCCACGACAACGACCGTCAACGGCGTTGTGATCCGGACGCAGTTTCCGGGAAATGTGATTCCGAGCAATCGCATCGATAAGTTGACGCAGTCCTATCTGCAAACCTATTTTGACAAGCCAAATCTCAGCGGCGACCCGAACTACAATGTCATCAACAGAAATCCAAACGTTAACAACAACAACAGCTATACGATCAGGATCGATGACAAGGTCGGCGACAAGGATAGCGGCTGGTTCAGGTATAGCAGGATGAACGTCGCCCAGCTGAATTCGTCGACGATCCTGGTGACTCAAAGCCAGGCCATGCAGGCCAAGAATATCGGGGGAGGATGGTCGCACGTTTTCGGCCGATCGCTCATAGCCGATGCGCAAGGCGGATATGCATCGCGGCCATTTACCTTCGAATCGCTGCCAAGCAATGGCATTGCAGCGATGAAAAGCGAAGGTTGGGCTAATATCGACACATACGGTCCGGTGGCACTGAACCTGGCAGGGCCGTACAATAGCTCTGGCGTCTCCAATGCAGCATTGCGCGGAAATCCAAACTGGAGCGTCTCCGGGAATCTCTCCTGGCAGCACTCAGCACACACCTTCCGTTCCGGGTACGTCTTGATCGATCAGAGGCGGACCCAAAGCGGCAACAGCCAAAACTGGACTTTCAGTAACGACCAGACAGCGGATCTTAGCGGCGCCAATGCAGCGAGCGGCAACTCAGTGGCCTCCGCGCTCCTTGGGCTGCCGGCAAATGCCGGTTTTGCGTTTAACAACGTAATCGACTACACCATCAAGAGCTGGGGGACATACTTCCAGGATACATGGAAGATAAAGCCAAACCTGACGTTGAATCTTGGATTGCGCTATGACCACTTCAACCAGCCAAACCTCGCGGCAGGTCTGCAGACATCAATCGATAACACCACCGGAAACTACGAGATCGGCGGAGGAAAACTTCCGGGACTCTGCAGTGCTTTGCATGCAGCCCCGTGTATCCCCGACAATGTTCCGTTCAGCAGCCACATCATTGTCGACCCGAATCCTATCCACGGGCCGAACCCTGTATGGAGCAATGTGGGGCCCCGGCTCGGTGTCGCCTGGAGCGTAACCCCTAAGACAGTTGTGCGCGCGGGATACGGCTTGGTTTACGACACGTTGACCGGATTAAGCCAGACGTTTTCCAACTCCATGAATAGCTGGCCTGCGAGCGGCTCGTCTGCACCAAGCTATAACGGCGTAGGCCAGGCGCTTACCACTGTAGATACGGCGCAGTCATCCATCCAGTCGGCCCTCCCGGGTGCCTCGCCTTGGGGCAATGGCACCTGGTATTACGATGCCAACCACAAGGACGCGTATTCTCACCAATGGAATCTAGAGATTCAACGGCAAATGACGAGTAATCTTCTTATGTCGGTGGGATACGTGGGCAGCAAGACCGGGAACAACGATCTGTGCGGGTATGCCAACACTGCTGCGCCAAGCACGAATGCATCCAACATTCAGGCCCGCACGCCATTCCCTTGGTACGGCGGGCAGTATTTCTTCTCGACGTCTGGAGGCGTAGGCGCTTATAACGCCTTCGAATTCAAGGCACAACGAAATTATGCCTCAGGTTTCCAGTACCTGATTGCGTACACTTGGTCGAAGGCGACTGACAATGGATCGAGCGGATGGTTCGACTCCGAAGGCGGAGCAGGAGGCTCGGGGCTGCAAGACATCAATAACCCGAACGGCAGCAGGTCCGTGTCCGGTTACGATATCCCGCAGTTTCTCTCTATAGCCGGCACATATGAGCCACCGTTTGGCAAGGGAAAACCATTCCTCAATGTTGGCCCGGCTTCGTGGATACTTGGCAACTGGCAAATCAACACTGTTTCGCAATTGCGTTCCGGTCAGCCTTACAATCTCAGCGTCACGGGAGACCCAGCCAACATCGGCCCAGGTATATCGTGGTTCTCCTATGCCCGCCCCAACCTTGTGGGCAATCCTCATCCTGCCCACCCAAATGCCTCACAGTGGTTCAATCCGGCGGCGTTTGTAGCACCTGTCGGCGCATTCGGTACCTTTCCGCGCAATGCGCTCCGTTCCCCCCATGTCTACAACGCCGACCTCTCTCTTTTCAAGAATTTTCCAATCCGGGACCAGTTTTCTGTTGAGTTCCGCGCGGAGGCCTTCAACGCCCTCAACATACAAAACCTGGGCTCCCCGAATGCGACGCTCTTCCAGAGCAACACTGGGCAAATCACTGGATTGGCCAACAATCCCAGAGAACTTCAATTTGCGCTCAAGACTGTTTTTTGAACTGAGCTCTACTCGGTGCGATCCTCCTGATTCCGGGAGGATCGCACTGCCCCGCCTGCCCGCTCAACTCCAGATGCGGTAACGGACGCGGCTCCTTTTAAGCAGATCGCCCAATTCGAAATCCAGGACGAGTTCACAAGATGGCAAGACAATCTCATTTCTGGTCTTGGCTGATTTTCTTGCTATCAGCGATGACTCTGTCAACCGGAAGTGCTGATGCAGAGATTCGATCCGCACCGATGCGCGCGGTCATTATCGAAACCTCGAATCTCAGCGTGGTATTGGACCCCTCGGACGGGCTTCCCTACAAGTACCTCTTCGGAGAAGGAAGTATCTGGGGTGAGGATTCCGGCGCTGGAATAACTGCGATCCTATGCCGTCTCAAGCCTCGGCTTTACGAAACGGCAACAGTCACACCAACATCGTCGAAGGTCAGTCAGTCCGAAGCCAGCTTCTCATTCGAGGTTGCATTCCAGGGTCACCCGGCCGCTTCGTTCGTCCTGAAATATTCATTAAATGGTTCTTCCCTAGTTCTCACCATGGAGCAAGTGCAAGAGCACTCTGGATTTGAGTTGATCGAGGTCTCAATTCCGGATCTGGCCACCGTGCGCGAAGAGGACGGACCTTCCTGGTTAGCTCATGGAAACAACGGCGGCTCTGTTGTAGATTTGAGCCACTCGAAACCCTATCGGATGCCAGCAGATCGCTTCTTTGGGAATATCGCAGCAACTCTCCCGATCGCAATGGTGGGGAGCGGCCAGGTCGGAGCAGCACTGGAAGTCAGCGCCTTTATGGATGGTCTGCAGTTGGAAATCGCAGGGGAGCCAGGTCACCGTCACGCGCGGATTGGCACGGTCGAGACCTTCCGCGTGCATGGAGGGCGCGCCTACGAAATGAACGACCTCGGTCCGCCAATTGCCGGAAACGAACATACCCCCAATCTGTTGGTCGGACAGATGCCGCGCTGTCGGATCGATTTCTTCGGGGATGTAGACGGCGACGGATCGGTCGACTGGTTAGATGGCGCGAAGTTGATACGTCAACGCATGCCGGATATCCCAACGCACTATTTTGATGACAAGCTGCTTTACCTGATTGGCGGCAAGTACAAGCTCGAAAAGGAGCCAAGAACAACGTTCGCCCAGTCGGAGCAACTGATTCACGATGTTGCAATGCTCACCGACTACGCCCCGCAAGTCGTTCTGGTTGGGGGATGGGCGTACGACGGACAGGATACCGGCTATCCGGCGGAAGACAAAGTCAACGACAGCATGGGCGGCTATGACGGACTGATGCACTTGATCAACTCCGGCCCGGCGTTCAATGCCAATGTCAGCCTGAACACGAACTATGACGACGCCTATATGAGCAGTCCCAAATGGAATCCAGCAATCATCGCGCGGCGTCCCGACGGCGCGCTTTGGAAGAGCCGCGACTGGGCTGGAGAAACATCGTATATCGTGGGTATGGCGAAATACATGCAAGGGCCGGGTCAAGAGCGAGTTGCCCACGCCGTAGAACGCTACCATCTCCGTGATGCGATTCTGGTCGATGCCATGTCATGGTACGCAATTCGCAATGACTGGGATTCAGAGAATCCGGCCAGCGGTTATAAGAACCTGGTCGACGGGCGCTACAAAGTGTTGGATGAATTTCGCAAGCGCGGCGTCAACGTGTTATCCGAGCAATTACGCTATCCCTACCTCGGCAAACTGGCGCTCTCAGTGGACGGGGTTTCTGGTGGAGATGACCCCTTCGGAGGCCAGCCTGTTCCCTTGCTTCCGACCCTCTATCGCAAATCGGCAATTTGGGGCAGCGGAGGGGCTCCGCTCAAAGAGGTTCCGCGCAACCTCTTTTGGAACTCGCGCCCCGGCCCTTGGTTCATCAATGCGACTGATCGCCGCGACATTTCAGACTTCTACTATATGACGGTGCTTCCCTGGAGGCAGCTTCATGATTTGGATATTCAGAACTACAAGCGTGATGGGGACCGCAGCGTTATAGGACTGAGCGATCACTCGGAACTTGACGTCAATTGGATCACGCATGAGTATTCAGTTGTCGCGAATGGAGTTGAAGTTGCAAGTGAAAAAGGAACCTTTTGCCCGATAGATAAGGATCGTGTAGCGTTTTTCTCGCGGGAGACGCGTTCGTTGCAGGCCGTTCTACCTCCGGGTTGGGATGCCAGCAAGATTGTCGGCTGGGCTCTTTTTGTAGATCATCGGGAGCCGGTTGCAGTTAGAGTGGAAGCAGACAGGATCAACGTCGACATCCCGGCAAGTCGCCCGATTATCGTGTATCGCAATGCCACCATAGCCGGCAGCCATCACGGCGGGTGATCGAGTTCGCTGCTTGTGTGCACACATCAAGCGTGATTCTGCTATTGGCGTGCCGTAAGAGCTCCTGGACGGTTTTGACATCCTCTCCGTTCGCCTTCAGCAAAGTGCCGAAAGAATGCTGGAATGTATGCCAGCCGATGTTCTTGTTGATGCCATTTGCATTGGCAACTGGCCGTATATGGCGCTTCATCAAGTTGTCCGGCAAATAGGGCTGCTTGCCTTTCATGGTCTCGCTTGCGAAAACGTAATCGTCATCTGATGCATAATCACTCTGCCGCCGCCACCGATGCAGATCCTCCGCCATATGGCTGTCCATGGGGACGGGCTTGGCTGAGGCTTCCGTCTTGCAGTTGCCCGGAAACTGATGCCAGATCGACCTCGTCACAGGAAGTTCCAGATTCTCAAAATCAACATCGCACCAGCGAAGAGCAAGCAGTTTGCTGACCCGAAGTCCTGTTGCCGCGTCGAGAAGGGCGAGTGTGCGCTCGCGGACGGCCAACTTGCTAAGAAGAAGCTGCGACTCCGCTAGTTCAAGAATGCCGGGCGTTCTCTCTCGCTTCGCGCTCTGGCGCACGAGCTTGATTGGATTCCACACGGGGTCAATTCCTGTGAATTCGCCCGTGAAGTTTTGGGGTGCAGAATGGGGTATGCTCGCAAGGATTACAGGTAAGTTATTTGAATTTAGGACATATGGCTGCATGACGGGCAGCGGCAGACGGATTCTGAATCGCAATTCTGTCTTCGCCGGCGTGCCTCTTTCCCAAAACCTAATCTCTTCGAGGAATCTTTGCCCGTAATTGGCTTTTCAAGATGTGGATTCCGGTTAAATGTTGAGCTGACGTCCGGGGTCGGCTTAGTCCGCGGTGAACGGTCAAGGGTCTGGCTGTCCAAAACCCCGCCAAAGCCGCCATATTATGTAATACGTTACGAGAACAAGTTGGCTCGAACATATGTATAATCTATATAGAATGAGTAGTATACTTGATTCCAAGAGGACTCAAGACTGTCAAGCACTTGTCAATCACTTTGACTTGCATCCTTGCAACGTACATGCTAGTTTCAGGGTAATCTGTTCATGCAAACGGCGAACTTTTGAATTGAGTCCTCGCTCTTGCAGAGCAAATCTCCGTTTGTCCGGCCCCGACATTTGCCTTTACGAGGGTTCCGCCAGGGATTTGGGACCGACGGGGGCGAAGCCTGCCCTGATCCGACAACCTAGCCTCCCATCGTAGAGAATCCAACCCCATATTGTTCCTACCTTCAGCGGTCGTCATCTCCCAGGTCTGTTGGAGTAGTCAGGAAGCCCGTTCTATCTCCCTCCATCCGGAGCTTGAATCAATTATGGCTGTCATGAAACCGCGTTCGCGGATGATAAGTGTCCGTCTTTCCGAGGAGGAGTACTCGGCGCTTCGGCGCCTTTGCTCCTTGACCGGCGCGCGCAGCGTATCTGACCTGACGCGCGACGCCATGCGCACCGTTCTTAGAGGCGTGAATCGGGAAGATCCGCTCAGCGGCAATCTCGAAGAGTTTCGCGCTGACATGAAGAGCCTTGAGAAAAAGGTAGAGCAATTGGAAGCAAAGATCACAACTTTCAAGACCGAAGGCACGCATTGATCGAAAATGCGATAGTCCTCCTCGGTGCCGTCGTTCCCTCAGGGACAACACCAGCGGGACACTAAGAACAAAGCAGGCTGAGCCCGCTTTTCAAGTATCAAAGGATGAACAGAATCATGTTTGATCAAAACTGGGTTTTTGGTTCCAGGCCGCGATGGAACCGGGTCGGCGGTCTCTTGTTTACTTCCGGATTGGTCATCTTGCTTTGTGCTGCCTTCACTCCCTTTCGTTGTGGAGCTCAGACCGAAGAGAAGACCGAGGATCAATTGGTCTATCCTGAGATGAATCAGACGCAGGACCAGCAGACTAATGCGACGCCGGATCAGCCGCAGGGGCAGACGACGGGTCCAGTGCTTGATCAACAGCCAGACCAGGCTGGCGGCAATCAGACAATGTCCGCCGAACAGATCATCAGTATTCTGGAGCAGGAACCGGATATCCTTGACAGCATTCGCAATCAGCTTGCGCAACTGACTTCGGCCGATCCGACCACGCTAAGCGACGAAGTTGTCTATGAGCGTATACGTCAGAATCTGAGCTTTCGCGTCCTGGCCACAAATGAACTGGTCAAGCGAGGATACAGTGAAGATATAGCTGCGCTTAGCTCCGGTTCCGCGAACACGGTGAATGGTCGCTCCGCAAAGGCAGCCGTCCCGCAATCCACTAAGCCTGCTTTGACTCAAGTGGTCCCTTACACGAACCCGGACGAGCCCCAGGTTCAACGCCGGCTCAGCCCATATAAGAACCTGCCCTCGTTGAGCGATCTTTATTCGCAGTTTCCGGCAGCCGAGAAAAAATTGCGCCGGTTCGGCAGCGACGCGTTTCTTGTTGAGACAGGAAATGCAAATGAATTGCCGATGGATCTGCCCGCTGGTCCCGATTATGTTCTTGGTCCTGGGGACAATCTGACAGTGAACATGTGGGGCGGCCGGTCAAACAGGTTGAGCGCAACTATTGATCGACAAGGCCAGATTGCACTTCCCGAAGCGGGCTCGGTCATGATTGATGGAATGACAATTGCTCAGGCGCAGACTGCAATTCAAAAGGCTCTCGATACCCAGTTTCATGGCGAGCACGTCGAAATCTCGCTCGGCCGGCTCCGCACGGTGCGCGTGTATGTGGTCGGCGACGTTCAAAGGCCAGGAGCCTATGACGTCAGTTCGCTCTCTACGCCTCTCAGCGCCTTGTATGCGGCCGGTGGCCCCACGAGCCGCGGGTCGCTCCGAATCATTCGCCAGTACCGCGGCAAGCAACTAGTCCGTCAATTCGATCTCTATGACTTTCTATTGCGTGGCGTGCGGTCAAACGACGACCGTCTCCTGCCTGGCGATACCATCCTGGTGCCGCCAGTTGGACCGCAGGTTTCAGTCGAAGGGATGGTGCGCCGTCCTGCCATTTACGAACTGAACGGCGAGGAGGGATTGAATCAGGTCCTCGACCTGGCAGGCGGAGTTCTGGTCTCTGCAAGTCTGAAACAAATCAATGTCGAACGCATTGATGCCCACCAGAGCCGCACCATGTTGAGTTTGCAACTAACAGACGATCAGGATGGGTTGAAGCAAGAGCTCGCGAGCTTCAAAGTGCGAGACGGGGACGATGTTTTAATCACCCAAATCCTCCCGTATAACGCACAGGCGGTCTACCTTGAAGGGCATGTCTTTCATCCAGGGAAATACCCTTATCGGGATGGGATGACCATCAACGATCTCCTCCATTCTTACCAGGACGTAATGCCGGAGCCGGCCGATCATGCCGAACTCATTCGCCTGCAGCCCCCGGACTTTCGGCCCGTGACGATTAGTTTCAGCTTGCCTGATGTGCTTATCGGCAATCCCTCAATTCCGCTCCATCCATTTGATCTGGTTCGGGTCTACAGCAGATATGAAATCGATTCCCCAAGCGTTACGATCAATGGGGAGGTTCTCCGCCCGGGGAAGTATCCAATGTCTCAAAGCATGACTGTGTCTGACCTGGTGAGAATGGCGGGAGGTTTCAGACGCAGCGCCTTTCGGGACGAAGCTGACCTTTCCAGCTATGTTGTTCAGAGCGGTCAGAAAGTGATGGTCAACCACACGAATGTTGAGGTACAAAAAGCTCTCGACGGCGACAAGAATGCGGACTGCCTCCTGCAGCCTGGCGATGTTGTCAGCATTCGGCGCCTGGCCGGCTGGCAAGACATCGGTGCAACAGTAACGGTAAGCGGAGAAGTTGAACATCCTGGCGGCTACGGAATCCTGACCGGGGAACGCATTAGCTCCATACTGAAGCGGGCTGGGGGGCTTCGTAAAGAGGCTTATCCTTATGCCGCCATACTTGAACGAATTCAGGTCCGCGAATTAAACGAGCAGGCCCGCCAAAAGATGATTCGCCAAATCGAGGAAACTCCTGTTGTGACCAATCCAAACGCGACAAACGGGAGCCAGACAGCGTCGGATATCCAAAAATCACTGGAGACGCAGCGCCAGCAGATTCTCGATAATCTCCGCAGCTATCCCGCAAGCGGCAGGCTCGTAGTCAACATTGGCTCAGACATAAGCAAGTGGGAGAATACGGCCGCCGACATTGAACTGCGAGCAGGCGACACCTTGGTCATACCCAAGAAACCGGATTTTGTAATGGCCAGCGGCCAGGTGTATAACCCAGTCGCAATCAGCTACGTCCCTGGGAAGAACTTCGCATGGTATTTCAAAAAAGCGGGCGGCGCGACATCTTCTGCCGACAGGAAGAAAATATTTGTGCTCCGCGCGGATGGGTCGGTAGTTCCAATGAGCGGTGGTTGGGCGAACACTGGCTTGATGGATCTCCACATGCGGCCCGGAGATACGATCTTTGTTCCGGAGAAAATTGCCGGCGCTTCGCAGCTATGGCAGAACCTGGGGGTGGCAGCGGAGTTGCTAACCGCGGTCATGATTCCACTCGCCGTTTCCGGAGCCCTTTGATCGCCTGATCAGCGGAGTCGCAACGCCTGAAGCCATACCCGCTCTCCGGATTTGCTTTGGCACGCTTTGACAGGCCTAATGCGAAGTACAAAGCAATTGCCTTTCCGCAATCCGGTTAGCAATTGAAGTTGTGTCTATTTCGACTGATCTCGATTTGGCGCCTGACCGCACTGGAGATGACACATTGAGTCCAACCGAAGAACAACATCGAGATTTAGTTGACGACGAACCGGACTTGGTTCAAATTCCGGTCGCTGATCTCATTATCGCTCTCTGGCAGCGTCGGATCTGGTTGGCGAAAGTGGCTGCGCTAGGTCTCGTTATTTCGTTTGGCCTGGCATTGCTTGCGTTTCTGATACCGAATCGTTTCTCTTCGACCGCACAATTGATGCCGCCGGATTCGTCGGCTTTTTCCAGTATATCCATGCTGAATTTCCTGGAGGGGCCGAGTTTCGGGGGCTTCGGGGCAGGGGGGCTGTTCAGTAATAGATCTGCCGGCACGACTGCCATCGGCGTCCTCGAGAGCCGCACCGTTCAGGACAATATTATTAATCGCTTTGACTTGCGCCGCAAATGGCGCTGCAAGCTGGAAGCCGACGCCCGCAAATCGCTTTTGCAAAAATCCACGTTCACAGAGGACAAGAAGACCGGGATTATTAGTATTACCGTGGAGGTTACTGACAAGTACCTTGCGCGCGACATTGTCCAGGCATACATTGACGAGCTGAATAGTCTCGTCAACAGTTTGAGCAGCTCCTCCGCCCACCGTGAGCGGTTATTCCTGGAGCAAAGACTCAAAGACATCAAGGCAGACCTTGACTCCAGTTCCCAGGCATTGAGTCAATTCTCCAGCCGGAATAGCACCTTTGATCCCTCCAAGCAAGTGGCTGCAACTGCGGAGGCAGCAAGCAGATTGCAAGGCGAACTGATCGCCTATCAAAGTGAGTTGTCTGGCCTGAAGCAAATGTATTCCGATGATAATGTCCGGGTTCGTGAAGCCCAGGCGCGTATTGGGGAATTGCAAAGCCAATTGAGGAAGATGGGTGGCCAGGGCGTAAAGGAGAATGACGCCAGTCCAAAAACTGACGAGTTATTCCCCTCTATCCGCGAACTACCTCTGCTGGGAAATACATACTACGACTTATATCGGCGCGTAACAATGAACGAAGCTATCTATGAGACTCTTACAAAGCAGTATGAGATCGCCAAAGTGCAAGAAGCAAAAGAAATTCCGAGAATCCAGGTGCTCGATGCGCCGGATATTCCCGAGCGGAAATCGGGGCCACATCGGAGCTTCATTATTATTATCGGTTTCTTCCTATCGGTCTTCGGAGGCGTTGTTTGGATTGTTGCTTCTAAGCTTTGGGAGATCACAGACGATTCTTCGGGAATAAAGCGAAGCGGGATGGCGATCGCGCGCAAGATTCGGGGCCACGAAGCAGGCGCCGCTAGCTGACTGTCCGAGTAGCGCCAGGCGCCGGTATGATCAGGAACGAATCTAGTGAAATCCCGCGTGCAAGCAATCTCTCAGTCGCAACTTGCACGTTTAACGGCGCCCGTTTTCTAGCACAAAGGCTTGAGAGTATCCAGAACCAGGTAGAGCTTGATGATATATAGGGCGAACTAGTATGGACGTTAAGATCCTTGGGACTCGCGGTATTCCCGCTTCACATGGCGGGTTCGAGACCTTCGCCGAAGATTTGGCAATTTATCTAACCGAACGTGGTCATCGCGTCACGGTGTATTGCCAGACGGCGAAACCACTTGAGTCGCATGAGGACATGTGGAATGGCATTCACCGTGTTCACATTTGCAGTAGACCGGGGGCTCTGGGCACGATTGCTTTCGATTTTGCCGCGGTGCTGCATTCGCTCAGGTGCCCGGGAGTAAACCTCGTGCTTGGCTACAACACGGCGGTTTTCAGTGTTCTTTACATTCTTCGACGTCGCGTATGCTTGACGAATATGGACGGGATTGAGTGGAAAAGGAAGAAATGGACTTATCTACAAAGGATATGGCTGCGGCTGAATGAATATGCTGGCGCAAAAGTTTCGACGCATCTGATCGCCGATCATCCCGAAATTGCGCATCACCTCGAGCAACATGTCCCCAGTAAGAAAATAACGATGATTCCTTATGGAGCGGACCCAGCGTCGGACGCGGATCTCGACCAACATTCCTACGAATCATTGAAGACACTGGGGCTTGTGCCGGATCGATACGCAATCATTATCGCGAGACCGGAGCCGGAGAACTCACTTCTTGAGATCGTCCAGGCATTTTCGGCGAAGGACCGCGGCATCAAGCTCGTTGTACTTGGTAAGTTCGAACCCGATGACAATCACTATCACAAACAGGTTTTGACGGCTGCGGCCCCAACGGTCTTATTTCCTGGCGCCATCTATGATCGGAAGTTAGTGAAGGCCCTACGTCTGTGTGCACGAGTGTATGTTCATGGACATTGCGTCGGGGGCACGAATCCCTCGCTTGTGGAAGCAATGGCTGCGGGCAGCGCTATTATTGCACATGACAACATTTTCACGCGTTGGGTGACTGGTCCCGGTGCAGTGTACTTCAGCGACGCGACCGGCCTTTCCTCCATTTTCGACTCTCTGCTAAGCGACAACGAGCGACTCTCTTCCTTGCGGCAATCGAGCAGACGGCGATACCTTGAAGGCTTTACCCAGGATGCAATTCTGGGAAAGTACGAGGCACTGATTCAGAGCTTTTCGGGCGAACGGTGGTCGGGGAAACTGAGTTCAGAAGACCCAGCGCTTTCGTGCACAGCTGGGAACCCTGTAACCAGTAGAACCAACCGGAAATAGACCGGTCCGCGGAACTGGCCTCCTGTCTTGACAAGCGGACCGGTAAAGGAATTCGATTACCGTTGATGTGAGATCAAGATAAGTTCGAGATCTCCAGATTCCCATGCGCGGATGTTGGATAGATTCTCCCATTGTTATGCAGCCCTAAACGCTGACTTATACCTCCTTCTTCATGCTCAGTCACGCTCGCGACCTTACTGGCGCCATCAGGCAGCCACCTTGGCCGTAGGTAGGCGATGTCATGTAATGGCCGGCGTAACGACCTATTTTCGAACTGGTAATCGAGAGAACCCCATTTGAGAAGACGATTCATTAAGAATGCACTCTCGAATCTCATTAGGGGTGGGGCCGGGGCGATTGTTGCTATTCTGCTTCCTCCAGTTCTAATCAGGCATATGGCGCCGGCAGCCTACGCAGTATGGGTGCTGGTCTTGCAGGTTGTAGCCTACCTGGGATATCTCGATCTTGGATTGCAGACTGCCGTCGGGCGCTATATTGCCTTCGCAAACGAAAAAAAAGACACCGAACTGCGTGACGGAATATTCAGTACTGCTTTTGCTGGACTCAGCATCGCTGCCGTGCTCGGTTTGGTCTTGATATTTGTTGCAGCAGCGGAATCGAAGTCAATTTTTCCGAGCATCCCAGCCGCTCTTCTCGCGCCAATGCGAACGGCGACTCTGATCGTCGGGATCTCGGCTGCGCTGGGACTTCCGGCCTCAACCTGTAATGGCGTCTTCATCGGATTGCAGCGATACGAAATTCCAGCAATTACAACCGGCACTGTAAAGCTGCTCTCGGCTCTCGGGCTGATACTCGCTGCACTCGCCGGAAGGTCACTGGTGTTTATGGCCAGTGTGGTAGCCGCGGCCAATCTCCTGTCTTATACTCTTCAATTTGGGATGCAGCGTCGCATTGCCCCTGAAATGAAAATCAGAAAGGAGCTGATCACCAAATCGACGATCCGGGAGCTATCCAGTTATTGTTTCAGTCTGACGGTCTGGTCTTTCTCAATTCTCATGGTAAGCGGATTTGACGTTCTGCTCGTTGCCCGTTTCCAGTTCTCAGCCGTCGCCCCGTATTCGGTCTGTGCTACGCTCATCACATTCTTGGCGGGAATACAATTCGCGATATTTGGTACTATCATGCCCCATGCAGCCGGCCTGCATGCTCATCAGGATTCCCGAGCGCTTGGCGACTTGGTGGTTCGCTCGACAAAGCTCGGAGTGCTCTTGTTGCTCTTGACCGGGTTGCCTCTGATCGTGCTCGCTGCGCCGCTCATTCGGAGTTGGATAGGCTCTCAATTCGTTGACATGGGAAGCAGCATCCTTATTATTCTTGTGGGTGCGAATATGTTGCGGCTAACGGGAGTCCCTTACTCCTCAGTCCTTATGGGAGCTGGCCAGCAAAGACTCATAATTGTCGGACCGCTCATGGAAGGAGTTACCAATCTTCTCTCAAGCGTTCTGCTTGGATGGAAATATGGGGCGATCGGCGTAGCATGGGGAACGCTTATTGGGGCTGTTGTAGCTGTACTTACGAATGTCTTCTATAACCTATTGAAAACCCGAAACAGCATCGATGTTTCTTGGCTACAGTATTTGGGTGAAGCGCTGGCTATGCCCGCACTGTGTGGAATCCCTGTGTACCTTACCCTGATATTTAAAGCGCTTGGCTATCCAATTGGGATCACGCTTGCCCTGCCGGCATTATTCCTCTCAGGGTCAATCTGTTTTGCAATCTGTCTTAAGGCAATTCTCAAGGATAGGCGACGAGAGCTGCGCTCAATCGAAGAGTGTTCTTAAATATGCTGTGGGGAGAAAGTCCATGTTCGACGTAGTCATCGCTTACCGAATTTATCCTGGCGTTTCGAAGATTCCTGCGTACCTTCCGGAGGATAAGTTCAAGATGGCCGAGATGTGCCTTCGGTCCTTGCATGCAGCATGTTCAGGCTTGCGTTTCAAAATTTATGCCCTTCTCGATGGCTGCCCTCCCGCATACGAGACGATGTTTAGAGAGACCTTTTCTAAGGATGCGGTTGAGATTCTCGCTTTGAATTCGATTGGCAATTATGCGACGTTTAAGTTGCAGATTGAGTTGCTGACGAAGCAGACCGAATCCGACTATGTGTTCTTCGCGGAAGATGACTACTTCTATCTGCCGGGCGCGATGGGGAAGATGTTAGCCCTCATCCGTGAGAACCCAGATGTGGATTTCGTGACTCCTTACGATCATCCGGACAGTTACTACACCTCTTCGCGCCTGGAGAGACATATAGTCAGGCCGCATGGGGACAGGCATTGGCGGCATGCCAGCGCAACCTGTCTTACTTTTCTGACTTCCAGGAAGACTCTTCTTTCCACGCGGCGGATGTTTGAGAGCTACAGCCGGGGTAACCCGGATTGCTCAATATGGCTCGCGCTGACGCAAAAGCAGGAACTCGCGAATCTGCGCGTGCATTGGCAGAACAGGTTCCGCGTCAAGATTTGGCTCTACACACTGAGATGGGGATTATTCAGATTGCTATTTGGGAGACGTTGGCGGCTCTGGAGTCCGATGCCATCCCTGGCTACGCACATGGAGAGCACGTGTCTGGCGCCAGTGATTGATTGGCCGATGCTGTTTGAAGATTCTCAGCACGCAGAAGGGTCCTGAAGAGAACTTTGTCTCACTGCCCCTATCACACTCTACGGACTTGGCGACCGTCGCGCATCAAGAAGAGGTAGTCCTATGGTTACGACACTGCTACGCAACCTACTAACTCGCTATGTTAGGAAGA
>Ga0181516_10001867_pt1 | contig 15626 bp, 13 predicted proteins | sample PEATcosm2014_Bin_25_FD_121104 | JGI IMG/M metagenome (GOLD analysis project Ga0181516, IMG submission 121104) | Peatland microbial communities from MTU Mesocosm Facility, Houghton, MI, USA - PEATcosm2014_Bin01_10_metaG | ecosystem: Environmental > Terrestrial > Soil > Wetlands > Peat | place... | reverse complement strand
TCGCTGACGCATGAGCTGCGCACGCCGCTGACATCGATTCGGGCAGCGGCTACGACTCTGACGCAGGGCGAGGGGTTGGACGACGAGGCGCGGCTCGATCTCGCGGCGATTGTCGATGAGGAGAGCGCGCGGCTGGATGTGTTGATCGGGGAAGCGGTGGAGATGGCGGAGATCGACGCGCAGGTGGTGAAGGTGCACGCAGAGCCGCGGCATGCGCGTTCGCTGCTGGATGACGCCGTGGAGAAATCGCGGGATGCGCTCAAGCGGCATCAGGTAGTTGTCACCGTGGAGGAACCGGATGAACTGGCATGGTTTGATCCGCACCTGCTGGGGCGGGTGCTGCGGCATTTGCTGGAGAATGCGGCGCGCTACTCTCCAGCGGGGAGCCGGATCGCGCTGCACAGCAGGCGTGCCGGAGAGAAGCTGGAATTCACAGTCGAAGACGACGGGCCGGGCATCGATCCAGTCGATCTGCCGCTGATTTTTGAAAAGTTTTATCGGGGCAAGAAGAGTGCGGGCAAAGGCAATGGGACGGGGATGGGGTTGGCGATTGTGCGCGCGATTGTGGCGGCGCATGGCGGATCAATTGAGGTGGAGAGCAGGCCGGGGCAGGGAACGATTTTCCGATTCTGGGTGCCGCTGCGACAAGAGACTAGAGACTAGGGACTCATTGTGCCGCAGGTGGAGAAGGAAGCAGCCAAAGCGCGGTGAGTACCAGGTGCAGAAGTTCGATTAACTACTCGGGTTCGGAGGTCCAGTCGCACTCCACATCGCGGCCGGCTTTGGAGCTTTCGAGGGCGTATTCGAGGACGCGGGCAGCGCGCCAGGCATCGATCGCAGTGACGGGGGCGGGCACTTTGCCGAGGATCGCGTCGCGGACACCGGAATAGAAGAGGCGATAGTCGCCGGGGATCGATTCGACGGGCCTGGTGACCATGCTGTGATCGGCGTCGACGCTGAGAGTCGCCCATTGCTCCGGCTTCTCCTTGCCCCAGTCGGCGGAGTCGATGCGCGTGATTTTGCCGAGGGCTTCCTCTTGCGAGTCGACACCCAGCTTCACGAAGTTGCCCTGAGTGCCGCGTACGTGGAAACGGGGGCGCGGCAGGGATGAAAGGCAGTTGGCGCTGAGGGTGACAGCAGCTCCGGTGTAGTAGTGGAGGCGGATGGTGAACGAGTCGTTGGCGCCTTCGCCGTCGCGTTCGCGCAGGATCTCGGCGCCGAGGGATGTGGGCTTGCCGAAGAGCGCCAAGGCCTGATCGACGAGGTGAGTGCCGAGATCGAGCAGGATGCCGCCGTTCTCTGGCTCGTCCTTCCATGGAATGCGGGTGGCACCTGGCCGCCAGCGGTCGAGGGTGGAAGTGAAGTGGACGAGCCGGCCCAGCGACTTCTCATGTAATACATTCTGAAGCGTCAGGAAATCGCTGTCCCAGCGGCGGTTATGAAATGGGACGAGCTGAAGTCCGATACCTCCGGCGAGCTCCATCAGGTCGACAATTTCAGAAGATGTGACGGAGACGGGCTTGTCGATGACGACACTTTTGGCGGCCTCGAGAGCGCTCAACGCAAGATCGTGGTGGGTCTTGTTGGGGGTGGCAATGACGACGAGTTTGATGGTGGCGTCGGCGAGCAATTCGTCGAAGGTGCGGTAGATGGTGATGCCGGGATAGAGGGCGGCGGCCTTGTCAGTGCTGCGCTCGACGATAGCGGCGAGTTCGAGGCCCTCGACGGAAGAGATCAGAGGCGCGTGAAAGACACGGCCTGCCAGTCCAAAGCCAACCAGACCTACTCGGATCATCGTTCACTCCGGAATGCGGGATTTGAGCGCAACAGGGCCTAATTAGCCTTCGAGTTTATAACGAGTTTCGGCGAGACGGTAGAGTCTTCTCCACACCAGACGGTTAACGGTAACCACGATCATCGCCATGAGCACGGTGGCCAGCAGAAGCTGCGAAAATTTGCCGCCGTCGGTGGCGGCGCTGATCTGCGCGCCGAGGCCGATGGTTTGCAGGGTCTGATCCTTGATGTGGAAGTACTCGGCGATGATGGAGGCGTTCCAGGCTCCGCCGGACGCGGTGACGAGGCCAGTGATGAGGTAAGGGAAGATGCCGGGGAGGATCAGGGTGGTCCAGCGCTGCCAGCGGGTGAATTTGTAGACGGTGGCTGCCTCTTTGAGATCGGAGGGGATGGCCATGGCGCCGGCGATGACGTTGAAGAGGATGTACCACTGAGTGCCGAGCAGCATTAAAGCAATGGAGCCGATGCCGAGTCCGCCGCCGAGGCGAATGAGTCCCAGCAGAAGCACGGGGAAGAGCGCGGTCGCAGGCACGGAGGCAAGGATCTGAGTGATGGGTTGCAGAATGCGCGCGAGCCGAGGATTGAATCCGATCATGACGCCGACCGGGATGGTCCACGCGGCGGCGATGGCGATGGACGCGTTGACACGCAGGAAGGTCGCGCCGGCGCCGAGGAAGAGGAGGCGCAACTGATCCCAGGTGACGTGGTGGAGCAGGTGGAAGGCTTCAGTGATGCCCCAGAGAGCGATCAGGCACGCGAAGACACCGAGGCCGATCTGCAGCATCTTTCCGCCGGGCTTGCCGTCGTCGTCGACGGGCTGCACGACGCGGCACTCGCGGGTGGTCGCGAGGCGGCGATACATGCGTTCTTCAAGCGAATCCCACATGCGCGCGGGAAAGCGGGTGAGTGCACTGGAGCGCTGAAAGAGAGAAAGGATGGGCGAAGTGACGCGGGTGGTGGACTCGACCTGCTCGAATTTGAATTTGTCGCTCCAGGCGATGAGCGGACGCCAGATGAGCTGGTCGGTGGCCACGATGATGAGCACCAGAACAATCAGTCCCCAGACCAGGGCGTGGGTGTCGACCGGGTCGGCAGAAGCTGCGGTCTGGAGGTAGCTGCCAAGGCCGGGGAGACGGAAGAAGCGGTCGCCGAGAGGAAACATTTCGCAAGCGATGAGAAAGAACCAGCCGCCAGCGACGGAGACGATGGAGTTCCAGATGAGGCCGATGGCGGCGAAGGGCATTTCGAGCTGCCAGAAGCGCTGCCACGCGGAGTAGCGATAGATGCGCGAGGCCTCGATCATTTCGCGGGGAATGCTTTTGAGGGAGGAATAAAAGCTGAAGGCCATGTTCCAGACCTGGCCGGTGAAGATGAGCAGGATGGATCCCATCTCGATGCCGAGCTGGTGACTGGGCACGAGGGCCATCATGGCGAGCATGACGCCGGGCAGGAAACTGAGGACGGGAATGGATTGCAGGATGTCGAGGACGGCGATCATCCAGGCCTCGATGCGCGGGTTGTAGGCGGCGAGGTAGCCGTAGCCAACGGCGAAGATGAGACTGAGCAGGTAGGCAATGCCGATGCGCACGATGGAGTAGAACGCATAGAGCGGCAGGGCGCTGATCGAGTGGGAGATGGGCACGGCGGGCATGGGCTGGCCCAGCCAGTAGTGGCCGATGCGCATGACGCCGAAGAAGACGGCGAGGCCGCAGGCGCCGACCACAGCGTCGGTGAAGAAAGGCCAACTGCGCACGGCGACAAGCGAGCGGCCAAATGTGTTCTGAGGTCTCACTCGGCTTCCTCGTTGGGAGCGATGGATTCGTCGAGGGCGTCGGGCATGACGAAGCGGCGGCGGGCGGCGTCGAAGTCGAAGAGTTCAGCGTAGCGGCCCCAGGCCACGGCGGTTTCAATCTGGCGATGCGATTCTTCTTCGCTGAACTGCTCGTCGAGCATGTCGATGAAGAATTCCTCGGGCACGGTGTGGTCGCTTTTGGCCTCGAGGGCACGGCGAATCTGGCGCAGGAGGAGGACGTTGGCGGTGGCAGCGTCGCGGAAGAGTTCCTTTTGACGGAGAATCTCGGAGTTGGCGAACTCGGTGCCTGCGGCGGTAATGGTTGCGTCGCCTTCTTCGATGGTGAGGAAACCGAGGAGTTGGGCTGCGTCGACGATGGGGAGCAGGTCGTCTATTTCAAAAGCGAGATCGTCAGCAAGGCGGTAGATGTCGTCGCGTCCACCTTTGTCGAGGATCAGTTCGAGCAAGCCGGCGATGCCGCCGGGACGGGCGTGAGGCAGCATCTGGTAATGCATCTGGCGCTGGTCGCGGATTTTTGGGCCGGGATGCTGATGGTCGGGCGCCTCGGCAGGGACGACGTCGGGCCGGGTGAGAACTTTGTAAATGTAGTCGACCAGTTGGGTGAAGGCTTCGGATTTTCGATCGCGGGGTTGGGGGATTTGTACGCGGAAGTCGGTGCGGATGTGCCCCGGATTGCGGCCGAGGACGATGATGCGATCGGCAAGGAGGACGGCTTCTTCAATGTTGTGGGTAACGATGAAGACGGATTTGGTGGGCATGGTTTTGTTGGCCCACAGCTCGAGCAATTCGGAGCGCAGGTTTTCGGCGGTGAGGACGTCGAGGGCGGAAAAGGGCTCGTCCATGAAGAGGACTTCAGGCTCGACGACGAGGGCGCGGGCAAAGCCGACGCGCTGGCGCATGCCGCCAGAAAGCTCCTTGGGATAGGCCGCCTCGAAGCCGTCGAGGCCGACCGTATCGAGCATTTTTTTGCTGCGCTCACGGCGTTCGGCCGCATCGACGCCACGGGCCTGGAGGGGAGCTTCGACGTTTTCAAGGACGGTGAGCCAGGGGAAGAGGGCGAAGCTCTGGAAGACGATGGAGACGTTGATTTCGGCTTCGCTGATGGGCTTCTCGTGCCAGTAGACCTGGCCGGCGGAGGGGCGGGAAAGGCCGGTGAGCATGCGCAGCATGGTGGATTTGCCCGAACCGGAGGGGCCGAGCAGCGCGACAATCTCGCCCGGAACGATGCTGAGGTCGGTGGCGGAGATGACCTGGATGCGGTTTTCGCTGGGCTGGGCGTAGTATTTCTCGATTTTTTCGGCGCGGATAATGACGTTTGCGGCAACGCCGGGAGGAGCGCTTTGGACTGCGGCTTCGGACATGCGGGGTTCTCCGGTTGGGGTCCGCGGATCGGGTCCTGGCACGCAAAACGAGGCAGGATGCTGCTGCGTCTATGGTGTGCGGTCCCAACAGCGGCCGGTTAGTGTTGCAAGTGTATGATTGCCCGATTGCAGGGAGATAAAAGAGAATGCGGCCGGGGATCTCGATCAGGACCGCTAAGATTATTGCGCATTTTCGATTGGTTCATCGATGCCGCCGACTGGAGTGGCCCCTGGCGCCGGCAGCCAGGTTGCCATAGGTTGAATCTTAAATGCGGAAAGAGCTAGTGTTACGGTTAGATTCGTGGCATGATGGGCGCCGGGCAGAGGTTATGATTAAGACGAAGCCTCGCGAAGCGGAGTAACCCACGAGTTCGTTCCCCCGGTCGCACACCTTGCGGCATGACTGAGTAACGGAAGAGCCAACAGCTTCGATTGTCCAGGAGAGTATGCACGAGAATCGTGTCAAATCCAAGGTGCTTGTTGTCGACGATGAGCGTGTCATAGCCGATACGCTGGCGATGATCCTGAACCAGAGTGGCTTTGAGGCTCGCGCCGTTTATTCGGGAGAAAAGGCGGTCGAGCAGGCGACAATTTTTGAGCCCGACATGCTCATCACGGATGTGATCATGGCTGATTTGAACGGGATTGACGCGGCCATCGCGATTCGCTCCCATTTGCCGAAGATCAAGGTGCTGCTTTTTTCAGGGCAGGCCGCGACGGCAGACCTGCTTGAACAGGCGCGGGCCAAGGGATATGAGTTTGAGATCCTGGCCAAGCCGGTTCATCCCCAGGATCTGTTGAACAAGTTGAAATCGTAGACAAGAAATCGTAGACAATTTGATGGGCACGAGGCGGCGCGGCTAAAGTTCGCGGCGGCCCTCGATGGCGCGCGCCATGGTGACCTCGTCGGCGTATTCGATATCGCTGCCGGCAGGGACACCGGTGGCGATGCGGGTAATTTTGACGGGCAAGCCGCGCAGTCCCGATGCCAGCCAGTTGGCGGTGGCCTCGCCCTCGAGGGTGGGGCTGGTGGCGACGATGACCTCGTCCACTTCGCCGCGCTCAACGCGGGCGATGAGTGTGCTGGTGCGAAGCTGATCCGGGCCGACGCCGTGCAGCGGCGACAGAGTTCCATGCAAAACGTGATAGACGCCGTTGTAGCCGCGGGTGCGCTCGACGGCTTCGATGTTGGTGGGCTCCTCGACAATGCAGACCAGGCGCTGATTGCGCGTGGGACTGGAGCAATAGGCGCAGGGATCAACGTCGGTGACGTTGTTGCAGATGGAGCAGAGGCGAAGGCTGGCCTTCAATCCCTGGACTGCGTCGGCGAGAGCGGTGGCGTCTTCGTCGGGTGAGCGCAGGATGTGGAAGGCGTAGCGCTGGGCGGTTTTGGTGCCGACTCCGGGCAGCTTTTTGAGCTCTTCAATGAGCCGCGCCATTGGCTCGGCATAGCGTGACATGGCGCGTGCCCTCCGTTAGGGTTGCTGGCAAGACATTGGTTCCCGTGGTTGATTGTCGCACTTTAGGGGGGCTCAATGCGCGCCGCGAGGTTTCAGCTGAGGCCGGGAATCTTGAGGCCGCCCAGCATGCCTTGCACGCTCGATTGAATTGCCTCGTCGGCCTTATTGCCGGCGTCGTTCACGGCTGAGACAACGAGGTCTTCAAGCATCTCGACATCGGCTTGGCCACCGGTGAGGCTGAGCGCGGCTGCAGGGTCGATGTGGAGTTTGAGGAGCTGCTTCTTGCCGTTCATGGTCGCGGTGACAGCGCCGCCGCCTGCTGATCCCTCGACGACGGTCTGGGCGAGCTTGCGCTGCACCTCCTCCTGCATCTGGTTGGCCTGGGCGAGCATCTCGGGGATTTTGAGGGGATTGATCATCAATAGAACTCCTAGCCTACGGCGATGTTGCACTGCCTACCAGTGGCACGGCGCTTGCGCTGACTATTTGACGCGCAGATCGACCACGCTGCGGACTTCGGCCTTGAATATTTCCCTGGCCCGCTGCACGAGGGGATGTTCGAGGGCGGCCTGTTGGACGCTGCCAGAGGGCAGGGCAACCGGCGCTGATGAAGCCGGGCCGCCGTTGACGCCGGGCACGATGAGAAAACGAGCCGGTGCGTCGAGCCGCTGCAGCTCCTGGCGCACGATTTTTTCGGCGGCGGCGTTGACGGTGAGGCTGAGCATTTTTTTGCCGATGCCGCCGACCTCGATGCGCAGGCTGGAGCCGTCGATGGTCCACGCGGCCGCGCCTAGAAGCTGAGATGCGGAGGCGTGGTTTGCGGTCGCAAGCGCGGAGCAGACGGCCTGGCGGAGGGCGTCGGGATCGGGCGGCGCGCCCTGCGACGGCTCGGATTCAGGAGGACTCGGCTCGTCATTCTCTTTGATTGTTTCAACGAACCCTGTGGTCTGAACGACTGCGACGGGCGGATGAGACTTTGGCCTCGCGGGCGCGACCACGACCGCGGCAGACTGCGAAACCGGTTGGGCTGTAGTTTTGGCTGGCGGCGGGCTGGGCGGCGCTTCCCAGCCTGTGCTGAAACCAAACGGAGAGGAAGAGGGCGCGGTGGGCGGCGGCGCGGACTGGGTTGCGCGAGGTGCGCTGGCCGGGGGACGAGAGATCGACGGAGAGGCAGTGCCGCGGATGGGGGTTCCGGTGGCGATGCCGCTCAGGAACTCTTCGAGAGGGAGCAGGCGCTGGACGTGGATCAGCTTGAGCAGGCCGAGTTCCAGATGGAAGCGCTGCTCCTGGCGGTAATTCAAATCGTCGAAGGTGCGAAGCACGATCTGGAGATTGCGGGTCAGGTCCTCCTCAGAGAAGAGCAGAGCGGTGCGGGCGGCGCGGGCACGCTCGTCGGCGGAGATCTGCAGCAGTTCGGTCTGTTCGCCATCGATTCTGGCCATGAGGGCGTTGCGCAGATACCGCACCATCTGCCGCGCCAGCGAGGAAGGACTGTGGCCGGCGTTGAGCAGGATGTTGAGCTGCTCCATCAACTCGGCGCTCTGGCCTTGCGCAACCGCTTCGAGAAGGCGCTCAAAGACGGCGTTGGGCACCGAACCCATGAGCTCGCGAATCTGAGCGGCATCGAGAATAGGGCGATCGTTGCGGACGGGAGCGGAGGCGATGGCCTGGTCCATGATGGAGAGCGCATCGCGCATGGAGCCGTCGCCGGCCTCGGCGAGCAGCGCGAGTGAGGCATCCTCGGCGTCGACTTTTTCCTGGACGGAGATCATTTTGAGCTGGGCGAGAATGTCATCGAACTTGACGGCGTGAAAGCTGAAATGCTGGCAGCGCGAGCGAATGGTCTGGGGAATATTCTCAGGCTCGGTGGTGGCCATCATAAAGATGACGTGCGCGGGCGGCTCTTCGAGCGTCTTGAGCAGCGCGTTAAAGGCGGCTTCGGTGATCTGATGGGCTTCGTCTAGGATGTAGATCTTGTAACGGTCGCGGGCAGGAGCGTAGCGGGCTGCATCGCGCAGTTCGCGAATCTCGTCGATGCCGCGATTGGTGGCCGCGTCGATTTCGATGACGTCAACGGCATTGCCCTGGCGGACCTCGATGCAGGAGTCGCAGACGCCGCAGGGCTCGGGTGTCGGTCGCTCTGGCGAGCCAATGGCGGTGCGGCAGTTGAGCGCCATGGCGAGAATGCGCGCGATGGTGGTCTTGCCGATGCCGCGATGGCCGGAGAAGATGTAGCCGTGGGCGATGCGGTTCTGCTCGAGAGCGTTGAGCAGGGTGCGGGTGACATGATCCTGACCGGCCACGTCGGCAAAGCGCTGCGGACGATATTTTCTGGCCAGAACCTGATAACCCATGCGAAGAATCACTCCTGCAATCTGCGATGTGGATGAAAGAGCCTAGAGGCGATTGTAACGGGCGCGGGAGGGTGGAATGAGGAGTGGAAAATTGCGGAGCTGCGAACGAGGATGAAGCTCGCGCGGGGCTAATCGGCGTCGAGATTGAGGCTGATGTCGTTGAGCCAGTCGGCGATCAGATCTTCGTCGCCGGGGTCGAGGGCGTAGGCATCGTTGAGGAGCAGCATGGTGGCCCACTCGACGAGATCGCGCTCGGTGATGAGGCCGAATCGTTTGCGCTCCAGAGCATTGGAGATGTGTTCTCGGGTGATGACGATGCCGGGCTCGGGCACGCGGAATTGAGTGCTGGCGGTGCGCACGGAGCGGGCGAGATCGAATTCAAAAACCGGGGTGAGAGCGGTGCGGAGTTCTGCGATGCTTGCTTCGAGCAGCGCATAGCGGCGAAGAACGTCGAGCTGGTCGGGAGTCAGAGATGGCAGCTCGGATTCCTTCTTCATCGGCCGACCCTCTTCTTCTTGGCCGGATTGGGGCGAGCGGGCTTCCTGGTCTCGGTTCGTTTGGCAGTGGTCTTTTTGCGAGCCTTGACTGCTGCCTTTTTGGCGAGGGTTTTGCGGCGGCGCACCTCTTCGCGGGAGTACATCGTGCCGCGGCACTTTTTCGCACCGCAGTTGCAGATGGCTTCATCGTCGGCGCCGTCGTAGAGGCAGTAGTCGTAAGTGATCTCCTGGCCGGCCGGAATGTTGCGAATGGCGGTGATCCAGACGCGACCGCGAATCTCCTCGGTCTCGCAGTTGGGGTCGCAACTGTGGTTGATAAACATGGCCATGCAGTGGCCGTCGATGACAGTTGTTCCTTCGCCCAGTCCAAAAAGATAGGTGATGGGCAGCTCGTCGTAGGCCTTGTCGGCTTTGGCTTTGGAGATGCGGGGGCCGGTGTATTCGGCGACGCGGGTGCCTTTGCGGACGGGCGTGGTGGTGTAGCAGCCGGCGGCGTGGATGGCGGAGGAACGGATGATGAGGGCCATAGGTGAATGAGTCGCGATCTTCTGCTGATTTGAGTGTAGTATGCACCGCATCTTAACATTGAGAGAACGAGACGGGGACATTGAGAGAGCGACGGGGACATTGAAGGAACGATGAGACGGTTCACACAGGCGGGATGGAAGCGGAGAATCGGGCTGGCGCTGACGGTGCTGTGTGCAGCGGTCCTAGAGATACATGCGCAGGCGCCGGGGAATGACGGGCAGAATCAGCCGGCAGCAAACAGTACGCAAAACCCCGCTGCAAACTCTCCGGGAGGACAGCAGAAGGCGAAGCCGCAGGATCCGAATGCGTTTCCCGAGGACAACGATGCGGTGCCGGTGTTGCCGAGTGCGAATTCGCCGGGAAATGTGCCGGCTGACACGCCGCCCGAGAAACTGGATTCGGTGGACTACGGCGATGTTCCGCTGGCCAGCGCGGACACGGACCCGGTGCGGAGCCCGGACGACGGCGGGCCGGCGACGAGTCCGACGGGATTCAGCTCGAGCAATCAGGGAATGGACGATTTGCTGAAGCCTCCGCCGGATGAGCCGGGGAAACATCGCAAGTTGTCGGCGCCGGGCGAGGATCACGGAATGCGGCACGACAGCGCCAAGGAAGATGAGACGGTGGGCGCTTATTATCTTGGCCAGAAGAACTGGAAGGGCGCGCTGTCGCGGTTCGATTCGGCGCTGGTGCTGGACCCGGAGAATCCCGATGTGTATTGGGGGCTGGGAGAAGCGAAACGGCATCTGGGCGATTATGCCGGCGCCAAAGCAAATTATCTGAAGCTGATGGAATACGACCCGGACTCGAAGCACGCCAAGGACGCGAAGAAGATTCTGGAATTGCCGGAGATGTCGAACACAAAGGCCGTTGCGGTGAGTGGTGCGGTGACGCAAAAGCCGTGATGGTGCAGCGCGCACGGCGAGGGCTACGCGCACGGCGAACGTTCCCTGAAACTAGCCGCTTGTGATCAGAGGCCGGAGTAGCGCAGGTAGGCGGCGATGATTTGCTGGCCCCAGAGAGCGCTGACGATTCCGCCGATGCAGAGAAAAGTTCCGAGGGGCAGCTTGATTGCGGTCCACGATTCGGGGTCGTCGCGTTTAGGCAGGGCGATCACCACGAGCGCGACGATGGCGCCGAGAACCACGCCAATTCCAAAAGACAAAAGAGCGCCGGGCAGGCCGAGCCATGCGGCGAGCATGGCCATGAGCTTGGCGTCGCCGAGGCCGACGCCCTCGCGGCGGCGGACGAGCCAGTAGATCCAGCGGATGAGCAGGATAAGCAAGGCGGCGGCGAGGATGCCGAGCAAATACTCGACAATCGTTTGCCAAACTGGTGGCTGCACCGTGATGTATGTAATCGATCCCAAAACCAGTGAAATCGAATACAGAATTCCGGCTGCGGTTCCCGGCAGGGTTACAACGTCGGGGAGCCACAGAAGTTCGGCATCGAGCATTGCCAGCCCCACGAGCAGAAGCGAGAAAATTGCTGTTCCTAGCGCAATTTCAGCATCGGCAATCACGGTGCCCGGGCGCAGTGGAGAACCGAGTGCCGTCCTTGCGAGTGGAATGGCGAGTTGTTGCCAGGCGATGGTGGCCCACAATGCCCCCACGAGCAGTTCCACCAGCGGGTAGCGCCAACTGATGGCGGCGTTGCAGGTGCGGCAGCGGCCACGAAGAAAGATCCAACTCAGCAGCGGGATGTTTTCCCACCACGATAACGATCGGCCGCAACTGCGGCAGTGCGAGGCGGGCTTGACCACGCTTTCGCCGGCGGGCCAGCGGCTGAGGCAGACGTTGAGAAAGCTGCCGAAGGCCAGTCCCAGGAGGCCGGCGAAGAGTGTGCCAAGGATGCGAAGCATGTGCGGTTTGAGTATAGGGCTCGAAGGCAGTGGACAGTGAAACGCTGAAGAAGTGAAGCGGTAAATTCTGGACAGTGTGATTCTTGCACAATTTACGGGGCAAACCGCGCAGGATACCCCCCTCCCGGGGTGCGGGGTTAAGTTCCTTGGTTTCAGGATGTTAGCGAAATGAGGTGCCGCTAAAATCCTCCTGGCAAAGGAGTTACGGGCAAAATCCTCTGCCGAAAGGAGTTACAAGACAGGGATCAGAGTTCAGGGATCAGAAATACAGTGAACAGTGGGCAGTGGACAGAGAACCCTGCTGCGCGTTTCTCAGGACTGTTTCTATTGTGAACTTTTGCGCGAATTAACACGCAAAATCTAGCGGGGAAAATTCGTAATGGAATCAGTGGGTTGCAAATTATTTTGCGAATTATCTATTGACAAGCACCTGCGGTGCGGCGGACGCGCTTTGCGCGCTATCCCGAAATGCAGAAGCAAGTTCCCACCACGGCGGGCAAGCTTTCGCTCCCCACCCCCGAACTTAAGAAAACGTTCGGGGCCCGAGTCACCCCAGGGACGTGGACCTGTCCCTGGGGACCCCGACGCCGTTCGCTCCGAATGACACCTCTTAAAACAGGATGCGTCGCGGCAGAACGCGCTTCGCGCAAGGGAGTCATGGTTTCCATCCTTTTGCCAGAGAAAGGCGAGGGATGGGGTGCCGGAAACGGTCCGTCACTTTAACTCTGAATTTGGTTTGGAAGCGTTGTCCGCCTGGATTTTCTCGGTGGCTAGCTTTTGTGCGGTTTCAAGAGCGCCGGCGGCTTTGACGGCCACATCCGGTGCGACGCCGGTGCCTTCCCAGTCAGTTTTTGTGATGGGATTGATGGCGCGGGCGAAGGGAACACCGATGATGAAGTGATCGTCGATGCGCTGGCCGCGGACGGGGTGGGCGCCTCCGCCGGTGACTTCGCCGACGACGGTGGCGCGCTTCTGCGTCTTCAGGTTATTGGTGAACTCCTCTGCGCCGGAGAAGGTGCGTGACGCGGTGAGAACATACACGGGCTTGTCCGGCAGGCGCGTGCCGGGGACGTAGGGCAGGGTCCAGTACTGCGTGGTTTTGTCTTCTTTGCGGTCGTAGAGGTCGTTGAGGTGGGTCGGCTTGTCGAAGAGGTAGGTGCAGGCCAGGGCAACCATCCTGGGATCGCCGCCCCCGTTCTCACGCATGTCGTAGATGATGGCATCGACGTGGGCGAGGAAGGCCATGGCTGAGACGAGCGTGGGGCCGCAGACATCGGGGTCGGCAAACATATCGAACTTGAGATAGCCGATATTGCCGGGAAGGATTTCAACTTTACGGAAGCCGCAGTTATCGTGCTCCATTTTTGTGCGGCGGTCAGCGATCTGCGCGGGCGAGGGGCCGCTGCCGTCAGGGGGATCGGGAGGCAATTTGACGGGGCTGAAGTTGACGCGCAGATGCTTGTCGTGGCTGACGTCGAGGAGGTCGGTGGTGAGCTGGGCGGCGAAGGCGTCGCCATCGACGATTTTGTCGTAGTCCCCGGCCTTGAGATGGGCGTGGACGGCGTCGATCATCTTCTGCCCGACGTCGGGGTAGACGTAGGACTCGGTGAGCCTGGAGGCGATGCCGTCAACGACGCGCTGGCGCAGGGCAGCGTCGAGCTTCACGTCTTCAACGACGCCGCCGGGGGGAATGGCGCGGAGGCCGAAGTCGTCGACGAGGTGGGGTTCTGCGGATTTGAGAAGCAGATTGCCGAGGGCGACGGTGGTGCTGGATTTCTCTTTGACGCGGAACTTGATCTGAAGCGGCTCGCTCGAGTCGATGGAGAGGAGCTCGAATCCGCCGGTGCGGGCATAGAAGGCGTGGAAGAAGTCTGAAGTGGCGTTAGGGTCGTAGCGTTTGATATAGGCGTCGATCTTGGCCTGGTCACCGGAGTTGAAGGCGTCGAACCAGGCGGCGAGGGCGTGACCGGCGGGGGTATCGGGGATGGAGACGGGCGCCAGTGCGAAGGCGGGCAAAGCGCAAATTAGTAGCAACACAACCCATGCGCCAAGGCACACGTAAGGGAGGCGTGCGTTTGAGGATTTTGTACGAAGGGTGGGCGTCAATGGGTCCTCCTGGAAATCCGAGCCGCGTGAGGCTGCGGAAAGACAGCCGGTCAATGGATTGCCGCTGCAGTCATGGACAGGTTTATCATCGAAAAAGCGTGTTTGGGAGAGGATAAAGCAGCCAGATGGTCAATTTTGTGCGCTTATCTCGATCTGAAGTGCAGTACGCAGAGGAATCTGAGAAAAATGCCGCAATGGATGAGCGGGACGTCCGAATCCTCAGTGCATTGGGCAAGAACGGCAGAATCAGTTACCGGGAACTGGGGAAGACAGTGAACCTCAGCGCCAATGCTGCTGCCCAAAGGGTGCGCCGTTTGGAGGCGGTTGGTGTAATTCGCGGATTTTCCGTTGAGGTGTCCCCGGCATCTCTTGGGCTCAAACTGCGAGCCTTTGTTGACGTGAAGCTGCGGCAGGGAACGACCATGGAAGTATTCGAGAAAGCGCTCGGGAATATTTCCGGCATTCGCGAAGCCGCCTCGATCACAGGGACGTTTGACGCGCGGCTGCAGGTGGACTGTGCGGATCCCGCCGAGCTTGGAAGATTGGTCGAGCAGCTTCGCGTAGAAGCTGGTGTTCAGTCAACCAGCAGCACGGTGATTTGCCGGGAATTGGAAATCCGGCGCAGATGACGGGCATGGACATCCGGTGGAACGGGTCGCGAATTGGGCGTTGTAGACTGGGGAAACTGAAGCGACGTTGACTGCGACCGATCGGGCGCGGCATGAGGTCAGGGTCGAAAGGTGGTTCATGATTTTCGGCGAAAAGATGATGAAGGCGCGGGCCTGGGTGTACGCGGGAGCGGCGGTGGTTGTGGCTCTGGCGGCGCTGTGGAAGTTTGCCAGCCACTGATCGCGATGTGAACCGCGGCGAACGGAGGGCGGGGTAGACTGGACGCGATGGACGATGCAGGCAAGGCAGGCGGACCAGAGCCCACGACTTCGGCGGCAAGCCAGGCAACCGCACTGGGCCACGCAACCGCACCGGGCCGCGCAGGTTCGGGCCACGCGGTAGACACGGATCCGGCGCGGGCGGCGGCGCTATTTGAGCAGTCGGCGGCGATCATGGCGCGGCTGAGAGCGCCGGACGGATGCCCGTGGGACCGCGAACAATCCTTTGACACCATCAGGAAATACACGCTGGAGGAGACCTACGAGGTCTTCGATGCGATCGAGCGCCGCGACTTCGACCATCTCGCTGAGGAGCTGGGCGATCTGCTGCTGCAGGTGCTGTTCTACGCGGAGATGTCGGCGAACGAAGGCCACTTCACCATCGCGGATGTGCTCGATCATCTGAACCGGAAATTGATTCGGCGGCATCCGCACGTGTTTGGCGAGGAAGCCTCGCGGGCGGCGGGGAACGCGGCGGTGGTGGATGCGGCGGTGGATGGGTCCGCGGAGAAAGTGCTGCGTAACTGGGACGAGATCAAGAATGCGGAGACCTCGCATGCGGCAGACGCGGAAGCATCGAGGCTAGACACGGTGCAGAGGGCGATGCCGGCGCTGGCGGAGGCGGCGAAGCTGGGATCGAAGGCTGCGAAGGCTGGATTTGACTGGCCGGACTGGCGCGATCTGCTGCCCAAGATTGCCGAAGAGGTGGCGGAGTTGAAGGCAGAGGCAGCGGCCGATCCGCACGATCAGGAGAGAGTGGAAGCGGAGCTGGGCGATCTGCTTTTCACCGTCGTGAACCTGGGACGGCATCTGGGCGTGGATGCGGAGATGGCTCTGCGCGGGTGCAATCTTCGCTTCAGGCAGCGTTTTAAGGAGATGGAATTGGAGTCAGAGAAGCCTCTGGAGGAGCTGGGGCCGGAGGAGCTGGAGGCGCTGTGGGAACGGGCGAAGGAAAAGCTTGGCAG
>Ga0181516_10001866_pt1 | contig 15634 bp, 12 predicted proteins | sample PEATcosm2014_Bin_25_FD_121104 | JGI IMG/M metagenome (GOLD analysis project Ga0181516, IMG submission 121104) | Peatland microbial communities from MTU Mesocosm Facility, Houghton, MI, USA - PEATcosm2014_Bin01_10_metaG | ecosystem: Environmental > Terrestrial > Soil > Wetlands > Peat | place... | reverse complement strand
GTTCCCACGGTCGCAACAATCGACGTGCCGGAGCTGGCGATCGCCGGCGGGGAAGATGCGGGGGTAACGCGCGCGGAGATGGAAGTGCTGCGCACCGCGCCCGGCCGCTGCGAATTCCATCAACTGCCCAACGCCGGCCATTTCGCGGCATACGAGCAGCCGGAGCGAGTTGCTTCGTGGCTGGCGGAGTGGCTGCGGCAGTCGCAGCCGTGAGAAGAAAATTACGCACCGTGCCCTTCGGAACGCCGGTTCCAGCAACATCTGAACAAGTTCCTCGCAGGAGTTCCTACTCCCGCCGGGGCTGAAGCCCTCTTGATTTTTGGGCATCAACGTACGGCCTGAAGCCCGTACCCTTCAAAGCTGCATTTGATCAGAGGACTCAACATTGATTTCGACGACTTCATCCCCGCGCCCCTTCCATCATCCTGCCCCGCAGAGCGCACTTTATTGCGGCAAGGTCTCGCTTGAGGCTCTGGCCAAGCGCCACGGCACGCCGCTCTACGTCTACTCCGCCGACCAGATCCTGGAGCGGCTGGGGATGTTTCAGCAGGCGCTGGCGGGGCGCGAACATCTGGTTTGCTACGCGGTGAAGGCCAACTCGGCGCTGGCGATTCTGAAACTGCTGGCGGCCCAGGGCGCCGGATTCGACATTGTGTCGGGCGGGGAGTTGGAGCGCGTTGTGGCCGCTGCGCCCGATGCCGTGGGCCGGGTGGTTTATTCCGGCGTGGGCAAGACCGCAGAGGAGATCGACCGCGCCCTGCTGGCGGAGATTCTGGAGTTCAACGTGGAGAGCGAGGCCGAGCTGGAGTTGCTGGCCCGGCGCGCAGCCAAACTCAAGCGCAAGGCCCGCTTCGCGCTGCGGGTCAATCCCGACGTGTTTGCCGAGACGCATCCTTACATCTCCACCGGGCTGCGGGAACATAAATTTGGCATCGAAATCCGCCAGGCGCTGCGTATTTACAAGGCCGCAGCGGGCAGCCGCTGGCTTCAGGCGCACGGGGTCAGCGTCCACATCGGTTCGCAGATCCGCTCGGCCGATCCGTTTGGCGCAGCGATGGCACGGGTCAGCAAGCTGGTGCGGCAACTGCGGAAAGAAGGCATCGAACTCAAGTCGATCGACGCCGGCGGAGGCCTTGGCATCGACTATCACGCCGGCAGTTTCGACGCAGCGGCCAAGGTGCGCGAGTATGCGGCGGCTGTCGAGGGCGCGCTGGGCGACTTTGACGGTCAGCTTCTGATCGAGCCGGGCCGCTTCCTGGTGGCGCAGGCCGGCGCGCTGGTGGCGCGGGTACTGCAGGTAAAGCGCAATGGCAAGAAGACGTTTGTGGTGACCGATGCCGCCATGAACGACCTCATTCGTCCAGCGCTGTATCAGGCCCACCACGAGATCGTTCCCGTGCGGCCGAGGGCAGGGAAGCCGCGTGTGGTGGACGTGGTTGGCCCCGTGTGCGAGACGGGAGACTTCTTTGCGCGCGACCGCAGTTTGCCGGCGCTGGAGCCCGGCGACCTGGTTGCCCTGCTCGACGCCGGAGCTTACGGCATGGCGCAAAGCTCGAATTACAACACGCGCATGCGGCCAGCCGAAGTGCTGGTGGAGGGGGCAAAGGCACGGCTGATTCGACGGCGCGAGACAATGGCCGATCTGCTGGCGCCGGAGATTCTCTGAACGGCTCCCGAAGTATCTAGCCGCGGTGGTATCGAACTGAAACTCACACCCTTCGCAGTCCGTCCTGATAGAGTGGTGCGCGAAGGAGTGTACGAATGCAATTCGGAATGAAAGCGGTGTGTGTAATGGCGGTTGCCGGGCTGGCGATTGGACTGGCCACGGCCGCCCGCGCCGATTCCTTGACGGTAAAGACGGCACTTGGCAAGGTGCATGGCAAGACGATCAACGACGGCAAGGTGAAGGCCTTTATGGGCCTGCCCTATGCCGCTCCGCCGGTGGGCGAGCTGCGCTGGAAGGCGCCCGAGCCCGCGGCCAAGTGGAAGGGCGAGCGCGATGCCACCAAGTATGGCAACCACTGCGCCCAGGGCCACGTCTTCGACGACATGATCTTCCAGGACGGCGGCGACAGCGAAGACTGCCTGTACCTGAACGTGTATGCTCCGGCCGATGCCAAGGACAAGAGCAAGCTGCCGGTGATGTTCTGGATTCATGGCGGCGGCTACTCCGGCGGCGCCAGCTCCGAGCCACGGCACAACGGCGACTTTTTGCCGACCAAGGGCGTGGTGCTGGTCACCATCAACTACCGGCTGGGCGTCTTCGGGTTCCTGGCGACGGCCGACCTGGCCAAGGAAGCCAACGGCGTGGCAGGCAACTACGGCATGCTCGACATGGTTGCGGCTTTGGAGTGGGTCAAGACCAACATCAAGCACTTTGGCGGCGACCCGGACAACGTAACCATCTTTGGCGAGAGCGCCGGGTCCTTTGCGGTGAGCACGCTGATGGCGTCCCCCATGGCGCGCGGACTGTTCCAAAAGGCCATTGGCGAGAGCGGCGGCGCCTTCAGCGACGTGCTGCCCTACAGTTCTCTTGAAGCGCGCGAGAAGGCCGACGGCGCCTGGGTGGACTCGCTCGGCATCAAGTCGCTGGAAGAGCTGCGCGCGCTGCCCACGGACAAGGTTCTCGAGGCCGCGAAGAAGAAGACGCCGGGAGGTTTTCCGCCGGTCATCGACGGCAAGTTCCTTACCGAGCCTGTGCCCGATACCTACTCCGCCGGCAAACAGGCGCACGTGCCGCTGATCGCGGGCTGGAATCGCGACGAGGGCAGCTTTCTGGCCAACGGCATGACGCAGGAGAAGTGGAAGGGCTTTGCGACCGCCATGTTCAAGGAGCGCGGCGACGAGTTCCTGAAGCTCTACGGCGGCGAGAGCGAGGAGCAGGTTGCCGACTCGGCCGGTGCTTACGGCGGCGACTCGTTCATCGCCTTCGGCACCTGGAAGTGGCTTGAGGCGCACCGCAAGACAGGCGACGCCCCGGTCTATCGGTACCACTTCGAGCTGCGCGCCCTGCCCAGCAAGTATCACCAGGGGACGTTTGCCTTCCACTCCGACGACATCGAGTACGTCTTCGGCACGCTCGATACGCGCCCTGGCGAGACGGTTCGCCCGGAGGATCGCAAGCTGAGCGACCAGATGATGACCTACTGGACCAACTTTGCCAAAACCGGCGACCCCAACGGCGCGGGATTGCCTGCCTGGCCCAAGTACGACAAGGACGACTCGCTCATCCACTTGGACAGCACCATCACCGCCGGTCCTGACACGCTGCGGCCTCGCTATGAGTTCTTGCTCAAGGGCATGCCGGCATTTCACTTCTAAGAACTTTGAATCAAGCTCCAAAATGACGATGGCCGCCCTCGGGCGGCCATTGTGCTCATCGGTCGGAAAAGCCTACTGATTGACCCCGGCGGCAGAAGCGAAGCCCGAAGTCTGAGGCGCGGGAATTGTGCTGACTGGGGGCGGATCGACGAAAGTGGAGTTCTTGGCGTTGATTGCCCCGGAGTAGTCCGGACCCAGACCGAGCTTTTTAAGTGCCCGGGAGTCAGGCACCAACTTGGTCTGCCATCCCTGGTCTGCCTGGTACTTTTGCATGGCCGCCGCGGTGGCGCCGTCCCACTTCCCGGTTGCCTCGCCGTCCAGGTAGTGTTCGCGAATCAGCGCCTGCTGGATCTCGGTGGCGCGTTCGGGCGCTATCGCCTGTTGGCCGTGCGATTTGGGTGCTTTACCCGCTTTGTGGGGCCCATGCGCACGTCCGCTCGTGGGAGCCCGATGAATGCGAGAGGCGAAGGCTGGCGCTGCGGCCAGGGCCACAGTCAATGCAACTGCCATCGTTCTGCGAAAAGAAGCCACGTGTGTCCACCTGTCAAGAGGATTGCGGAACCATTTCCGCTGCAGTGTAGCGGAGCGTCCCACATTACGACAAGAGATTTTTTGCGATCTGTTCTTACATTCTAACAGTCAGATGCTTTGACGCCGGCCGACGTCTATCCATGGCATCGGCTGGCGCCTGGAGCTACTCGAGTGTTCCGCCCAAATAGTTGATCCCGTTGGAGGGCCGGCGTGGATCCACCACCTCAAACACCACGTCGTCCCCGGTCTTCAGTTTGCTCACCACCGCATCGAACTGGTCCTTGGTGCCGGTGGCTTGCTTGTTAATGCGGATGATGACCAAGCCCGGCTCCAACCCCTGCAGGTCGGCAAACGAGCCGGAACGCACCGACTGCACGACCACTCCGGAAGCCTGGAGCTTTTTGGCGGTTGCCGGCGTAATCTCCCGCACCACCATGCCGAGCTTGGTTTCGCCCGGATCGCCCTTTTCATCCTCGTCCTTTTGCGCCTGGGCCTCGCCGAGGTCGGCAAAGACCTTGTCGCGATCGCCGATGGTCACGGTGGCGTCGGCAGGCTTGCCGTCGCGCGTGTAGCCGAGGCGCACGCTCGAGCCGGGCCGGCGGCTGGCAATCTCGTTCACCAGGTCGTCGCCGTCCTTGATGGCGCGGCCGTCAATGGAGGAGATGATGTCGCCCGCCTTGAGGCCGCCCTTCTCCGCCGGTCCGCCGGGCGTTACCTGCTGCACCAGTACGCCGTTCTTGAAGCCGTAAACGCGGTTGACGGCGCCGGACAGCCCCTGGCGGAATTGAATGCCGATGGATCCGCGGACAACCTTGTGGCTTGCGCCCACAAGGTCGTTATAAATCTCGGCCACGGTATTGGACGGCATGGCGAAACCGATGCCCTGGTATCCGGCCGACTGAGTAAAGATGGCGGTGTTCACGCCGATGACTTCGCCGTTCATATTGAGCAGCGGTCCGCCCGAGTTGCCCGGGTTGATGGCAGCGTCGGTCTGGATGAAGTGCTGGAACTGGCCGCTGGCGCCAGGCTCGATGGTCCGGTTCTTGGCGGAGATGATGCCGGCGGTAACAGTCTGCGAGAGGGCAAACGGGCTGCCGATGGCCTCCACCCAATCACCTACCTGGGCTGAGTCGGAGTTGCCGAGCTTGACGGTGGGCAGCGGGCTGCTGGTGTCGATCTTGATCACGGCCAGGTCGGTGGCCTTGTCGGTGCCGATGACGCGCGCGGGACGGCCCAGGTCCTGGGTGTCGGGGTCGGTGGAGAGCTTGACGTAAATCTTGTCGGCCTTTTCCACCACGTGGTTGTTGGTGATGATGTAGCCCTTGGGATCGACGATAAAGCCCGAGCCTAGCGACTCGCGGACGGTGCCGTCGTCGCCGCCTTCCTGGTCGGGAGCCTGCCCGCCAAAGAAGTGATTGAAGAAGTCCTGGAAGTTCCCTTGCCCCTGTCCCTGGCCTTGGCCCTGCTGGTCGTCGTCGGGGTTGTCATCGGGGCCTTGCGGATTCTGCGGGATACGGCCGCGGAAGTTGCGCCGGTTCTTGTTGGCAGATTGCTTGGGCAGGGTTTCGGTATTGATGTTCACCACTGCGGGCGCGACCTGGTGAGCGATCTTGACAAACTCATTGGGGGGAACGACGGAATTGACGACTTTAAGGGGGGTGGCGTCAGAACTGATGTTTTGTTTTTCTTGTCCGCGTACCCCATGAGCGGCGAACGAGCCGCCCACTATGGCGGCCGAGAGTGTGGCAAGCAACACAAACATCGACGCGAGACGGCGATTGCGCAGCCGTTCCAACAGGGATTTCATAGGTTCCATGACCTCGTCAGGTGACCAGCCCGGGGGCTGGTGGAAAGTTCACTGCACCAGCGTTAAGTATAGCCATTGGCGGGCGATCCCGTCAGGCTGAAGAATATCCTGGGCGTTCGGGCAAGAAAGCAGGGGCGTAAGAGACCTTCATCGTTATAGACGCGTCCGCGGCCAAAGAGTCGCTCCGGGACATCCCCTCCGGTTCGATCTCTGGATGCGGGGAATGGTTGCAGGGGGGATGCGTTTTCGCGTGGCGCGGGAGCCGGTGAAATTCTCTTTTGCCCGGATGTGATCCCAGTTTGGCTTGCGGGAACAGGTTCCCCACGAGAGTTCCGATTCCCTCGTGGGCTAAAAGCCCTCCTGGCTCTTTGGCGACTGAACGTGCCGGCTGAAGCCCGTCCCCTCCAGAACCGCGTTTTGTCGGAGCTGCTTTAGAGCTTCCTTGCGATTACCATCAGTTCTTCACCATCCTGACTGAGAGGTGTGTTTTGGCTTAGCGCTTGTTCAATCTGGGTGGGATTGTATGGATTGGAGAGCGCGAGGACCCGGAAGCCGAAGGCTGGGAGATTCGCCAGAAAGAACTCGCCATCGAGAGCGAGCAAGTGTTTTTCGCCGATCATGGGCCCCCATCCGGTGCCAAGTTCACGAGCCTCTTTGCCGCCGCTGTTGGGGACCAACAGCATCGCGATGCCGTTCGGCTTGAGCACGCGGGCGAAGAATGAGAACACACCCTTCAGCGACAGAATATGCTCCAGGACGTGCGAAGCGTAGATGCCGTCGAAGGACTCGTCGGGCAATTGATCCAGCCCTGCTTGAGAGTCGATTACCTCCACGTGCAACTCTCGCCTGCCCAGCTCGGCGCGTGGTTTCGATATTTCGAAGCCGATGGCGTCGTACCCTGCTTGTTTCAGTTGATAGGCGCCGTATCCCCAGGAGCAGCCGAAATCGAGAATGCGCCCGCTGGGAAGGAGTTTCTGCAGCACTTCGATCGACCGGGAGAAGTCCTTGGGCGAACCGGCAAACCCAGTGGCGATGTATTCGTCGAGGAGTGTGCGGCTTGGAAGATCGGTGGTGAATCCGCTCTCCTTGTAGGACTTTTGATAGTACTTCTCACTGAAACCGGCCGTATCCTTGGGCCAGCGAAACCGCAGGCCGCAGGTTGAGCATTTTCGGAGTTGCAGCACGTGGTTCTTTCTGCCGGCGAGTAACGTATCGGATGAGTCGCAGTAGGGGCAGCGCCGATTCGTTCCGTAGTGGAGCAGCACTCTCCCCAGGAAGCTCAAACGTCTTGACGCAGTGTTCAACAGAATTCCCCTTTCGAGCAATGACTTGCTGGAATCGGGGCGGAGCGCGATTCTCCCGGACATTCTATTCCTTGATATGCCACACGAGAGATGGCGCCGAATTCGCTTCCTTACTTTTCAGGGGGCGTCAGGCTTCGTGCGCAGTGGCGATATGCGGCGGCGGCACAAGTTCCGTGAGCGCAATGCCGAGGAGGATGATCGAGGCGCCACAGGCTGGGCGCAGGCTGAGCTTCTCTCCCATCGCCAGGAACGAAGTGATCCACGCAAACACCGGCTCCATGGTGAGGATGAGCGCCATGTGCGTGGGCGGCAGAATCGATTGCGCCCAACTCTGCACGGAGAATGCGGTTGCCGTGGCCAGGACCGCCGCCACGCCCAGGGCGATGAAGAGGCGCGGCGTCCACACCACGTGCGGCCGTTCGATCAACGGCAGGCTCAAGGCCATGAACAGCGCGCAGAAGCCGACTTGTAACAGCGCCAGGGGCTGAAAGCCGATCCGCGGCGATACGTGGCTGAGCGCGATGCAGTGAAATGCGAAGCCGATGGCGCAGCCAAGGGTGAGCACGTCGCCCAGGTTGATGGAGGTCAGATCGGGCAGGAAGCCAATGATCGCCCCCGTTCCGCCGCTTCGGCCGTTGCCGCCAATGGCCGTGGGTGCGGTCAGCAAGACGATTCCCACGAAGGCCAGCGCCGCGCCCACAAAAGCATTCCACCGCGGAAGGCGCGCACCCGGGGGCCGCAACCCTGGAATGACCGAGAAGAGCGGCACCAGCACCACCAACAGACCGGTGATGAACGCAGACTTTGAGGGAGTTGTGCGTGCCAGGCCGGTGGTCTGGAACTGGTATCCGGTAGCCAGGCAAAGGCCCACCACCGCGCCCGCGAGCACCTGCCAGCGCCGAATGCCGCGCCAATAGCGGTGGTAGGCCGCCGCCAGCACAAGAAACGCCAGCGTCATCCGGACCAGGTTGAAGGCTGCCGGAGTGGCGTCGGCCAGCGCGCCTTTGATCAGGACAAAGGTCGATCCCCACACCGCAACCACAAACAGCATCAACAGATAGGCGCGAAATTTCATCTGAGAGCATTATGTCAGCCGCGCGCTCCGGGCAGTGCTGCGCGCCGCTCCCGCATCCAAAGGGAAATGTTGATTTCCATGGCTGCAACCACATTTTTAGGACTTTCCCAGAACGATTGGCTCTTCGGCATTTTCCTTTTCTGCGCGGCGGTGGTGTTTGGCAACGGGGTCCACTACCTGCTGTTCCGGTTTCTGCGCAAGGACCAGACCGACGCGCAGCGGCAGAGCCTGGGCCTGCGCCAGTATCTGGCCAAGCCGGCGCGTGCCGTCTTTCTTTCCATCAGCCTGCTGATCGTTCTTCCGATGATCCCGGGAATTCCTGCTCTCTACCGCGAGCGGGTGGAGCAGGTCGTTGAATGCTTGCTCGTCGTGTTCCTGGGCTGGCTGGCGATCGGAGGCGTTTACGTCTTCCAGGCGCTCACGCTGCGGCGGTTCGACATTTCCGCGGCAGACAACCTGCGGGCGCGGCGCGTGCATACGCAGATGCAGTTCTTCCGCCGGCTGCTGATCGCTTTCGTGGTCGTTCTCACGGCGGGCGCGCTGCTGTGGAGCTTCCACGATGCCCGCCTGTGGAAGTACGGCACCGGCCTGCTGGCATCTGCCGGGTTGGCATCGCTGGTGCTTGCCACGGCTGCCAAGACCACCGCCTCCAACCTGCTGGCCGGCCTGCAGATTGCGCTGAGCGAACCGATCCGCGTCGACGATGTGGTGGTGATCGAAGGCGAATGGGGCCGCATCGACGAGATCACCAGCACCTACGTGATCGTGAAGATATGGGACCAGCGGACGCTGGTTGTGCCGCTGAGCTACTTTATCGAGAAGCCTTTCGCCAACTGGACGCGGCATAGCGGCGAGATTCTCGGCACTGCGTTCCTGTACGTGGATTACTCGGTGCCCGTAGAGCCCCTGCGCGCGGAACTGACACGTGTCGTGAGCGAGAGCCCGCTCTGGGACAAGCGTGTCTGCGGTCTGCAGGTGACGAATCTGAGCGAACAAACCATGGAATTGCGATGCCTGATGAGCTCTGCGGATTCTTCGCGAAACTTCGACCTGCGCTGCCTGGTTCGCGAAAAGATGATTGTATTTCTCCGCGACAACTACCCGCAGGCGCTCCCCACCTTCCGCATTGAAACCCGGGACATTACGCCGAAGCCGGCCGTACCCGAGCAGCCCGCGCCCCTGCTTGAACAGGATTCCCCCGACCAGAACGGTTCGCGTCGCCGGCCTAGGACGGCGACGCGCACTTGACGCCTCAGGGCAGTCAAATCGACGTCTTTGCCGGTTAATTCGAACATTCTGCTAACTTGATTTCAGGTCCAGAGCAGACAAACTGGGGTCAGATACCCTCGGCGCGTAATGCCCGATTGCCAAAGGGCACAACGAAGTATTTTTCCGTTTTCTGTTTCTCGTTTGCAGAGTCTAAAGTGTCATCTAAGCCTATGAAAACAAATGGCATTCTCTCGCAGAAAGGGGCGAAAACACGAATTTGCCCTTTTTTTGGCTGTGAAACTGTGAAACTGTGACCGAGTCCCCCTTCGTTCAGGCAGTTGGCCGTCCTTAACTCCTTGGCTGTCTATTGGATGTGGGTGTTGCCGGCGTACACTTGCTGGCCGGCGACAAAGGTTTCGACCACAATCGTCTTGAGAATTGCGGGCGCCGCAGTCTTGTAGAGATCGCGGTCGACGAGAATGAAATCGGCATCGTAGCCCGGCAGGAGTTTGCCTTTGTGCTTCTCGGCGAATTCGGCAAACGCGGAGCCTTGCGTGTAGGCGTACAAAGCCTGGCCGCGCGTGAGCTTGTTGGTGGGGAAGTACTCCCTGGTTCCCGCCTCGTTCTTCCGGGTGACGGCCGCATACAAGCCGCGGAACGGCGTGACTGGCTCAACCGGATAATCGGTGCCAAAGGCAAGCGGCACGCCGGCGTCGAGGAAGGCCTTCCAGGCGTACGAATAGGCGGCCCGCTGGGGTCCCAGGCGATCTTCGGCCCAGTTCATGTCGGTAAGCAGGTGGTTGGGCTGCATGGAGGCGATCACGCCCATCTTTGCGAAGCGCGGAATGTCGGCAGGATCGACCACCTGGGCATGTTCGATGCGATCGCGCATCGCGGCAATCACGCCGGCGTGCGCGTAGGCGTCGAGAGCCATCGCCGTCGCCTTGTCCCCAATGGCGTGGAAACCGAGTTGGAAGCCTGCCTTCACGCGGTCGACCGTCATTTGGTTCAATTCATCCTGCTTGAATTGCGGCAGCCCGGTGTTCGCCGGATCGTCGGCGAAGGGTGCTTTCATGGCCGCCGTTCGCGAGCCCAGCGAGCCATCCATGAAGCCCTTCAACATCCCGGAGTGCAACAGCAGATCGTGGGCGTCGTGATGGGCGCGCATCTGGCGCAGCTTGTCGAGCGGCGCGGCAAAGGGAAGCCACTCGGTGATGCGCAGATTCAGCTTGCTTTCCTTCTCCAACTCTTCAAAGACAAGGAAGTCTTCCCAGTCGCTGAAATCCTGCACGCTGGTGACCCCGTGGGCAAGGGCGTCGGCAATGGCCAGTTCGTCGCCGCGACGCCGCTGCGCCAAACTGGGCGCGGGGATCGATTTGCGGACAAGTTCCTGGGCCGACTCGCGCAAGATCCCAGTTGCTTCGCCGCTCGCATCGAGGTCGATGGCGCCGCCTTGCGGTGTCGTCGTTTTACCGGTGACGCCCGCCGCCGCCAAAGCCGCGGAGTTGGCGATGGAGATGTGGCCGTCGATGCGATTGAGAAATGTGGGATGACCGGCGGTGACGCGATCGAGATCCTGGCGCGTGGGCAGCGCCTTGTCGGCCCAGAGCGTGTGGTCCCAGTTGCCGCCTGTGAGCCAGTGGCCAGGTTCGGCGTCTTTGGCGAACGACTCGATCTTCGCAAGCATCGCCTGGAGCGACGGAACGCCGGTCAGGTCAACGTTCAGCTTCATGCGGCCGGCTTCGCCCAGGTGCGTGTGGGCGTCGTTGAATCCAGGGAAGATGAAGGTGCTGCTGCTGGCGGAACTGACATCGTGCAGCCGCGTGTGCGGGCCGGCCAGTCGCGTGATCTCTGCGTCACTGCCCACCGCCAGCACTTTACCGCCGCCAATGGCCATTGCCGTTACGGTCTGCGGGCGGTCCTCGGCGAGGCCTGCGCCGGTGTAGATGATTCCGTTGAAGAGGATCAGATCCGGCACGGCCGCCTGTTTGACGGGCGCGGCAATCGCGCGCCTGGGCGCCGCGGCCGTTGTTTTGGAGGTCTGACCGGCACAGAGGGATGCTGCGGCGATTGTCGCAAAAAGCAAAACCGAAGAGGCGCGCATGAGCGCAGTTTAGCAGAGCTTGCTTACTGCTCCGCGGCCCATTCCAGCATGGCCAGGGTCAGCAGCAGGACCCGCTTCAATCCAGTCTCGCGGTCCTTTGCGGAGTACCACTCGGCCAGGGTGTGAGCGCCGCCGCCCTCGCCGCCGGCGCCGAGGGAGAGCGCGGGAATGCCGAGGGAGAGCGGAATGTTGGCGTCGGTGGAACCAAGGCGCAGATCGGTATTCAGGCCAAGGTGCCGGTCGACGGCGCGCAGTGTGTCGATAAGGGTGGAATCGTGGGGCAGGGCCGCGGCGGGCCGGTCGCCGATTTTCTCAATCATGCAAGTCAACAGGCCGCGGCTGCGTGCGGCCGGCGTCGGCGCCTGTTCGTTCCAATGGTAGACGGCGTCTTCCACGGCGCGATGCAAGGCAACCTCGAGGCGTACGAGCTGCGCGGCTACGGTGGAGCGAAAGTCGATGGAAGCCTGCGCGCTTTCAGGAATGGAGTTGACACTGGTGCCGCCGCGAATGGTTCCAATATTGAGAGTGGTGCGGGGCTCTTCCGACAGGGGCGTGTGTGCCAGGACCGCAAGCGACGACGCCAGGGCGCTGATGGGGTTGACGGTGCCCGCGTCGGTAAAACTGTGACCGCCCGGACCGGCGATGGTGACCAGAAAGCGGCGGCTGCCCAGGGCCTGGGTCACGGCCGTGTCGGCGCCTGCGCCGTCCAGGACAATGTGCGCCGCGATGCGTCCCGCCCAGGCGCTGTCGCGGTAAAGCTGCCGCACGCCGCGCAAGTCGCCCTCGCCCTCTTCTCCTACGTTGCCCAGGAAGAGCAGGGGCGCGGGCAACTCCACGCCGCTGCGCATCAGGGCATGGGCAATGGCGAGCATTCCGGCCACGCCGGCTCCGTTGTCGCAAGCGCCGGGGGCCAGCAGCCGATCTCCGTCGACAACAGGCTTCAGCGGCGTTCCTGCAGGGAAGACGGTATCGAGGTGAGCGGAAAGAACAACGATGGGTCCGGTGCTTTCCGGCGGCAATTTGGCCGGAGAGAGCAACGCCAGAACATTCCCCACTGCATCGGTCTCGATGTGCCGGAGACCGGCCTCGGCAAACCGCTGCGCCAACCAGGCAGAGCGGGCTTCCTCGCCGAAGGGCGGCCCGGGAATGGCGACGAGACTCGCCTGCCAATCCATGATGGTCTTGGGATTGCCATGGAACCAGCTAAATGCGGCATGCACAGGCCGCAACTCCGCCAGCGCGGTGATGCGGGAGAAAGCCGAACTGCGTGAGAAGATCGCCATACCGGTTGGATTCAGGGTAACAGGGAAGTGGAAGCGAAGCCTGGCGGACGGCAGGCAATGGCCGGCCTCGCGTGGGCGTTCAATCGCCCATCAGGCGCCGCAACATGAGCGACTGGAGGTTGCGTCTGCCGTCGGCGACGAGGTAGATGACAACTTCATCGCGGCCGATCTCATAGACGACTCGGTACGGCTTGAAGAAGACTTGCCTGAACTCACCCTCCATCCCCGCCGGAAGTTCGTCTGGGCGCGAGCCACGATAGGGCATCTTCGCGACGCTCTCGGCAGTCTCCGTGAGGCGGTCAAGAACGTATCCAGCGTTTTCAGGGGAATCGTGTTCCGCGATCCATGTATAGATCTCTTCAAGGTCGCGCCAGGCGGCACTGGCGATCCGAACGCGAAAAGTCATTTGCCTGCCGCTGTTCCTCGCTTCGTCTTGTGTCCGCTTTCGGAAGCTTGCGCCTGTCCGCCGCGAATCTTCGCGATGACTTCGTCAAGGGGATAGGTCTGGCCCGCTTCGACCTGTTTTTTGCCGTGTGTCAGGATCTGCAGCATCGCGATGGTTTCCTGTGTCTGTTCGTAGGAGTGAACATCCACCAGGACCGCCCGCGCTTCGCCATTTTGCGTGATGACGATCGGCTCCCGCTCCGCGGCGATTCGGCCGAGAAGCTCCGCGGCGTGCGCCTTCACATAACTGATGGGTTTGATCTGGGTAGAAAAACGCAAACTGGACCTCCGGCCGTACTGAATTCAATCTGAATATAGTCTCTTGTCGGACCTTATTCAATCTCGCCGGGTTCAGAGCCCAGAGCTGGGTACTCCACCGATTGCAGGAAGAGTCCCCGAGCGGGTGCCGTGGGGCCGGCCGCGGAGCGGACCCGTGCCGCCAAAATTCCGGGGATGGCATCGGCGCGGAGCCGCCCGCGGCTCACTTCCAACATGGTGCCGACCAGGTTGCGCACCATGTGGTGCAGAAAGCCGTTGCCGCGCACCCGATAGACAAGCAATGAGCCGGCGTCCGTCGGTTCCTCGGTCCAGATCGAGTGCGAGACGGTGCGAATCGCCGTCAAGGAGACAGCTTCCCACTCATGGCTTTCCGGTTCCTGCGGCGGGAGGGTCCGCGTTGCCTGGTCGGGGTCGGTGGCGGCAAAGCTCAGGAAGTCGTGCCGGCCGAGAAAATGGGCGGCGGATGCGCGGATCGCCTCCAGGTCCATCGGGAAGGGAAAAGCGTAAACGTAGCGTGCCAGAACGGGAGGACAGATTTCATGACGCCAGATGCGGTACTCATAGGTCTTGGCCACCGCGGAGTGACGGGCATGAAAGCCAGCCGGCGCATGGCAGGTTTCGAGCACCCGTATGGAGGCGGGAAGCGTACGGTTGAGCGCGCGGCGGAGATTCTCCTCGGGGATGGGAGCCTGCAGGGCGAAACTGGCCACCTGGGCCAAGGCGTGTACACCGGCATCGGTGCGGCCCGAGCCTTGCGGCAGCGGCGCTTCTCCCGTAATGCGGTGCAGCGCGCATTGCAACTCGCCCTGAACCGTAGGTTGGCCGGGCTGAACCTGCCAGCCCCGGAACTCCGTGCCGTCGTACGCCACGGTGATCTTCCAGTTCTGGGACGGCGCTGCGGGTTGGGAGAATTCATTCACAGGTATTCGTTCTGACAACAGGTTACCCGACCGGGCGGCGCGGTTTTCTGGCGGTAGCGGTGGGATATACTCAGGTTTTCTGCTATTCATCGCCGTCGAACCGCCCGCGGCGCGCCCGGATCGCGGGTCAACGGGAGTTACCGAACCAGCAACGAGATTGCGGGAACGAAGCTGGAGCCGAGCGCGTATTGCAGACTGAGTGAAGTTCCGCAAAGCGGCAGGAATGGAAATACGCCGTAAGAAATCACAAATTTGCGTCCGGATCGGCTCGCTGGGCGTCTTGAAGAATGGCACCCCACATGCCTCAGCTAATCGTGGAGAGGAACCATGCAATTGTTCGGTAGAAGTGTGTTTGAGCAGCAAGATGAGACCGCGGGCAGCAATCGCGGACAGGCAGGCAAACGGCTGCGCGCACTGGCAGCGGTCATGCTCACATTGACGACAGGCGTCCCTTCCGGTTTTGCGCAACAGGCCGCAACGCCGGCTCCTTCACAAGACAAGACGCTCGCCGACCTTCCCGGGGCGCCCACGCCGACCTACACAGAACCCGCCGATATGCGTCCCTCTGCGCGGGACTTTTCCAAGCCGGCAGCCGGGCTGAAAGATTTGCCCTGGAAAGCCTACATGCCGACGACAGTCGCCAAGGCGAGCTTCAACAACTCGGTGCGCCTTTCCGACCTGCTCAAGGATGGCAAGTTGTACCTGAGCCTGAGCGACGCCATCGCCATCGCGCTTGAGAACAACTACGATCTGGCGATTGCGCGCTACGATCTGGACATCGCCGATACCGACATTCTGCGCAGCAAAGCCGGTGCGGCCCTGCTCGGCGTTCCCACCGGACTGATTACCGGGACACAGGGCAGCGCCTCGACGACGCTGACCTCCGGCGGCGGACCTGGCGGCACGTCGGGCGGTTCGGGCGGCAGCGCGGCCGGTGCTTCAGGACTTAGCTTGAACACCAACGGCGCCGGTCCGGCGCCGGAGCAGCTGGATCCCGCTGTGACCGCGGCCATCCAGTTGGAGAGGGCCGAGTCGCCGCAGACCAGCGCATTCGTACCGCGGTCCTTCAACAATACGGACTCGTACAACTTCACCTACAACCAGGGATTTGTGACGGGCACCAACCTGAATGTGGCCTTCAACAACAGCCGCATTACTTCGACTAGCCCATTCGGCCTTTACAGCCCCGAACTGAGTTCCAGCTTCAAGGCCACCGTCACTCAGCATCTGTTGCAGGGCGCGGGCATCTGGGTCAACAAGCGTTTCATGTACCAGGCCCTGAACGATCGCCGCATCGCCAATTCGGCTTTCCGGCAGCAGATTCTCTACACCGTCAACCAGGTGGAAAACATCTACT
>Ga0181516_10001865_pt1 | contig 15634 bp, 4 predicted proteins | sample PEATcosm2014_Bin_25_FD_121104 | JGI IMG/M metagenome (GOLD analysis project Ga0181516, IMG submission 121104) | Peatland microbial communities from MTU Mesocosm Facility, Houghton, MI, USA - PEATcosm2014_Bin01_10_metaG | ecosystem: Environmental > Terrestrial > Soil > Wetlands > Peat | place... | reverse complement strand
TACTCATAGGAATCGGCAGTTTGCCAGCCTCCCACGACCAGGTCCAGAGCGCGCGGCATGTTCGGGAAAAACCCGCTGCCCCGCGCGATGGGAAACTTGTAGACGATCAAGGCCGTCAACCGGTTCGGAACATCCGTTCCGGAGAGCACGCGAGACGGGATGCGATTGACGACATCCGCAAATCCTGTATTGACGATGAATTTGGATTTCGTGTAGCCCACATTCACAGTCAAGCCGTGCGAGGTCCTGTGGGTGTAGACAGCTTCGATGCCGTTGTACCAGCTTTTGCCATTCTGGAGTCCGGCTTCGGTGATGGCAAGGAATTGCGGGTAGGGGCGCGAGAATTGCAGCTTGCCGATGGTTGCCGCGGTGTAATAGCTGGACCCGGCAAAGGGAGCAACACCTTTGAACGGGTTGGTAACTTGATCGGCGGCCGCTGTGCAGTTGGACTGCAGACCGCCGCGCAATGGATCGCACGCAGCCTGCGCAGTCGCGCTGACGTGGTTCATATCGTCGGTATCTGTAACTCCGTACAACGGCCCGTACAGGCGGGTGCCGGCATAGTTGACTTCGATTGTGTCTTTGGTCGTCAATTGGCGTTCCACGCCAAATGAAGTGTTGAGTTGAGATGCCGGGTGGAAGTTCGGAGAGTAGAAGGTGGACGACTGTCCCAGGTTCGATTCCAGGCACTGCGACTGGTTTCCTCCGCAGTTTCCCGTGGCCGTCTGGAAGGTCGGGAAGGGATTGGCCAGGTTAAGCAACGGAACCTGAAGGGTGTTCGCGCCCTGCGCCACCGAATTGGAGGACGTATAGGTGTTGGTGGTTGAAAAGCCAATGCTGCTTGGCGCGTTCAAATTGCCCGCAGCCGTATCGTTATAGAAGAGGCCGGCGCCGCCGCGGATCACAGTCTTTTGATTCAACGTGTACGCGAAGCCTGCGCGCGGGCCGAGTTGATACCAGACTTTCTTGAACTGCCAGGACATGTGTCCATTCACGCCCGCATAGGTGGGTCCCCCAACAAATCCATTCGGAACCGGAAGTCCGACAAGCGTCCCGGATGGGATAAGACTGGTCACCGGGTTTTCATCGGTGAAGTCCCACTGCGAGTTCAGGCGGTTGAACCGGTCTCGTATGCCACGTCCCGGATCTTCCCAGCGAACGCCAAGGTTGAGCGTAAGGTTCGACCGGTATTTCCAGTCGTCCTGGAAGTACAGCGCTCCGTAGTGCGACGAGAAGTAGTTTCCGCCGGCGGTGTTCGCAGTCACGGTGCCCGTAGGAGACCATGTCCCGGCTTCCATCGAGGCCAGGCTGTTGCCGCTGTAGTTGTTCGTAATAGGAAATTGTGACTCCACGCCGCCGGTCTTGCCGGCCACGTTGGTGTCCCACTGCTGGGTCCAGCCATCGTCCGTAGTCAGATCGAGGCCGGTCCCATTGGTGCTCTTCTGGCTGTATTGCGAGAATCGCACTTCACCGCCGAATTTCATCACGTGATTGCCGCGGGTCCAGTTGGCTGTATCGGTGAGTTGCAACTCGTCGTCACCGCGGAACAGCACAGCCTGGGCTCCGAGCGCGTTGTAGTTGGCGAGATTCGTCAGAGGAAATCTCTGGAAGTACAGGGGGTTTGCAGCGCCGATGCTGGATGAGAAGCCGAGGTTGCTGGGATCGTAACCGCTCGCCGGACCAGTCGAGTCACTCTCCAAAGCCGTGGTCACCAATCCCCGGAAGGCATTGATTAAGGTCGGGCTGAAGGTGTGGGTCCAGGCCACATTCAGACTCGGGTACCGATAATCGGTGCCGTTATAGTGAGCGATGTCCATCGCCTCGTTCAATCCTGGATGCGCGGCATTGACGTTGTTTCTCGGAAATGCGTTATTGTTCTGGCCGTAATACTTCCACAGTTTTCCGGTCACATCGAAGGTGTCGTTTTTCCCTATGTTCTGATCGAGCTTGACGATGTAGGTCTTATTGTTTTCGGTAGAGGGCTCAATACCGACGTAGTTATTATTGAAGGGGTTCGCCGTAGTCGGTGTTGGGGCCTGGTTCGGCGCCGGGTACCACGACATGATGGCTTGAGCCACGGCGCTGATCTTGTTTGCAGGAATGACGTTCGGGCTTCCGATCAACACAGGATTGCCCTGCGGGCCGGCGCCTGTGCCGGGACCGTAGCCGTATTGATAACGGCAGACTGCCGGATGTCCGCTCGCATAGGTGCTGGTGTCGGTGTTGTTGGCCGTGCAGGCTGCCTCGGACGTTGGGTCGTAAATAGCCTGGTTGTAGGTAGCTCCATTCACCGTCAAGCCCAACAGACTGCTAAAGTTGCCGGTGGCCTCCGCAGCTGAGTCAGGAACACTCGTGAGGGCCGTTGCGCTTTGCAGGTATTGAATATCCTCAAAGAGAATCAGGAAAAATGTCTGTCTTTTGCCGCTCCAGAGCTTGGGAACGATCACCGGTCCATCCGCCTCAAAGCCAAACTGGTTTTGCGTGAACGCGGCCTTGTTGTATTTGGGCAGCAGAGCCAGCGAGGCGGCGGTGTTGAGGGCCTCGTTCTTGAAGATGTTGGCATCGTTCAGCGGCGTATTGGCGTTCATGAATGCGCGCTGCAAATATTCATAAGCGGCTCCGTGCAGCGCTTTGGTGCCAGTCTTCAAGGTCATATCGATCATTCCAGCGGGAGCACGGCCGTTCGCCGCATCCACTGGACTGGTGGTGATTTTGAACTCCTGCAGGGCATCAGGGGGCGGAGACATGGTGTAGTGCTCCGGACCTGTCTCGCTGATGTTGGCCACGCCGTCGATGCTGAACTCGACGCTGGAGCCGTGGATGGTAAATGTCTGTGCGCTCTGGTTACCAGGAGCTATGCCATAGGTTGTGGTCATCAAGCCAGGGGTGTATATGGCGAAGTTGAATGTGTTGTTATCAAAATCCGGAAGCTGCTCAAGCAGCTGGTTCTCCATCACGTTGCCGACGTCGGCCTTGGTGTAGTCGAGAACGTCCGCTGAAGCGTTGACCGTAATGGTTTCCGTGGTCGATCCAGGGACGAGCGAGAAGTTGACCTCGGCTGTCTCACCTGTCGACAGTGTGATATCCGTCTTGTCCACCGCCTTGAATTTGTCGGCCTCGGCGCGAACATCGTAGAGGCCCGGATCGAGAAACGGAACGTTCCAGTTGCCCGTGGCTGTGGTGATGACCGACTTATCCACGCCGGTTCCCTCGTTGTGAACGGTGATTGTAGCCTTCGCAATCACGGCGCCTGTCGAGTCCGTCACCAGGCCGGTGAAGCCCTGCGATGTCTGTGCCGAGGCACAAGTTCCGAGCGCGAGGTAAACGATTCCCGTGAAGAAAAAAACAAAGGTGATCGCTCTCAGGATATTGGGCCGGCTTTGCCGGCAAAGAACTGTAGTCTGCACTTTCATCTCCTCCAAATGCTCAATTCGAATCATCAAAACGGGGCGGAATGCTTTTCTGTACGAGTTCACACTCCGTTGCACAACGCGTCTGTCCAAAACTGCTCAAGATCGCGGGATAGCCACCGCGCAATGCAAAGAGATTTCATTTGCCGAACAGAGCTGGGGGTTGTTTCGGTGCCTCCCGGACCGGCATTTTGAAATCACCGAAGCATCATTCCGCGAAGTCGCGGCGGGCAAGTTAATTTACAGTCTTGGCAACTGTTGGCTTCGCGACAGTCGCTGTGTTCCCACAGGGTCAAGCAGAAGGAGCGCCAGCAGCAGGTGGCTTCTCGTGAGCCGGCTGCAAGCGCAGGTTTTTGTCTTGCGCCCAATGCAGCGACCGTAACATGTTGTGAAATCGCCGCTTACCATCACGTCAAAAACCAACCCCGGCTTCTCCCGCGCCCGCCCAGGCTCAGGCGGCAGGCAACAACCTGAGCCGGCTCATTCGCTTTGGAATCAGTCGCGGCTTAACTGTTAAGCCGTCAAAACCACACATGTGGGCTTTTGGAATTGAGCGGATTGAGCGCCTCCTGATAACAAAAAGGCGCTTCGTCTACTCTGTGCTAATCTTTTTGCTGGGGCCAGAGGCAGTTCGCCATGGAAGTTTCGCTTTCTAAGGAATCCGAAACACCGGCATTTGAGGAGTGCTCCGCTCTTCTTGAGCGCATCGGAGCCAGCCCCGGATTGCGCCGCGCTCCCCGCTTGCGCGAGTTCCTTGATTACGTGGCCCGCCGCTCGCTGCGCGATGGTTGCAATCAGATCCATGAGCAGGAAATTGGCATCGCCGTTTTTGGCCGGTCCGAGACCTACGACACCAGCGTTGACAACATCGTTCGCGCCAACGCCACCGAATTGCGCAAGCGCATCGAGACATATTTCGAGTCGGAAGGCGCGCATGAGCCGCTGATTCTCGAGATTCCCCGGGGAAGTTATGTTCCCGTTTTCCGGTATCGCCCGGCTCCGGTCCCGGTCCCGATCATTGCTGAGCCCACTCGGCCAGGGTCTGCGGGAACTGCTGCCGCCCAGGCCGCCGAAGCGCGCCCGGCAGCTCGCCGCGCCCTGGTTTGGTTGCCGTGGGTGATTGCCGGTCTCGTCGTTGCCGCGCTCTCGGGTGGCTGCATTTTTTTGTGGATGCAGAACCGCGCAATGTACAGATCGCTTTACCCCTGGAAAGACGAACCAACTGTATCCGCCTTATGGTCGCAATTCATTGATACAAATCGTGGCACCGACATTGTGATCGCGGATCAGTCCTTCATGCTGGTGCAAAACATCGATAAGCAGGTGTTTTCCTTTGACGAATATCTGAGCCGCAGTTATATCAATCGCCTGCAAACCTCGAACCTTAGCCCCGATATGCGCGGGGTTCTCGATCTGATCGCCGCCAAGAATATTGGCAGCCTGGGAGAATTCCGTCTGGGTCAGCACATTCTGGCGCTCGATCCGCAGGGAAAGAACATCCATTTATATAGCGCACGCGAATACATGTCGCCTCTTCTCGCGCATGACAACGTCATCCTGATTGGCGGCCCCATTTCCAACCCCTGGCAGCAACTGTTTGCCAGCCGCATGAACTTCATCGTAGAACCGGATAGCAATCGCTATAACCCGATTCACAACCGCGCTCCCGCAGCCGGCGAACAGGCCGTCTACAGCACCGATGCCGATCCGTTGGGATATTGCATTGTTGCGCTCTTGCCCAGTCCGGACCACAATGGAAAGGTACTGATCATCGAGGGAACGTCTGCTGAAGCTACTGAGGCCGGCGGCGACTTCCTGCTCTCGGAAAGCCAGCTCTCCAGCTTCCAAAAGAGACTCCACGCCGCAAGCTTTCCATATTTTGAGGTTCTTCTCAAGACCTCTCAAGCCAGCGACACTCCATTCTCAACCGTCGTCACTGCCTACCGCACTTATCCCGACCTGCATTAGTGCAGTTATCGTCCGATAAGTAGAACCTGCTGGATCTCGATCCATAACATGGTTCAAGCAAACGGCCGATGGGCACATTTGTAAGTCGTGCCCGAGCGTTTCCTTGTCGGCGGGCTGGAAGAATGTCTGAATCGGGTCGACGGCATCGCACTTCATTGACCAGGGCCAGGTCGCGCCATTTTTGGCATTTTGGCGAGCGACGCTTTCAAGTCGCGGATATTTGTTTTCGCTCCGGCAGCGCGGCACGAAGCAACTCAAGGCGTTCAAGGAGGTGCTGCTGGAGCGCGGCAAATCCCGGCTTTCCGTATAGATTTCGCGTCTCCTTCGGATCGCTGTCGAGATCGTATAACTCAAATTCCTGTGGCTCCAGAACGTACTGGATCAGTTTGTAACGCTCGGTGCGAATGCCGCGGCAAGGTGGAACCTTTTCAGGATTCGGCCACTCATAGTATTCGTAGTACCACTCATTGCGGAAGGCTGGCTCGGACGCCTTCGCAAGAGGCAGCAGGCTCTTCCCCTGCATGTGCTCGGGAATCGGCAGGCCGGCCAGATCGAGAAATGTTGGGGCCAGGTCGATATCCAGGGCCGTTTCTTTTCGCACCGTGCCCGCGGGAACGCGCCGGGGATAGCGCACCATCAACGGCACACGGATTGACGGCTCGTGCATCAGCCGCTTATCGAACATGCGCCACTCGCCCAGAAGATATCCATGATCGGATGTTTGCACAATCGCCGTCTCGTCGAGAATTTTCTTCTTTTCGAGATAACTGAGGATACGGCCGATGTTCTCATCCACCGCGACCAAGCCGGAGTAATAATCCTTGGTCATTCCTTCAAGCGATCCGCAGGCTGGATGCGAGGCCGTTGTGCCAACCTTGTTTTCGGCATCCGCAAAGCCCTTTGGTTTGCCGGGATAGCCCTTCAAATCGTCGTCAAAGGTATCCGGTTTCGGAGTGACAGTTCCGCGATATAAATCCAGGTGCCGCCGGGGCCGGAAGAACGGTTCGTGTGGAGCGACAAACCAGACCAGCAGGCAAAAAGGCTTGTCGCCGCGATCTTCTTCGAGCCACGCCAGTGCGCGGTCGACAGTCAGATCGTCTGGATACACGTTGCGATATTGCTTCTCGGGGCCGATCTCACCCTTCCGGCCTTCCTTGAAGAATGGGTTCGCGTAGTTATTCGAAGGATCGTTATGTCCGAAGTAGTAATCCCAGTAACGTTCTTCGACACCGTTGGCAACATGCACCTTGCCGAGGATGGCAACCTCATAACCTGCCTGGTGGAGAATATCGGTGAAGAGCGGAATATCGGACGGCAGCGGAACCTTCAGATGTTCGTTCGAGAGCGCACCTGTGGAACGCGAGTACATGCCAGTCAACGCCACTGCGCGCGCCGGTGCGCAGAGTGCATTGGTGCAGAATGCATTCTCAAAGCGCATGCCCTCGCGGCCGATGCGGTCGTGATTGGGCGTCTTGAGAATGCGATTGCCCGCGATGGAGAGCGCGTCGGCACGCTGGCCTTCGCCAAGGAAAAAGACCAGATTGGGACGCTTTGTTCCCGATTCGGCCAACAGGTCAGGCGGAGCGACGGACGAGGCGAGCATGCTGCCTGCGACGATAAGTGATCCCTGAAGGAAGTCTCTGCGGGTTGCATTGCCTTGAATGGGAATTGCGGGCATATCGCCCTGGTGCTCATTTGCACTCAACGTGGAAGCCCTCCATGGTTATCGTAGTCCTCCCGTTCTCGACGCACCCAATCGAAGTTTTCTTAGCGCATCCCGGCGGTTTGGAAGGGCAGACCGGTGACTGGCCAGTGGTCCGGCTGCGCTTCGACATTGGGAGCTACAGAGACACTTGCAAAAGACGCGGGCGCGACCGTCACATTCCAGCCATCGAAGACGACCATGGCGTTCTCGCCGTTGAAATCATGCAACGCTGCTTCGATGGTGACGATTTTGGTTTCATTCGGAAGCAGCGACACATAATTATCGCTATAGAAGACCGGAAGCACGCGTTCGCCCGACTTCTGCCGGCGCAACTGCAGGTGAGTCATCAGTGCAATGCCTGTCGACGGATTGTGCAGCGTAACCGTGAGCACGCGCTTGTCCTCCGCATCCTTGCTGGAAACTTTGGCTTCCAGCGTAACCGGCGCCAGCTTATTGAGATCGTTGAAATCGTCGGGATGGTCGGGCAGACTGCGCCAATAAAAGTTGCTCGAAATCGGCTTTCCGGTGGAGTCGTTCAGCTCGAGCTTGATGAAATGAACCGGCGAGACCGTCGCCGGAAACTCTATTGCGCCCAGATTGGTGGCAACGTCAGGAAGCGCCGTGACCGCCGTCTCGTGCTGGTAAGCGAGGGTGCCATCAAGGTTATAGACCGAGACACGAGCCACAGCATCGTTGAGTGCTACAGGAAGATTATTGATCACCTGGATTTGGCCATTGGATTCGTTGAACTGAATGTGCTGCAGCTCGGAAGCATGCATTACGGCGAAGAACGAAGACATCGGCTCGAGGTCGTAGTGGTAGATCTGCCACACGAAGCTCGGCTGCGCCGGGTTGCTCATCCAGGTAATGACTCCGGTGGCGGGATGGAAGAGTTGCGCGTTACGCCCCTCGTACATGGCGCGAAAGGCTTCGTAGTTGGCCATCTGCGCCTTGCGGACGAAGTCGGCGAGGTTCGCGATGTTGCCGTAGCGGCCGGCAATAATGCCGGGGTACTTTTCTCCATGCTGCCCGCCCAGGGCGAAGTCGTGCTCCGCCCAATCGTCGTTAATCGTCTCCCAATCTTTCCTGGGCATCATGCCCTCGATTGATTCCAGAGTGGGGACAGACATTGTGCCGGTCTCGGTCTTGAAGAAATCGTCGGTGATGCGATAGAAATAGCGCGGAGCCCGCCAATAATAGGGTCCGTGCGAGCGAACGCCGGCGCCGTCGGTGGAGTTGGGCTGATAGCGCCGTGTGGGTTCGAGCTCAGCCAGCAGCTTGCGCAGGGCCGCATCGATCTCCGGCGGAGGATAGGATTCGTTGCGCGCGCACCACAGAACAATCGAGGGGTGGTTGCGGTAGCGCAAAACCTTGTCCCGAACATTGGCCATATACGTATCGATATCGGTGGGGTCGGGACCATCGGGGGCATTGGCCTGGAAGAATTCGTCCCACACCAGCATTCCGTACTTGTCGCACAACTCGTAGAAGTCCTCGCCGGTGCTCTGTCCCACCCAGTTGCGGATCATGTTCAGATTGGCTAACTGGTGCATGCGAATTTCGGTTTCGAGCCGCTCCCGCGGAATCCGTTTCAGGGCCTCATCCAGGCCCCAATCGCCGCCCCGGATGAAGACTTCGACTCCATTCACTGAGATGGTGAGAGTGTCGGTTCCCGGAACGCTGTAGGAAATCTTTCTGACGCCAAAATTCACATCTTGAGCATCTGAAATCTCGCTCCCCAGCTTGAAGCTGAGATGCAGCTTGTACATATTCTGTGCGCCGTAGCCATTCGGCCACCAGAGCCTTGGATGTTCGATATGAAGTGCCGGCGTGGACTTTGCATCGAAGCTCACCAGTTGCTTGCTATGCGGCGCCAGTTCCACCTGCTTGTCGAAAGCAATGTCTTCAATTGTTCCCTGGACCACGCCTTTCTCCGGCCGGTCGCTGACGTTCTCCACGGTTACCTGGACAGCGACGTCGCTGGAGTCGATCCGCGGCAGTGGAAGATCGGTCGTCACTAGTGGATCCTTCAGCACCACGGGGCCGGTTGCAGAGAGAAACACCTTTTGCCAGATGCCGGTGTCGCGATCGCGGATGGCGGGAATCCAGTCCCATCCCAGTGCGCAGAGAAAGGTCGGACCGTCAAGCGCGCTCTCGCCGCCGTTCTGCCCCAACCCCTTGCGCAATGTGTGTTCGTGCGAGATTCCGGGGTGCGGTTGCGGCGTGACCAGCACGGCCAGCACGGCCTTCCTGCCCGGCTTCACATGCGCAGTGATGTCGAAGATGCCGCGAATAAAAGCTCCGCGGATGGCGCCCACCTGGACGCCGTTCACCCACACTGCCGCCGAGTAGTTGATGCCGTCGAAGTTGAGCCAGATGTGGTGGTTTTTATAGGAACTTGGAACATCGATCAGGGTTCTATACCAATACGATGTGCGCGCCAGGCTTTCGGGAATCACTTCAGGGCGGTTGTTTTCTCCATAGAGCGGCTCGGGATAAACGTGATTGTTAACCAGCGTCGTCAGCACAGTTCCCGGGACTGTGGCGCTGTACCACCCGTCGGATTTGAAACCGGCGGACGCAACCTCTTCGCCGGCTTGTGGCACTTTGGCTGCGTCTTGTAATTGCCAGCCGCTGCCGAGTACAAGCGGTTCAGGAGGAGCGGTTTTCGCCATGGCGGCAGTGGACGCCGCGACAGTAAGAATCGATACAAAGACGGAAAGGAATGAAATGCCGAATCGTAATCGCATTAGACGAACGCTCGTTTCTTCTTAGGTTGGCCGCTCTTCGATGCACCGCTCACAAAGTTGAACCGCATGAATTCGATCGTTGTAGACATCAACAAGCCCGAAAAATCTGAAACTACTGTCCCTGAAACAGGAAGTGAACGCCGCGCGCCTTCAGAACCGCAGTGCGGTCGCGGCTCAAGTCCTCCTGATCGCGCGCTGCAGGATAAGGCAGACCTCCTGTCAGGCCCTTCCAGAGAATTTGGTTGAAAAGTACGGCCGGCACGCGATCTTCCTGAGACCAGTCGAAGCCGCGCGTCTGGCGCGCCCAATAATCAGCGGACTGCGCGTCGTGGAATGCCGATGCGCTTTGGGTTTGCAATGGACTTGCCGAGAGCTCCCTCGCGATTGGCGCGGGCGTAATCGCGTCGTAAGTCCAGGCCGACTGTTTGAGATCGAAGGCCGCAGTCATGGGCCGCTGGTAGGCGTCGTTGATGTTGAGATGCCCGAGCCCCAGCACATCTTCAATGGTGCGAACCATGTTGACCGTCGAATACCGCTCGTGGATGACGCTTCCCTGCTTGACATACGGGCCAGCGATGAATGCGACTGTGCGATGCGCGTCGACGTGATCCGGGCCATTCTGCGCGTCGTCTTCAATGATGAAAATGAGCGTGGAGGAGGCGTAGGGGCTATGCGCCACGCGATCGATCAGCCTCCCCACCGCGTAGTCGTTGTCCGCGGTCTGCTTTTCCGGCGTGTTGATGCCGTCGATGGCAGTGGCGAAATCGCCCTCGTGGTCGTGCATGAAGCGCACGAATTCCAGATCCGGCAAGTTGCCCTGGGCAACATACTGATCGAATTCCCGCTCCCACTCGCGCTCGCGCCGGAAATCGGGATAGTTGTTGTCGAAGGCACGGAAGTACGGGTCAGTGACGCCGGCAAGGTGCGGCCAAACCGGAACCTCGACCACTGTGCGGCTCGCATAGGGGTCGGGAACGACCGGGGTGTGGGGCGGAATGCGGGTCTCGAAACCATAGTTGCGCATGGTGAGTTTGTGCCGCAGCGCCGAGTCCCAGAGATAGCCTTGTTGCTTTTCGCCGTCGGGTCCATCTGCTGCCGTGTCGGCGCGCGGTGAGCCGCGGCCGCCATAACTGAGCGGCACGGTCTTGACATTGAAGTCTGTCTCGCGCGCGGCCGTGCTCCAGGGCCAGCCGTTGCCGCTGACCTCGCCGCTGCAAAGCGTGTTGTCGAGATCGACGAATTGCTCCGCCAGCCGATGCTGGTTTGGTGTGATCAGCTTTCCGAATTCCGCGAGGCTCGGGTCGCCGTTGCCGCGATCGAGATCGCCAAGCAACTGATCGTAGGTCCGGTTCTCCTTGACGATGTAGATAACGTGCTTGATGTGCCGGCGCAGCGCCGCCATGGTCTGCTCGTCCTGAGGGTTGGGCACGGTGTCGAGGAAGTCATTGGCTGCCACTTTCTTTGTGAGCCAGGCGAGTTGCTGCCGGTTGGGAACGGGGATGGCCTGCAAGCCTGCCTTTTCCAGTTGCAGAATGTACTGGTTTGCCGCCTGGTGCGCCCGGAATGTCGCAGCGGGAATCGATACCGAGTCATGCAGCGGATTGGGACCGGGGTTGCTCTTGCTGTTGACGTCGTACAAGGTCTTGCCGTCGCGGGCCACGCTGATCGATTGCGGGTACCATCCGGTCGGGATCAGTCCCACCACGCGATGCGGCGCGCCCGGTGCAATCGCGATCACGGCGATGGCGTTCATGCCGCCGTTGGTCACGTAGAGCGTCTTCTCGTCGGGCGACAAGGCAAGGCTGTTCGGCGCGGCGCCCGGCAGCTGCGCCGGTTCGCGCAGCACGCCGGCGGGTGCGGTAGTGCGAATCTCCTCGAGCACACGATTGCTCGCCGTGTCGATCACGGAAATCCGATCGCTGTTGTCGGCAGCGACATAGAGGCGCGTCTCAGCCCGATTGAGCAGGAGGTTGTTGGGATTGCCTGCCACAGGAATGCGCGCCTTCACCGTTGGCGCGGCCGGCTGCGCAATGTCGATCACATCGATCTCGCGGTCGCGCTCGCTCGACACGTAGGCCGTTGCGTTTCCCTGGATCGCGACGCCGAAGGGCGATTCGCCATGAGCAATCGCGCTCCGGTCTGAATCTCCGCCCCCGGAGACGGCGCCATTTTCGGCCGCGGTGTGGACAGAGTCTTCGCCCGCTCGGGGAGCCTGAATGTTTCCGGCCCGCAGCACCAGTTCGCTAACCTTCGCGGCACTGTCAAGATCGACGATCGAGATCGTATCGTCGGCAATATTGGCGGCGACCAGGAACTTACCATTGGCGGTAACAGCCAGGTTCGCAACCATCGGCTTGCCGTGGAAGCCGGCGCCGGACTTATGGCCGAGCGTGACCGGCGCGCCTGTTTCGACCCATACGCCGTTGGCGAAGGCAAACATATGGATGTTGTCGTCCATTCCGCCGGAGACGTAAAAGCGATTGCCGCCGGGCGCGAAGGCGAGGCCGAAAAACGAATTCGGCACTTGCAATACCTGCGTCTGGCGAAGACTGCCATGAGCCAGGTCGAAGACGAACACATATTCGTTGGAATCGGCCGCAGCCTGATGGCCCTGATTGTCGTTGAGGCGATTAAAGCCGCTGGTCAGAATCAGCAGCGTATTTCCGTCGGGGCTGAGGACAGTCTTGACCGCCTGGCCCACGGTATAGTCCGGAAAATCTTTGAGCCCGGGATTCAGCTTTGAAAACACCGCGCCCGTTGGCGCCAGTGGAGTGATGTACTGGCCCGACGGCATGATCTCAGGCTGGCCAGCCTGATTTTGCGCGTTGCCCGTTGCCACGAAGCCGGCCAACATCGCTGCCGCAAGCAAGCTACGGACGACCACTCGCATTTGAATTTCTCGAATCGATAAATGAGTCACCCCTGGATTCATCGCGTGATCCTCTGCGTTCTCAAAAGGCACACCAGGGGCGTTTCATGAGCGGGCTCATCGGTGACGCCTGCATGATCGCTGTGTTCAAGTTGCCTTGTCGGTTCAAATCCCACCCCGGCCGGGCGAGGGCTCAACCGGGCGGCGGCCTACAAATTCGCCGCCGCCCATTGAGCATTCAGCATTCGGCCTAGAAGTTAAAGGTGAGTTGAGCCTGTCCCTGGCGGTTGGCGGCCGTGAACTTGGATGTGACCTCGCCGAAATTCGAGGAGCCAAGCGTGGTGGTCGGGAACGGCGCCTGCACCCGGTTCAACGCGTTGAAGTAGTCCATGCGCAAAGAGATTGAGGTTCCCTCTGTGATATGAAATATCTTCTTGGCGCTCAGGTTTTCTACCGGGTACCAGGGACCGCGCACCGCAGGGTAGTTGCGGTTGGCGTTGCCCAGCACATACTGACTGCCTGTGTTGGTCCACGCGGTGGTGCTGAACAACACCGGTGCGGGTATTTTGCCCTCAAAGTACAGGGGGATTTGTTTGTAATTACCGGACCACATCGAGACGTTGGGGTTGATATTGGGATAGTTGGTGCCGTTCATAAAGCTCTCACCCGACTGCGTGATATTGAGCGGCTGAGAGTTGTTGTAGGTGAGGATGCCGGACACCTGCCAGCCACCCAGGTACTTGCCTGCGACGCCGGTGTTCATCCAGCGCTGGCCCTGACCGATGGGAAGCTGATAGAGAACGGCGGCCTTGCTTTCAAACGAGCCGGTCGTATCCAGGGCCCACATCTGCTGCGGGTTATATTTGTTCACTGCGGTGGTCAGGTTGTCGTAGAGCCGTGGCAATTCAATGCTGGCCAGGAAGTTGAGGTTGTTCGACATGTGCTTGTCAGCCTGGAACTGGAAGGCGCTGAAGTACGTGGTGCCGCCCTGGTCCCATGCACGAGTTACGGCGGAGTATTGCGGGTACGGTTTGAGCGCCTGGTTGACGGTAGCGCTGCCGCCGAATTGAGTGGCAAACCCCGTGTAGGGCTGCGTAAACCCAGCCGCTATTGCTGCTGCTGAGGTGATGCTATCTGCGAGCAGACCACCGTTCGCCAAAATCGACGGGTTTGCCTGTTCGATGGGGTTGATGTTAGAGCCCGACAAGTGCGTAGCCCGGTTCCCGGTATAGTCGATGGTCAACATCGTATGCCAGGGAAGCTGGCGCTGAATGCTCAGGCTCCACATTTGCAGGTGAGCGCCTTCGCCGTTATGCGCGTAGTCAAGATAGTAGATAGTCTGGCCAACACCCAGTCCCTGGCTGAAGGCCGTGGGGCTCACGGTGGGAATGGGATTGGCTGCGCTGGTGCTTGGGTTGCTCCACTGGCCGTAGGAGGACGTATAGCCTCCGGTCGAGCTCATCGTATAGCTGCCGCCCAGAAGTCCGGCCATACTGTTGGGGCTTCCGTACGCGCCTTCGCCCTGCCCGTAAGCGCCGCCGTAGCCCATATAGGTGACGGTATATCCACCCTGAATCACGGTGCTTTTGTCGAGGCTGTAGGCAAAGCCCAGGCGCGGGCCAAAGTAAAGATCGTGAACAGCAATCTGGTTGTAGCCTGCGCAACCTGCGCAGTTTCCGTATGCAGTGGCGGCACCCAGTATGTTGCCCGCAGATGGATTTGCTGTACCGGCGGCCAGGAACACGTTGCTGTTCTGGGCCATGGTATAGGGCAGCATCAGGTCGTAGCGCATGCCGAGGTTCAAGGTCAGCTTGTGCGTGAGCTTGACGTCGTCCTGGACGTAGCCGACGTAAGCCTGGGTGTTGATAGCCGTGGTGTTGGAGGATGTGCGCGAGGCAGAGTCAGGTAGGCCCAGCAGGAAGCTGGCAAACGAGCTGCCGTATTGCGAGAAGTTGGAATTGGCGGTATTTGGAATGGAGGTCTCGGCCTGGCTGAAGGCAAACTGCCCGCCGCTGTAGTTGCTGAGATCGTTCGCGTAGTAATGGTGGAACTCGCCGCCGAAGTTGAAGGTGTGGCGGCCCTTGTTCCACATCCAGTTGTTGAAAAGGTTCCAGCCGAGGTTGTTTACGTGGTAGAGGACGATGTCGCTGTTGCTGTTGCCAAAACCCGTGGGCGCTTCCTGGCCGTTGAAGCTGATGTGAGGCATGGTGGTGCCGCCCGTGATGCCGCCAAAGGTAACGCCAGTGTTTGAGTTCACGTTGTTCTGCCACTTGTCCTGCGCCGCGACCCCAGCCGTCATCACAAGGTTGGGCGTCATGGTCCGGGAGTAATTCGCCAGCCAGACGTTGGCATTGTCGGTCAGATTCTCCACGCCGCTGAGGGGGTTGTTGGCCGGAACGATGGCAGCGGTACTCGACTCCTCGATCTGGGGCTGGAAGTAACGGCTGCGCCACCAGGTGAAGGAGATGCTCTGGTTCTGCGAGAGCTGATGATCAATCGTGACGCCCCATGCCTTGTTCTGGATGGTTATGGATGGGATCGCCGGGGACTCGTTGTTCTGCAGGCCGTAGTTGGTTCCCGTCGCGTTGGGAGCGGGAATGTACTGCAGAAGCGTCTTCGACAGCGGATCGATGCGGCTCGGGCAAATGACATTCAACTTGCCGTTGCACACGAACTGCGCGCCGGTCTGCGGATCGTAAATGGGGATCTGTACGCCGTTGGAGTTGACGAAGCTGCTGAAATCGCCGCCAACCTCAGCCGCCGTCGGAACTGAGCCGTAGACCGTCTGACCCTGCTTCCAGTTGTAAAGATCGAAGCTGAATAGGAAGAAGGTCTTGTTGTGCCCGTTGTAGAGCTTAGGCAGAACCACGGGACCGCCGACGGTGGCGCCCCATTCAGATTGGATATTTGCCGGCGGAATCGGCTTGCCCTG
>Ga0181516_10001864_pt1 | contig 15636 bp, 16 predicted proteins | sample PEATcosm2014_Bin_25_FD_121104 | JGI IMG/M metagenome (GOLD analysis project Ga0181516, IMG submission 121104) | Peatland microbial communities from MTU Mesocosm Facility, Houghton, MI, USA - PEATcosm2014_Bin01_10_metaG | ecosystem: Environmental > Terrestrial > Soil > Wetlands > Peat | place... | reverse complement strand
CGAATTCGGCTCGATCAAAATTGGCATTCTGCATTCGCTGTCCGGCACCATGACCGCAAGCGAGCGGCCGTTGCAGGAACTTCTCGTCATGCTGATCGAGCAGCAGAACGCCCGCGGCGGACTTTTGGGCCGACCGCTGGAGCCGGTCATCGTCAACCCGCACTCCGACCCGAAGGCTTATGCCGAATTGGCCAAGAAGCTCATCGCCGAACACAAAGTCGCGGCCATTTTCGGCTGCTGGAGTTCCGCCTCACGCAAAGAAGTGCTGCCGATCGTCGAACGCGACAACGCACTGCTGTTTTATCCGAGCCAATATGAGGGCGAGGAATCCTCACGCAATATTTTTTATACCGGCGCGACGCCGCCGCAGCAGGCTATCCCGGCGGTCAATTTCCTGCGCGACCAGGGCATCCGGCGCTTCTTCCTGGTCGGTACCGATTACATTTATCCGCGCACCACCAACGCCGTGCTCAAGGGCTATTTGGCGAGCCAGGGCATTTCGGAGTTCGCCGAGCGCTACACCGCGCTCGGCCAGACCGATTGGCGCGAGGTGGTCGAGGACATCCGGCGCTTCGCGCGCTACGGCCGCACCGCCGTCGTGGCGACGGTGAGCGGTGACGCCAATGTGCACTTCTTCCGTGAGTTGGCGCAGCAGGAAATCAGCGCCGCGGAAATTCCGGTCATGTCGCTCTCGATCAACGAGGCCGAGCTTCCCGCGCTCAAGCACTCCAAAGTCTCGGGAAATTTCGTGGCATGGAATTATCTTCACACCTTCGATACGCCGGAGAACCGCGCTTTCATCGATGAATGGCGGCGCTTTAAGGGTAATCCGAGCGCCGAAACCAACGACCCGATGGAGGCGACCTGGATCGGCTTTCAGCTGTGGGCCGCCGCCGTCGAGGCCGCTGGCACGACCGATGTGGACAAAGTGCGGGACGCGCTCGGCGGCCGGCGTATCACCTCGCCGAGCGGCTTCTCGGTCATGATGGACGCCAAGACGCACCATCTCTTCAAGCCGGTCATGATCGGCCGTATCACCGACGACAGTCGCATCGTGCCGGTCTCGGTCACTGAAGGGCTGGTGCCGCCGGACCCGTGGAGCCCGTGGCTGAGACGTCCGGGATCGCCTGCGCCGGGCGCTGCCCCGCAGGCGGCCAAAGCCGTCGGCGAATAGCGATTTTTCGTAAATTGATACACGTCAATAACGCGGCAACCGACCGCGTCTATATGACCTCGACAAACACCCTGGAACGCTTCTAGAAGTAATTCTCGTGAAGTTTTAAATAGCGGGAATGCCGGCAGGGCCGCCGGGAACTTGCCGATGACCTATCCCAAGAACCACCCTACCGATCGCCCGGATATCAATTATCACGCCTATTTCACCGAGGCGCTCGGCCGGCTGCACGGTGAGCGGCGTTATCGGGTCTTTGCCGACCTGGAACGCATCGCCGGTCGCTTTCCGCACGCGGTGTGGCATGCGCCCGATGGGCCGAAGAACGTCGTGATCTGGTGTTCGAACGACTATCTCGGCATGGGCCAGCATCCCAAAGTGGTCGGCGCCATGGTCGAGACCGCGACGCGGATGGGTACCGGCGCCGGCGGCACCCGCAACATCGCCGGCAACAATCATCCGCTGGTCGAGCTCGAGCGCGAGCTCGCCGATCTGCACCGCAAGGAAGCGGCGCTGGTTTTCACCTCCGGCTATATCTCGAACGAGACCGGCATTTCCACGCTCGCCAAGCTGATGCCGAACTGCCTGATCCTGTCGGATGCCTGGAACCACAATTCGATGATCGAAGGCGTGCGCCAGGCGCACTGCGAGAAGCAGATCTTCCGCCACAACGACATGGCGCATCTCGAAGCGCTGTTGGCGGCGGCCGACCCGCAACGACCGAAGCTCATCGTGTTCGAAAGCCTCTATTCCATGGACGGCGACGTCGCCCATGTGAATGGAATCTGCGATCTTGCCGCGCGCTACGGCGCGATGACCTATATCGACGAAGTACACGCCGTCGGCATGTATGGACCGCGCGGCGGCGGTATCGCCGAACGCGATGGCGCCATGGGCCGCATCGACGTGATCGAAGGCACGCTTGCCAAGGCGTTCGGCTGCCTCGGCGGCTACATCGCCGGCTCGACCGCGTTGATCGACGCCGTGCGCTCCTATGCGCCCGGTTTCATTTTCACCACCGCGTTGCCGCCGTCGGTCTGCGCAGCGGCGACCGCCGCGATCCGGCATCTCAAGACTTCGAGCTGGGAGCGGGAACGTCATCAGGACCGCGCTGCGCGCACCAAGGCCGTGCTGACAGCGGCGGCGCTGCCGGTAATGACAAGCCCGACGCATATCGTTCCGGTTTATGTCGGCGATCCCGAATTGTGCAAAGCGGCGAGCGATCTCCTGCTCGCCGAGCATGGCATTTACATTCAGCCGATCAATTATCCGACCGTGCCCAAGGGCACCGAGCGGCTGCGCATCACGCCGAGCCCCTATCACGACGATACGCTGATCGACGCGCTCGCCGAGGCGCTGGTCGACGTGTGGCAGCGGCTGGAATTGCCCTTCAAAGAGCGCGCGCTGGCCGCCGAGTGATCAATACTGCGCAGTCCCCACCTTGCGGACGGCCTAGTTTCCTGCCACTCGAAGGCGCTTCCTTTTTCCCCCGGCACTATCGGACACCCACACGGAGTATTTGCATGACGAAGAAAGCCACGGCCCGTAAAAAGACCAAGAAGCAAGCTAAGGTTGCTTATCCCGGCATGATGGGTGACGGCACCGAAGAGCAAAATCTCGGCCAGCGCGGCAACCCCAAGGCGCGCATCAAGAAGAAGGAAGTGACTGCGGCCTTCGGCAAGCCACGCCGCAAAAAATAGCTCCCGCGCCGATCGGTCGGCCGCCATCCCCGGTTAGAAGAGGCGAGCTTCGCCGCGCAAAGGCAGACCGCGGAAAGCTGCGGTTCAACGATGGACCAGGACCGGAATCTTGCAATGCGTGAGGACTTCGCCGGTCTCGCTGCCGAGGACGAGCGCGGAAATGCCGTGGCGGCCGTGCGATGCCATCGCGATCAGGTCGCAGCCTTTCGCTTCCGCGACGTCGATGATCGCCTGATACGGATGCTCATGCTCGACCTGAACCGTCTCGCATAAGACGCCTGCTGCTCGCGCCGCGACTGCGACAGCGCCGAGAGTCTTATCGGCGCTCTCGCGCATGCGCGCTTTGTAGCTGGCCGGCGTGTCCTCGATCATCTGCGCGTCGGTTGTCAGGGTATGAAAAGGCGGCAAGACCGTCAGCGCGGTGGCCTTGGCGCCGATCCGCTTGGCCAAGGCGATGCCGTGTTGGACGGCTTTCCCGGCGAGCTCCGACCCGTCCGTTGCTATCAGGATGTTGGCGTACATCGCGTTTCTCCTTGATCACGGCCGTGACCCTGGCTCACGCCTTCCGGATCATGCTCTAGCCGACGACGGCTGCTTCCAATTTCTTCGCAGGCGCTTTCGATTTGTGATCGTCCGCTTTGGCGCCGATGAAGTCGAGGACCACGCGGCCCGCCACCTTACCGTGCGCCAGGCGATCGAAAACGTCGTTGATCGACGACAGTGGCTGCAGCTCGATATCGGCCTTGACCTTGCCTTCGGCGGCGAATGCCAGCGTCTCGGCCATGTCCTCGCGATTACCGACAAACGAGCCGCGGATGGTGATGCAGTTTGCCACGACGTCAAACAGCGGAACAGGAAAATCGCCCGGCGGTAGACCGACCAGGACGCAGGTGCCGCGCTTTCGCGTCATGCCGACGCCCTGCTTGAAGGCGCCGAGCGAGGGCGCGGTTATCAGCACGCCATGCGCGCCACCGTTGGTGCCCTTCTTGACGGCCTCGGCCGGGTCGCCGTGCTTGGCATTGACGACCAAGTCGGCGCCGACCTTCTTGGCCAGCGCAAGCTTGCCATCATCGATGTCGACGGCGCAGACTTGGAGACCCATGGCCTTGTCGTATTGAATGCCGAGGTGTCCGAGACCGCCCGCGCCGGAGATGACAATCCACTCGCCGGCCCTTGCCTTGGTCTCTTTGATGCCCTTGTAGGTGGTGATACCGGCGCAGATCAGAGGTGCCGCCTGCTTGGGGTCAAGCCCGGCAGGTATGTGGGCGACGTAGTCCGGATCGGCGATGAGATATTCGGCGAAGCCGCCATTCTTAGTATACCCGCCAAACTCCGCCTCGGCGCAGACCGTCTCCCAAGCTGACAGGCAATGCTCGCAGTGACCGCAGGCCGAGTAGAGCCATGGCACGCCGACGCGATCACCGTCTTTGACAATCGTAACGCCCGCGCCGATTGCGGCGACGCGGCCGATGGCCTCATGCCCCGGGGTGAATGGGAGCTTGGGCTTCAATGGCCAGTCGCCAGTCGCGGCATGAAGGTCGGTGTGACACACGCCGCAGGCCTCGGTCTTGACCAGGATCTGGCCGGGCCCCGGCGTCGGGACATCAACTTCCATCATCACCAGCGGCTTGCCAAAATGCTCGACGAAGGCAGCCTGCATTTTCTTTGCCATCGGTCGCTCCTACTGTTCGTTTGTTGATCCGCATTCACGCGAAGGGTCGCTCAGGCGGCGGCTTTTGCCCCTAACCCGCGGACCGCCTCGATCATCATCGTCAACACGGCCGCGGCATCGCCGTAGACCATGTTGCAGTTGTCGGCATAGAAAAGCGGGTTGACGATGTCGGCGTAGCCTTTGCCCTGACCGCGCTTGACGACATAAACCTGCTTCGCCTGGTCGGCGTTGAGGATCGGCATGCCAAAAATGGGCGAGGATTTGGTGCGCGCCGCCGGGTTCACCACGTCGTTGGCGCCGATGACGAGCGCCACGTCGGTGGTCTTGAATTCCTCGTTGATGTCGTCGAGCTGGAAGATCAGATCATAGGGCACTCCCGCTTCGGCGAGCAGGACGTCCATCTGTCCTGGCATGCGGCCTGCCACGGGATGAATCGCGAATTTTACCGAGACATCCGCCGCGCGCAGCAGCTTCACGAATTCATAGAGCTTTTGTTGCCCTTGCGCGGCGGCAAGGCCATAGCCGGGGATGATGATGACACTCTTGGCGTAGCGCATGAAAATGCCGGCGTCCGCCGCTGCGGTTGGCTTCAAACTGCCTTTGATGTGGCCCGCCTTGTGCTTCTGTGCGCCGCCAAAATTCGTGAACAGGACGTTTGCGACCGAGCGGTTCATGGCCTGCGCCATGAGGAGAGTCAGCAGCGTGCCGGCGGCGCCGACAACCATGCCGGCTATCATCAATGCCGGATTCCCAATCACGAACCCTTCAAGACCGACGGCCAGTCCGGTGGCGGCGTTATAGATCGAGATCACCACCGGCATATCCGCGCCGCCGATCGGCAGCGTCATCAGAATGCCGTAGATCAACGCGCAACCGAAGAACAGATAGATCAGCTGCGGGATCGGCAGCAGCTGGCTGGACACACCTCGCGTGACATAGACGAGATAGCCGGCGACGGTCAGCGTGCCCAACAAGACCAGGATATTGAAATACTGCTGGCCTCGTATGCGCAGCGGCCTCTTGATAACGCCTTCGAGCTTGGCCCAGGCAATCAGCGAGCCGGACAGGGAAATCGCGCCGATCAGCGCGCCCAGCATCGTCACTACAAGCTGTGTTGTTCCCTGCGTCTTATTGCCGAACAGCTCCGTCGCGGCGATCGCGCCGGCCGCACCGCCGCCCATGCCGTTGTAAAGCGCGACCATCTGCGGCATGGCCGTCATTGCGACCTTCTTGCCGCCCCACCAAGCGAAGCCGCCGCCTACGACGAGCGCGAGGACGCCAAGGCCGACATTGACCATCAGATGCGGCTTGGCGGCGGCGCTGACATCGAAGACATAAAGGAAGCTGGCCAGAACAGCGACCAACATGCCGAGACCAGCCACGAAGATGCCCGAAGGGGCCGTCACCGGCGACGACATGCGCTTGAGGCCGTACAAGAACAGCAACGCTGCCGCGAGGTCGGTAACGCCGATGGTCAGTTGGGCGATACTTGTCATCGTCATGTCAGGTTCTCACACCGCCTTGGGGCGACTGGATTTCGCGTGACCGTGCTTGCCGCGGTGGGTTTCGTGTCCGCTGGTCTGAAACATCGCCAGCATTCGGTCGGTGACGGCATAACCGCCGGCGGCATTGCCAGCGCCCAGCAGGACGGCGAAGAACCCGATGGCCTGCTCCTGCATCGTGCTGGCGTTGAGCAACGCAAACATCCCGCCCACCACCACGATGCCGTGCACGAAGTTGGAGCCGGACATCAGCGGCGTGTGCAGGATCGCCGGTACGTGGCCGATGATGACCCAGCCGGCAAAGGCGGCGAGCATGAAGATGTAGAGAGCTACGAAGCCGGTGATTTGGATTGAAAAGTCCATCGTGCTGTCCTCGTTCGGCTCAAGCCGCTTTCACTGGTGCCATGGCTGTTGGTGTTTTGGCCGCGGTTTTATCGGCTTTGTTGCTGGGATAAGCCTCATGCTCGCTCTTATCGCTGTGAATCTTGCCGTCATGGGTTAGGACCGTTTTGGCTAGAACTTCATCGTCCCAGTTCAGCGTGACGATGTTGTCCTTCATCATCAGCGCGAGCAGAGCCGCGACATTTTTCGCATACAGTTCGCTGGCGTCCTGCGCGAGCAGCGAGGGTACGTTGAGCGGTGCGATAATCGTCACTTGGCCGATCCGTGCGGTCTCGCCAGGCTGCGTGTCCTCGCAATTGCCACCGCCTTCGGCTGACAGATCGACGATCACGGCGCCGGCCTTCATGCCGGCGACCTGCGATTTGCTGATGAGCTTCGGCGAGGGCCGTCCGGGGATGGCAGCGGTGGTGATGATCAAGTCCGAGCGCTGGATATGTTGGGTCAGCACGGCGTCGATTTTGGATTTCTCGGCCGCCGTAAGTTCGCGGGCATAACCGCCCTTGCCGCGGGCATCCACGCCGGTGTCGACGAATGTGGCGCCCAGCGAGGCGACCTGCTCGCCGGTTTCCGGGCGCACGTCATAGCCCTCGACGACGGCGCCTAAACGGTGCGCGGTTGCAACCGCCTCCAGGCCGGCAACACCGAGGCCCATCACCAGCACTTTGGCGGGTCCGATAGCGCCCGCTGCTGACGTTATCTTTGGCAGCACGCGAGCCAAATGGGTCGCACCGAGTTGCACGGCGTAATATCCCGCGAGGGCCGCTTGGCTGGACAGGGCGTCCATGGCCTGGGCCCGCGTGATGCGTGGAATCCGGTCCATGGCAAAGCAGGTGATTTTTTTGTCCAAAAGACGCTTCACCAATGCCGGCTCCTTGCCCGCATAGATGAAGGAAATCAGGATCGCGCCCTCCTTCATCGCGTTGATCAGATCCAATGCGGGGGGCTGCACGGCGAGAACCACGTCGGCGTCGCCGACAAGAGCGTGGCGATCGGCCGTGAACGACACATCCTTGAAGACGGCATCGGCCAGGCTGACGGCCTCACCCGCGCCCGACTGCATGTGCAACTTGGCGCCGAGCTTGACCAGCTTGCCGACGACGGACGGCACCAGCGCCACGCGTCGTTCGTGCGGCTGGGTTTCCTTCAGAACGGCGACGTTGACGTACATGGGTAGCTCCAAATGCGCGCAATGCCCGGCACCGAAATGACGGGAAGCCGCGGGATGAAGCGTTCCAAGCGCCTCATCCCTCGGGTTAGCCCGTTGTCTTAAACGGGTGCCTCGGCAACCAGCGTGCGGACCAGTTTCTTGTTCACGAACTCCTGGATTCCCATGTCGCCGAGCTCGCGCCCGTAACCGGAGTCCTTGATGCCGCCGAACGGCAGCTCGGCATCGGCCCAGGAAATGTTGTTGATGAACATCATTCCTGTCTCGACGCGGCTCGCTACGTGCTTGCCGCGCGCAATATCCTTGGTGAAGACGGAGCCACCCAAACCGAAGTCGGAGTCGTTGGCGAGTGCGATCGCCTGGTCTTCGTCCTTGACCCGGAAAAACAGCGCGACCGGGCCGAAGAATTCCTCTCTGAAGAATGGGTTGTTCGCCTTGATGTCGGTCAGGATCGTCGGCTCCATATACGATCCCGGGCGATCGATACGCTTGCCGCCCATGATCACCTTTGCCCCGTGGGACACCGCACCATCGACCTGTTTCAAAAGGTCGACGAGGGCCGATTCTGAGGACAACGGACCAAGTGTTGTCTTCTCGTCCAGCGGGTCGCCTGGTTTGAGAGCCGTGAGCGCCGCCTGAAACTTTTCCAGGAACTTGTCGGCAAGCTTATCGAGGACGATGAATCGCTTGGCAGCGCAGCAGGTCTGCCCCGTATTGTACATCCGTCCCCACACAGCCCATTTGATGGTGTGTTCGAGATCGGCGTCTTCGAGGACGATGAACGCGTCGCTGCCGCCGAGTTCCATCGAGGACGGCTTGAGGTTCTTTCCGGCTCGTGCCGCAATGCTTCTGCCGGCGGCAACACTGCCGGTCAGCGCCACGCCTTTGATCCGGGGATCATCGACGACGCGATCCGACTGGTCGTGCGAGATCAGCAGATTGGTGTACAAGCCGGCAGGTGCGCCCGCATCGACCCAAAGCTTCTCGAAGGCAATCGCGCATTGCGGCACGATGCCTGCGTGCTTCACGATCACGACGTTGCCCGCCATCAAATGCGGACCGGCGACCCGGGCAAGCTGATAGTAGGGAAAATTCCAGGGCTCCACGCAAAAGACCACCCCGATCGGGCTGCTCTCCATATGGCCTTCGCCGAGAGTCGGATTGAGCTTCACCGGCGCGAGGAAGCGCTCGGCGTTCTTGGCGTAATAGGCAAGGATATTCGCGCTGAATTCCACCTCGCCGCGGGCTTCGCCGATCCGCTTGCCCATTTCCAGCGTCATCGTGTGCGCGAACTCGTCGGCCTTGGTGCGCATTATCGCGGCCGCCTTGGCGACGACAGCCGCACGCTGGGCATATGTCTTATGCCGCCATGTCTCAAAACAAGTCGCGGCGGTAGCGATCTTGGTCTCCAGCTCTTTATCTGTCAGCTCATCGAATTTTTTCAGAAGCTTGCCGGTGGCGGGGTTGAAGCTTTGATAGGCCATGATTTTTTCTCTTTCAGCGTTGTCGTGCGAATGACGGCTTGGCGGTGATCGCTAAGCCTCGATGAGCACCTTGAGCGCCTTTGTCTTGGCGGCGTTTGCGAAGGTGTCGTAGGCATCGAGAATTTTGTCGAGCTTGAAGCGATGGGTAATCAGGAGCTTTGGGTCGATCTTGTGAGCGCCGACGGTCTTGAACAGCATCGGTATGGTGGCGGTGTCGACCAACCGCGTGGTGATCGAGATGTTGCGGTCCCACAGGCTCTCCAGGTGGAGATCGACTTTTTTTCCATGCACCCCGATATTGGCGATGGTGCCGCCGGGCGTGACGATTTTTTCGCAGAGTTCGAACGTTGCCGGAATGCCCACCGCCTCGATGGCGGTGTCGACACCGCGTTTGCCGGTCATCTTCATGACCGTCTCCACGGCTTTGCCGTCGGCGCTGTTGACGCCTGCGGTGGCGCCAAAGCGCTTGGCCACCGCAAGACGATTGTCGTCGAGATCGATCATGATGATTTCAGCCGGCGAGAAAAATTGCGCCGTGAGCAAGGCGGCAAGGCCGACCGGCCCCGAGCCGACGATCGCAACGGTGCTTCCTGGCTGAACCTTGCCGTTGAGCACGCCGCATTCGAACCCAGTCGGCAGGATGTCGCTGAGCATCACCAGCGCTTCTTCGTCGGCGCCTTCGGGAATCGGATAGAGGCTGGTGTCGGCATAGGGTGTGCGGACGAATTCCGCCTGTGTGCCGTCGATGCGGTTGCCGAGAATCCAGCCGCCGGTGGTGCAGTGCGAGTACATCTGTTTGCGGCAATAGACGCATTTGCCGCACGCGCTGACGCAGGAGATGAGCACACGATCGCCCGGCTTGAACGCCGTGACGGCCGGACCAACCTGGTCGACGATGCCGACGCCCTCATGGCCCAGAATGCGGCCGGGGTGGCACGTGGCGACGTCACCCTTGAGGATGTGCAGGTCGGTGCCGCAAATCGTCGTCTTGACTATTTTGACGATGGCGTCCGTGGGCGCCGTAATTTCCGGCTTCGGACGGTCTTCCAAGGCTTTCTTGCCCGGGCCCCGGTACACGAAAGCCTTCATCGTCGTTGCCGTCGTGTCGCGGGCGCGAGTCGCCGGTCTTTCAATCGTCGTAACAGTCATGATCTGTCACCTTTCAGGTGAGCGAGTGAGGCATCCGGACAGGATTGCGGTTTCGGCCCTGACAGCCGAGTCAAATCGATCTGATTCAATTATGTCCGATGCGGGACATCGATTTTGTGATCGGATTCGGCGTCGCGGGCCGAGTTGCCGGTTCGGTATCGCCGTGAGAGTAGCGTTCTGTCATCCTTCAGGTCAGCCGGCTGACCTCTGGGCCACGGCGGTCGGACGACCGGGAGGGCGGTCGAAGCAGTAACCGTTCAGGCTCGCTTCCGTTCCGGGCGCGCGAGAGGTTTTAATCACGACTTGTTAGCGCCGGCCCGGTCGAAATCTCATTTCGCGAGCTGTTTGCGGATCGCCAGCAATTCGCGGCGGCGCTTGGCGCTCGTTTTCGGATAAGTCATTTTAAGCTTTTCAAATGTGTCGAGCACAATTTTCGATACAATGAGCCGAGCATTCTCCTTGTCGTCGGCGGGGACGACGTACCAAGGTGCATGACGGGTGCTGGTCGCGCTGAGGCATTTCTCGTAGGCCTTCATGTACTGCTTCCAGAATTTTCTCTCGGCAATATCGGCTGCGCTGAATTTCCAGTTCTTTTCCGGTTCGTCGATGCGCGCGAGAAATCGCTTGCGCTGTTCTTCCTTGGAGAGGTGGAGGAAGAACTTGATAATGCAGGTTCCGTTTTCACAAAGGTGCCGCTCCAAATTCGCAATCGAACGATAGCGATCATGCCAGACCGTCTTTTCGTCGTGCGGCACATCTGGCAAGCCTTCGCTGCGCAGAATCTCCGGGTGCACACGGGCGATCAGCACCTCCTCGTAATAGGAGCGGTTGAAGATGCCTATCTCGCCGCGTCCGGGCAGATCGCGGGTGGTGCGCCAGAGGAAATCGTGCTGCAATTCGGTTGGGGTGGGATGCTTGAAGCTGAATACTTGGCAGCCCTGGGGGTTGACCCCGGACATGACGTGCTTGATGGCGCCGTCCTTTCCCGCCGCATCCATGGCCTGAAAGATCAATAGGACGGCATAACGATCGGACGCGTAGAGCAGCTGCTGTTGCGAGCTCAGTTGCGCAACGTGGTCTTCCAGAAGCTTTTGGTATTGCTCCTTCGATTTGTACACCGGATCGACTTTGGTCGGCCACTTTTTGAGATCGACCTCGTCTCCTTCCGGCACGCGAAAGTCCTTAGAATGTATTTTCATTTTCATCCTTTCGCAGCGAGGTGCGGGAGCGATAAACGCAAGCGTTTGCAGTGCATTCGATTTGGAGGCCAAGCTCAAACTTGCCGACCAACAAGACGCCGCTGCAGAAGCCCAGCATGCAGGCTGCCATGACAATCCCCGCGAATCAAAGCGCCGCCAGGCTCGATCGCTCTCCGACGCTCATCGATTGCGCCGGCGCACGCGACCGTCACTGGCTGGAGTTCGGCAGCGTCGGTGGGAGGACGGTGCTGGAGGCGGGCGTTTCAGCGCCGTCGGCCTCGGCCGGCGCTTGACGGCTTGCCGTGAACCATTGAGCTGCCAGCATGAAGACAATAAGGACGACATACATATACACGCCGGCCCGGAATTTGGTCACGTCACCGGTATCCGGCGACGTTTCGCGCGACAGGTTTTCGGAACTGGCCTGACGGGGCAAAAGCGCAATCAAGCGGGCAGCAATCGTTCCGGGCTCTAGATGCGCCATTGGCCCGTCGGGCAGCGCGGCAATCGACGAGGCCAATCTTCGAGCTGCGGTTTCCCGCGGCAATCGAGCTAATTCGGCGGCCTCTTGCCAAGGGTCGAGGTCCAGTCGCGCCAGCACTGAAAGCACACTGAGCGGCATGTCATTTCTGTCCTCGCCGATCGGCGAGAACAAAAAGTTGTCGAACTCCGATCCCAGGGCCGAAAATAAAGCCGAACGGGTCATCTCATTCACCGGATTGCGTCGCCTCTATCGAACACATAGAGCCGACTAACGGGACATGGGGCGGCGTTATTGTCGCTCACAAAACTAAACAAACTTGCACCACGGCAGTTCCACGTGAGGCCAGGAAACTACGCGGCCGGGTCAGCCGAGAGGTGTTTGAGCGCCACACCGGGCCACGACGAACTTTGCCGCGACCGCGTTACGGCCGGTCGTTCGACCGGACCTCGCCATAGTGGCTACGGAAGGTTTTTTCGTAGGCTCGATCGACCATTGTCGATGGGTCGTAGGCGGGGCTGTCTTTGACCCTCTTACGATCGACATTGAGGTTGACCACGTTATTCGTCCAATCGATCTCTTGTGCCGACCGCGGCGAGATCAGGACCCGCTTTCCAGGCCACCAGTTCTTCGTATCGACCACGAGATATTTGATGCTCCAATCGGCGTCATCGACGAGGAAATCCTCGACGTGGCCGATCTCGCCATCGCTGGCATGGATATGGTACCCGGTGACCGCCTCCACACTGCGCAGATGCGGATCGTCGTTGCTTCGCTGCGCGGCGGCGATATCCTCCGCCAACAGCCTGGATTCCGGCACAGGCGACAGCGACTTGGCGCCACCCCCATAGCCGTAGCCACCCGCCAAAAGGTCGGTGCTCCAATAGGGTTGCCAGCCATAATAATCGTAGATGTTGGTCTCCAGCTGCCGCGACACCGGCCGCTCGGTGTTGATATCCGGGCTGTCCCTGACCTGCGCCATGGTCAGTCCGACCGCGAATTCGCGCCCATTTGGATCGAGGCGTCCCAGCACGGAGAGCGGCAGAAGGACTTTCCGGCCGGAAAGCCATTTTCCGGTATCGGCGACCAGCCAACGAACCAACCAGCTGGCATCGTCAAATAGAAAGTCGCTCACAGTGCCCAGCCGGCCATCGTTTGCCGCAATGGCATAGCCATTAATGACAGATGCATTCGACAGCATTGTGTACGTCTCATCCTTTCACGTCGGGCACTTCAAAATGGTGATCAGCCTACGCCGCACCATTCAACCGGCGGCATGGGCGAGTTGACCCGCCGGCTCCAGCACTGCTGTGCCGGTATGCATATCGAGACGTGAGGGTTTGGCAGTTCCGAGGATAGCCTTCGCACGGGTCATTTCCTCTGCGGAGCCGTGTGCCATCACCAGAAAACTGTCGGCTTTCACGGCGGTCTCGTATTGGATAACGCTGTCCTTCGGCACGCCGATACCGTAGAGCGCCGCACCGAGCGCGCTCAATCCACCAACCATGACCGCGTTCTCGATGCCGTAGATTGCCATGGAGGCCAGATATCCAAGTACAACGACGTGCCCGACAACGGGAATGCTCAGGAACAATCCGCCAAAGAACATGCCCCAGAGACCACCCCAGAGCGCACCTCGCGTGCCCCAGAATTTGATCCGATCGCCGACGTTGTAGAAGCCGACGACCTTTTCGTCGATTTGATATCCTTTGCCGACGACGCTGAGTTGCTTCATCTCGAAGCCGGCCGCGGTCAGCTTCTTCACGGCTGCTTCCGCAGCAGCGTGATCGGCGAAGACTGCGACGACTGTATCGGTTTTTTCCATTTGGTCCTCCTTCAGGACAAAGCGGGTTCGTTTATTGGGAGCGGTTGTTTAGCGGCAGAGGGCCGTTGGCTTTTTGCGGCGTGATTTGCTGCCCGGCCAGCGCCAGCGCCACGGCGGGATTCATGCTGTCAACCATCGAGGTCGGCATCAGGATGGTGGCGCCACGCTCTTTGGTTGTCTCATAGATGATGTTCATGGCTCGCAACTGCAGAGCGGTCGGGTGATCGGCGTAAGTCATCGCCGCCTCGACGAATTTGCCCGCGATCGCCGCCTCGGCCGATCCGAGAATGACCCGCGCCTGCTTTTCGCGTTCCGCCTGGGCTTGCCGGGACATTGCGTCCTGCAAAGCCACCGGGATCGCGACGTCGCGGATCTCGACGGACTTCACCGAGATTCCCCAGTCGGCGGTTTTGCGGCCGATTTCGCCGCGCAACAGGTCGTCGGCGGTCGTTCGCTCCGACAACAGCGCCGACAGCATCGATGAGCCGATCATCTCGCGCAGCGACGTCTGCGAGACCCGATCGATGGCTTCGCGGTAATTCGTGATGTTCAAGGCGGCCTTTTGCGCGTCGTGGACGAACCAGAAGATGATGGCGTCGACATTCACCGGGACCGTGTCCTTGGTCAGCGCCGCCTCGGCGCTAAAGGCCGTGGTCTGAATGCGCTCGTCGATGACGGCCACGATGTGGTCGATGACCGGAATGATAACGAAAAGACCCGGCCCTTTGACGCCGCGCAACTTTCCGGCGCGCAGGATGACGAATTTTTGCCAGGTGTTGGCCATCTTCAACGCCGTGGCGACGATGATCGCAACGATCGCAAAGCCGACGCCGGCATAGAGATATCCCATTGCCGCCAATGCCGCGCTCACGGCGAGGCAGACGATGGTCAGAAATACCGTGATGGGATTCATTGTCTTGGCTCCCTGTTCGATCGGGATGCCCCTCGGTCACATATGGTGATCCGCGGTCGAATGCGCTGAGCAATATTGCTCACACGGATGAACGTTCGTCGTGTAAGGCTACCCGATAGTACGGTATAGTACCGGGCGGAAGGTCACGGTACGGTGGTCAAGCGGCGAACCTCATTTGATTCAAATTTGTCTTTCGCACCTGCCTCGGGCGGCGGAAGCAACGGCAGGTCACGTAAAGGACAGGCGAAAGCCCGTGTCATGACGACCAAACGCCAACCTTCCTTCAATCCGAAATCGTTTCTTGCCAAGATGGGCGACGGCCACGGCATGGGCAAATACCGCAAGGACCAAGTCGTCTTTTCACAGGGCGACCCCGCGGATGCCGTCTTTTATGTCCAGAAGGGCAAAGTGAAGCTCACCGTCGTTTCCGAGCAAGGCAAGGAAGCCGTCATCGCGATTCTTGGAACGGATGAATTCTTCGGCGAGGGATGTCTTGCCGGACAGGCGCAGCGTATCGCGACGGTGACGACCATGACGGACTCCGTCATCGCGCGGTTGGAAAAATCAGCGATCGTACGACTGATCCACAAGGAGCCGGCATTTTCGGAAAAGTTCATTGCCCATCTGCTGGGCCGAAGCATCCGTGTCGAAGCGGATCTTGTCGATCAACTTTTCAATTCGAGCGAGAAGCGGCTAGCTCGCTTGCTGCTGTTGTTGGCAAACTTCGGCAAGGAGGGATTACCCGAGCCGGTAATCGCGAAAATCAGCCAGGAGACGCTTGCGGAGATGATCGGCACGACGCGATCGCGCGTCAGTTTCTTCATGAATAAATTTCGCAAGCTTGGCTTCATTGAGTACAACGGCGGCGGTGGCTACGACGGCGGCATCGAAGTCCACAGTTCATTGCTGAATGTCGTTCTGCACGATCAGCCGCAAATCAAGGCATAAGCCTTAATATTTTTAGTGGTAACGG
>Ga0181516_10001863_pt1 | contig 15637 bp, 15 predicted proteins | sample PEATcosm2014_Bin_25_FD_121104 | JGI IMG/M metagenome (GOLD analysis project Ga0181516, IMG submission 121104) | Peatland microbial communities from MTU Mesocosm Facility, Houghton, MI, USA - PEATcosm2014_Bin01_10_metaG | ecosystem: Environmental > Terrestrial > Soil > Wetlands > Peat | place... | reverse complement strand
TTGTTGATCTCGTGGGCCACCCCGGCGGCGAGCCGGCCCACGGAGGCGAGCTTGTCGGCCTGGGTGAGCTGGCGCTGGGTCTCGGAGATGCGCTGGGTCATGGCGTTGAAGGCCTTGGCCAGGTCACCCAGCTCGTGGTTGGCCGTGGCCGGGATGTTGGTGCTGAGGTCCCCCGCCGCCACCCGCCGGGTCCCCTCCAGCAGCGCCGCCACCGGGCGCAGCACCAGCCGCTTGTTCAGCCACCAGATGATGAGGCTGCTGGCGGCGATGGCCAGGGCGGCCAGGCCCAGCAGGACTTCGCGGCTGGCGCGGATCTGCCGGTCGGCCTGGACCATGGACAGGTTCACGTCCAGCACGCCCAGGACCTTCTGCTCCTGGCTGTGGGCGTGGCAGTCGGCGGTCCAGCAGGACGGCTCGTTGGGGATGGGGTTGATGATGCCGAGGATGCGGGAGCCGTCCGGGGCCCGGAAGATCCGGGAGCGGCTGGTGATGTCCAGCTTCTCCAGGGGCCGTCCCTCCACGTGGCAGGCGTAGCAGGCCTCGCCGCGCTTGTCCAGGGCCGTGCCGATCTCCTCCCGGTCCGAGGAGAACATGATCCGGCCCTCGTTGTTGAACAGCCGGACCTTCTGGATGCCGTCCGCCTGCAGCCCGCCGATGCTGCGGATCTGCCGGTGCAGGTCCTCCCGCCGGTTCTCCAGCATGTCGTCGTGGGTGGCGCTCTTGATGGTCGCGCTGACCTGGTTGGCGCTCTGGTTCAGCTCGTACACCAGCTGCGTGGTGTGCGAGCGCATGACCAGCACGGCCATGACCCCGATGACCAGGGACGTGACCAGGCCGGCCCCCAGCATCAGGCGCGTTCCGATGCGGGTGCGCATCTACGCGGCCCCGCAGCCGGTACGGCGGGTCGAGTCGAGAAGCAGCCCGACAGTCATGCGGTTCTCCATGTGCAGCCAACCAGGGGGGTCCTGGGGAAGCCTCAGGACATTTAGAACTAAACGGTCCTTTTTATCTTATCCGTATCCGGAATCCGGGTCATGGAATCGTGATAAATAGCACGAATATAGTTGATTATTCTAGTGCATTATTGCGCCAAACATGCAAATTTTACCGGTCGCCCCGGGATCGCCGGCCTGCTTTTGCCAAGCGGGCGCCCGCCGTGACTGACGGCGAGGCCCGCGCGGCCGTGGCCCGCGCAAGGACGCCGTGCGCGAGCGGCTCCGCGCCGGGGCAGCGGGCTCGAAAAAAAGCGCGTGATTCCAGAGTACAGGAGCTTAAATTATAAGAATCCGAATCCCATGGAACCTCCAGAATCCCGTGGCCGTTCCACGAAATGCCAGACAGAGTAGGACCGTTGGAGAACACGATGGCGCAGAAGAAAGCATTACTGCTGGATGTCTCGATGTGCATCGGCTGCAACAGCTGCCAGGTCGGCTGCAAGACCGAGAACAAGCTCGACCCCAAGGAGGAGAAGTACCTCTCCCTGACCGCCTTCACCGCGCTGGACGAGTTCAACGGCAAGTTCGTGCGCCGGCTGTGCCAGCACTGCCAGGTGCCCACCTGCGTCTCGGTCTGCCCGGTCGGCGCCCTGACCAAGACCGACGCGGGACCGGTGACCTATGACGCCGAGAAGTGCATCGGCTGCCGCTACTGCCTGCAGGCCTGCCCGTTCCGGGTGCCGCGCTACGAGTGGCACAGCACCCGGCCGCGCATCCAGAAATGCAACTTCTGCGTGGCCCGCCAGTCCCGGGGCCTGCAGACCGCCTGCGCCGAGGCCTGCCCCACCGGCGCCACCAAGTTCGGCGACCGGGACGCGCTCATCCTGGAGGCCCACAGCCGGATCCAGGGCGGCGGCGGCAAGTACGTGAACCGCATCTACGGCCAGGAGGACGTGGGCGGCACCTCGATGCTCTACATCTCCCCGGTACCGTTCGAGCAGCTGGGCTTCGACACCCGGCTGGGCGACGAGCCCATGCCGCTGCTCACCCACCGGGCCATGGAGAAGATCCCCAACGTGGTCACCGTGGGCGCGGTCCTGCTGGCCGGCATCTGGTGGATCACCAAGCGCCGCACCGAGGTGGAGCAGCACGAATCGACAACCTCCAGGAAGCAGGATACGAAATGACCGCCTTCACCTTCCCCCGCCTCACCGTGTGGCGCGTGATCGCCGCCCTGCTGATCGCCGCCGGCGGCATCTCCGCCATCATCCGGTTCACCCTGGGCCTGGGCGCCACCACCAACCTCACCGACCAGTTTCCCTGGGGGCTCTGGATCGGCTTCGATTTCCTGGGCATCGGCCTGGCCGCGGCCGGGTTCACCATCGTCGCCGCGGTCCACCTGTTCCACGCCACCGACTACGAGCCGATCGTCCGGCCCGCGATCCTCACCGCCTTCATCGGCTACCTGCTGGTGATGCTGGTGCTGGTGATCGACCTGGGCCGGCCCGACCACTTCTGGCATCCCCTGGTCATGTGGAACCCGCACTCCGTGATGTTCGAGATCACCTGGTGCGTCATCCTCTACACCACGGTGCTGTCCATGGAGTTCGCCCCCATCGTCCTGGAGAAGTTCCACCTGCACGCGCCGATCCGGTGGATCCACACCTGCTCGCTGCCCTTCATGATCGTCGGCGTGCTGCTGTCCACCCTGCACCAGTCGTCGTTCGGCTCGCTCTACCTGATCGTCCCCAACCGGCTGCACCCCCTCTGGTACTCGCCGCTCCTGCCGGTGCTGTTCTTCATCTCCTGCATCGCCTCGGGCATGTCCATGGTGATCCTGGAGACCATGATCCTGTCCCGCAACGGGCGCACCATCCTGCGCCCGGAACTGCGCGCCAACCTGGCCAAGATCATCGCCGTGGCCTTGGCGGTCTACCTGGTGGTCCGGTTCCAGGACATGGCCGGCCGCGGCGTGCTGCACGAGCTGGGCAGCCTGACCTACCACAGCATGGCGTTCTACGGGGAGATCCTGATCGGGTTCGTCATCCCCCTGGTCCTGCTCATGTTCCCGCGGGTGCGCAATTCGCGCCGGGGCCTCTACCCGGTCACCATCATGGTGCTCACCGGCTTCGCCGCCAACCGCATGAACACCGCCATCACCGGCATGGAATCCTGGCCCAGCCACACCTACTTCCCGTCCCTGATGGAAGTGCTCATCACCCTCGGCATCGCCGCGGTCGGCTTCAGCGCCTTCTCCCTCATCGCCGGCTACCTGCCCATCTTCGAGCCCGTGCCGGAAGCCACCGACCGCACCCCGGACGAACCCTGGAGCCGGGAGCTGACCTAGTCGTTCCAGGGAACGGTCGACGAGCCGGAGTCGGAGTCGGATTCGGACAACGACGCCGACTGACTCATCATGGAGACGGATTGACGACCGCCGGCAGCCTGCCGCCGGTCCCGATCATGTCTCCATCTGTTTATTTCAATAATATATATCCCATGGACAAGGGCTCCGGCCAGCCCTGCCCGGCTGGCCGTCTCCGTCACCCACAAATGGATCAACCATGAAATTTACAATATGACAGCTCCGCGTCGTCATTCGTCGGCGCTGCCGCCCACCGCGGCGATCTGGCCGCGGAGCTCGGCCACGGTGGCGGCCAGGACGTCATCGATCATGCTCTTGGGCGGGGTCTTGATCTTGTCCCGCTCCATGAGCAGCTGCACCATCTCCCGGTTCTCCTTGATGTCGTAGTCGGCCTTCTGGAACACCGCCTCCGGGGTCATGGTGTGCTGGGCCACCCCGTCCTGGATGGCCTGGGCGGCCACGTCGGCGGCCTCCCGGGGGAACACCTCCACGTCCTCCATGGTGGGCATGATGTGCTCCACGTCCAGGCCGCGCTTCTGCTGCATGTTGGCCAGGGAATGGGCCGCGGCGATGGCCATGCCGTCGGTGACCCGGCTCGCCTCCACCAGCAGGGCGCCCTTCAGCAGCCCCGGGAAGCAGAGGGAGTTGTTCACCTGGTTCGGGAAGTCGCTGCGCCCGGTGGCGACGATGAAGGCTCCGGCCGCCTTGGCTTCGTGGGGATAGATCTCGGGCACCGGGTTGGCGCAGGTGAAGACGATGGCCTTGGGAGCCATGGCGTGGATCCACTCCTTCTTGACCACGCCGGGGCCGGGGGTGGATAGGGAGCAGAGGATGTCCGCGCCCTTGCAGGCTTCCAGGATGTCATCCACCCGCTGAGGGTTGGTGCGCTGGCAGATCTCCCACTTGCGGTAGAAGCGGGTGTCGGCCTTCAGGTCGTCCCGGCCGGGGTGCAGCCCGCCCTTGGAGTCGAAGGCGATGACGTTGGCCGGGTCCAGGCCCTGGGCCAGCATCAGCCGGATGATGGTGCCGTTGGACGCCCCGGCCCCGAAGAACACGGCCTTCACCTGCTGCCACTCCTTGCCGGCCAGCTTGATGGCGTTGAGCATGCCGGCCAGGGTCACGCAGGCGGTGCCCTGGGCGTCGTCGTGCCACACCGGGATCCCGCAGTCCTGGAGCTCGTCCAGCACCTTGAAGCAGTTGGGCTGCGAGATGTCCTCCAGGTTCACCGCGCCGAACGAGGGCGTCACCATGCGCACGAAATCGATGATCTTCTGGGCGTCGTGGCCGTGCCGGCCCATGCCCTGGAAATCGAAGCCGGCCTTGTGCGAACCGGGTTCCATATGGGAGTTGATGCAGAGGGACATGGCGTCCACCCCGCCCAGGTAGTACATGAGGAAGGCCTTGCCCTCCATGACCCCCAGGCCGCCGCTGGGGGTGCAGTCGCCGTCGCCCAGGACCCGGGTGGAATCCGACACGATGGCCACCAGGTTGCTGCGGTTGGAGAACTTGTAGGAGTTCAGGTTGTTGTCGCGGATCGCGGTCGACACCGCCGAGACGCCGGGGGTGTAGTAGACGCCGAACCAGCCGAAGTCGTAGATCCCGGCCTTGGGGATCATGGTCATCTTCCCGCCGTAGAAAGCGTGCGCCTCCAGGGAGAGGCGCTTGAGGAAGATGGTCTGGGCCCGGGCCACGTCGTCGGGCGACAGGTCCTTGGGAAACAGGTCCTTGAGGTTCTTGAGGTCGAGGTAGGCAGGGAAGCTCATGGATCCTCCGCGGGTGGGATGCGCCAGGACCGGCATCCGGATGGGCGTGGGTTGGGAAACCGTTCTGGAATCCAGGTGACGGGGCTGCGTTGGGAGTCAAGACCTGAAGGTCCCATGGGGTGAAGTGCCCGAAGTCTACCAGTGAATTTCGGATAACCCAATCCGAAACAAGCCTGTACGCAATGCCGGACCACCGTCCAACCGCACCATTAATTATGGGTTAATCGCTCCACACATGCCCGGTGTAGTCGGGCCAGCAGGGCGAGAGGGCGTGCCGGAGCACGCTGGCGGTGCTGGAGGCCTGGAACAGCGGCTGCAGCGCTGCCCCGAACCGGGTGAGGGTGGTGCCCTTGGCCACGTCCTCGTCGAACAGCAGCGCCGGCCCGGCCCGGTACTGCGCCAGCAGGGCGAGGTCGCTGGGGGCGATGATCGGCGCGGTGTCGTTGCGCTTGAACATGGAGAACCGGATGAAGTAGAGGGGCGCCCCCATGAGGTTGGCGAAGACCAGGCCCGACATGATCGATCCATGGGCCGCCCCGACGATCACCGCCGGCCGCATGGCCTTGCCCACCTGGGCCGCCAGGCTGCGGATCCGGGCGGGATCCGAGGCCCGCCAGGTGTACTTGTCCATGTTGCTGGCGTAGATGAACGCCACCAGGGCGCTGGGCAGTTCCCGGCGGAAGGCGGCCAGCCGGTCCGGCGCTTCCGGATCCAGGGCATACAGCGACCGGGCCGTGGCGATGGCGTCCAGGAACAGCCGGTTGGCGCCGGCGGCCATGGCCTCGGGGTACTGGCGCTTGAACCGGGTGCGTTCGCTCACCTCGAAGTAGTGGGTCGGGTGCAGCGGCAGGCCCTGTTCCACGCAGATCTTGTAGTTGAGGGCGACGTTCACCAGGGCCGGGGCCAGCAGGTACAGGGCGAGGCAGGCGTCCCAGTAGGCCCCGGGCGCCGAGGCCGGATCCAGGAGCGCCGCCTCCCTGCCCCCGAGGATCCCGGGCAGGAGGCCCCGGATCCGGTCCAGCAGGTCCCCCAGGGGCGCCTCGAAGGCCAGGGCGTCGGGGGGCACCTCCCAGTCGGCGTAGACCAGCCGTTCCAGCATGCGCCTACCTGGCCTGGAGCTTCTTCAGGATGCCGGGCAGGCGGTTGAGCGCGGCCTGGCACTCCAGCCACTGCCGGTGCGGCCGGGCCAGGTAGCCGGAGACGAAGCTGCCGTCGGGGACGTCCTTGCCGATCATGGAATTGCCCGAGACCACGCTGTGGCTGCCGATATGCACGTGGCCCGCGGTGCCCACCTTGCCGGCCAGGGTCACGTGGTCCCCCAGGCTGGTGCTGCCCGAGATCCCGGTCTGGGAAACAATGAGGCAGTGCTCGCCGATCTGGACGTTGTGGGCGATCTGGCACTGGTTGTCCACCTTGGTCCCCGCCTGGATCCGGGTCGGGCCCAGCGCGCCCCGGTCCACGGTGGTGCAGGCGCCGATCTCCACGTCATCGCCCACCTCCACCCAGCCCACCTGGGGGATCTTCCAGTGGCGGCCCTCCACCGGCACGTAGCCGTAGCCGTCGGAGCCCAGGACGGCGTTGCCGTGGATGCGCACCCGCCGGCCCAGGACGGTGCGCCGGTACAGCACCACCCCGGGGAACAGCTCGCAGCCCTCCCCCAGGACGCAGTCCTCGGCGATGTGCACGCCGGGGTGGATGCGGACCCCGGCGCCGAGCACCGTCCGGGCGCCGATGGTGGCGCCGGTGCCGATGCGGCAGTCCGGGCCCAGGACCGCGGTGGGATGCACCGGCTCCGGGGAGAACTCGGGCTCGGGCTCGGGGTGCAGCCAGGCCAGGGCCTGGGCGAAGCCCCAGTAGGGGTTGGCCATGACCAGCTGGGGCCGGTCGCCCAGATCGGCCTTGGGATCCACCAGGATCAGCCCGGCCTGGCTTTCCAGGGCCCGGCCGCGGTACTTGGGGTTGGCCAGGAAGCTCACGGCGCCCACCTGGGCTTCCTCCACCGGGCGCACCTCGGTGATGATCCGGTCCCCGGGGCAGTTCCTCAGGGTTCCGCCCAGGCGCTCGGCCAGTTCGGCACAGGTGAAGGTGGCGGCGGGACAGGTGACGTTCATAGGTACTCCTGGGCAGGGACTCCGGCAAGGGGGCTCATGGAACAGTCTATCGGCCCCGGCCGGATTCTGCCGCTACCCGGGCAGCAGTTCCGCGCTCCAGGGCACCAGGGAGTCAACCTGGTCCCGGCCCAAAGTGATCCCCCACAGCTTCCAGATGGCCACGGAATACACGTCGGGCAGGTAGCGCCCCCACATCTTCACCGGCAGCTCCGGCGTGGCGATGGTGGGGGAGAGGGCGAGCATCAGCATGTAGGTAATGATGAAGGAAGCATTGCTGGCGATGCGTCCGGCATAGGGCGCCCCCTGCCGCTGCTCGATGATCCTGGCTTCGTGGATGGCATTGCCGAACTCGCTTTCCACCAGGTCGGCCCGGGTGGTGAGGATCACCTCGGCGCGGAAGGTCCGCTCCCCGGTCTGCACGTATTCGGGGAAGCCCTTGGCCAGTTCCTCCGCGGTCAGGCCGCGGCCGGACAGGCCGGCCCAGTCCCGGTGCCGCTCCAGCCCGACCACCTGGTCGACGGGGGGCAGTTCCAGGTCCACCAGCAGGTTGATGTCGTTGTACAGGCCCCGGTGCTCCTCCCGCTGGACCCCCACCACCGAGGGGTGGTTGCGGATCGCCAGCTCGATGGAGGCCATCTCCTCGGGCGTGCCCACGAACTTGAAGCCGATGCCGTCGTCGATGCGCAGGTCCTCGGGCTTGAACACCAGGACCCCGTCGCGGAAGGTGCGGGACACGATCCGTTCCGCCTGGGCGAAGTCCTCGGCCATCTCGGTCTTGCTCGAAAGCAGCTGGCGCAGGGGGATCCCGTAGTTCTGGGCCCGGCCCAGGGCCACCGACCGGGCGCGGTCGTTGATCGCCCCGGCCAGGGCGTCGGCCACCCGCCGGGAGCACTTCTCGGCGATCCGCCGCAGCCGCTTGACCCGGGCCATGCCCAGGATCCCGCCGTCCTCCCGCAGCCCCAGCACCACATCCGAGGGGGTCCCCGGGAAGAACTCCTCGGGCCGCTGCTGGTACTGCCGGAGCAGCGCCGCCTCCCGCGGGGTCGGGTCCAGGCAGGCCTGGAGGATCGCGTCCCGCAGTTCGTCCTTGGAGCGCAGCCGCAGCAGGCGGATCGGCCCCGGGTGCACCGCGTCCTTGATGCCGGTGAGCAGGGCCCGCACCATGCCCGCGGTGATGATGTTCTCGTAGGTGAACACCTGGGTCAGGAAGCGCCCGTCGCCCGGGCGCGGCGCGTCGCCGAACCAGCGGGTGGCCAGTTCGAACAGCTGCTTGCGATGGGTGATGCTGGTCAGATGCATGACAAACCACCTTGATCCGATCTCTGCTCGATGTAAAGGATGCATAGGCATGGGAAACGGCCCTTCCAGCCGCGTCAAGCCCCGGGCTCCGCACTTGTGACTTCGGGCATAGGGGGCCCCCTCCCCCGGCGGGTTATCATGAATGGCTCTGACCGCGAAGCCTCACACCTGAGCGGGAAGCAGCGCAAGGCAGAATCCCGCCGTCAGGCTGCGCGCTCCCCCCGTGAGTCACGAGCGCGTTGGAAGTCTCGGGGAGGATTCAGCATGGACAAGCGCCTGGGGGTCGTCGCCATCGTCGTGGAGAGTCCTTCCGCCGCGACCGAGATCAACGGCATCCTGCACGAATACGCCCGGATCATCGTCGGCCGCATGGGCATCCCGTACCGGGAGCGCGGCGTTTCGGTGATCTCCCTCATCGTCGACGGAAGCCGGGACGACATCAGCGCCCTCACCGGGCGCCTGGGCCGGGTCCCCAACACCTCAGTGAAGACTGCCCTTTCCCGGGAGACCGTAGCTCCCCCGGCGTCCACCATGGAGGTCTAAGATGGCCACGTACGATCCCAAGTCTATGGAAGCTGGTGCTTTCATCAATCACGAGGAAATCCTCCAGACCCTGGACGAAGCCCGGGCCCGGGCCGCGAACCCGCAGCTGGTGCGGACCATCCTGGACAAGGCCGCCGGGTACGGCGGGCTCAGCCACCGGGAGGCGGCGGTGCTGTTCGAGGTGCAGGATCCGGCGATCCTGGCCGAGATCTTCGCCCTGGCCCGGAAGGTCAAGGAGCACATCTACGGCCGGCGGATCGTCATGTTCGCCCCCCTCTACCTTTCCGATTTCTGCGTCAATCGCTGCTCGTACTGCGGCTACAACCACGACAACTGCATCCCCCGGCGCCAGCTGGACAGCGCCCAGCTGGAGTCGGAGGTGCGGGTGCTGGAGCGCATGGGCCACAAGCGCCTGGCCCTGGAGGCGGGGGAGGATCCGGTCAACTGCAGGCTGGACTACATCCTCGACTGCATCAAGTCCATCTACGCCCTGAAGTTCGAGAACGGCGCCATCCGCCGGGTGAACGTCAACATCGCCGCCACCACGGTGGAGGAATACGGACGCCTGAAGGACGCCGCCATCGGCACCTACGTGCTGTTCCAGGAGACCTACCACAAGCCCACCTACCTCCAGGTGCACAAGGGCGGCCCCAAGCGCAACTACGAGTACCACACCGAGGCCCACGACCGGGCCATGCAGGGCGGCATCGAGGACGTGGGCCTGGGAGTGCTGTACGGGCTCTACGACTGGAAGTACGACACCGTGGGCATGCTCATGCACGCCGAGCACCTGGAGGCCGCCCTGGGGGTGGGCCCGCACACCCTGTCGGTGCCCCGCATCCGTTCCGCCGCCGGGATGGACGCCAAGGACTACCCCAACCTGGTTTCGGACGAGGACTTCAAGAAGGTGGTGGCGGTGCTGCGCCTGGCGGTGCCCTACACCGGCATGCTGCTGTCCACCCGGGAGCCCATGGGCTACCGGGACGAGCTCATCGCCCTGGGTATCTCCCAGATGAGCGCGGGCTCCTGCACCGGCGTGGGCGGCTACGCCCACGAGCACAAGCTCGGGGAGGAGGAGGACGCGGTGCCCCAGTTCGAGCCCGCCGACCACCGTTCCCCGGCGGAATTCCTCAAGGACCTGCTGAAGGCCGGCTACATCCCCAGCTACTGCACCGCCTGCTACCGGGAGGGGCGCACCGGCGACCGCTTCATGCGCCTGGCCAAGACCGGCCAGATCGCCAACGTCTGCCAGCCCAACGCCATGATCACCCTCCAGGAATACGCCGAGGACTATGGCGACCCGGAGCTGCGGGAGCTGGCCGGCAAGGTCATCGCCCGGGAGCTGGCCAGCATCACCAACCCCAAGGCCCGGGAGAAGACCGAGCTCTACCTCGAGCGCATCCGCGGCGGGGAGCGGGATCTGCGGTTCTAGTGCCGTCCCATCGAAGCAACGGAACCATTCAGATCTTGGACTTCGGCAGCTTGTCCTGCTTGGTTTTCGCCTTCTCTTTCTCCTTCTGCTTCTGACCCTTTTCCTTGTCCTTCTTGCCGCCCTTGTCGCCCATGATGTGCCTCCATGATTGCGGGTGTGCTTCACCTGCAGTCATGGTGGCCGTGGTGTGCCGGCAATGCCAGTCCGAATCTTCAGCTCGTTGGCAAATCCCGCCGGCACGGCACGGTCCGTACCGGCCGCGGCAACGCTCCAGGAACTCCCGGCCGTTCGGCACCGTCGTGCCCCGGTCCCGTCTGACCGCCTCAGTCTTCCAAGGGATAGTCTTGATAATAAATTTATACTACTTACATTTCAGGGACAGAACTGGCTCCGGGAGATGTCGTGAATCGATGTTTGAGGGTGCTTCCGCTTCTATTCATCTGTCCGCTGGCGCTGCTGGCCCAGGCCAAGAACGATACGGAGAAGTACATCATTGACGAGATCAAGTCCCTGGAAAGCAGGAACTACTTCATCCGGGACATCGCCTTTTCCCCCAGCGGGGATACGTTGACCCTGGTCCGCGGCCGCAGCGACAAGGCCGGCGACAAGGGCACCGTCATCCCCCTGGCGAAGGTGGACATCTATTGCGTGACCGTGCATCGCGCCAACGGGATCGACCACTACAACCTGGTCGCCAGGTCCCGGGGCCGGGAGGGCAATTTCATCCTCAATGGCGTCAAGTTCAATGGCGTTACCAACCTGGTCGGCATGGTCCAGGACGAAAGAAAGGCCAAGGCACTGGAGAAGGCCTTCAATCGCCTGACGGTGCTCACCACGGGCAGGAAGGAACTGTTCCCGATCCCGTAGAAATCCATGAACTTTCCTTGCACAGAGGACATGATGGCAGTGGGGACGCACCGGCCCCGGATCCTTGGGAGGAAACCATGCAACTCAGCGCCCGGAACGTCCTTGCAGGCCGCGTCACCCAGGTGACCCATGGCGCGGTGGAATCCGAGATCGTCATCGAACTGGCCCCGGGACTGGAGATCGTCTCGACCATCACCAAGGCTTCGGCCGAGCGCATGCGGCTCAAGGTGGGGTCCATGGCCCACGCCATCATCAAGGCCTCCAACGTCATCGTCGGGGTGGAGGACTAGAGCCCCCCGACCCCAACCCGCATGGGCCTGCAGCCATGTGGCACGAACCTACTGGCTCGCCCCTTCACGCTGGCGCTGCGCCACCAGCTCCGCCAGCTGCGGGTTCCGGTGCGCGTCGCCCTCGGCGGTCATGCCGGCGATGACGCCGGCCCGGTCCGCGTCCAGGCGGTTCTGGCTGAGCTTCCACTTGCCCTCGATGCGGGCGATGGCGATCTCGATGCCGACGATGGCCTGCATCTGCCGGGCGATGAAGGCGTCCGGGGCATCGCCCACGGCCCAGGGCCGGGCCCGCTGCTGCTCCTGGGACCGGGTGAGGTCCTCGAGCTGCAGGTGCAGCCAGGCCGAGTCCTCCACTACCCGGGGCCGGCCCCAGGCGTGCACGGTCACGTAGTTCCAGGTGGGCACCACCTCGTGGTCCACCGCCTTGCTGGGATACCAGGACGGGCTGACGTAGCCCTGCCCGCCCTGGAACACCACCATGCATTCGGCCCCGTCCTGCAGTGAGCGCCACTGGCCATTGGCCCGGGCCATGTGGGCGCGCAGGATCCCGTGCTCCCCTTCCCCGGCGTAGACCAGGAAGGGCACCTGGGACGCGGCCAGGCCCCCGGGGCCCCCGGAGACGAGCAGACCCAGGGGACGCGCGCGGATCAGCTCGTGCATGACCTCCAGCCGGCTTTCCCGGAAGGGCGTGGGGATGTACATGGGAACCCTCCTTCAAAACCCAAGGTAGGCTTCGCGCACCTTGGGATCCGCTGCCAGCGCCCTGCCGGTGCCTTCCTGCACCACCCGGCCATTCTCGATCACGTAGCAGTAGTCGGCAACCTTCATGGTCTGCTTCACGTTCTGCTCCACCAGGAAGATGGTGAGGCCCTCCCGGTGCAAGGTCTGGATGATCCGGAACACCTCCTCCACCATGATCGGCGACAGCCCCAGGCTCGGCTCGTCGAACATGACCAGGTCCGGGTCCTGCATGAGCCCCCGGCCGATGGCGAGCATCTGCTGCTCCCCGCCGGACATGGTCTCGGCCAACTGGGCGCGCCGGTCCTTGAGCAGCGGGAAGATCTCGTAGACCCGCTCCAGGTTCCGGGCCCGGTGCGGCTTGGCCCGCTTCAGGTAGCAGCCCGCCCGCAGGTTCTCCTCGGCGGTCATCTTGGGGAACAGCTGGCGCCCTTCGGGCACCAGGGTGATCCCCAGGTCCACCACCTGGTGCACCGGCTTGCCGCTGATGACCGCGCCCTGGTAGCGGATGCTGCCGGCCCGGGCCGGCACCAGGCCGCAGATGGTCTTGAGCATGGTGGTCTTGCCCGCGCCGTTGGCGCCGATGAGGGCCACCAGCTGGCCCGGCTCCACCGCGAAGGAGATGTCCCACAGGACCTGGGTGAGACCGTAGCCGGCCGAGACGCGGTCGACTTCCAGGGCGATCATTCTGCCTCCTTGCCCAGGTAGGCCTGGACGACGCTGGGGTTCCGGGCCACCTCGGCCGGGGCGCCTTCGGCGATCTTCTGGCCGAAATTGAGCACCACCAGGCGGTCGCTGATGCCCATGATGACCCGCATGATGTGCTCGACGATGAGGATCGAGATGCCGCTGTCCCGCAGGCGCAGGATCAGCTCCATGGTCCGGTCGGTCTCGGTGGGGTTGAGTCCCGCCACCACCTCGTCCAGGAGCAGGAAGCTGGGCTCCAGCGCCAGGGCCTTGCCGATCTCCAGCCGCTTGCGGCCGGCCAGGGTGAGGCTGGCCGCGGCATGGTGCGCCCGGTCGGCCAGGCCGGTGACTTCCAGCACCTTCCAGGCCTGGGCCTCGGCGTGGGCCCGCCGGGGATGCTTGAGGAAGGAGGCGATGATGATGTTCTCCAGCACCGAGAGCCCGGCGAACGGCTTGACCACCTGGAAGGTCCGGCCGATGCCCCGCCTGGCCAGGGCGTAGGGCGGCTTGCCGCTCACGTCCCGGCCCTGGAAGATCACCTTGCCCCGGGTGGGCGCGTAGTAGCCGCTGATGACGTTGAACAGGGTGGTCTTGCCGGCGCCGTTGGGGCCGATGAGGCCGACGATCTCCCCGGGCGCCAGGTCGAAGGAGACCTCGTTCACCGCCGTGAGGCCGCCGAACACCTTGCTGAGGCCCTCGACTTTGAGAATGGGCTCGGTCATGGGTTCAGGCCTCCTCTTCCAGCGGGTCCGGGCCGTCCAGTCCGCCCTCGGGGGCGTCGCCGCCAGGGGTCGCGGCGGGGGCCCGCTTGCGGCGGAACACCATCCCCAGCGCGCCGTTGGGCAGGAACACCACCGACAGCGCGATGACCGCGCCGAGGATGATGATATAGAGCACTTCGTAGGCCGACAGGTAGGCCCAGAACAGGGTCTTGAACGCGAAGATGAGCACCGCGCCCACCACCGGGCCGATGAGGGTGCCCATGCCGCCGAACACCACCATCACCAGGGCCTGGTCGCTCACCAGGTCGCCCAGGGTGGATCCGGGATCGATGAAGGTGACCCAGTAGGCGAACACCCCGCCCAGCAGGGCGGTGGGGATGGCGGACAGCACCAGGGCCTGGATCTTCAGCCGGGTGGGGTTGAGCCCCAGGGCCTTGGCGCTCTCCTGGTCCTCCCGCACCGCCTTGAGCTTGAGCCCGAACGGGGCCCGCTCCAGCAGGAACCACAGGGCGAAGAAGGTGGCGCCGGTGACGCCCAGCATCGCGTAGTAGAAATACTGGGGGTTCAGGTACGCGGTGAGGCGCATGCCGTCGGGCCCGCCGGTGAAGGTCGAGACCAGGGCCAGCTGCTGGATGGCCCGGGCCAGGGCCCAGGTGGCGATGGCGAAGTAGGCGCCGCGCAGGCGCAGGGTCGGGACGCCGATGACCAGCGCGCCCACCGCCGCGGCCACGGCCCCCGCCAGCACCGCCAGCGGGAACGGCCAGTGCCCCTTCATCATGAGCAGCGCCGTGGTGTAGGCGCCGATGCCGAAGAAGGCGCTGTGGCCGAAATTGAGGTAGCCGGTGTAGCCCGCCAGCACGTCGAAGGAAAGGGCGAGGCCGATCCACATGACCGCCTCGGTGGCCACCCGCAGGAAGAAGGTGTCGTGCATCACCGCGGGCACGCAGAACAGGGCCGCGCACACCAGCGCCGCGCCCAGGAGACGCTTGTCTTGGGTGACAGGGGTCATGTCACACCCCCTTGCGGAACAGGCCGGTGGGCGACACCAGCAGGATGAGGTAGAGCAGCGCGAACACCGCCAGCAGGGTGTAGCCGGGGTCCAGGTAGACCAGGAACACCGACTGGATGATCCCCAGCAGCAGGGCCGCCGCCGGCACCCCGGCCAGGTAGCCCATCCCGGCCAGCACCACCACGAAGAACGCGAAGATGGTGTACTCCGGGCCCATCTTGGCGGAGACCGAGAGGATGGTGCCGATGAGCACCCCGGTCATGGCGCTGGTGCCGGTGTAGATGGCGAACAGGTACTTGCTGGTCCGCTTGTTGTTCACCCCCATCAGCCCGGCGGCCTCCTTGTGCTGGGCCAGGGCCCGCACCCCCAGGCCGAAGTCCGAGTGCTTGAGCAGGTAGTGCAGGATCGCGGTGATGGCCCCGGCGTAGATCAGCCCGGCCAGGCGCACCGTGGAGACCGTGAGGAAGAAGTCCCCCTTCTGGAAGAAGAACGATCCGGAGGAGAAGCGGGACGGGATGGAGTGGCTGTAGAAGCCGAAGAAGGTCTGGGCCAATCCCCGGAACATCAGGGAGAGCCCGAAGGTGAACACCAGGCCCATGAGCAGGGGATTGCCCTTGTGCCCGGAGATCACCCGCTGCAGCAGCGGCTGGACCAGGCAGCCGACCCCGGCGAACAGGACGAACACCACCGGCAGCAGGAGGAACGGGTCCAGTTTGGTCCAGGTGGTGAGGTAGAAGCCCGCGAAGGCCCCGAGCATGATCCATTCGCCGACCGCGAAGTCGATGACGTGCATCACGCCGTACACCAGGGAGAAGGCGATGGCGATGATGATGTAGACGGCGCCCAGCATGATGCCGTCCAGCAGGGCTTGGGGCA
>Ga0181516_10001862_pt1 | contig 15638 bp, 11 predicted proteins | sample PEATcosm2014_Bin_25_FD_121104 | JGI IMG/M metagenome (GOLD analysis project Ga0181516, IMG submission 121104) | Peatland microbial communities from MTU Mesocosm Facility, Houghton, MI, USA - PEATcosm2014_Bin01_10_metaG | ecosystem: Environmental > Terrestrial > Soil > Wetlands > Peat | place... | reverse complement strand
TCGTCCTCGGCGTCCAACTGGACCTTCGGTGAGCCCGGGGCTCAAGCCGATTCGGGCAGCTATCGGCTCACCGCCAGCGCTGATCTGAGCTCCTCTAACCCGCTGGCGGTCATCGCCCAGCCGCTGGCCAATTCGAGCCTCGCGGCGCCGCCGAATTCCGGCAATGTGATTCTGACGCCCGGTAACCTGGTACGAACCGGCACCGGTACCATCGACATCGCTGCCGGCGGCGATTTGCTGCTGGGCTACAGCGTCGGTGATGCCAGCGGCAATCTTTACGACAATGGCCTGCTGCAGGTCAGTGAGAGCGATCCTCTGAGCGCGGTCATCTACACCGCGGGATTGCCCTCGGTGCTCAGTGCCGCGCAATCGGTCCTGTTCACGCCGATCAGCGGCGGTCGTCGAAACCCGATTTTCCCCGCCTATCCCACGCAGGGCGGCAATCTGACGATCGCCGTCAGCGACGATATTCGCAGCGCGGTCAGTGCGCAGCTGGTTTCCGATTGGCTGTGGCGACGCGCGCCGTCGGACGACACCTTCGGCCCGGAAGTGAATACCAGCTGGTGGGTGATGTTCATTCAGTTCCAGCAGGGCGTGGGCGTTCTGGGTGGCGGCAACCTCACGCTCAGCGCCGGCCGCGACATCGTCAATACCTCGGCGGTGATTCCGACGACGGGCCGATTACTGGTGGCGCAAGGCGGCATTGCCGAGGCAGCCGATCTGCTGCTCACCGGCGGAGGCAATCTGACGGTACGTGCCGGCGGCGACATCATCAGCGGTGTGTTCGAAGATGACTGGGGTAATGCGGCCCTCAGTGCCGGCGGCGCCCTGACTTCCAGCGCGGATTCGACCTTCGGTCAGGCCACCAGCGCGCTCAATCTGAGTGCCGCGGCTTCGGCACTGCCGCCTGCCGGCACCGAAATCTATCCCGTTCTGGTGGTCGGCAACGGCACCTTCCAGGTCGAGACGCGCTCCGATCTGTCGATCGACGGTGTGGCCAACAGCACCACTTTGCCTTTGACGCTGGCGGCGCAGAACGTCCTGACCGGCTCGGAAGACTCCTCCTTTTATCCCTACGCGCCCGTTGGCAATTCGAGCGTGCTTGATCTGCTGAGCGTGGGCGGCGATGTCTATCTGAACAAGAGCGCCTTGGGCAGCATACCTTTGGTCGCCCTGTCGCAAGCGGATCTGCAGTACGAGACGGCCGCCAGCGCGGCCAACTATCTGTCGGTCTATCCCGCAACGCTCAATGTCGCCGCGCTATCGGGCGACATCGATCTGGGTGACGCGGCGTTGTCGAGCTCTCTGACCAACCAGGTGAGCATCAGTCTGTATCCGGCCGCGTCCGGAAATCTGCAGCTGCTGGCGGCCGGCTCGATCAACAATGACGGCACCGGCTATGCCATCACCGAATCCGAGGTCGAGCCGACGCTGCTGCCAAGCGTACTGGCGCCCTCGCCCACGGCCTCGTTCTCGGGCTTGAGTGCGGCCTTACCACAGACGCCGCTATATGAGGGTAGCTCACAGCCGATTCTCATCATTGCCGACACAGGCGCTATCGGCTCCGGTTCGATGATCTTACCGCGCGCCGCCGATGTGATCGCAGGAGGCAACATCGCCGACCTGGTCTACACCGGAAAGAATCTGAATCCTTCGGATGTGACACTGATCTCCGCAGGCGGAAGCATCACCTATGCCACACCCACGCAGCCGGTGACCAATACGCTGCTCGACAACAACGAGGGCGTCAGTCTCTCGGGCCCGGGTTATCTGGAGGTGCTGGCAGGGGGGGGCATCGATCTGGGGGACTCTAACGGCATCCTCACCACCGGTAACCTGTCGGACTCGCGCTTGCCGGCGGCCGGCGCCGGCTTGCTCGTCGGCGCCGGATTCGGCACCAATCCCGCGGGCGGACTGCGGGCGCCGGCCTATCAGGCCTTTATCAAGTCGTATCTGGCTCCTTCCGCGAACGGTACGCCCAGTGCCTATGCGGCGAATCTGGTCAGCTACATGCAGCAGCTCTACCCGGTGGCGGATGCCACGATCAGCAACAGCGCCGCGCTGACCGCATTCGAGGCACTGCCGCAGGCGCAGCAGCTGCCTCTGCTCGCGCAGGTTCTCAATGACGAGCTGAGCGCCACGGGTCTGGCGCATACGCTGCAGGGTGCCAGTTATGCGCGCGGCTACGACGCGATCAACACGCTGTTCCCGACCCAAGATGCCAGCGGTCAGGCGCTCAGTTACAGCGGTGATCTCAACATGTTCTACAGTCAGCTCAAGACCGAGGAAGGCGGCGACATCAATCTGCTCGTGCCCGGTGGCTCGGTGGTGGTCGGTGTGCCCAACCCGCCGGGCTCTCTCGGTAGCATCAAGTCCTACCTCACGGCTACCGGCCTGACAGTGCCCCCGGCCGTCAACCTCGGCATCCTCGTCCTGGGCCCAGGTGCGGTCGAAGGTTTCGCGGCGCAAAGCTTTGAAGTCAATCAGTCGCGCATTCTGACGCTCGAGGGGGGCAATATCATTCTGTGGGCGTCCAATGGCGATATTGATGCGGGCAAGGGCGCAAAGAGCGCCTCGGGAGCACCGCCGCCGGTGATCGAAACCGACGCTAACGGCAACCTGTTCGTCGATCCGAGCAACGCAGTGTCTGGCAGCGGTATCGGGCAGCTGTTGACCGTTCCGGGGATCCAGCCAGGTCTGGTCAATCTCATTGCCCCCAAGGGTGACGTCAACGCCGGCGATGCCGGTATTCGCGTTGCGGGCAATCTCAACATCGCGGCCGTGCAAGTGATCGGCGCATCCAACATCCAGGTGGCCGGCACAGCCACCGGAGTGCCAACGTCCGAGGCGGGCGCCTTCGCCGGCGCGCTATCAGGGGCCAATTCGCTGAGCGATGCCAGTAAGAGTGTGGTGTCGGAATTGAGCCAGGACTTGAGCTCTGCCACCAACTACCAGCAGCTGACCGAAAGCCTGCAGCCGACGTTTATCACCGTGAAGTTGTTCTGCCTCGGCGTGGAGTGCGAGGTCAACTGATGACGCAGGTCGCCAGCAGCGCTCAGGCTGCGGCTACGCTGACGCAGGAGCTGCGGCGCGCCGAAGCTGCCTTTGGCGTCGGCCGATGGTCGCAAGCGGAGGACTGCTGCCGCGCAATCTTACGCGTCCTGCCGCACCACGTGCCGGCGTTGAATCTGCTGGGAATCATCCTGGCCCAGACGCAGCGCCTCGAGGAAGCCGAACGGCTGCTGCGGCAGGCGGTCCTCAGCGAGGACCGCGACGTCACGGTGCTGAACAATCACGGCAACGTGCTCAAACAGCTCGGTCGTTTCGAGGAGGCGTTGCAGCGCTACGCGCAGGCGCTGAGTCTACAGCCGCTCTACCCGCAGGCGCACCACAATCGCGGTCTGGTACTGCGCCAGCTGCAACGCCTGGATGAGGCCGTCGCCTGCTTTGAACGGGCCGCGCAGATCGAACCGACCTATACGGAAGCGCATTACTACCTGGGGCTCACGCTGCTATCGCGGCATTCGCCTGAACGGGCTCTGGCAAGCTTGAGCACCGCTGTCGCGCTGCGACCCAATGATGCCGACTGTCACTTCCATCGCGCGCTGGCATTGCAGCAGCTGCAGCTACCTGAGGACGCGCTGACAAGCTACTTGCGCAGCGTGAGCCTGAGGCCAGGTTTTGCCGAAGCACACTACAATCTCGGCTTGGTGCGCCAGCAACTGCAGCGCTATGAGGAAGCTCTCGGCAGCTTCGAGTGCGCCCTGCAGCTGGCGCCCGATCTTGCCGAGGCACATAACAGCCGCGGACTGGTATTGCTACAGCTGCGGCGCTTTCAGGAGGCGCTGGCAAGCTTCGATCGAGCGCTGCAACTGAATCCTCGGAGCGTCGAGGCGCGCTGCAACCGCGGCGTGACGCTACAGCGGATGAATCGCTTCGATGAAGCCGAGCACAGTTATCAGCAAGCTCTGAGAATCGAGCCCGAGTGCGCCCAGGTGCACGTCAATTTGGGCGTACTGTGCTACGAGCGCAACCAACCGCAGGCGGCGATTGCACATTACACCCAAGCCATCCAGTTGCAGCCGGAATTTGCTTCCGCTTACCTCAACCGCGCGCATGCTCATTTGCTGGCAGGAAATTTCGCGCCAGGTTGGGTTGATTTTCAATGGCGCTGGAAGATCGCCGAGGGGCCGCTTGCCCAGGATACCCGCTTCAAGGCAGATCCTCCCTGGCTGGGCGATGAGCCGATCGCGGGCAAGACCATCTTGCTGCACGCTGAGCAGGGAATCGGCGACACCCTGCAATTCTGTCGCTACGTGCAGCAAGTGGCCGCGCGTGGTGCGTGCGTGCTGCTCGAGGTGCCGGCTTCCCTGGTGACCCTCATGCGTTCGCTATCGGGCGTGCATCGCGTGCTCGCGGCCGGCGAGCCATTACCGGTATCTGATCTGCATTGCCCCCTCATGAGTCTGCCGCTCGCGCTCCAGACCACTCTGGCGACCATACCGGCGCCGGTGCCCTACCTGACATGCGATGCGCACAAGGTGCGTACCTGGCATACGCGGCTCGGCGAGCGCCACAAGCTCCGGGTCGGATTGGTGTGGTCGGGAGGCTTTCGGCCGGGGCAGCCCGAATGCTGGACGATCGATGCGCAGCGCAATATACCGCCGAAGCTGCTCGCGCCCCTGTGTCACGAGCAGATCGAGTTCTTCAGCTTGCAGAAAGGCGAGGCGGCACAGGCCGAGTGGGCGGCGCTGGGCGCAAGCGACTGGCCCGGGCCGCAACTGCGTGATTTCACTCATCTGCTGACGGATTTTGCCGAGACCGCTGCGCTGATCGAAAACCTCGATCTGATGATCAGCGTCGATACTTCCACGGCGCATCTAGCCGGCGCGCTGGGCAAGCCGGTGTGGATTCTCAATCGTTTCAATACCTGCTGGCGCTGGCTGCTCGATCGATCCGACTCGCCGTGGTATCCGAGCGCGAAGATATACCGGCAGACCAGCCCCGGCGATTGGGAAGGGGTCGTGCGCCGCGTCCGGCAAGATCTGCTGGCGCTCCTGCGTCGCGGCGCTCAAGCCGTCGACGCCTGAGGGGCAAATCGCGGATAGCCCAGGGCCATGAGCGTATCGCTGAATATCTCATCGAGGGCACGGATCGTGGAGGGTCGAAGCTTGGCCTGGAAATCTCCAGGGGTGACGTGGCGCAGATGGGTCATGACGTCGTGTTGGCGCCTGGGAAACAAGTGGGAGGCTCGTGAGGCGAGCTGCTCGATGAGGTGCTGCCGATTGGGTAGCGGGAATGGCTCGACAAATTTCCGCAGCCAGCCGCGATAATCAGTCACCATCTGCTCGTAGCGGAGCAGGGTCACGTTCTGCTTGCCGAGCAAATGCGTGACGTAGTCTGAATAACGCCGCGGCAGGTTGCCGATCAGATCCTCCACGTGCCCGCCGGTGCCATAGTCGCCGCGAAATTTGGAGCTATCGGCCGAGGCTTTGGCGAGTACGAATGCATCGATTCCCTCGGCGGCAACCTGTCGGCGGTAACCCGTGTCCGGCGCCACTTCCCCATTGTGGATGTAACAATAGGAATAGAACATCGATACCAGCACATCGCGCGGATCGCGCAGATGCAACAGAATCGTGTAGTCCTGCAGCCTTGGAATGTCCACGAAGAAGCGGATCGGCGCGAAGCAGCCATGTCGGGCCTGCCACACCGTGCGGTCGCTCAGCAGCCGGACGGCGTCCAGCCCGCTGCCCGGCACATTGGGCGAGTGGTAGTTGAGGCCGCTCAGGCCACACAGCAGCTCGCACTGCTGATGTAGAAACATCGACCCGCTCTTATGCAGCGTGAACACCACGATGTCGCGCAGCACGCAAAAATCTCCGACGCTGTTCCCAAGACGGCTGCACATCATAGCGCGCCTTCGGCGACAGTGGCGTTGTCATAGAACCGTATTCTGGCTGCCGTAATCTTGAATAGTAAGTGCTTTCGATAGGACTCCTCGGGCATCGCGATGCTGAATCGATTTTGGGCGTTGGGACTGTTTGTTGGCGCTTTCGGCGTCACGCTCTTCATAGTGCTGTGGCAGCGGCATCCATCCGAGGCCGTCACGAGCGCGGCGCCCGTGATCACCCACCCGCGGACCGGGCTAATCGAGACCCCTTCGGAGCCGATGAATACGCCCCTGGCCGAAGTGCAACAGCCGCATGACTCGAGACCGGCTGCGATCGCGCCGACGGCACGCGCGGCTCCAGCGGTCATCGCGGAAGCCGATGCCAATGGCCCACCCCAGCCCCTGCCATTGGCCATCAACCCGGTACCGTATCGCGGTCACCCGGGATTGCATTGGGTCGACATCAGGAACGCGTCGCGGGATCCACTGGGAATCAGTGTGCGCTTGTCCAATGACACGACCGGCAAGAGTTTGCAGCAGGAACTCACACTGAGCAGCGGTGTGGCGACTGTTCTGGGCAAGGATGACGGCTGGGAAATCGAGACGGGCGATACCCTCACCGTCAGCAATCCGAATTTCGTTGATCGGATTGTGACCATATCCTGAGCCCGCACCAAGAAGCGTCGATGGGAATCGAACGAAGCGGCGAGCGCTGGCAGCGAACAGCGGGCATCACGGCGACGCCGTCGATCGACGCGCTATTCCAGCAGGCATTTGCCCTGCACCAGGGCGGGCAGGTGACCCGTGCCCGGGCGCTGTACGAAGAGGTGCTGCGCCTTCGACCGAGGCATTTCGATGCGCTGCATCTATCCGGAGTCATCGCAGCGCAATCAAACGATCTGTCCAAGGCGCATAAGCTCATCAGCAAGGCGATCGCCCTGGATCCGCACCATGCGCTCATTTATGCCGCGCATCGAAACCTGGGGCTGGTGCTCAAGCAGATGCAGCGTCTCGAGGCCGCGTTGCTGAGCTTCAACCGGGCGATCGCTCACAGGGCGGATTTCGCCGAAGCTTATTTCGATCGGGCGACGGCGTTGCTGCAGCTCGAGCGCCTGGAAGCGGCGCTGGCGGATTTTGAGCGCGTCATCGCGCTCAAGGGGGACCATGCCGAGAGCCACTACCATCGCGCTCAGGTGCTGCTGCAGCTCCAGCGGCCGGCTCCGGCGCTGCCGAGTATCGAGCGCGCCATCGAGCTGATGCCCGGGAATGCGGAGGCTCATTGCCATCGAGGCAATGCTTTGGCGGCATTGGGGCGCCACGAGGAGGCTCTTGCCAGCTTCGAGCGCGCACTGGCGCTGCAACCAAACCACGCCGGCGTCTGCTATAACCGTGCGAATCTGCTCAAGCAGATGAGCCGCTGGCCACAGGCGCTGGCGAGCTACGAGCAGGCGCTGGCAATCAATCCCGACTACGCGGAAGCGCACGTCAATCGTGGCGTGCTGCTGCACGAACAGCGGCAGCTAGGCGCGGCGTTGGCGGCCTATGAGCGTGCGCTGGCGATCAGGCCGCGGCACGCCGGAGCTCGCTTCAATCGCGCATGCCTGCTCCTGCTGCGCGGGGAGTATGAGCGCGGGTGGGAGGAATTTGAGTGGCGCTGGCAAAGTGGCTGGGGAGGGCGCGCGGCGGAGCCGCGCCGGCCGTCGCAGCCACAATGGACCGGCACGCAGCCGCTGGCGGGCAAGAGCATTCTGTTGCACGCGGAACAGGGGCTGGGGGATACGCTGCAGTTCTGCCGCTACGTGCCCCTGGTGGCTCAACTGGGCGCTCGGGTGATCCTCGAAGTGCAGCCGCCGCTGCTTGGGTTGTTGTCGAGATTGCAGGGCGTGTGGCGACTGCGGCTCGCGGAGGATCCGATATCCCCGGCCGATTACCACTGTCCACTGATGAGTCTGCCGCGCGCGCTCGGAACCACACTGACCACAATTCCCGCGCCACGGGTTTACCTTTGCTGCGACGCGCAGAAGGCACGTTTCTGGGAGCAGCAGCTCGGCTTTCGCCAGCGACCGCGGGTCGGTTTGGTTTGGTCAGGCGGATTCAGGCGCGATCATCCCGAACTCTGGGCAGTGAACGAGCGCCGCAACATACCGCTGGTGCAACTTGCCGAGCTGCTGCGCAGCGACGTCGAGTTCTTCAGCCTGCAGAAGGGACAGCCGGCGCAGGCCGAGCTGGAGCGCTGGCGAGCGACAGTACAGCCGGGTCAGATCATCGATCACACGGCGTGGCTTCACGACTTTGATGATACGGCAGCGTTGATCGAGCAACTCGATCTGGTGATCTCGGTCGATACCTCGACGGCCCACTTGGCGGGCGCTCTTGGCAAACCGGTGTGGATATTGAATCGATTTGACGGTTGCTGGCGCTGGCTGCTGGATCGCCGCGACAGTCCATGGTATCCCAGCGCGCGCCTCTATCGTCAACCCGCGCCTGGTGACTGGCACGGCGTCATCGAGCAGGCCGCCGCCGACCTGGGACCACACTTATTTCCCTGCCATTGCGAGTCCAGGGCGGGAGGCGCTACGCCAGGTTGGAAAACGGAGGAGTGAGAATGATCAATGACCGAGTGTGGCTCACGGCTCTATCGGCGGCGTTGCTGTCTGTTCCGCTCTCAGCGGCCGACTTGCCCGAGATCAAGGTTGGCCTGTGGTCCGTCGACTCCAGCGAAGGCGGAGCCGATCCCATACGATCCAGTCTGGTTTGCATGAATACAGCCGTGATGCAGGAGCTGATGAAGGAGGCCGCCAGGTCGCTACCCGCCGGGAAATGCCAAAGCGCGATTGACAAGGATCGATCGAGTTACGTCGAGAAAACCGACTGCAGCTTGCGTCGGGGCGAGTTGCACATCAAGTCCGTCGCGACATTCACCGGCAATAGAAAATTTCACATCCACTCTGAGCGCACGGGTCTCACGACCGCGACCATGCTGATTGACGGCAAATACGTCAGCGCCTGCCCGACGGCCATGGAAGTCGGTGATGTGGTGGCACCGAACGGCGGCAAGATCAACGTCTTGCGCGCCGCGAACGCGGGCGCGCCGCCGAGTGGTGCTGGCACGAGCAGCGGCGGCCAATAAGGTAGCCAATCGCGCGGTCCGCGAGAGCTCGGCGCTGTCATCGAATGGTAGTCAACTGCGGACATTGTCGGCAGCGCCCGCGTCTGCTCGCCGCGGCCAGTGCGACAGTGCTCCTGATGCTGTTAGCGCCGGTAGCGCCGGCGTCGACCCTGAGCTCCGAAAGCTCGGTGGGACTGTCCTCGGAATATGCCTCGAACCCCTTCATGCAGGCCTCGGGCGCACACTCGGCCGAGTCCGAGGCGATCCTGGCTGATATTCCTGCAACCTATGCCAATGACTCGCAATCGCTGGAGCTGGATCCGAAGGTGCGCTGGGCCAAGACCCAGGGTCAGCTCGCACTGCTGTCCGATTATCAGTACCTCGATGGCATCTGGAATTTCGCCAGCGACCGCAACCAGCTCACAAGCGACATTGGCTGGCACCGGGATTCGACGCTCTACAACGTGTTCGAGAACGTCTCGCTGCAGGGTCTCGACCTGCGACGACGGGAAGAGTTGGCAACCGTGGGATGGAAGCGGTACCTGAGCGAGATCAGCGACCTGCAGCTCAGCGGCTCCTATGACCAGGTCGACTACAGTCATAACTCGAGCCTGAGTCTCGACAATTATCGCTATGAGCTCGCACAGATCGAGTATGACTGCACGCTCAGCGAGCGGCTGCAGTGGACGGCAGCGATGGGCTACGCGCGCTACCTGCTGCGCGACTCCGCCTATACCAGCGACAATCGCTTCGTGCAGAGTTCCCTGGTGTGGGCGCAGTCGGAGACATGGTCCGCCACTACCCAGGTCGGCTATTCGAGGCTGAGCGCCACGCAGCAAAGTGACATCTGCTGTGCGATCCGGCTCGGCCCAAACGGCTACTTCCTGCAGTTCTTAGCCATCAAGCAGAGCGCCTCTTCGGGTACTTACAATTACAGCCTCGACTTCGAGCACACGGGGGAGCGGGCGAAGTTTGGTTTTACGGCTTCGCGCTCGATCCAGCCGAGTGGTTTCGGAGCGCTTCTGATCGAGGACGACCTTGCCATCAAGGCCAGCTACCCCTGGACTGAGCGCTGGGCGCTGAGCGCGACGCTGCGCGGAGCGCAGCAATCCGATTCGTTGCAGGCGCTGGGCGTGCTGAGCCGGCGCTTTTACGGCCTTGATCTGGGTGCGACCTGGGCCTGGACCGAGCATTGGACGCTGTCACTGGAATCGTCCTACGCATGGCAGCGAGTGAGCCAGGTTTCTGTCACGAACCCGACCAGCCGCGGGGTGACCGCCATCGTGACCCTCTCGCGCCAGTTTGGCCGCCTCCGTCTCTAGGCGCCTTCAGCCTGACTTTGCATTTACAGGACCGATGATGCCAATACGCCACGGCACGGCAGATACATTTGTACGACAGCGGTAAAACAATAATCTGTAATATGGAATTCTTTAAGAAGGCTTTTGCATGACTCACATGCAACGCCTAATTAAAGTAATCATCATATTGCTGAGACTGAATTGAGCGACGATGCCTCATCGAAGAACGCGAGGAGACTCGCGCAGGAGGCAGACCTGTAGCGCGTAGACACTGGACGAGATGATCGAAACGCAGACGCGGCTCGGGTGCGAGAGTCTGCGAAACAAGAAATTGTCGACTGACGGGCCTTGGCGATTTCGGCGCCAAGCAGCCCGGCACCGTCGTCAGCCAAAAAAATATGTCATAAAGTCGCAAAGACACTGACATCCAATTCGCTGAGCATCCTTCACCTCAACTGAACGAGGTCGCGGTGGACGATGAGGGAGGGAGCCCACTGCGAATTGCCTGGGCAATCGATTGAGAGCCATGCAGCCCGCGCCGGCCACCGGCGCGCAGCACACCAGCCACGCGAAACGACAGGAGATGACTCGTGAAAATCAGTGATCGCCCCGGACGAGACACACGCAAGCAGGCGGTTTCGATTCGTATGAGCCGGATGGACGTTCGAAACATCAAGCAATTGGCCGAGCGACTCGGTGCTCGCGATTCAGATGTCATCCGCTTTGCGATCAAGCTCATGCTCAGCCGCCTGGCGCCGTTGCAGGACCCGAGCGCCAACGGCCGGGGCCTGGTGCCGGTTTTTCTGGAATCGGGAGCGGAACTGATGCGTCACTTCGAGCTGGATGCCGCACGGCTCTCGGCCATCATCAACGACGGCGTGGAGCCCGAACGGAAGGTGGAACCCGACGATATTCAGTTACTTGCGCTGAGTGGTATCCAGCGTTCATACCTGAAGCTGCGAGTGCCGAGCCTGCGGCGCTCCACATCACCCGAGCTCGTAGGCAGTGCTCATGGCAGTGCCCAGACGGATGGATACGTCGTCGGCAGCCGCTCATCGGCCGTTGAGGGCGATTCCTCGGACGAATCAGTGCGGCGCTACCTCTATGACAAGTATCTGTCCGCAAGCCTGTCGAGCCCGACGCCCGCCCCGCGGAGCGGGCCGTGAAGGGGTTGACCTGGGCAGCCCTGGTGCTGCTGGCGGTCTGCCCCCTCGTGCACGCCTCCGTTCTGCCCGGTGGTGGTTCGCAGATGGTTGCCGGCGACAGTGCGGAAACAGTCGACTTTGCTGTCCCGGGACCTGGCAGTTTGGCAGTGACTCTCACGGATGAACCGAGTACGGCCAATGGCACGGACGCATTTGGCTTGTTGGAGTTCTATCTGGGCACTTCGAATACGGCGCTCTCAGCGATCACTCAATCGACTTTGGGTAATCCAGGCGTCATCACGCTGGATCTCACGGCAGCAACCGATCTGAGCGCATTTCTTTACTGGCAAACGCCGACTGCAGGCCTGCTCAACCTGACCGCTGATTATGTGCCCAGTTCACCCGTCGACCTGCCAAGTGGCGGACTATTGCTGGCAGCAGCGCTGCCGCTACTCTGGCTGTGTGCCCGCGGCCTCGGGGCCCTCGATACCAGCCGCATACACGGGACTGTCATCAGCCCCGTGGCCTAATAGCAGGCTAAGGCATTGGTCAGGTAGCGGCGTTCGATCCATGCATGTCCGTCGGAACATCCTGTGGTGCGTCCCATACATCGTATTGGCGGCGGTCGTCCATGCCGGAGCCGCTGTCCCCAACGATTACCTGCTGCAGCCGGGGGATGTGCTGACGGTGTCGGTCTGGAAGGAGCCTGACCTGACGAGCGATGTCGTCATCCGGCCGGACGGCGGCATCACCATGCCTCTGGCCGGCGAGGTTGCAGCCGCCGGGCATACAGTCGAGGTGGTACGAAGCGCCATCGATGAGCATATCCGCAAGTACATCCCGAGTGCCGTGGTGACCGTCGTCGTCAAGCAGGCCGCCGGCAACCAGATCTTCGTCATCGGCAAGGTGAATCGGCCGGGGCAGTACCCCTTGAACCGCCCGGTCGATGTGATGCAGGCATTGAGTATCGCCGGCGGCGTAACGCCCTTCGCAGCGGTCGGAGACATCAAGGTGCTCCGTCGTGAAGCGGGACGGCAGGTGACGCTGCATTTCGACTATCGCGACATCGAGCACGGGCGAAACCTGCAGCAGAACGTGCTGCTCGAGAGCGGGGATACGGTGGTGGTGCCGTGAACGCCGAGCCGCTGCCGGCAGCGCCCGCTACCGGCGACTACTGGGCGGCCCTGCGACGCCGGCTCAGACCAGCGCTCTGGACCGCCGTGGGCGTACTGATCGCCGCAATTGCCACGGCCGCGCTGTGGCCGCCAAGCTATGTCTCCACCGGCACCATCCTGATCGAGCAGCAGGAATTGCCTGCGGATCTCGTGCAGTCCACGATTTCCAGCTATGCCGATCAGCGCATTCAGGTGATCGCCCAGCGCGTCATGACCACGGAGAATCTGCTTCGGATCATCGACCGTTACAACCTGTACCCGAAGATGCGGCGCAATGAACCGCGTGAAGTGGTTCTGGAAAAGATGCACCAGGACGTACATCTGCAAATGATCAGCGCCGATGTGATGGACCCGAAGCAGGGACGGGCGACCAAGGCCAACATCGCGTTTACCGTGAGTTACGACAGCAGATCGGCGCAGCTTGCCGCACAGGTTGCCAATGAATTGATCACGCTTTATCTGGATGAGAACGTCAAGACCCGCAAAAAACTGTCGGCCGATGCGGCGAGTTTTCTGGACGACGAAGCCAACAAACTCGACAAGAGCATTGCGCAGAAGGAGGCATCATTGGCCTCTTTCAAGGACCGGCACATCAACGCGCTGCCGGACGAGATCGTGGTCAATCGCGAATTGCTGGTGCACGCGGAGGATGAGCTGCGTGATATCGACACCCAGCTGCGCTCGCTGGCGCAGCAACAGTCGTATCTGGATGCGCAGCTGGCGCAAATGTCGCCGACATCGCAGGTCTATACCTCGACCGGCGAGCGGGTACTGTCACCGGCCGATCGGCTGAAGTACCTGCGCACGGAGCTCGCGCGCGTGAGCGCCATTTACAGTCCGGACCACCCCGATGTAGTGCGAATGCAGCAGGAGGTCGATGGCCTCGAGCGTGCGAACGGTTCAGTGGATTCGACCAATGACCTGGAGCGGCAGCTGCAGGATGCTCGCGCACGCCTGGCGGATATGCAGCAGCGCTACGCCCCCGACCATCCTGACGTGATTCGCGTACAGCAACAGATCGACTCGCTGACCCAGGCGATGCGGGCGGCGCCGACACGGCCGCCGGGAACGGAAGCCAAGCCTGACAACCCGGCTTACATTCAGATCAAGGCGCAGAAGGAGTCGACCGCGGCGCAAACGGAATCGTTGCTGCAGAAGCGCGAATCGCTCGAGACAAAGATTGCAGACCTGCAGGGGCGAATCGCGTCGGCACCGATCGTGCAGCGTGACTTCGATGCACTGGCTCGCGAGCTGGACAATGATCAGCTCAAGTACCGCGAGGTGCGCCAGAAACAGATGGAGGCCAAGCTGTCGGAGAACCTGGAGGACGAGCAGAAGGGCGAGCGCTTCACGCTGATCGATCCGCCACTGATACCGGAGAAGCCGGCCAGCCCAAATCGCTGGCTGCTGCTCAGCGTCGGCGCCATCCTGGCACTGGCGCTGTCGCTCGGTGTCGTGGTGCTGCTCGAAAGCCGGGACAGCAGCATACGCAATCGCCGGGATCTGGAGTCGCTGCTGCAGGTGCCGCCGCTGGCCGTATTGCCGTACTTCGAGACACGGGAGGAGCGAGCGCGCACCCGGCGTGCCCGCCGACTCGCGCTGGCGGGCGCTTTCGGGACGGTCTTGCTTGTGCTGGTACTGACGCACTTGCTGTACCGTCCTCTGGATGTCCTCTGGGACGTCGCGATGCGCAAGCTCGCGAGCTGAGACGCTCGTGGACGCCATCATCCGGACGATCGATCCGAGCCGCTTCGAGCGCGATCGGCGCGATCACGACGGGCGCTCGGACATTCCGGGCATTGGCCAGAGCGAGACCATCATCCCGCAGGCCAGAGTCATCGCGTTGGACGAGGCGCGGCGGGAGAGCGAGCGGCTGCTGCCGCCGGGCGCAACCGGCAGCGCGGGAGGCGCCTACAAGATGCTGCGCACTCAGGTGCTGCGTCGGCTGAATCAGATCAGCGCCAACACGCTGGCGGTCATGAGCGCCTCATCCGGTGAAGGCAAGACGCTCACCGCGATCAATCTGGCCATCGCCTTGGCGGCCGATCTCGGGCATACGGCACTGCTGGTTGATCTCGATCTACGCAATCCCAGCATCCATCGCCGTCTTGGCTTTGAACCCGAGGTCGGAATCGAGGACTGTCTGCAGCATCGCGCTTCCATCCGGGAAGCCATGGTCAAGATTACCGGCTACGAACGGCTTGCCGTGGTCCCGGCGCGCAGCCGAGTCGAGCACTCCTCGGAGTTGCTCGCCTCGCAACGCATGGCGGACCTCATGGTGGAGCTGCGCAGCCGCTACGGCAACCGTGTGCTGGTATTCGATCTGCCGCCCATTCTGCTGGCAGATGATGCGCTGGCTTTCTCGCAGCACGTGGAGACGGGCCTCATCGTGGTTGCCGAGTCGATCACCGCTCGAGAGGAGCTCACGCGCAGCCTGGTGATGCTCGATAAGCTGCCTGTCATCGGCACGGTGTTGAATCGCTCGCAAGAGAGCGCCGACGCGTATTACTAGGCGGACGACTGCCGTTGGTCTTCATGGCGAACACGCTCACGGCCATAGTCCTGACGCTCAATGAGGCGAAGCACATTGAGCGCTGCCTTCGCAGTCTCGGTGGCGTAGCCGACCGAGTCATCGTGGTCGATTCCGGATCGACGGATGCCACGACCGATCTCGCCCGCGCGCTCGGGGCTATCGTGTACTTCAATCCGTGGGTGAATTATGCACAGCAGTTCAACTGGGCGCTCGAGCAAAGTGGGCCGATGACGAATTGGATCCTGCGCATCGATGCCGATGAGTACCTTTCGGATGCACTGCGGTCGCAGATCCTTAAGCGCTTGCGCGGCGGAACGGTAGATCCTGATGTTGTCGGATTCACGGTCAGGCGCACGACTGTGTTCATGGGTCGCTCGGTACGCTGGGGTGGAACAGGCGCGCAATACATGCTGCGACTGTTCCGCGCCGACGCGGGGCGCTGCGAGGATCGCTGGATGGACGAGCACATCGTTCTGAGGGAT
>Ga0181516_10001860_pt1 | contig 15647 bp, 12 predicted proteins | sample PEATcosm2014_Bin_25_FD_121104 | JGI IMG/M metagenome (GOLD analysis project Ga0181516, IMG submission 121104) | Peatland microbial communities from MTU Mesocosm Facility, Houghton, MI, USA - PEATcosm2014_Bin01_10_metaG | ecosystem: Environmental > Terrestrial > Soil > Wetlands > Peat | place... | reverse complement strand
GTGCAGCAGCACCTCGGCGAAGGCTGCGTCCGCACCGTGGCCATGGAAGCTACCGACGGCATGGTCCGCGGCATGAAGGCCATCGATCTCGGCGAGCCCATCAGCGTTCCGGTGGGCAAGGAGACGCTGGGCCGCATCATCAACGTCATCGGCCACCCCGTGGACGAGCTCGGCCCCATCGGCGAAAAGACGCGCATGCCCATCCATCGGCCCGCGCCCCTGTTTGACGAGCAGTCCACCCACGAGGAGATGTTCGAGACCGGCATCAAGGTCATCGATCTCATCCAGCCCTTTTTGAAGGGCGGCAAGATCGGCCTGTTTGGTGGCGCCGGCGTGGGCAAAACGGTCGTCATCATGGAATTGATCAACAACGTGGCCAAGAACCACGGCGGCTACTCGGTCTTTGCCGGCGTCGGCGAGCGCACCCGCGAGGGCAACGATCTTTGGGTTGAAATGACCGAGTCCGGCGTCATCAAACCGGGCGACTTCGCCAACTCCAAGTGCGCCTTGGTGTACGGCCAGATGACCGAGCCGCCCGGAGCCCGCCTGCGCGTGGCCCTCAGCGCCCTGACTGTCGCCGAGTACTTCCGCGACGTCGAGGGCTCTGACACGCTGCTCTTCATCGACAACATCTTCCGCTTTACGCAGGCCGGTTCCGAGGTCTCCACGCTGCTCGGCCGTATGCCTTCCGCCGTGGGCTATCAGCCCAACCTGGCCACGGAAATGGGCGAGCTCCAGGAGCGCATCACCTCCACCAGCAAGGGTTCCGTCACCTCCGTCCAGGCCGTTTACGTGCCTGCCGACGATTTGACCGATCCCGCGCCGGCCACCACCTTTGCCCACCTGGACGCGACCACCGTGCTCAGCCGTCCGCTGTCGGAACTGGGCATCTACCCGGCCGTCGATCCGCTGGCCTCCACCTCGCGTATTCTCTCCGCCCGCATTGTCGGCGAGGAGCACTACAACGTGGCCCAGGGCGTCAAGCGCATTCTGCAGCGCTACAAGGACCTGCAGGACATCATCGCGATTCTCGGCATCGACGAGCTTTCAGAAGAAGACAAGCTCACCGTAGCCCGCGCCCGCAAGGTGCAAAAGTTCCTTTCGCAGCCGTTCCACGTTGCCGAAACATTCACCGGCATCCCTGGAGCCTATGTGAAGGTGGCCGACACCGTGCGCAGCTTCAAGGAAATCATCGAAGGCAAGTACGACGACATCCCCGAGCAGGCCTTCTACATGAAGGGCGCCATCGAGGATGTGCTGGAAACCGCCGAAAAGCTCAAGGCGAGCGTGTAAGAGCAGGGACGAGGGATTAGGGAGTAGGGATTAGCAACAGCGGCTGCAGGCATTTTTGCCAGGCAGCGTGGGCAGGGCAGCCAGTTCCTTTGGGTTAAGATTGGCAGGCTTTTCTAATCCCTGACCCCTGTTCCCTATTCCCTGAATCCTGGAAGGATTCTATGGCAGACGAAAGCAATCAACTCCGGGTTCGGCTGGTTACGCCAGAACGCACCCTTTTCGATCATCCCGCGGACGCGGTCGAGTTGCCCTCGAAGACCGGCTACATGGAGGTGCTTTACGGGCACGCTCCGTTGATGGCCGAGCTCGGCGCCGGCGACGTGACCCTCCATGGCGGCGCCGAGGGCGACCAGCGCTACAACGTTAGTTGGGGCTTCGTCGAGGTCCTGCCCGATCGCGTCACCATCCTCGCCTCCGACGCCCTGAAGCCCGAAGAGATCGATGTGCCGCGCGCCCAGGAGCAATTGGATCGCGGCCACAAAATGTGGAATGAAGCCGGCGAAAGCGAAGAAGCCTACGACGTGGCTTTGCACGTGATTGCCGAAGCGGAAGCCAAGATCGCCGCGGCGGCAGAGAAGCACTAACCTCCCGCTGATCAGGAACAGAAAAGGCCCTGCCGCTGGCAGGGCCTTTTTCGTAAGTTGCCTGGGCGCACGCGATGTTCGGCCGGCGCGCCGCCAGCCGCAAGCAGCGCTACTTCTGCAGATCCTGATAGGCATGGACCCACGCGTTCATCACGTCGTCGAGGGTGACGCCGGGCTCCAGCTTGCAGTCGGAAAACTGGTCGCCCTTCTTGCCGCATTTGGCCACAACCTCGCCCTTCGCGTTGTAAAGCGTCAGGCTGTCCGGGCTCTTCGGTGCTTCCACAAAGGAGGGGTGAGTGACAGCGGTCTGGGCCGGGCCGGCGAGAGAGAAGGCCGCGCCCTGGATCGTCGCGGGAATCGATGCGGAAAGCAGAAGAATGGCAATCGTTGCGCTCATGCGTCGCTCCATGGATGAGATGCACACAAGATCGGGAAATGGAGCCGAAAATTTTGTGAGCGAAATCACTAACGTGCGAGCCAAGCCTCAAGAGGCACCCGCACGGCTTCAATTCATAGGCCTACTCGTTTCGGCCGCATTTCCCGCTCAGGTGTGGACCTCCGTGCCCCATCCATTCCGCGCTTTTCTGCGGAACGGGTGGGAAACCAAAGCGGTCCCGGTCTACACGATCTGCGAAAATGCCTTAACTCCAGGTGCGGATTGCGATCATTCCCCACCAGGCCATGTAGAGCGCAGCGATGACGAGGCCCGCCGTGACCGCGGTCGCGTGCCAGCGCACAAACCGGCGAATCTCACGCTTCCGCGCCCGCCACAGCGCCACCACGCACGTCAGCGCCGCTAAACCGAAAAGCAGCGAGGTCAGGCACAGCCCGACGGACCATGCCGTCAGATTCCCCAGGCGGTTCAGCATGTCGCTGGTTGAGGCCATAAAGACGGCGCAGAACGCCACCAGGCTCAGCAGCCCGATCAGTGGCCACAGCCGAATGGCCCGCTCGGCCGGGCGGCGGCGCTTTTTGAACAGCCCGCCAATCAGCCAGAACGGCGCGTACAGCAGGATGGCGATCAGCGCCAGCAGGAACCAGGCCACCAGCGCCATCTCGGCAAATGCCAGCCAGGTCGGAATCCGCTTTTGCGTCCCGCCGATCTCCACAAACCGGCCTTCGCTATTTGGCGCCAGCAGCATCACCGTGGCAATCGGCTCTGGCGCGCCCTTCCTGGGCACGTAGCGGAACTGCGCTCCGCCCACCGGCACAAAGGGCTGGTCGATGTTGCCGAGCGTGGATTGCAGCAGGTTGCCGTTTCCAAAGCGAATCCGGCTCGTTCCCAGCAGGTGAATCAGCCCCTCGGTGAATGTGTTGCGTACCGAATCGTTCTGGTACCAGCCGGCATAGTCCTGGGCGTTTGCCGGCAGAGCGGCCGGCGCGGGCACCGCGGGCTTGTTCAGGTTCCGCGTGATGTACGCGCGAATGGCCTCGCCCAGCTTGCCAAAAGCCGCCCCGTTGCCGGAGTTGATGCTGTAGAAGTAGCCCACGCCATTCTCCGGCATGTACGACATGTCGGTGATGCCGCCGTCCACGCCGCCGTTGTGGCCGTGGTAAACAAAGCCCTCTTGTACGCTGGTGTAGTTGCTCAGCCCGTAGCCGGCCTTCAGTCCCTGTTGCGCGGCCCAGGTGCGGGTTGGCGTTTCCATGCGGTCGATGAATGCCGCCGGCACAACCTGCGTGCCCGCCACCGTCCCGCGATTCAGATAGAAACCCACATACGCCGCCATATCCTTTGCCGAGGCGTTGATGGCGCCGGCAGGGCGCAGCAGGATGTTCCAGTAGTGGTGCGGCGTCTTGCCGTCTTCAAAGTAAAGCGTCGTAAGCGCCGGATTCTCAAAATACGTGGCCGTCTTCATGCCGATCGGCAGGAAGAAGTTCTGTGTCACGTAGTCCTCGAAGCGCTGTCCGGTGATCTTCTCCACAATGTAGGCGGCCACCGGCGGGCCGGAGCTGCAATAGGCCATGCGCGTTCCCGGCCGCCAGCGCGACACCCGCGAATGGTGGTCGTAGTCCAGGCCTTCCTTCAGCGTCATGCCCTTGGCGTCCTTGGCGTACTCGCGCAGATGCATGTCGTCCCAGCCCGTGGTGTGCTCCAGCAAGTCGACCACGCGCACCGGGTCGGTGGCTTCCCAGCGGTTCTCAAACCAAACATCGGGCGCCAGCTTGCGCACCGGGTCCTGCAGCGAGAGCTTGCCCTCGCCGGCCAGCTTCAGAATGGAGAGCGATGCAAAAGCCTTCGAGGTCGAGCCGATCCGAAACAGAGTGTCGTCCGTGGTTGCGCGGTTCGTGGCCACGCCGGCCTTGCCCAGGCCGGCAACCCACTCCGGTCCGTCGCGGCGCACGATGGCCACCGACATGCCGGGCGTGTGCGTGTCCGCCAGGATTTTTTCCAGTTGCTGCCGCAGTTCCTGGATCGACTGCGCAGGTTTCGGCGGCTCCTCTTTCTTGGCATCCGCGGAAAAGGCGATGACCGGGAGGCAGAACAGGGACACCATCAGGCCGGCATGAACACACGAGCGAAGCATTCCCTTCTTCATTCACAATCTCCTTGCATGATTGCTGAGGTTCGCAGGAATCTTACACCCTGGGACGCGCGTCGCGAGCGCGCGCTCCTGCCGGCGGTTGCGGCGCGCCGCTGGGCAAGTCGCAGGCCAAGGGCCTACAATTTTAGGTGCCATGGCTAAAGCAAAAACAAAGATGTTTGAAGTTGCCTGTCCCGATTGCGGGGCGATGATGCAGATCGATGCTGCCACGGGGCTCGTCGTCACCCACACGCCGGCGCCGCGCAAGCGCATGTTCGAGGACCTGGAGACGGCCGCGCAAGCCATGCGCGAGTCCGATGTGCGCAAAGAGTCCATCTTCCGCCAGTCCGTCGAGGCGGAAAAGAACAAAGAGGACCTCTTTGAAAAGCGATTCGCCGAAGCCGTGCGCAAGGCAAAGGATTTGCCCGACACCAAGCCTCTGCGCGAGTTCGACCTCGACTGACCTGCCCGGCCGTCAGCCCTTGACGGCCGACAATTCGATCACCTCGACACCCTCAGGGTTAGCGAACTTGACGCGCACGCCGCGCGCCCAGGCCGCGTGGTCGAAGATGCCAAGGTCCCGGTCTTTCGTGACCGAATGTGCCTTGTATCTTCCTTCCGGCAGCAGGGGTAACTCAACCATAACTTCTGCCGCGTCCGACTTATTGCGGAAAAGCGCCACCAAGCCGTTTCCGCCGCGATCGAGCCGCGCAAACCCATCCCAGGCGGCCGGCGTTGTCTGCAGCCAGCTTCCCAGCGGGATAAAGCTTTCGCTGATCCGCGCCGCGCCGCGCAGCTTCTTGTACCAGCCAATTTTCTCGCGATACCAGGCGCGCTCCTCGATCGTGAGTTTGCGCAAGTCGCCCAGCAATAGGGGCGCGGAGCCGATCGCGGTGGCAAACGCCTCCTGCACGTTCGGCATATTCGCGTGCAGGTTGCCGATCAACATGCTCTCCACCGGCATCGACGGCGAACGCGCATAAAGCAACTGCCGCGCCTGCAGCGTGCCTGCCGAGTCCGTCTGCTGGTCGTCCACGTTGCTCATCCAGTCCAGGTCACCCGCCGCCAGCAAACCGGCGTCGATAATGTGCTTCTGGCCCCATAACTCAAAGGTAAGATCCAGCAGCACCTCGGGATGCTTTTCGTAAACTTTACTGGTAACATACGAGATACCTTCGTAGATCGCGTTGAGTGACTCTGCCCAGTTGCCGTGCCGGTGCCCCCTGGCATAGCATCCGGGCGCTTCGCCGTACGCGTTGAAGATCGTCGTCAGGTCAAGCTTCACATACGCCAGCTTGAAGCGATCGATGGCATCGACAATGCGCGCCGCGGCGGAATCCCGGTAGTCCGACGCCATGCACATCACGGCCATCTCGCCGGCCATCGTGCCGGTGGTCTTGAGCTTGCCATCCTGGGTCAACGAGGCCCACTCCGGGTGCTCGCGATAGGCCTGCGTGGTGGTCGCGATGGCCGCAATCGGAATCCAAAGCCCCAGCCGCATCCCCTTGGCTTCCACAGCGTCGAGAATCGGCTGCAGGCCCTCGGGAAAGGCCGAAAGATTGACCGCGTTGGCGCCGTAGTCCTGCTGCCAGCCGTCGTCGATGGTGAAGATATCCATTCCCATCGCGCCGGCCGCATCGATCAGCTCAAGCGCAATCTTGTGATTGATGCCGCGCTCAAACGGCTCCCAGGTGTTATAGATCCATGGCGCGCCTTTCTTGTCCACCCGCCGCATCAGCACCTGCGCCGTGTAACTCGGCAGCACCCAGCGCGGATCGTTGAAGCCGTCTCCCCGGTGGAACGCAAGCAGCGACGCGCAAGCAGTAGCAAAGGTCTCGCCGGGAGCAAGCGCGCGCTCAAACGGCATCAGGTCGGTGTCGTACATCACGCCGATGGGCGTGCTCTCAATCCCGTCCCAGCCGCCGATCTCGGTGCGCTTCATGTAACCCGGCACCTCGCTCACAATGGCAAGGCCTTTGCCCGTGCGCCCATTCGCCAGCATCAGGCAGGCGTCTTCCGAGCGCCCGGTATAAAACGTCTCCCGCGGAACGGCGCCGTACTGCGTCAGAAGAGTCACTTCATTCGCAGGCCCCAGCGTCACCGCCAGCGCCTCGATGTTCATGTGCGCCAGGTGCAGCGTTTCGGCGCCCGTGTTGCGCAGCGCAAGGTGCTTGCGAACCGCGGGATGGCCGTCATACACCGCGTACACCACTGAAACTTCGAGCGCGAACTCCTTGTGGCGCAGCTTGATCGCGAGCGATTTCCCGCCGGGCAGCGCGCTCTCCGCCGCGCCCACCAGATCGAACGTGCCATTCGTGCCGGCGCAGCGTTTCCCATTGCACACGAACGAGAATTCCTGCCCTCGTTCCTCCGGCTTCGCTGCCGCCTGCACCAACTCCGCATGCACGGCGAGGCCAGAAAGTTGGCGTGTGAACAGCCCGGTCTGCGGCCGGAAAACAATGTCGCGCCGGATCAGGTCATTGCCAATGGACCATGACTTCTCGCCGTCGCTCGCGGTCTCGCTCAAGCCCAACGGCCCGCACGCCAAGCCTGTGGCAAGCAGCAGCCCGCTCTTCAGAACGCTTCTCCGATTCAGTTTTCTCTGCGCAGCATTTCCCATCGCACACACCCGATCTCGTGATCTTCAATTGCGCGAGAATCGTATCATATGCGGCGGCGGAGTTCGTATCGCGCCTTCGGCCGGATGCGACCAACCAGCACCGCTAACTCCGCAATCGCCGATTGCCCTTGCTAACTCCCCTCTTTGTCCAGTTTCGCGACACCTCTAAGTACCTTCGTGATTGAGTAACTCAAATAATTCCAAAGATCCCTCTAAAGTTTTCTAACTTATGCCCCTACATTAGAGATAGCTCAAGCGGCGGGCGCGCCCACCTTCACTCCACTCGCCCTCCTTCCTGAGCAGGAGACCCAACCCTTGCTGCGATTTACCTGGCTTCTCGCCGGAGCCTTCGCGCTCACGGCTGCGCATTCCTGCGCCCTGTTTCCGGCCTTTGCCCAAGGTCCGGCGGCGCGCATCGTCGCGCCGGTCGACGAGTCGCAGGTCGTCACCCTCGAAGGCAACGTCCATCCGCTGGCTCGCGCCGAGTTTGACCTGGGAGAAGCCGACAACGCCACGCCGCTGGCGCGCATCATTCTCCTGCTGCAGCCCTCGGCCGCACAGCAAGCCGCTCTCGACCAACTGACCGAAGCGCAGCAAAACCCCGCCTCGCCGCTCTTTCACCGCTGGCTTACGCCGGCCGCATTCGACCGCCAGTTTGGCATCGCACCGCAAGATCGGCAGCAGGTTGCCGCCTGGCTGGCCGTGCACGGGTTTGCGGTGGAACCGTCGCCCAGTAGCCGGCTCATTGTCTTTTCCGGCACAGCCGCCCAGGTTGCGGATACCTTTCACACCCCGATGCACCGCTTTCGGGTGCATGGCGTCCTGCACCTTGCCAACGCGCAGGCCCCGCAGATTCCAGCCGCCTTGGCCGGGGTGGTCCAGGGCATCGTTTCCCTGCACGATTTTCGACGCACCCCGGCAATCTCCGCGCCCCGGTCGCTGGCCGCGCGGGCCGAGTGGAACCTCTACGGTTCGCACTATCTCTATCCGGCGGATCTTGCCGTCATCTACGATCTCAATCCGCTCTACCAGGCCGGGACAAGCGGCGCCGGCGTCTCCATCGCCATCGCCGGCCGCAGCAATATCGACCTCGCCGACGTCGCCTCTTTCCGGGCCGCGGCCGGCCTCAAAGCCAACAACCCGGCGGTGATTCTGGAAGCCGGCAATCCCGGCCTGGTGGCCGGCGATCGGGACGAGGCGACTCTCGACGCCGAGTGGGCCGGCGCGCTTGCGCCCGCGGCCTCCATCAAGCTCGTCGCCGCCCAATCCACAGCCACCACCGACGGCATCGACCTTGCCGCCGCCTACATTGTCAGCCACGCCGTGGCGCCGGTCCTCAGTGTCAGCTATGGCAACTGCGAAAGCAGCATGGGAGCCACCGAACTCGCGTTCTACAACGCCCTCTGGCAGCAGGCAGCCAGCCAGGGCATCAGCGTCTTTGTCTCCTCGGGCGACTCCGGCGCCGCAGGGTGCAGCCTGGGCGTTGCCGCCAAGGGGACTGAAGCCGGCGTCAACGGCTTGTGCAGCTCGCCCTATGCCACCTGCGTGGGGGGCACCGAGTTCAACGAAGGCGCCAAAGAAGCGCTCTACTGGGCGCAAACAAATGGCGCCGGCCAGGGTTCGGCCCTGGGCTACATTCCTGAAACGGTGTGGAACGAGAGCGGCTCCAACAACGGCTATGGCCTGTGGGCCAGCGGAGGCGGCGCCAGCGGCACATTTGCGCAGCCGGCCTGGCAAAAAGCGGTGAGCGGCGCCGCGGCGGCCAACGGCATGCGCGGCGTGCCCGACGTAGCCCTGACCGCAGCCAGCCACGACGGCTACATCGTCGACGAGAACGGAACCGACTGGATCGTCTCCGGCACCTCGGCCGCGACCCCTGCGTTTGCCGCCATCATGTCGCTGGTCGTTCAAAGCAACAGCGGAAAAGGGCAGGGAAGCGCGAACCCCGCGCTCTATCGGCTGGCTTCGTCCACCACTGGTGTCTTCCACCCCACGCCATCCGGCAACAACACGGTTCCCGGCGTGGAAGGGTTCACCGCCAGCGGCGCCACCTACAATCTGGCCACCGGCCTGGGTTCGGTGGACGCGGCCCGGCTGGTGGCAGGTTGGAAGCCTCCCGCGCCCCCGACCCTGAGCCTGAACGTGGATTCGCAGCCGATCTCCATTGCGCGGGGAGGAGCTGGAACCTTCCGCCTGGGCGTTGCCACCGGCGGATCGTTTACGGGTGCGGTAACTCTCGGCGTTGACGGGCTGCCGCCAGGAGTCACGGCCACCTGGGCCGTCAATCCGATCGAGGCTACCGCGGGCAAGGCCACGCTCACACTGAAAGCAGCTTCAACGGGCTGGACGGGGACGGCCGCCATCGCATTTATTGCAAAGGGAGACGGCTTGACCGCGCGCTGCGGGCTGCAGGTCCAGATTCAGCGCTCTCCCATCGTCATCGGCACGCACCCTCCCATCAACTGAAGCTGCGAGTTTTTCCGCAGCCAATTCAGTCCAGCCGGGCAAAGGCTTGTTCAATCCGCGGTTGCGCGTCGGTTGCCGCATCGGGCAGGTTCTGCGAAATCTCCAGCACCGCCGCCGGCGGGTTCGCCAGCGCCTTCAGCGATGCCAGCGCCGCCGGCCAGTCGATCGTTCCATCGCCCGGCCACAGGTGCTCGTCCTTGCTTCCGTTGTTGTCGTGCATGTGCACGGAGACGATCCGCTCGCCCAGGGTCGCCAGCGCGTCGGCTACGCCGACAGTGATGTGGGCGTGGCCCAGGTCCAGGCAAATGCCCACGCGGTCCAGGTGGCTCAATTCCAGAATCGTCACCAGGTGCTCCGGCGTGGTGGGCTCGCTCATCAGGTTCTCCACCAGCAGCCGTACGCCCAGCGGCGCGGCAAAGGCTGTCAGATGCTCCAGTGCCACCGCGGCATGTTCCATCGTGCGCGGCGACCAGCCATCGGTCCGTTCCCCCAGGTGCACAATCAGCTTTTGATAAGGGATATGCTCGGCGGTCTCGAGCGCGCGCTTGATCTCGTCCATCGAATCGATGCGGCGGCCCTTTTCCGGGTGCAGCACGTTCACCGCGGGCGCTCCGCCGCGGCCCATGTCGCGGTCAAAGTAGAGCGGGGCATGCATCGACCAGGGCTGCAGCGTATTGGACCGGAACCAGTCGGCCAGGTCCTTCACTTCTTCGCGCCGGGTGTAATCGAAATGTTGACGCGCGGCAAATATCTCCACAGCCTCCGCCCCAGACCGGGCGGCGAGTTCCAGCATTCCGGGATGAAGACGCTGGTTCAGAAACAGGTGTGTCGATAAAGCTCGGAGCATGTAAGAATCCCCCCGGCGCCGAAAGGCCTGCAGCATCGCCCGGCGCTTGTTCCCATTGTCGCATTCTTGCCTCAAATTCAATATAACTCTATTCGTTGCAATTGATTACATCGTAAACAAGCGCTCCGGCGGCGATTCCCCGCCTAAATCCGAATCAGGGCGACAAAGTACGGTATTGGACATATACTCCATAGATCGGCTTGTCCGCTTCCGGCGGTTTGTCGCCAGGAGCCTGTCGCGCCCCGCGCATCCTGGAGCAACCAACTGCAGATGCGGCCCAGCAAGGATGATCTCAATGGCTGAAACCGAGAGACTCCGCTTCGATCTCCCATCCATGCTGGCCCGCGTCGGAGCCAGACGGGAATCGCTACGGCTGGCGCCTCGGGAGAGCTTCTTCTCGCAAGGCGACGACCCGGACTTCCTTGTTTATCTGCAGGCTGGCCGCGCCAGGCTCACCGTCGCCTCGTCCGCGGGAAAAGAGGCCACCCTGGCCCTGATTGCGGAGGGGGATTTCATCGGCGAAGATGCCATGGCGGAGTCTCGAGGCCCGCGCAACGCAACGGCGACCGCCGTTACGCATTGTGCCGCGATCAAGATAGCCAGGGACGAGATGGTGCGCGCCATGCAGCGCGACACGGCGGTGGCCGACCTGTTTCTCAATTTCCTGCTGACCCGCAGCATGCGCGTACAGGCGGACCTGGTGGACCAGCTTTTCAACTCCTGCGAGAAGCGGCTGGCGCGCATGCTGCTGATCATGGCCGGTTTCGATACCCGGCCTGCGGAAGAGGTGCCGATTCCCAAAATTACCCAGGAGATGCTGGCGGAGATGATCGGCTCCACCAGGTCCCGCGTCAGCTTCTTCATGAACCGATTTCGCAGGAAGGGATTTATCCGCTACGACTGCGGCATCCATGTACGCAAATCGCTCTCCTCGGTCGTCCTGAGCGATTGAGCAGCTTGCCGCGCAGCCCGCAGACTGGGCAGGTTGCACCGCGCCAGCAATCCCCGCCAGTTTCCCGCTTTGCCGCCTCTCCCGATCTTCCCGATTGTTAGGCAGCGATGATAATTCGCGCACCGCTCGGTAAAATGCCGCGGACCGCTCACCCCGATCGTCCATTGCAGGGCTACCATGCGGGTATGTCCTTCCCAAAATCCCGGGCTCTGTTTTTGGCGGCCGCTTTGCTGGCTGCCACGGCTGCCATCGGTGCCCTCGACGCGCCCGTCGCCCCTGTCCTGTCCGCCGCACAGGTTGTGCAGCGGATGATGGAGCGCAACCAGATCCGCAGCCAGGGCCTTAGCCAATACGTGGAGCTGCGCCACTACCAGGTCGACTATCGCGGCATCAAAAACCTCTCTGCCAGGATGGAAGTCGAAGTGACCTTCGACGCCGCCAGCGGCAAAACCATGCGCCTGGTTTCGCAGGAGGGCTCCAGGCTTCTCTGCGATCGCGTCCTCAAGAAGTTGATTGAAAGCGAAAAGGAGGCCGGGAAAGACAAAACCTCCACCGCGCTCACCCCGGCCAATTACCGCTTTGAGAGCGCGGGAGTCGAGTCGATCGACGGACGCCCCGCCTACATCCTGCGCGTTGAACCGCTCACCGCCAGCAAGTTCCTGTATGTCGGCAAAATCTGGATCGACGCGGCCGACTTCGCGGTCGCCAAAATCGAGGCCGAACCCGCGAAGAGCCCCTCGTTCTGGATCAAGCAAACCATCATCCACCACACCTACGCGCGCAGCGGCGGATTCTGGCTGCCCCGCGAAAACCGCAGCGAAACCAAGGTGCGCCTCGGCGGCACCGCCATCCTTACCATTGACTACGGCACCCCCAAGACTGTGCCGGAGATGGCCTCCGGCGTCGCCTCCGCCGCCCTCGCCCGCTAGCCGGTTTCCCATGTTTGTTATGCAGGCCGTTCCGGGCTGTATTTTCGCTCCCTTTTACCGGAAACCGCGCGATTCAGCCCCCGTCCGCGTCTAAGGATTGAGGCCCCCGCTGTGATACCGTTGCAGTACGGCGTCCCTGTGCCGGGCCGGCCCTGACCGTACTTTGCCGGGCGGTTTCCGCAGTCGCTTTGCCGGGACCCAGCCTGCCGGGAGAGCATCGCCAGGCGAAAGCAAGGCCTTCGATCGGCGATTCCACGGATTCCAGGGGCAAAGTGCAAAGACCAAGAATGTCCCAACAACCGGAGTTTATTTTCTCTGCTTCGTCCACAGGACCGGTTCCCGCGCCGGGTTCATCGCCTATGGCGTCAGACGCAGCACCGCCCTCCGTGCCGCAGGCGCCCGACGGACAAGCTCGTCACCCCGTCCAGCCCCGCATTCCCCGCTGGCTCGAGAGCGCCGAGCTGTTTCTGCGCGTGCTGTTGCGCATGTATATCGGCATGGCCCTGGTGTATGCGCCCTGGTCCGGCCAGATCTTGACCTTCCTGCCCTGGTCGCGCCTCCTTTGGGAAGAGAATCCTCTCTTCGTGCAATTTCCGCTTTTGGCCGTCTATGCATCCAACGGCGCAGTGCGTGGCATCGTCTCGGGCCTCGGCTTTTTGAACTTGTGGATTGCGTTTCACGATGCCGTCCGCCACAGAGACAGATAAGTGACGAACGCGATGGACGAGAGAACGCATCAAGGCCAGCCCGCACAGACCCCCGACCCCACCCCGAGCGCAGCAGCGCCCCTGCCGGCAGCGCTCCAGCACGCCGTGATTCCCGGCAATGGCGCCCCCCCGCCCCTGGCCCGCGCACCGCTGGCGTATGAGAACCCCAGCTTCCTCAACAGCGCCGACGGCCGCCTCATCCGCATCGTGGCCGAGTACTGCGAACCGCTGGCCCGTTTCCGCCGCGAAAAAATCCAGGACACGGTGGTCTTTTTCGGTTCGGCCCGCTTCCACGGCCGCGAAGAGGCTGACCACGCCCTTGAACTGTTGGAAAACACCGGCTCCAGCAAGCCCGCGCCCAGCCACGAGCAGCCCGCCAGCATTCCCCAGATCGTCGAGGGCACAGCCACCGACCTGCAGCGCCGCCGCGCCGTCGCCGCGGTTGAGATGGCTCGCTACTACGAGGACGCGCGCCGACTCTCCAGCCTGCTTACGCGCTGGGCCAGGACCATCCCCTCGCGGCGGCACCGCTTCGTCGTCACCTCCGGCGGGGGCCCCGGCATTATGGAAGCCGCCAACCGCGGCGCCTGGGAGGCGGGCGGCAAAACCATCGGGCTCAATATCCGCCTGCCCTTTGAGCAGATGCCCAATCCCTACATCACCCCCTCGCTCAACTTCGAGTTCCACTACTTCTTCATGCGCAAGCTCTGGTTCGCTTACCTCTCAAAGGCCCTGGTGGTCTTCCCGGGCGGCTTCGGCACCCTCGACGAGATGTTTGAGATTCTCACCCTGGCGCAAACGCAGAAGCTGGCCAAGAAGATCACAGTCGTCATCTATGGTTCGGAGTACTGGAAGAAGGTCTTCAACCTCGACATCCTGGTGGACACGGGCGCCATCTCGCCCAAGGATATTGAGCTCTTCAACTTTGCCGACACGCCCGAACAGGCGTTCGAAATGCTCCGCCAGGGGCTGACAGAGAACTATCTGACCGCCGAAGCAGCCGCCGCCCGCGCCGCCGCCGACCAACCCGCCGGAGATGAATTAATGGCCGGGTGGACCCTCGACGATTTTCTCGGCCCGGAGATGGCGAAGACCAGCAAATAGAAGCCGCTCTCGGCGCGCACTTTTCCCAATTGCCGGGAATTTGCCGTCGATGCCGTCCCGCGCTTCTGTTAATTTTGATGAAAGGTTCCGATTCGAAATAAAGGACCATCTGGCAGGGAAGCCGGCCCTTGCGGCCTGCGGCCCAGGCGAGAGCTGGGGCTTTTTCCGGAATCCTGGGGCCTTGAATCTTTTTAGTTGGGTTTTTCGGGTGATTTCGTTGTCTCTCGGAGGAATTGAACGGCCATTCTCGCTATCTTTACCTGCCGTTGATCCTCGGCCTCGCATACTACTGGCAGATGTTCCAGTACGACCGCGGAGAAAAGGAGCTGAAATGGCCTGTTCGACCATCTCATACGCCTGGCGCGACAAAGACGCTGCAAAGGGCTTCAAGTCCGGCGTCTCCCTGCACAGTCACACCAACCAGTCCAAAGAGACGCTCGATTTCCTGGCCAACTTCGGCAACCAGTACCCCGTGATGCGCCCGCTGCTCTCCCGTTTGGAACGGCGCTCGGCCGAGATGCACGGCCTGTGCATCAACTATGCCGCCAGCTACTGGACGCCCCCGATGACGCCCAAGCTGGCCTTCGATCTCGAAAGCAGCCAGATTGAGCAGTTGGACCTGGCGCCGATGGTCTCAATCTCGGACCACGACACCATCCAGGCCCCCATGCTGCTGCGCATGGTCCCCAGCGCTCGCCAGATTCCCGTATCGGTGGAGTGGACGGCCCCCTACGGCACCCAGTCCTTTCATCTGGGAATCCATAACCTGCCCAGCGCCAAGGCCCCGGAGTGGATGGCGACACTGGCCGACTACACGCAGCACCCCGGCGACGCTCGCCTGACCGAAATCCTGGCCGCCCTCAACGACGAGCCCAACGTGCTGGTCGTCTTCAACCACCCCATGTGGGACCTGTACCTTGTCGGCAGGGAAAAGCACTCGTTCCTGGTCAACGAGTTCCTGCAGAAGAATGGCAACTACCTGCACGCCCTGGAGTTGAACGGCCTGCGCAACTGGGACGAGAATCGCAAAGTGAGGCGGCTTGCCGAGCAATGGAACATGCTGCTGATCTCAGGCGGAGACCGGCACGGCGTCGAGCCGAACGCCAACGTGAACCTGTCGAACGCCAGCAGCTTTACCGAGTTTGTTCATGAGATTCGGCGGCAGAGGGTGAGCAACGTGCTGTTTATGCCGCAGTATGCCGAGCCGTGGAAACATCGCATTCTGCAATCGGCGGTTGACGCCATCCGGCACTATCCCGAGTTTCCGCAAGGCTCGCGCACATGGGATGAGCGCGTTTACCACCCGGATCGCAACGGCGTGGTGAGGCCGCTGAGCGAGTTGTGGCCCAATGGCAAGCCGCCGCGCGCGATGTCGGCGCTGATTGCAATGGTGCAGCTGATGGGACGCGGGCTGGTATCAGGCGGCCTGCGGTATGCCTGGAGTCAATCGCACGAATTGCGCCTCGCACTCGGCGAACTGGATCAATAAGCGCACAAGTCACTTGCAGGACCCGGCTCTTCGCGTCCTGTAACAGGAACGCGGCGGGGCGCCCTTCGGGCCGCGCCACGGACCGATGAGTTCAACAGGACTGAAAAGGTTTTGACGCCTGAGGGATGCTG
>Ga0181516_10001858_pt1 | contig 15664 bp, 13 predicted proteins | sample PEATcosm2014_Bin_25_FD_121104 | JGI IMG/M metagenome (GOLD analysis project Ga0181516, IMG submission 121104) | Peatland microbial communities from MTU Mesocosm Facility, Houghton, MI, USA - PEATcosm2014_Bin01_10_metaG | ecosystem: Environmental > Terrestrial > Soil > Wetlands > Peat | place... | reverse complement strand
CGCCCAACGCAGTGCCCCCGGTGTGCCGCATCCAGGACTATGGCCGCTACCTCTATGAGAAGGAAAAGAGCGAGCGCGCCGCGCGCAAGAAGCAGAAGGTAATTGTCGTCAAAGAGGTCAAGTTCTCGGTCACCGTTGACGAACACGACTACCAGACCAAGAAAAATCAGGCCATCCGTTTCCTCGTCGACGGCGACAAGGTCAAGGCCAGTCTCCGCTTCCGCGGCCGCCAAATGGCGCATCGCGAGCTGGGCTACAACATCATCAACCGGCTCATCCAGGACATCGGCGAAAACGGCATCGTGGAGTTCATGCCCCGCATGGAAGGCACGATTCTTCACGCCATCCTCGCCCCGTCAAAGAAGCAGGAAGCGCCCAAGCCAAAGCCGCCGGTTGCGCCCCAGCCGCCAGCCGCGCCCGCAGCCCAATGATTTCGCGGTTAATGCGGCCACTGAAACGCCGCTGAGCGCCGCGCCGGCACAGGCAGAACAATATAGCCCTCGCGCCATTGTCCGTCCTCGCGCCGTGGCGGATTGCCCACAATCCGCATTCCAGTGGGCCCGTCAGCCGTGCCCCCTTCCTCAAGCGCCAACCCGGCCAATCCGCCCACGATTGCCTGCAACTGATCGTGGTTGGGCGGACGGTTGGTGGTAAATGGCGCCACCGCCCGCAGCGCCGCATAAGCCTCAGCCAGATCGCTCACCCGTGCCCGGCGCTTGGCAGGCAGTGGTTTTAACCCCAGCGACCTCCACGCCGCATGAGGATAGCTCTCCACCAGCACGCGTCCCTGTTCCGTCCGCGCCTGTTCCTGCGTGTCCAGCCGCCGCCAACCCCGCCTGCACAGCGCGTCGTACACGTCCAGGCAGAACTCGGCAAACGGCCGGTAAGTAATCGGCTTCACCATCCCCGGCAACCCGGTCTTCGCGGCGGTGTTCAGTTGACGCTCACTTACGCGCGCATGTTTCAGGCCATTCAAGCCCGACTTCCAGGCCTGCGGCCCATCCAGCAACATCACCCGGATGCCCCGCACGCCGCAGAGATGATTCAGCCGCCCGGCTAGAATGTTCGCATCCACCGGCCCGGGTATTGAAGTGTCGGCCGGCATGATCTCGCAATCAATCGGAGCCCCATCGCCAGCCCCGCCACTGAGCACAACAATCCCAAGATCGGTCCAGGAACGAAACGCAAGATCGACAGAGAGAACCGCCACGCTTAAACACTACGTCGCTTCCACCCTCCAGACAATCCAGGCACGGAGCAATTTCGGAGCATGCTTGCCACAAAAGAGTCCTAAACCCAAAACGGGAAGAGTCGGCAATTGGAATTCTGGAGTACGCTTGACGTGCGGGGGATTTGAACTTGAAAGCGATTGGGAAGTTCGCACTTGCATTCTTCGCATTGGTCTGCGTCTGTTCTGCCCAGACGGCCAATAAGACGCAAGGCAATCGCGCCATCCTCTGGTCGCCTCCGGACTTTGGCTGGCCGGAAGACCTTCAGCAAGCAACTGTCCCGAAAGAGATGATTCGGTCATTCAAGGTTGGAGATCTGCCGATAATCCTCGAAGAAACAAAACTTGAAGATGTGCGAAGGCTATTTGGAGGAACGATTGGCAGCCAAGGGGATGCCTCAGAGGCGGTGGCTTGGCTTTGCCTGCATGGCAGCGATGCATCCGGAAAATGGATGCTTTGGCTGACAAGCGGCGAGTTGGAAGGATCAATCTACATTGACGGCATCCAGTGGAGGCGTTTGTCTTCAAACGAAAGGCCGGATCGCCGCTGCGCTTCATTACCTGTAAATAAAGCGGGCATCGCGTTGCCCATTGCCCTCCATCCCGGGATGAAGCGGCAGGAGGTAATGCAAGTCTTGGGCAGACCCACCGAGGCGCACGGCGGCATGCTCATCTATTTTCACGAACATCAGGAGACGATACACAATGAACCCTATTCGGTGGACAACACAATCGGGTTCTCGCTTCGCGGTGACGCTGTGCGGGAGATCGATGTCAACAGGGTGACCGCGGATTGACGACATGGTGAAAGGAATTCGCGTAAGGCCACGGCGAGGCTCCACCGCGTTAAAATCTCGATATGCCCGCCGCAACACTGCCTCCTGAAATTCTGGCCAAATACGAGCCTGTCATCGGCCTCGAAGTCCATGTGCAACTGCTTACCGCGACCAAGGCCTTTTGCGGCTGCGCGAATCGTTTCGGCTCCGCGCCCAACACCAACATCTGCCCGGTCTGTCTCGGCTTGCCCGGTGCACTGCCCGTCCTCAACGCCAAAGCCGTCGAATTCGCCACCCTCGCCTCACTGGCCATCAACTGCCAGGTTCGCGAGCGCTCCATCTTCGCCCGCAAGAACTACTTCTATCCCGACCTGCCCAAGGGCTATCAGATCTCGCAATTCGACAAACCTATCGCCGAGCACGGTTGGATCGAAATCCCCACGGCAGGCGGCGCGACGAAACGAGTCGGCATCACCCGCCTGCACATGGAGGAGGACGCCGGCAAAAGCCTCCACGACGGCTTCTCCGACTCGGCCACGCGCACCTATCTCGACCTCAATCGCTGCGGCACACCGCTGGTCGAAATCGTCAGCGAGCCCGACCTGCGCACCCCAGACGAAGCCTTCGAATACCTGACGCGCCTCAAAGAAATTCTCCTCTACACTGGCGTCTCCGACTGCAACATGGAAGAGGGATCGCTCCGCTGCGACGCAAATGTGAGCGTGCGCCCTCGCGGCCAGGAAGAATTCGGCACCAAAGTCGAAGTCAAAAACGTCAACAGCTTCCGCTTCGTCCGCCTGGCCCTCGAATACGAAATCGAGCGCCAGATCGAGGTGATCGAGTCCGGAGGCCGCATCGTGCAGGAGAGCCGTCTCTGGAGCGCCGACGAAGGCCGCACCTTCTCCATGCGCTCCAAGGAACAGGCCCACGACTATCGCTACTTCCCCGAGCCCGACCTTCCGCCTCTCATCCTCACCTCGGGATTCTTAGCACAAAAAAGCAAGGAGCTTCCGGAGCTGCCGGAAGCGCGCCGCGCGCGCATGATCCGTGAATACGAATTGAACCCCAAAGACGCGCACACGCTCACCGCTTCGCGCGAATTCGCCGACCGATTTGAGGCCGCTGCCAAAACTTCGGATAGCCCCCGCCGCGTAGCGAATATCCTTCTCAGCGAAGTCGGAGGCCGCCTCAACGCGCTTGGCCTCGAGCAGGACGAGTCCCCCGTGTCCATGGCCGGCATCGTCCTCGCCGCCGACCTGCTCGATGAAGACAAGATCAGTTCCAAACAGATGAAGCAGCTCTTCGACATCTGTTTTGAAAAGGGTGAAGACTTCCCCGCCGTTTACGAACGCGAGAAGCCCCAGCAGCTCACCGACTCCTCAGCCATTGAAGCCATGATCGACGAAGTCATTGCCGCCAACCCCAAGCAGGTTGAGCAATACCGCGCCGGCAAAAAAACCGTCGCCGGCTTTTTTGTCGGCCAGGTTATGCGCGCTTCAAAGGGCCAGGCCAACCCAGCCCTGCTCAATGAACTGGTAACCAAGAAGCTGGAAGGATAATGCGAAACTAAGTCGGCCGTTCCTGCTCGCGGGATTTCCCCGCACCGGGTGCGGTGTGGATTTCGCCGAATGCACCGTCCCCGGAGCTCACCGGCCATCCTACAATCACGAAAAAAATATCCAGCACAAACAGCCAGATCGCCAGGTCATTCAGCAGTGTCGCCCACGCCGTGTCAGGCCAGAACTGATTCGCCGCCCAGAAGAAAAAAGCGATCGCCAGCAGGGTTGCCTTGAATACCTCCGCATACCCCGGCCGGCGAATGATCTGATACACGAGATAGGCCAGCCCGATCAGCGCCAGCGGCAATGCGCCGAGCAGATTGTGCACGTCGGCTGGAAATACATTCGGGTACGCGTCCCACGCCAGCAACACAAATACCGAGGCAAGCGCAGCCACTGCCAGCACCACCGGGGCCGCCCGATGCGCCCTGTCCATTCGAACTGTCATTGGAGATTCTTCAAGGAACGATTCCCGGTGTATCGGAGATACTCCTGCTCAGAACTCCGTTATACCCCGGGATTCGCAAGGCTTTTATAAAGCGGCGGCATCATGTGGGATCGCTGGAAAATAGGTTACTTGAGCCTCAGTTCGGCCACGAACTCCTTGCGCGCGTCCCAGGAGCTGACCTCCTTCACCGCGCTCTTCTTTCCGCCCTTCTCTGCCCAAAGTTGGTAGTCGTCGGCCATGTAGCTCTGCGTAAAGCGATAGTGCCCGTCGGCATCGGCGGTATAGCTGCGAATCGACTTGGTCTTGACGTCTTTAAGAAACACCGTCGCGCCTGCAGCCGGCGTCGAGTCGGCGCTAAGCACTGTGCCCATCACCGTGCGTTGGCCCAGGTTTTGCGCACTGGCAGCGATCGGCAGCATCAGTCCATAAAGCGAAGCAACCATGGGAACCAGTGCTGCGGCCAGAGCGGCTGACAAGACCCTGCCTCGCATTTCCGCGCGGTCAATCCTCACTCTTCCTCCTCGTCCTCTTCAAATAGATCGTCTTCTTCCAACTCGTCGTCCACGCGAACCAATTCCAGCGGCTCAACACCAACTATTTCGTACTCAGATCCGCACTCATCGCATGTTACGACATCGCCTTCTTCAACTTCATCGATTTCGACACCTAAATCATTCTCGCACTCCGGGCAGCTCGGCACAGCATCCTCCTGTCTTCCCAAATAATATTGCGTTACCAATGCGCGGCGCCAAATCGCAAAATCCGGCATCGCAACATCGCTAGTTTTAGCGAGAACCCGGCGTCAGGTCAAGAGCCCCACCAGACGCCCCGCAGCCAGGTTTCCCAACTGTGGAGAATAGACGACAAACCCGCTCGAATGGATTCAGCACCGGTGGAAAAATCTTCCCGCACCCCGTTCTTGCTCGAACCAGAGACATGATCCTCCAGCTATTCCATGACATTTCCCCGCTCCACCGTATACCCTGAGGGAAGCCATGGCCAGGATGGGCTCCAGTTCGCTCGCGTTCCCCGACTTCCGCGGCGCCACCCGCCGCCTGGTCATGATGAATCTGGCCGCATACTTCGCTCTGGCGCTCGCTCAGCTGGCAAGCGGGGACATATTCCAGTGGCTCTTTGGAAACGGCGTGTTCCTGCCGCAGGTCTTCTCCATTGGCTGGTTGTGGCAGCCTCTGACCTACAGCCTCATGCACCATCCGAGCGACATCCTTGGAACCGCCCTCGAGCTTCTTTCTCTTTGGTTCCTGGCTGGCTTTCTCGAAGCCGCCAACAGCGATCAATGGGTAACCGGTCTCTATTGGGTCTCCGTGTTAGGCACGGCTCTCGCTGCTGTGGCCATCTCAATTGTCGCCGCTCAATTCCACATCAAAGCCGACGTGGTGGTACTCTCCGGTTGCTTCGGCGGCATCTTCGGCCTTCTCGTTGCCATCGGCTATTTATATGGCGATGTCCAGTTCATCCTGTTTCCCCTGCCCATCGGCATCAAGGCCAAATATCTTGCGGTCATCTACGGTCTGATCACGATCGCCATGCTCTTCGGCCAGCAGTGGGTATACGCCGTTGCCACGTTGGGAGGCGCACTCGCCGGCCTGTTCTACATCCGCGTAGCTCCTCGCCGCGGCCTCAACTTCGCCGTCAGCGAGCGCTGGTACGGCCTGCGCAACCAGTACTACCGCTGGAAGCGCCGCAACGCCGCAAAGAAGTTCGAGGTCTACATGCGCTCCCAGGGGCGCACCGTCCACTTCGACGGCAAGGGCCGCAAGATCGAAGACGACCCCGACGACAAGAAGCGCTGGAATTAACCCCACACATCAGTCACCGCGGCAGGTGGCCCGGTCATCAGAATTGCAAGGAGCCACAAGAAGCTGTGCCCCGTTCATCGCGGCCTTTTCGCGATGAGCGGGCGGGGATAGATGTCCCGCTTCTGGGACATGGAAGCGCACACAACTCAATCTCTACCAATATTCCTTCCCCGCCTCCGCACGATAGAATCTTTCTGGAATGTCCACCAGGATCGCATTTCTCTTTCCGGGTCAGGGATCGCAGGCCGTAGGCATGGGCCGCGAGCTCGCCGAAAAATTCCCCATCGCCGCCCAGACCTTCGCCGAGGCAGACGATGCCCTCGGCTTCTCGCTCTCCAAACTCTGCTTTGAAGGGCCGGCCGCGGACCTGCGCCTCACTGAAAACACCCAGCCGGCCATCATGACCGTAAGCATCGCCGCGGCGCGCGTCCTCGGCGAACACGGCATTGAGCCCGCGCTCGCCGCCGGACACTCCCTCGGCGAGTGGTCCGCTCACGTAGCCGCCGGAACCTTTTCCTTTGCCGACGCCGTCCGCTCGGTAAGAGCCCGCGGCCGCGCCATGCAGCTTGCCGTCCCCGCCGGTCAGGGAGCCATGGCCGCCGTGCTCTCGCCTGACGCCGCCATGATCGCTGAGGCCTGCCGCGAGGTCGAGGCCGAATCCGGCCAGGTCGTCGCCGCCGCCAATCTCAACTCCCCAGGCCAGACCGTCATCTCCGGCGCACTGCCCGCCGTGGAACAGACCATCGTCCTGCTCAAGTCCAAAGGCGTCCGCCGCGCCGTTATGCTCCCCGTCAGCGCGCCCTTCCATTGTTCGCTGATGCAGCCCGCGCAGGAAGAGGTAGCGCGTGTCCTTGCCGCGCTTCAGCTCGCCGATCCTCGCATCCCTGTCGCTGCCAACGTCACTGGCAGCCTGGTGACCACCGCTGCCGCAGCCAGCGACGCCCTCACCCGCCAGGTCACCGGCACGGTACGCTGGGTTGACTGCGTGGAATCGTTGAAATCTGCTGGCGCTGATCTCTGCATCGAAGTTGGCCCCGGCAAAGTCCTCTGCGGCCTTTTGAAGCAGATCGATCCCGCCCTCAAGGCCCTCAATGTCGAAGACACCGCCAGCCTCGAAGCAACGCTAGCGGAGTTGAAGAGCTAACCCGGACTGAAATCCCGGAACGCCCGCCGTTCGTGCAGGACTCGCGACGGACCCTTACGAGATCCCCCCGGGTCCTTCCATGAACCGCACATCCTCCGGCGCCCAACTTAATGTCTTGTTCTTAGGGTCATACATCAGGTTGATCGCCTTCGTCTTCCGCCCGTTCACGAAGATGCCGATCAGCACCACATTTCCGCGCATGGCCGACGCCGCAATCCGGTGGCTCTGAATCGACCCATATTCGTTGTCCGGGCTCTTCGAGCTCCAATCGTCCTGGAACCGGTCAAAGGAATAGGCGCTGTACTGCGCCGGATGCTGCTGCCAATCCTTGTCGTGCATCCAGATTCCATACGCCGTGGCCAGATCGTTCTTTTCTACGGCATCGAAGAAATGGTTCGTGGTCATCCGGCCAAAGAGATGGTTGTTCCAATTCCAGGGAAAGTCCACAGGCCGGCCCGCAACCAGCCACCACCCTACAAACAGCACAAACAGCAGCCCAGCCCCGCCATAGATCATCCGCGTCCGCCGGCGGTCCTTCGCCTCGTCAAACTTTGGAGCATCGAGCAAAGTCATGGCAACAATCCCTCGCATCCAGCATACGGCAAGAAACCAGGGGACTCAGTTTAGCGAGGCGACAGGCCGCCAGGGCAAGCAATTAAGATCACAAACACAGCGCCTCAAAAAATAGGATCATTGGAATCAATTTTGGAAAGCCTGGTTGCTTGTCTCTGGTACGACCGGCCCGCTGACGCCCTCGCTCACATGTTCCGGACGCGCGCCCACACCTACTGCGTACCCCAAGAGGCTGTGAATCCCTGGGATCCATTGTGCGGCTTTCAACTGCCAGGGCGCTTGAATAGGTCCTGGATTCTCAAAAACCCGAGCAAAGCCGCGATGGGCAGCTAACTGGAAGGCCTGTGTTATCCGGGTGGGAAAGACTCGACGCCTTTCGACCGCTGCCAGAGCAGCCTCATCGACCTTTCCTTCCTTCAGAGGCTCCGCCAGCAGGTTGGCGGCAGCCACAGCGTCCTGAATGGCAAGGTTGATACCCACCCCGCCCGCGGGCGACATGGCATGGGCGGCGTCTCCGATACACAGCACCCCAGGCAAGTGCCAGCGCAGAAGCCGATTGATCTGGACGGTCAGGATCTTGATCTGGTCCCAATTGCGCAATTCCCGGACTCGCTCGCCCAACCAGGGAGCGACTTGAACAATGGCCGCGCGGAATGCTTCGATGCCGAGAGCCTGGACCTTATCGTAAGACCCCTTGGGGATGATCAACCCGGCCTGAAAATAGTCAGAGCGATCGATGAGAATCAGCGCCTTTCCGTAGTTGACGTTGCCGAGCACCTGACTTGGGTCTCCTGGCCTGCGGCTGATCCGAAACCACAAGACATCGACCGGCACGCCATGCTCGATCACTTCCAGCCCGGCGGCCTTGCGTGTAGCGGAATGGCGGCCATCGCAGCCCACCACCAGATCCGCGCGTACCTGCACTTCCCGGTCATCGGTCCGGGCCGTCACGCCCACGATGCGAATGCCTTCCCGCAGCAGATCAACCATTTCGTGCTTCATCGACAAATGAAAGGTGGGAAACCGCTCGGCACGGCTGGAAAGAAAGCTCAGGAAATCCCATTGAGGCATCAGCGCCACAAATTTGCAGTGAGTGGGCAGGTGGCGGAAATCAGCCATCTTGAACGTCGAATCGCCGATGGCGACTCGCAGCGACTCGACGCGCTGATGGGGCAACTTGAGGAACTCGTCCAGCAGGCCGAGTTCCCTGAGAACGTTGAGTGTCGAGGGGTGTACTGTGTCGCCGCGAAAGTCGCGGAAGAAATCCTGGTGCTTTTCGAGCACGGTGACCTCGACACCCTGGCGCGCCAACAGATACCCGAGCATCATGCCCGCAGGCCCGCCGCCCACGATACAGCACCCAGTTTCCACCGTCGTAGATGCCATCCCGGTATCGCCTCCCATCGTCGCGCTCATGATGTTCGATGCAGAATCTCAAGCATCGAATATCGCGCTTTGGGAATCGAAAACAGGCGAAGTCCTCGCCGGGCCCAACGGGAGCTGGAAGCAGCTTCTCAGTCCCTGCTATACGTGGTCCGGTTCTTCTCTTCCTGCCGTTCCAGCGCCAGTTCGATCAGCTTTGTAATCAGGCTCGTATAGGTGATTCCGGTGGCATCCCAGAGCTTGGGGTACATGCTGATCCGCGTAAAGCCCGGCAGAGTGTTGACCTCATTCAAAAATATCCGCCGCTTCCCGTCCGGCTCCATGAGGAAATCGACCCGCGCCAGCCCCGATAGATCGCATGCGCGGAAGGCTGCAACGGCCATCTCGCGAATTTTCTTCGATTCGGCCTTGCTGAGCTTGGCGGGAATCACCGGAATCGACCCTTCGGACAGGTACTTGGCCTCGTAGTCGTAGAACTCCTTGCCGGGAATGATCTCCCCCACAACGCTGGCCTTGGGATCGTCGTTGCCGAGAACCGCAACCTCCAGTTCCCGTGCCTTGGCGCCTTTCTTGCCGCCCACACCCTGTTCCACCACCAGCTTCCGGTCGTAGCGCGCCGCAAGAGTCAGGGCCGGCCCAAGTTCTTTGCGATCATGCACTTTGCTGATGCCCACCGAGGATCCCAGGTTCGCCGGCTTCACAAAAACCGGGTACTTCAACGCCGCCTCCACTTTCGCAATTGCCTTCTTCGGCGACCGCTCCCAGTCTGCCCTTAGCAGCGTGACATGTTTGACAATCGGCAGCCTGGCCTCGACGAACAACCGCTTCATCACGTCCTTGTCCATCCCAGCCGCCGATCCCAGCACGCCCGACGCGACGTATGCGATTCCCGCCAGTTCGAAAAGCCCCTGAATGGTCCCATCCTCACCAAACGTCCCATGCAGAACCGGAAACACCACATCCAGAGACTTGCCGTCGAGGCGGGACTGGCCGACCAGGCCCTCGGCCTTGGCTCTCTCCACAGAGCCGCCGGGCTCATGCGCAAGCAGCGTCGGGATGCCCTCAGCCAGCAGCCTCGCTCCGGGCGTAGCCTCGGGATCGCCCGCGCGCAGCTGCCGCGCAACCTCGCTGACGGCGCCATCCAGCAGCCCGCGCGCGTCGGCAGGCGCCAGCCACCGGCCCTCTTTGGTTATCCCGATCGGGGTCACATCGAACTTCTCCCGGTCAATCGCCTGCAGAACCGAAGCGGCCGAGAGCAGCGAAACCTCGTGCTCGCCGCTCCGCCCGCCGAAAAGTATGCCCACACGAAGTTTTTTTGCCATTTCGTATTTGATTTTAGCCGCTGCGCGCCACCTCGATGTTTGGCGTGCAATTCGCGCGCCCTAAGACACGTTGGTGCTATCCTTGCTGATGTTCTTCAGCTAAATCGTTGAGCTAACTCCGCCGATAGAACATTGCAGGGGCAGGTCTGTTCGGCCCGGTTTTCTTCGGCACTATGAAAACTATATCTATTACGGCTGTAGTCCTGCTCGCATCGGCGCTCAACGCCCAGCCCGCCGCCCCCCCCTACGCTCACCTCCCTGACGGCGATCCGCGCCCTGTCTAATTCCGAAGCCAGCCGCAAGCCGCAGGTAGCATTCGAAGCAACAGTTACTTACTTCCGCTGGTACGAAAGAACGATGTTTGTTGAAGACCAGGGGATTGCGATCTACGTTGACGCCACTACCAGCATCCGGTTTCAACCCGGCGATCGCATCCTCATCGACGGCACTCTTCAGCCAAGCTTCAATCCATATGTCGCCTCCCGCGACATTAAACTAATTCACCACGGCGACCGCCCGCCCCCGACGCCGGCATCCCTCGACGACCTCATTCACAAGCCTCTGGATTGCAAACTGGTTCTGGTTCATGGCGTGATTCGTTCCGCCGACTTGGTGCTGAGCTCCGATCGAAGCAGCGCCATCGTTCAGATGCTGACGGATGGCGGAATGATCGAAGCGGATGTGGACAGCGACAACGGTACCGCGCTTGAAGACCTGCTGGACGCCGAGGTCGATGTCACGGGAGTTGTTTCGGGGAAATTCGACGGCAAGATGCACCGGACCGGCATCGTGCTTCATGTCTCGTCGCTCGCGGATGTCAAAGTGCTCAAGCGTGCTGGCGCAAGTCCGTGGCATATGCCCATCACACCGATGGATCAGGTGCTCACCGGTTATCGTTTCATCGATGCCACAGAGCGGCTGCGCGTTGAGGGAACGATCACGTATTACCAGCCGGGGTCGGCTCTGGTTCTGCAGAACGGCGCTGAGAGCCTGTGGATTTCTACCGAGACGAGAGAGCCCTTGCGGATCGACGATGTGGCCGATGCAACCGGGTTTCCCGACATCCGTTCCGGCTTTCTGGCTCTGAATCGCAGCGAAATCGAGGATAACCACGTTAAGGCCCCGATCGCACCTCTGAAGTCCACATGGAAGCAACTAGCCTCTGGCGGCAATATCTTCGACCTTGTCTCCATCGAAGGGTATGTTGTGACCGAGGCCAGGGCGGCCACACAGGACGAATACGTGCTCGATTCCGACGGCCAGCTTTTGTCCGCCATCTATCGGCATCCGACCGCGACCAGCTTGCTTCCGCTTCCGCCAATGAAGGATATCCCGCTGGGCTCCAAGGTCCGGATAACCGGAATCTGCATTCCCGAGAATGCAAATCCATTCGACTACGACAAGTCATTCAATATCCTGATGCGCTCTTTCGACGACATCACAGTCGTTGTCAAGCCGCCGTGGCTTAACATCCGCAACTTGACCCGCATCGTCATCCTGTTGCTGCTGGCGGTGATTGTGGTCGCGGCCTGGAGCCTGGTCCTGATGAGAAAAGTTCATCGCCAGACGGCGGCAATGGCCGCCCGCAACGAGGCTGAAGCTTCGGTGGAGCGTTGGCGGCGGCGCATTCTTGAAGACATCAATGGATCGGAGCCGCTGGCTGGAATTATCGAGCACATCACTGAAATGGTTTCTTCCATGCTGAAGGGTGCGCCTTGTTGGTGCGAGATCAGAGACGGCGCCACTCTGGGATTCCGCCCGCCGGAGGGAGAGACCCGGCAAATCCTCGGTGAGGATATCCCCTCCAGAGTTGGAGCCCCGCTTGGCCGGCTTTTCGCCGCACTCGGCTTCAACGATCAGCAAACTCCGGCTGCGAAGGGAGCGCTTTCCCTCGGGGCGCGTCTCGCGGCACTGGCAACCGATACGCGCAAGCTCTATTCCGATCTCATTCACCGCTCGGAGTTTGACCTGCTTACTGACATCCACAACCGCTTCTCCCTCGATCGGCATCTGGAAGCTCGGATCGACGAGGCTCGGCAAAAGGCCGGCATCTTTGGATTGGTTTATATCGATCTGGACGAATTCAAGCAGCTGAACGACCGTTTTGGCCACGACTGCGGAGACGTGTATCTTCAGGAGGTTGCGCGCCGCATGAAGCAGCAGTTACGCTCCAACGACCTGCTGGCCCGCATTGGCGGCGACGAGTTTGTCGCCCTGGTTCCCGACGCTCGAAACCGCGCGGATGTTGAAGAGATCGCGCGGCGGCTCGAGGACTGCTTCCGCGACCCGTTTAGCGTGAGCGGACATCCCGTGCAAGGCTCAGCCAGCCTCGGCATCGCCCTTTATCCTGAGGACGCGGCGACCAAAGATGGCTTGCTCAAGTTCGCGGACGCGGCCATGTACAGGGCCAAAAATCAAAAGCGGGGCACAAATTAGGCCGGAACGTCCCCTGCTGCCGGTATTTGCCTGCTTACCACGAAAAAACAACCCCATTTGCCCCCAATAGGTGATTCCTAGGGCGCGTATTGTCGATATATCCTTTTGGAGCTCGGCATTGCTGCGCATGGCGATTGCCGTTCCGAAGATGAAGATACTGATTTCAGCATTCGCGATCACGCTTGGATGGGCCACGGCCGTGTCGGCGGCGACGCCCGCCCCGCTGACTACGCTGGCCGAAGTCCATGCCCTCACCAACGCAGAAGCTGCCAAGGCGCTTCCCGTTGCGTTTCAAGCCACGGTCACCTACTTTCGCGGCTACGAAAGAACCCTCTTTGTCCAGGACGGAGACGCAGCAATCTACGTCTCGGCGACGACGGATATCAAGTTGACTCCTGGAGATCGCATTCTTGTACGGGGCACAACCCACGATAGCTTCCGGCCCTATGTACAAAGCAAGGACATCACCCTGCTCTACCACGGGACCATCCCTAAGCCGCAGCAGGCCAGCTACGAAGAGCTGGCCCGTGCCCAGCGCGACTGCATGTTGGTCACCGTACGCGGGGTGGTGCGCTCTGCCGACGTCGTTCTGAGTTCTGACCGGCCGCAGACCAGCCTGCAGATGGCCGCGGAGGGCGGAAGCATTAATGCAGTGGTGGATAACGGCAGCACCGATGCGCTCAGTGGACTTTTGGACGCCGAGGTTGAGATCACCGGTGCGGCATCGGGACGGTTCGACGGGAAAATGCAGCAGACCGGTGTCTTGATCCATGTCCCATCGATGAGCAATGTAAAGGTCCTCAAGCGCGCAAACGAAGGCCCGTGGTCGCTGCCGGTCACTGCAATGGATGAGATCCTGGCCAGCGCTCACGTGGAGGACACCACGCAGAGGGTCCGGGTTCAGGGAACCATCACGTACTATCAACCGGGTTCGGCCGTGGTTCTGCAGGCCGGCGCAAAAAGTCTGTGGATTGAAACGCAACAGATCAGTCCGATGCGTGTCGGCGATCTAGCCGATGCCACCGGCTTTCCTATCGTACGGGACGGCTTTTTGACGTTGAGCCGAGGCGAGATCCGGGATAGCCTCAGCCCAGCGCCCATCGTGCCGGATCCGGCAACCTGGCTTCAACTCTCCCTCAGTCATAATTTATTCGACCTGGTCTCGATCGAGGGCAAACTGGTTACCGAGGTCCGCGAGGGCACGCAGGACGAGTATGTTCTGGAATCCGATGGCAAGTTATTCACCGCGATCTACCGCCACCCGCCCCCCGTCGCCGGAATTGCCACTCCGCCGCTGAGAGAAGTTCCATTGGGCTCCAGGCTCCGCATTACCGGAATCTGCATCCTCGAGAATTCCAACCCTTTCGACGCCCAGGTGCCGTTCAATATCCTGATGCGCACACAGGACGACATCGCCGTAGTCGCCAGCCCTTCTCTGCTGAACGTCCGCAATCTTATCATCCTGGTCGCGTTGCTGCTCTTGGCGGTATTCGCCGTGGGTGCCCGGGGATGGTACATCGAACACCGGGTGCGCCGCCAGACCACCGCACTCGCGTATATCGAACAGCGGCGAGGACGCATCCTGGAGCAAATCAACGGCGCCCGGCCGTTACCTGAGATCGTTGAGCAGATCACGGAAGTGGTTTCGTTCCGGCTCTCCGGCGCGCCGTGCTGGTGCGAGACCGCCGATGGATTGCAGGTGGGGAACAGGCCGCCGAAGATCACTTCACAACGCGTCGCCAGGCAGGAGATTCCAAGCCGCTCAGGGGCTCCGCACGGCGCAATTTTCGCTGCCTTCGATTCGCTTGCGAAGCAAACTGCGGAGGAGTCATCTGCCCTGTCGATGGGAGCGGGCCTCGCGGCTCTGGCTATCGAAACTTCGCGGCTTTATTCCGATCTGATACACCGCTCGGAGTTCGACCTGCTTACCGACTTGCACAATCGCTTCTTCCTGGAAAAGCAGCTAGAAGCGACAATTGTGGAAGCGCGCGAAGCGGCAAGGACCTTCGGACTGATCTACATCGACCTCGACGACTTCAAGAGTGTCAACGATGTTCACGGGCATCAGGCCGGAGATCGCTATCTGCAGGAGGCAGCTCAACGCATGAAGGCCCAGGTGCGGCCTGGCGACCTGCTTGCACGCCTCGGCGGAGATGAATTCGCCGTTCTGGTCTCAGTGGTGCGCAGCCGCGCCGACGTGGAAGAGATCGCTCTCCGCCTTGAACGTTGCTTCGACTCGCCCTTTGCCGGCGAGGATTACGTGCTGAATGGCTCAGCCAGCGTAGGCATAGCACTCTTCCCCGAGGATGGCACAACGGGCGACAGTCTGCTCAGCGCCGCCGATGCCGCCATGTATGTCGAGAAATACGCCGGGAAGAATGTTAGTCAGCCGATTGACGCCACAGTGGACCCACGTCCCGCCCGGGAAGCCCACAAATAAGTCACGGCCCGGCTTGCGCCGGGCCGTGACTGTTTGCCTTGATTGAAGAAAACACCGCTTGGACGGAGTCCCTACTCGGCGGCCATCTCCTCGGCTTCGCCCTCTTGCCGCATGAGCTCCAATTCGCGCTCGGCGGCTTCGATCTCGGCCGTGACTTCCTGCTGCACGCGGGCCGCCGCTTCCTCCAACTCTGGAGAGAGCTGGACGTTGCGGTAGTACTCCAGGCCCGTGCCCGCCGGAATGAGACGTCCGACGATCACGTTTTCCTTCAGGCCGCGCAGGTTGTCAATTGCGCCGTTGATGCTGGCTTCCGTAAGCACGCGTGTAGTCTCCTGGAAGCTGGCAGCGGAGATGAAGCTGTCGGTTGAGAGCGATGCCTTGGTGATGCCCAGCAGCAGTGGACGTCCGATTGCCGGACGGCCTCCGGTGGCCAGCACCCGCTCGTTCTCCTCGCGGAAGCGGAAGCGATCGACCTGCTGCTCGAGCAGGAAGTTGGTGTCGCCAACTTCGTCGATCCTGACCCAGCGCAGCATCT
>Ga0181516_10001856_pt1 | contig 15670 bp, 16 predicted proteins | sample PEATcosm2014_Bin_25_FD_121104 | JGI IMG/M metagenome (GOLD analysis project Ga0181516, IMG submission 121104) | Peatland microbial communities from MTU Mesocosm Facility, Houghton, MI, USA - PEATcosm2014_Bin01_10_metaG | ecosystem: Environmental > Terrestrial > Soil > Wetlands > Peat | place... | reverse complement strand
CGTCGGTGCGATGATCCTTCACCATCTGGTACGGATTGAGCACGTACGAGCGGATCTGATTCCCCCACTCCGGCTTCACCTTGGTGCGGAGGGCGCTCACCTCGTCAACTTTTTCCTGCTCCATCAACTGGAACAATTTTGCCTTCAAGATTTTTAGCGCGGCTTCGCGATTCTGCTGCTGTGAGCGCTGGGCACGCGAGCTCACCGCGACGCCCGTCGGAATGTGCACCACGCGCACCGCCGTTTCCACTTTGTTCACATTCTGGCCACCAGGCCCGCCGGCACGTGAAAACTCGAACTTCAGATCACCTTCGGGGATTTGCAATTTCGATTCATCCACCGCCGGCAGATCCGGCACTACCTCCACGAGCGCGAACGAGGTTTCGCGCGAGTGCTTGGCGTTGAACGGCGAGATGCGCACCAACCGGTGCACGCCCTGCTCGTTCTTTAGATAACCGTACGCGTGCGCGCCGCTCACTTCGATCGTGCGCGAGCGCGGATTGTCGTCCACCACGCGCACCTTCCAGCCGCGCTGCTTTGCGTAGCCTTCGTACATTTCGCCCAGCATGCGCGCCCAGTCTTCCGCATCGTCGCCGCCCGCGCCCGGATAGATCGCGAGCACCGCTGACTGCTGGTCATAGCGGCCGGTGAAAAGCTGCCGCAATTCGAATTCGCGGAACGTGCGCCTTACGTCGTGAAATTTATTCTCGTCGAATTGATCTTTTAGTTGATCGACGCCAGCCGCGATCTCGTTCCATTTCGAAACCACGTCGTTCAATTCGCCAAGCTCGCGGATCTTTATGTCCGCATTCTGCCGATCGTCCCAAAAACCGGCGCATGACATTTCCGCTTCGAGTTCCGTGATCCGTTTTCGTTTCGACGCGAGGTCAAAGACGCTCGCCCAGTCGGCGAGCTTCGCTGTCCAATTCGTTTAATTGCTCGGTGTAATCCATAAAAATAATTTTTCTTTATCCTCTATCTCCTCTATTATATCTCTTTCCCGTCTTTGAGCCACCTCCCGGATTCGAACCGGGGACCTTTGCTTTACGAAAGCACTGCTCTACCAACTGAGCTAAGGTGGCACACTACCACGCGGCACGGCATGCCGCGGTGACGCCGCGCGACATTCCAAAATATACCGAAAACCCGGCGATTGCGCAACTTTATGCACGTGTGCGGCCGTTGGTCAGCGCCGGTCGTGCCGGTCCACCCGTTCAAAGCGCGGCACCGTTTTCCCGTCCACCACAACCGTCTCCATGAACATCGCAAGCGGTCGCACCCAGAACGGCTTCGGGCCGAACTCGGGTGAATCGTACTGCGCGCGATAGATTACGACGTCCTCTTTTGTTTCAGTGTCCTTGCCGATGCCGATGATCTCGTAAAACTGGTCCGCGTGCTTATAGTGGCGGTAAATGTCGCCGATGGCAGGCTTGGAGTCGGTCATTGAGTTATTATAAAATATTTTTTCTGCGGAGAGGGTGAGATTCGAACTCACGATACGTTGCCGTATGACGCTTTTCAAGAGCGTTGCCTTAAACCGCTCGGCCACCTCTCCCCTGTGGACCCACGGGGAATCGAACCCCGACCTCCTCCATGCCATGGAGGCGTAATACCATTTTACTATGAGCCCGAAGCGAGAAGAAAATGAATATATTCCTATACATTCATTTTCTTCGAGTAAGGGCGCAATGCGGCGAAGCCGCATTTGAGCCCTTTTGCTATTCACGCCAGTAATAACTATAGTATAGTAAACTAAGAGCCCTCGTAGTTCAATGGATAGAACGGCTCACTCCTAACGAGTCGATAGAGGTTCGATTCCTCTCGAGGGCACACGACGTTATAACAAGATCATGCCAACTTTCAATGACCAATCCAGCCATACCGCAGACGGCCTCGTGTATATACGATCGCTAACCGATATCCCCTTTTCAAAAGAGATGTGGGCGATTTTTCAGACTGCCGAAAAGATCTCGCCGGAGGACATGACGCGGGCGACCCGCGGGACGCTCATGTACCCGTTCATGGAAGCGCGCTATCTTATGACCGATCACGAGATCGCAAAGAGCGGCATCGCACAAGTGCTCGAATTGGCGAGCGGCCTTTCGCCGCGCGGCATTGCGATGACAGCATCACCAGCGGTGACCTATGTGGAGATGGACTTGGCTGGTAAGCTTGCAACGAAAAAGATGGTCATCGACCGACTGATCGCGCAGGGTACGATCACTGCGCGGCCGAATCTTTATCTTGAAGAAGGGAATGTGACGAACACCGCGGACTTCGAGAACGCGGCGCAGCGGTTCGCGGACAACAAACCCATCGCGGTGATCTGCGAAGGGCTCCTGCGCTACATCAGCCCGGAGGACAGGAAAACGCTCGCGACCAATATTTACAATTTATTAAAGAAAAATGGCGGCATATGGACCACGCCCGATCTGGAATTTCTGGACATCATCCAGAGCTCGCCGAAAGAAAAAGAGCGCTACGATGATCGTGTAAAAAAATTCGGCTACGACATCCGGCTCAATATCTTCAAAAATGAAGCCGATGCTGTGGCGTTCTTTGAGGGATGCGGCTTCCATGTTACCAAACATCCCCTTGCGAACCTTGTTGATGAGCTCACCATACTCGCGCGCATCGGGATATCAAAAGAAGAAGCGGCGCAAGCGCTCGCCCACTGGTTCAACTTCACTATGACGGTGGAATAGCGGCTTTCGTTTGCTTTTTCCAGCAAAAAACTTAGAATCATAAGCGACCCGGGCGACCATGGAGAGGTGGCTGAGTGGTCGAAGGCGCCGCACTCGAAATGCGGTGTACTCGAAAGGGTACCGTGGGTTCGAATCCCACCCTCTCCGCAGATGGATAAGTAAATATTATTCAACCATGCAAACAGAAATAGAAACGCGATTCCTCGATATCGATAAGAATGAGCTCGTAAAGAAACTCGTCACGCTCGGTGCCGTCGATAAAGGCGAAGAGAAACTTGAGGAAACAATCCTCCACCCGACGGACGGGTCGTGGATCGGGAAAAGAAAATTCGTGCGACTGCGGAGAACGAGGGGTAAAACGAAGCTCACCTATAAGGAAAACGTGGGGCAGACGGTTGACAGCGCGCAGGAGATCGAGCTCGAAGTGTCCGACGCGGAACAGTGTTTGGAATTCCTGGCCAAGGTCGGGCTGAAACCGATGCGGCAAATCGAGAAATATCGCCACACCCTCGAGCTCGGCGACGTTACGATCGATATCGATACCTGGCCCAAAGTTCCCGCCTATGCGGAGATGGAAGGCCCGTCGGTGGAATCGCTCCAAGTGGCCTGCGGCAAACTCGGCCTGGATTGGGGAAAGCGCTTCGATGGCGACGCGCGCGAAGTGCTCCGACGTTACGGCTACGATCTGGACAAGATCACCGTAATCACGTTCAGTGAAATAAAATACGTTTGATCACCTCCATGCTGATCGATATCGCGATCGTGCCGCCGCAGCATATACGAAGGGAGATTGGGACGAAAATGAAAAAAGAAATTGGCCACGCGCCACATCTTTTTGTTGTGGACAATAACAAGCTTATCCCCCACGTGAGCTTGTGGCACATGAGAACGTCGAAAATAAAAATTCCCAAGATAACGCGGAGGCTGGAAAAAATAATAAAAGGGCAAAAATCGATCAGGGTCAGCTCTCTGGAGTTCCATGCCCTTGAAAAATATAAAGGATTTTTGGAATTCGCCGTGAAAGATACGAATGGCCTCGTTTTGCTGCAGCAAAGGATTTTCCAAAATATTCATTCTTATAAGACTGGTGCGATGCCGAAATTTGCGCCATTCCTCAATATCCCCTACACGAAAAAGGCGATAAGAGAAATAAAAAAGTATGGCAGGTCTTTGGGTTTCAACCCTCATTTCACGATGGGATGGCTAAAGAACGAAAAAGATATCGCGCAGGTCGTGAGAAAAATGCAAAAAACAAAATTCAGTTTTTTGGCGAAAGAAATCTATGTCTGCGAAGTCGACAACTGGTGGCAGGTCAAGAGGATCATTAGGAAAATTGAGTTCTGAAAGTCGCGATTTCATTTTGTGTTATACTAACCCCGTGGAGTAAGCGGTGTCTTTGCAAGCCGCGATCGTGAACCCGCGATCATGAACGGCCACACCCGTCCACATTACCTTTGGGTTGGGCCATCCAAAGGTCGAACACAAACCAAAACGAAAATCATCATGACGGAAGAAAACGAAAAACCCACGCTCGGCGAAATGCATAAAAAGCATCGTGACGAAATGTGGGCGATGCAGAACTGGCGCAGCTGGGGATCGTGGTTCAGTTGGGGTTCGCCCGTAGGATTTGGGTTATTCCTCATCTCCATCGGCGCGTTCTTGTGGCTACTTCATCTGGCGGACATCATCCGCTAGCGCTAGACCGCATAAAAACACCACGCTCAGCGCGGTTTTTTTATAGCATCATTACCACACCCACGGCACGAGCGCCTTCGTCCGCTTGCGATACTCCGGATATTGATCGGGAAAAAGCTGCATCATGTAACGCTCCTCGATGGGGATGCGATAAAGAAAATTCACGCCCATAACAACGAAGACAACAAACCACGCGGCGCCGACCACGAAACCCGAGCCCAACGCCGCCACGATGATGCCGGTATAGATCGGATGCCGCACGAAACGGTACGGCCCGGAGGTCACGAGCTCATGCCCTTCTTTTATGGACGGCGTCCCGCTCCAGTTACTGCCAAGATGCAGCCGCGCCCACATCGCGAACGCGATGCCGGCGACCGCCAACACCGTGCCGACAACCTGCGCGGCAACGCCGAATTGATGACCTAGAAAACCGGAATGCGGGGCGATTTCAAATACCACGATGATAACGATGATGATCAGGACACGGATGCCGGCATCCCGCGCCCAATCGCCGGTCTTAAGATTCTTCTTCGCGTTGAACGCGGAAAAGAGCCAGTACGCGATGATCGCGACCCAAAAAATAGAGACGATCAAATGAAGTATGGGAATTATCATCATAGGGCATTCTATCACACTATGCCTGCACCAATCGCACGATTACATACACGCCGAACGTTATCGTCGTGATGAAGAAGCTGACCGGATACGGCAGATAGAACGAGATGAACAAACCGATCCATGTGGCCGCGAGCGCGATGGCGACGGAGATCGCGATCCCCTGCGCAGGACGGCGCACGAGACGCTGGGCCACGGCAGCGGGCGTCACCATGAGCGCGAAGATGAGCAGCACGCCGACCACCTGGACGGCGATGGAGGTCGCAACGGCGACGAGCAGCATGAAAATGACGCCGAGCCAGAAGATCGGCACGCCTTTCGCTTCCGCCACGTCTTCATCGAGTGAAGTAAATAATAGTGGACGATAGACGATGACCACGGCGACAAGCAGAACGATCCCCGCAATGAGCGTGAACAGGACATCCCCCGCGCTGATGCCCAGGATTTCTCCAAAGAGCAACGAGTACGCTTCGGTCGCATAGCCGGAATATAAGCTGATAAAAAGTACGCCGAGACCGAGCATGAACGCGAGCACCGTGCCAATCTGCACGTCGCGTTGCGCCGCCTTGCGACCGAGTGACGCCATTGCGATGCCGCCGCCGCAGGTAAAAACGAGAAGCCCCGCGATAGGGTTGATGCCGAACAATACCGCTCCGGCGGCACCAGCAAAACCGATATGCGAAAGCGCGTGCGCGGCGAACGACGACTGGCGCACCACAATGAAGTAGCCGATGATGCCAGCGATCACGGCGACGATCGTCCCCGCCTCGAACGCGTGGCGCATAAAATCGTACTGCCACATGAATTGCAGGTCGCTCACTATATTCAAATTGAATGCGCCGTTATTCATGACGCTGGTCGTGATGATGGTCGGTCGGCTCGTCCATACCGACGATCGCGATGCGCCCGCGCGAATCTTTCAATACCTCGACGGGGATCTCGTACAGTTCGCTGAGCGATTTTGATGTGAGCACGTCCGCCGGCGTGCCGGTGGCAACGCGGCCGTTCGCAACGTAGATCACGCGGTCAAGCACCGGCAGGAGCGGATTGATGTTGTGCGCGATGAGCAGTACGGTGATGTTCCGCGAGCGCACCACGTCGTTGATCAGTTTTACAAAATCCGATTCGCGGCGCATATCAAGGTTGGCAAGCGGCTCGTCGAGCAGCAGCAAGTCAGGCTTCCCAACGAGCGCTTCCGCGAGGAACACGCGCTGAAGTTCGCCGCCGGAGAGCACGCCGAGGGGCCAGTGCGCGAGCTCCTCGGCGCCGACCAGCTTGAGCGCCGCCATTGCCGCCTCGGTGCCTTGCGCGGCGAACCCGGTCCCCCAATGATTGCCATCAAGGCCCAACCTGACCAATTGCAAAGCTTCGATCCCTGTCTCGCTGTCGATCGGATGCTGCTGCGGCACGTAGCCGATGCGCGGATTGCCGCGGCGCGGAGCGGCGCCAAACACTTCGAGCGATCCGCCGAGCGGTTTTGCCAAGCCGAGCAACATGCGAAAGAGCGTCGTCTTGCCGGAGCCGTTCGGCCCGAGCACCGCAACGAACTCGCCGCGGCCGATCGAAAAATCCACGCCGCTCCACGTGACGTGCGCCGGATAACCGCCTTTCAAATTTTTCGCCTCGATGACGGGCGCTCGGACGTTGTCCATGATTTTATCTTTTTTTAATTATAGCGCACCGCGAGACTATTGTCCGAGCGCCTGCGCGTTGAGCGCGTTCTGCAGATCGATCAGTTCGGCGTTCATCCAATCCTGGAACGATACGTCCGGCGGCTGGATCGTTTCCGTAACGCCGACAATGGGAATGTTTTGCGCCGCCGCGAGCGCCTTCATACTGCTCGTGAGCGGCGTCACCGTCTGCTCGTTGTACACCAAAACTTTCACGTCGCCGCTCTTTAATTGATCTTCGAATTGCACGACGCTTGCCGCCGGCGGATCGTTGCCCTCAGCGACCGCCTCTGTAAACGCCGGCGGCGAAACAAGGTCGAGGCCCGCGGCGTTCGCGAGGTAGGCAAAAATATCCTCCGTCGCCGCAACTTTGGTGCCGCCGAACTGCTGTTTGATCGCCGCGATGCGATTTTGATACTGCGCGAGCGATGCCTCCAATGTTTTGTACTGCGCCTCGTAATACGACGCGTTCGCCGGATCGAGCGTTGCCAAATCCTGCTCCATCTGCGCCGCCGCGGCGTTCACGTAATCCGGGTCGTACCACAAGTGCGGGTTGCCACCCTCCTGAACGCCCATGAGCGACGCCACGTTCAGCACTTTGCGATCGGGGCTTGAACCCGGCCCGGCGCTCACGAGCTTGTCCATCCAACTGTCGTAGCCCACACCGTTCTCTATAATGTAATCCGCGCTGGCGACCGCGCGCGCGTCCGCGGCATTGCTCTCGTACTCGTGCGGGTCGGCGTTCGGATCGGACACCACCGAGAGCACCTGCACGTGCGATCCGCCGATCTGCGAAACGATGCTGCCCCAGAAATTTTCGGCGGCGACAACGTGGAGCACGCCTGGGGAATTGGATGAGGGTGAACTTTGCCCGACGGGTTCCCCGCTATAGTTAAATGCCAACCACCCTATTCCAGCAACCACCACGACCAGAACTCCAACAGCCCACCATTTTTTATTATTGTTCATATTTTTATTTGCGACTTATTTGCGTTTGTATAAAGTATCGTCGAAGCCGTTTACTGTGTCAAGGCCTTTGGATATAGCACAAGCACACGGCCTTCTTCAAGCTTTCTTCGCGCACGCGGCACAAACGCCAAAAAGTTCGATCGAATGCCGCTGTACCGCGCGGAATTGCTTGGTCTGTTTTAATGCTTTTTTAATGATCGAGCCAACGTTGCACCCGGTGAAATCCTCCACTTTCCCGCACTTCATACAAACCAGATGGTGGTGGTCTTCCCGGTTCGCGATCTCATAGTGCGCATGGTCATGCCCAAAATCGACCCTATTGATGAGACCGGCCTCTTTTAGTTCGTTGACTGCCCGATACACCGTTGCCGGATCGGGGGCGATCCGTTCCATTTTTTTAATGATCTTTTCCACGGCGAGCGGTGCTTTCGATCCAGAAAGTACGCGAAGCAATGCGAGGCGGTGGGGGGTCGCTTTGAATCCCGCAGTATGGAGCATTGAGGAAAAGTCATCGTTCTTTATCATGGTTTCAGCATATCCTATTCGCGAATGATTTGCAATTACTTGACAACCGCCGGAGCATCCGTATACTCGTAATATATAAACGCAAATTAATCGCATTTATTAAATTGACGAAATTCGCAACAATAACAATAATCGCCCTTGTTTCCTTTCTCTCATCCACTATCGCGAACGCGCAGGCAGCAACCCTGCCGACGCCATCCGATGATCTCGGAATAGGGTCGCGGGGCAGCGATGTGGTAGCTCTTCAACAAATCCTTGTGGACGAAGGCTATCTGACCTTGTCGCCAAGTGGATATTTTGGGAGCGCGACACAAGCAGCGCTCGCGCATTGGCAAAAAGAAAACAGCATATCCCCCGCAAGTGGATACTTCGGCCCCAAAAGCAGAGCGGCACTTAAAACACTCCTTACAACGGCTTCGCCTTCCATGGCAGCCATAACGCCGGCAACGAGCACAACAACAGCAGCTCCTGATATAAGCGCCGCTCTATCAAATCAAACCATTCCGGAGACCGCCCTCATTTCCGATGCCGACGCGGCGACCGCGCGAGCTTCGGTGTTGGCGATTGACCTCACCGCCAGCGCGGAAAGCGATATCACCATCCAAGAAATGAAGTTCCATACGGCAGGAGTTGTTTCGAATAATGCCATCGCCGGAGCGTATCTCGTACAAGATGGGCAAGTAATTGCAACCTACGATTCCATCGCCCACGGGGTTATCGAATTTTCTGGAATCGACTGGGTGATACCGGCCGGCCAAACACAAACGATATGGCTCGCCATTGATCTTGCTGATGGATTGTCGCCCGGCGATACAATCGGCTTCTCGCTCGACGCGAGCAGCGACATTTTGGCAACCGATGCAACGGGAACGGTTGTAGTGGTAAATGGCGCTTTCCCCATGAACGGCGCCGTCTTCCCTATAACGTCGGTATCGAATCCTTCGCTTGCAAATCTTTCCATTACCCCGCTTTCTGTTGGCACTTCCATAACCGTGGGCATGACCAATAATCTCGTGGCTTCGTGGAACTTTACCATTGGTAACGACGACGCGGTGCTCGAAGGATTGAAACTAACCCAACAGGGCGCGGCAGATCCAAGCTCATTACAAAACCTCAAGCTCTTCATCAACGGTACTCAGATCGGTACAACTACTCCCGTGCTCGACGGCAGCGGCGCCATATTCTTTGACTTCTCCAATCAACCCGTTAATCTGAACAACGGATCCAACCTTGTTCAGTTATTCGCCGATGTGACGGGGTCGCCAGGCGACGACATACAATTCGAAATATTTAACCCTTATGATGTTTTCGTGGTAGATAAAAGCTACGACGCACCCATTGCCGGCCAGGCAGATCCGGGCACCGATATAAGCATTCCCGCCGGCACGCTCATCATTACGCCAGCGCGATAGATTTGCCATCACACTCCTCTGCCGCTTATACTGACCATATCGATCATCAATCCCATGCGCCGCGATAACCGCAACGAAAAGATCTATATCTACGGCAAGCACGCCCTCATCGAGGCGCTCACGAACGCGCCGTATGCGGTGAAGAAAGCGTTTTTGTCGCCGGAGGTGAACGATCCGGAGCTGCGTGCGCTCATTAAAAAGCGCGGACTCGCCGCGGGCGTGCTCAAGTCGCGCGAGATGTCGCACATGGTGGGACGCGACACCGCGCATCAAGGCGTGATCGCCATCGCCGACCCGGGCGCGATCATGGTGGACTTTGATGATTTCTTGCCGACGCTCCACGCGAACGAACGCACCATGCTCGTCCTGCTCGACGAGCTTACCGATCCGCACAACGTGGGTGCGATCATCCGTTCGGCGGCGGCATTCGGCGCGGCGGGCGTTTTGCTGCCCACGCACAACCAGGCGCCGATCACCGGCGCGGTCGTAAAATCCTCCGCCGGCATGGCGTTCCGCGTGCCGATCGTGCGCATCGGCAACGTCAACCAGGCAGTGGACGCGCTCAAAAAGGAGATGTTCCGCGTGTACGGGCTCGTGATGAACGGCCCCGTCAATGTCGCCGACGAGAAGTTCGCCGCACCGACGCTCTTCATCGTTGGCAACGAGGCCGATGGTATCCGCCAAAAAACGCTCGAGCGCTGCGATGTGCGGCTCCGCATCCCGATGGACGAGTGCTGCGAGTCGCTCAACGCATCCGTTTCCGCGGCAGTCGTGCTCTACGCGTGGAGCGTAAAACATGCTAACACGCTCAAATGAAACATACTGATCTTGTACCCGGCGGCTGGACCGATTACGAACTGCTCGACTCCGGCGACAACAAAAAATTGGAGCGCTACGGCGGATTTACGATCATCCGGCCGGAGACGCAGGCGATCTGGAAGCCCCTGCGACCGGAGCTCTGGAAAAAAGCCGATGCGGAATTCCGCTTTGAAGGCAGTAAGGGATCGTGGCGCGGGAAAAACGCGCCTCAGCCATGGAATATTTCCTGGAAGGGCGGCGTCCGATTCTCTCTGCGGCTGACTTCGTTCAAGCACACTGGCGTTTTCCCGGAGCAGGCGCCAAATTGGGAGTGGATCGGCGAGCGGGTGGATCGCATTAAAAGATCCACAGGACAGCCGCCGAAGGTCCTCAACCTTTTCGGCTACACCGGCATCGCGAGCATCGCCGCCGCGCTCGCGGGCGCGCACGTTACGCACTGCGACGCATCCAAGCAGAGTAACACGTGGGCACGCGACAACGCCGCGCTCTCGGACGTCGCCCCGAACGGCGGTATCCGCTACATCACCGACGACGCGTTCAAGTTCGTCCAACGTGAATTGCGGCGCGGCGCGGCGTACGACGGCATTATCCTCGATCCGCCGGCGTTCGGCCGCGGCGCGAACGGCGAAGTGTGGCGCATCGAAGAAAATATCCTTCCCCTGCTCGACGCCCTGCGGAAACTGCTCACGCGAAAGCCAGGCTCTTTCTTTTTGCTGAACGGCTACGCGGCAGGCTACGCGCCACAGTCGTTCGTCCAGGCTGTGGAAAGTTCGTTCGGCCTTATTGAAGACGGCGAGTTCGGCGAACTGCGGATCAACGAGAACGGAAGTACGCGCGTCATCCCATCAGGCATTTATCTGCGATTCATACTATAATAGTAGACATGGATGACAAACGCGTCATTAAGATCATCAAGAAGGTGATGCCGTCGGTGGTTTCGATCGTCATCGCAAAGCATCTTGAAGATCTCGAAAAGGAAATGCCGAAGGAGCTCTACCCTTCCATCCCCGGTCAGCCCGCGGCGGCGCAGAAATATAAGATCCCGGATTCGATGGTGGACGCGCACGGCATGGTGGAGGTCGGCGGCGGCAGCGGCTTCGTGGTCGCGCCGAACGGTTTGATCCTTACCAACAAGCACGTGATCAGCGACGCGAACGCGGAGTACACGGTGATATTGAGCGACGGCCGCAGTTTCGCCGGCACCGTGCTCAGCCGTGACCCCATCAATGACGTCGCCATTTTGAAAATTGATGCGAACAGACTCCCTTGCCTCAAGCTCGGCGACGCCACCAAGCTTCAGCTCGGCCAGTCGCTCATCGCGATCGGCAACGCGCTCGGCATTTTCCGCAACACCGTCTCCGTCGGTATCGTCTCAGGCCTCTCGCGCTCCATCACCGCGCAGGCCGATCCCGACGCGCCCGCGCAGGAAATGCGCGGCCTCATCCAGACCGACGCCGCGATCAACCCCGGCAACTCCGGCGGTCCGATCGTGGACCGCGACGGTCGCGTAGTGGGCGTGAACGCCGCCATCGTCTCCGGCGCGCAGTCCATCGGCTTCGCGATCCCGGTGAACGCCGCGCGGCGCGACATCGCCGATATCGTGCGCTACGGCCGCATCCGCCGACCGCTGCTCGGCGTGCGCTATATCATGGTGGATGACGACCTGAAAACAAAAATGAATCTTTCGGTAGACTACGGCGCGCTCGTTTTGCGCGAAAGCCAGCATGATTATGCCGTCATCCCCGGTAGCCCCGCGGAAAAAGCGGGGGTCAAGGAAATGGACGTCATCCTCGAGTTAAACGATCAGAAGCTCGACCGTAATCATCCCATCCAGGATTTTCTGGAAAATCTGGATGTCGGCGATGAGGCCCATCTTTTGATCCTCCGCGCCGGAAAACAGTTCCCCGTGAAGGTCACCCTCGCCGAAAGGAAATCCATCGCGTAAATTCCACCGCGGGCGGTCTAGTATGAATATATGTCCACGAGCAATCCGTTCTTGTCCAACAGCCTGACGGTATCGTGATCGGGATCGACCACATTGGAGCCCGTCCAAACCCAAACCTGGTTGCTTAAAAAGTTAGGGTCGCTTACGTGCTCCTGGAAGCATGACTTATAGTTGAAATTATTCTCGAGATAATCCTGACACGCATAGTCCGTGCGCGGAACCTCGGGATTCGTCAGGTTCGGCTGCTGGCAGTTCCCCAACGACTCGATATAGTTCTGGCAGGCGCCGGTAAAGTTCTGTATCGCCGAACGGTCGACGTAGGGGCAAGTGAGGGGAAGTGACGGGTTGGAATTGATCATGGGAGTGACATACCCGATGCATTCATTGAGCCGTAGATTGACCGGGGCCGAAGAGGAATAGATCGAGACCGTGTCGTTAGTCTGCAAAATGATATCGCTTGGCGCAGTGAGACCTGAAGGATCATAGAGGTCAACGGCTTGAGGAACATATTCTCCGCCGTCGTTCCCCTTGATCTGCCATCCCGTGATGTCTACCTCCTCGCCGGGATTCAACTGGGTATCAAGCGTAATCGTGCCGTAATAATAAGCGGTTCCCGCGGAAATACCCCCGAAGCGGACCTGATGGAAATACGGCGAGAGCTCGGCGATAGTATAGCCGGCAGGGATCTGCGACGGGTCGACGGCTGGCGTTGAAGACGATCCCGCCGCAGTGATAATGGTGGTCGTCGACGGAACGGCAGGCGGAAGTTCGGGTGGTCCTTGCGCCGGGCGCTGGGACGAGAGCGAGAAATTAAACATCGAGGAACTCGCGGCGGCGCCAAACCAGGATGGCAGTCCCATCGCATGCGGATGCGCGATGACCTCGTAGATAAAAACACCGAAACCAAGCAGAAGGACGATGACGATAATGACGATGATCTTGCCTACCATATTAGGGATAAATTTTTCATTAAACGACGATATTCACAAGTTTTTTATCGATGTAGATAACGCGTTTTGGCTCCTTACCGTTCAATACTATTTTAATTTTCGCGTTTTCAAGTGCCATGGCTTTCGCCGCGTCTTCTGTAACGCCCGCATCAACTTTGACACTATCTTTTATCTTCCCGTTCACCTGGAACACCAACGTGATCGTCTCCTCTATAATAAGTCTCGGATCATATTTCGGCCATAGCTCTTGAGTATCGAGATAGGTTTTATTGCCCATCTGCGACCAAAGCTCTTGAGCCATGTGTGGAGCGAACGGATGGAGTAACTTTATCACCGACATTAAATCTTCATTAACAAGCCGCGCCGATGCTTCAAGTTTATTAAGCAAGATCATGAGCGCCGAAATCGCGGTGTTGAACTTTAGAGCTTCAATATCCTCGCCCACCTTTTTAATCGCCTGATGGAGCGCGGGAACGGCGTAGGCACCTACGTCTTCCAGCTCCACCGAGCCCCCGGTCTCGATTGCTGCCGTCACGTACTTCCAAAAGCGCTTCAAAAACCTCTCAGCACCCAATATCCCCTTCGGGTCCCACGGCGCGCCGTCCTCAAACGGTCCCATAAACATTTCGTAGAGCCGCACGGTGTCCGCGCCGAACTCCATGATCAGCTCGTCGGGGTTCACCACGTTCCCCTTGGATTTGGACATTTTCTGCCCATCAGCACCGCGAATCAGACCTTGGTGGCGCAGCTTCAAAAATGGCTCGTCAAAATCCAGCCATCCATCGTCGTGTAAAAACTTCGTGATGAAGCGCGAATAGAGCAAATGGAGTACGGTGTGTTCCGCGCCAATAATATAGAGATCGACCGGCATCCAGTGTTTCGTCTTCGCCTTATCGAAGATCGCCGTCGCATTGTGCGGATCGGGATAGCGAAGGTAGTACCACGACGAATCCACAAAAGTGTCGAACGTTTCCGGATCACGCTTTGCCGCGGCGCCGCACTGCGGGCACTTTACATTGATGAAGTCCGGATCGCTCGCGAGCGGCGCCACGCCCTGCGGGCGATAGTTCTCGAGCGCGGGCAGGACGACGGGTAGGTCGGCGTCCGGCACCGGGACGATGCCGCATTTTTCGCAATGAACCATCGGGATTGGCGCTCCCCAATAGCGCTGGCGCGAAACGGACCAGTCACGCAACTTGTACCGCGTCTTTTTCACGCCACCCACCGATTCTGCGATCTCCCATTTTGCCCTCTCCGAATCCATACCGGAGAACGAACCGGAATTTACAAGAACGCCTTCGCCGGTAAACGGATAGTCCCCATGCCTCAACCATTCCAAAATATATGGGCGCTCAACGAGCGGGTGAAGGGTGTCGAGATCTTTTTCATCGATCCACTCAATCTCATGTAATGCGGCTTCATTCTCATCCAAGGGCTCGCGGTCAAGATCGTCGAGTTCGAAATATAGCGCCTGGGAGATTGCCGCGCGGTTCACGTCCTTGTGAGCCACGTAAAATTCCGCGAAGATAACGAACGGCATTTTTTTCACAAACCGCGCATTCGTGTATCCCGTCTCCTCCCTGACCTCCCGACGAGCGGCGGCCTCCGATGTCTCGCCTTCTTCGATGCCTCCCGTCACCGGTGTGAGCCACGGAAATTTCTTCTGGCGCAACGCGATGAACTTGTTTTCGGTGGGATGTTTCACAAAAACATAGACGATGCTCCGCTCCGTATTCTTTTTGTCCGGACGCGGCGGCGTGTCGGTATTCACAAGGTGTAGCGCGACCGCCTGTCGCGATGCGAGTCCGAACTTCTTCGCGAACTCAAAATCCCGCTCGTCATGGGCGGGAACCGCCATGATCGCGCCGGTGCCATAGGAACCCAAAACATAATCGGCGACCCAGACGGGAATCTCTTCCTGTGTTGCCGGATTGATTGCACGGACGCCCTTCAGTTCCACGCCGGTCTTCTCCCGCGCGGTCTCCTGCCGCATCAGATCGGTCTTGTGGCTCGTCGCTGCGACATACCGCGACACTTCGTCCCAGTTTGTGATGTTTGCCTTTAGCTGCGCCACCAAAGGATGCTCAGGCGCGAGCACCATATAGGTTGAACCGAAAATCGTATCCGGCCGCGTGGTAAAAACTTTTATTTTCGCGTCTATGTCCATCAACGAAAACGAAATCTCCGCGCCTTCACTCTTCCCGATCCAATCCTCTTGCCGCTTCGCGGTCGAGGCTGGCCAATCGAGCCCCTTCAAACCATCAAGTAACCGCTCGGCGTAATCAGTGATGCGCAGCATCCACTGCTCCATAAATCGCTCTTCGATCACGCTGCCGCACCGGTCGCACAGACCGTTGATTACCTG
>Ga0181516_10001855_pt1 | contig 15672 bp, 12 predicted proteins | sample PEATcosm2014_Bin_25_FD_121104 | JGI IMG/M metagenome (GOLD analysis project Ga0181516, IMG submission 121104) | Peatland microbial communities from MTU Mesocosm Facility, Houghton, MI, USA - PEATcosm2014_Bin01_10_metaG | ecosystem: Environmental > Terrestrial > Soil > Wetlands > Peat | place... | reverse complement strand
GGGTCTGAGTTCCGCTCACTTCCAACTCCAGCGTATCTATATATAGGAGTCCCGGAAAGTAATCCCCGAGGGATCCCGTCGACCCTGGGCCAAAGCTGGGCGGCGCCGCTTCCCATACCCAAACGAGATTGTGCACCTGGTCATGATTCACGAGGCGGTCAAAGAGCATGCGATAGAGCGCCGCGCTCCCGTGAATGCCCGCATGCCCCGCCCACCAGTACTGCTTGCCATTCGGCTCAGGATAGGGCGTCCACATTATCGGGATTCCCTTGCTTTCCAGTTGCTTTAATATTGCGGCAGCCTCATCGACCTGCGCACACCAGCGATCGTTGAGGTGCGTCCCCGGCGTTATCAGTTCCTTCCACTCAAAATCCGTCAACGCCTCGGCTCGACTGTCGTGTCCGGCACTTTCTTGCGCGCTCTTTTCAATTGCGGCTGGATTCGGCGCGAGCCAGCGCAGACTCACGATCGATTTCGCCGCGCTTTGTCTCGCCCCTTCATCGAGCACAGCCTTGGCGGATTGGGCGCCACTCGTCGTATCCAGATCGGCCGCATAGATTGCGGGGAACTTCGTCGTAACCTGCGCCACTCTCTCCGTCGCTGCAATCGGATCGCCTGCCGCATTCATCTGCCCGCTCAGCACGTGCGTCCCCTGAACGGCATAGAGCCGATCGAGTGTCTCCTTCACTCCTGCAAGGGCATGCTGCGTGACCGGCTCGACATCTCCTGCAGCCGTCGCTGGCGGAGAAAATGGCGCGTCGCCGCGATTCAGCAGATTGGGAGCGTGAAACATCGTCTGCAACTGCTCAAGCGAGTTGACGCTTTCGCCCATTCCGCTCCACATCATGAAGTAGGCCCAGCGCGGCTGTTTGGCCAACACATCCAGTGTCGGCATGGCGCCCACCTCGGCCAGCGCAATCGGTTTGTCTCCCGCCAGCGCAACCATGTCGTCGTAGTAGTTCTGCTTGAACTCGCCGTAGATGTCCATCGTGACGACATCGGCATACTGCGCGCCGGGATAGTAGGACTCGATCGATCCTGCATTCCCGCCAGGACTGTTCACATTCCAAACCCAGACCAGGTTATTCAAGTGGTGCACGTTGACGAAGCGGTCATAGAGCTGCCTGTAGAGCGCGGCCGACCCATGTTCTCCTGGCCTGCCGCCCCACCAGAACCAGTTCCCATTCATCTCGTGATAAGGGCGAAAGAGGACCGGCACTCCGGCCGCTTGCAACTGCCGCAGATATCCGGCGATCACATCCACCTGCTCAACCCAGCGGCTGTGCAGGTTCGTGCCCGGCGTCAGCAGCTCATTCCATTCAAAATCGGTCAGGTGCCCTTGCACACTGTCTCGAAACGTGACGGGCTCATCCTCCGTCGGCCGCACCGCATGCCAGGTCAACGCGACCACCGCGCCATTGCGATACTGCCGCTTGGCCTCCTCGATCATCGAGGGCCGCCCCTCAACGGAGTCCTTGTCGTCGCCGCCTGCAAATCCAAAGTCCTGCCCGAAGATCGCGGGAAACTTCCCTGTCAGGTCATACAGTCGATCGGACCAGCGCGAGACGTGATTGGGGAAATTGTGCTGCCCGGTCAGCGTGAAGTGCCCGGAAATTTGATCGATCTGCTTGAGCAGCAAGCGCGCCTCAGGCGTGGCGTTTTGATTCGCCGGCGCTGCATGAGGGCTCGCCACAGTCTGGCCGCTGGCCGAAAGCCAAGTGGCACCCAAAGCAATAAGAACCGTTGCGATAATTCGACGGACATTCCAACAGCCGTCGAGAAGAAGGCGTAATGCGAACCGAGAGCGAAGCCGCGGCGCAGTTTTATATTTCATTTTCATCGCGGCAATATCTTACAGTGTTTCTGCCATGGTCGCCACACGAGCCGCTCGGGGAACCGACCAGGCGCGGCTTCACTTCACGACTTCGCTCTCTGTCTTCTCTGCGACGAACATCGCGATGGCCTCCATCTCCACGAGCAGCTCTGGCCGGCAGAGATGCGCCTGAATGCATGTGGACGCAGGCAGTGGATCGAGTCCAAGTTTCTGGAAGAAAGCTGTGCGCTCCTCATTGAAGGCGTCATAATCCCTATCTATATCGCGAAGATAGATCGTCGTCCGGACAATATCGTGCCATGTGGCCCCTTCATTCGCCAGCAGGCCCGTGACATTCGACAGCATCCTGTGCATCTGGGCGCGGAAATCACCAATATGAACACTAATCCCTTTTTCGTCAATTGAGGCTGTTCCGGAGATGAGCAGGATCGTCACACCATTCAGGTCGATTCGCATGCCCCGAGAAAACGAACTCGGCTTGGCATAGGAATAGGCCTCATTCAGCACCTCATGATTGGTGATGGCGCGCTTCCTTACCGGTGCGTGCATGATGGTCCGCAAAAGATCATTCATTCCACTCAAGTGTGAGTCTCCTCCAATGATTGACGCTCAAATCGGCCGGCTTGGCAGAAAGAATTCCGCAAAGGGTCCACAATCGGAGTCTAACAAGTTGTCTCCGGCAGCCGACAATCTCATCGAACTATCATTGCCTCATGGAACACCATTTCAGGCTTGGCGACATTCTTGCCAATTCCATTACTCACGGAGTCGGCTTGGTTCTCGCCATCGCCGGCGGCGCGTATCTTATCGTCGTCGCGGCGCACGGCACTGCCTGGCAGCTCGTGGGGTGCTCCGTCTTTGCCTTGACCCTTGTCCTGGTTTACCTTTGCTCTACTCTTTATCACTCGCTGGTCCGCACCCGCGCCCGCCACGTCTTTCAGATCCTCGACCACTCCGCGATTTACCTGCTCATCGCCGGCACTTACACGCCATTCACGCTTGTTGCCTTGCGCGGGCCCGTCGGCTGGGTGCTTTTCGCAGTGGTTTGGGGCCTGGCTCTCGCCGGCGTGGTCTTCAAATCGCTGGCAGTGGGCCGTTTTGCCGTCGCCTCGGCGCTCGTCTACCTTTTTCAGGGTTGGTTCATCGTATTCGCCAGCCGTCCCCTGCTCAACGCTATCGGCTGGCAGGGGGCGCTGTGGCTGGGTGCCGGAGGAGTCGCCTACACCTTGGGAATTATCTTCTTCGCCCTTGATCGTCGACCCTATTTTCATGCCGCCTGGCACCTCTTTGTCCTTGCCGGCAGCGTTGCCCACTACTTCGCTATCCTCTTCTATATAGCCCCCTTGCGCGTCTGACCACATCCAACAGACCGCTACGGCCATTGACCCGAGCCCCCAAAGCAGGTAAACTACCCTAGTTTGGCGATTCCTGCCTGTCGTCGCGGAGCCAACCGCTCGCCCGGAAAATTGGGCTTTGAGCGCACCGTGGCGCGGAAGTTTCCGCCCGAGCTATCTTGGTTTGCATGAGCGCATCCGCCTTATTGTGTGCTGCTCTGGAGGATTTATGTACGCGGTCATTCGCACCGGTGGCAAGCAACACCGGGTCGCCCCAGGCGACATTCTAAAGATTGAGTCCGTCCCGTCTGAAAATCAGACTATTGAGTTCAGCGATGTATTGGCGGTTTCCGGCGAGCCCGGAACGGTTGCCAGGCCGTCCACCGCCAAGGTTACGGCAGAGGTAATCCGCGAGGGCCGCGGCGATAAGATTCTCGTCTTCCACCTCAAGCGCAAAAAGCAATATAAGAAAATGCAGGGGCATCGGCAGAACTTTACCGAGGTACGCATCAAGTCCATCGAGGCCGACGGCGTAACCTATTCCGACGCCAAGTAGGCGCGGAATCAAAGATTGAGAAGGGGATCAGGCAATGGCACATAAAAAGGGTGGAGGCAGTTCCACTAACGGACGCGATTCAAATGCACAGCGGCTGGGCGTAAAGGCCTTCGGCGGTGAACTGGTTACTGGCGGCTCGATCATCATGCGCCAGCGCGGCACGCGCATCAAGCCCGGCGCCAATGTTGGCATAGGCTCTGACGACACGCTGTTCGCAAAAGTCAGCGGCCGCGTCAAGTTCACCGACCACGGCAATCGTGGACGCTTCGCCTCCATCGAGCCCATCGCAACCGAATAGTATCGTCGAAGCAAAACCAAGAGGCCGCGGCGTTGCCGTGGCCTCTTTTTGCGTGCGCAAATCCTGCTGTAACTGAAAAGGGCCAACCTTGACCGGCTGGCCCTTTCGCTTAATTCTCCCGCGACCTAGAGTTTCGATTCGCTCTCTCGCAGATTCGTCCGCGTCAGCACCTTGTCCACGACCTTCTCGACGTCGGTCAGGAAGAAGCTGTTAGCCGGCTGCTGCACAGCAATCTTGGTGCCGTGCCCCAGTGCAGCCGCAATCTCGTTCCAACGATAAATCGTGGAGTTCGCCGCCAGCACCACTGGCTTCCGCGCAGGCTCAGGCAGTGCGCAATACCCAATCCACGTGCCAATCGTGACCAGAATAAGTGTTTCGTTGAGAAACTGCAGAGGCGACGTCAATGAAGTATTGCGGGCCAGAAGAGTCGCAACGATGAAGTCGTTGGCAGACATGAGGCCAAATCCAAGAGCGATGCCGAAGGATAGATCGCGCGTTGAAAGCCGCAGCGCATTCATGCAGAGACAGAGGAACGCGAGCAGGCACAACTCAAGAATGCTGACCGAACGCATCAACGCATAAGCGATGTCCGGGATGAAAAGGGCGCCACGATGCGTGAAAGAAACCGACGACAGGCTCACGATCAACGATGCCAGCGTGGTCCAGCGAAACACCACGGTGCCAAGCCTCATCAACCCGGTAAAGGAAGAAAGGGCGGACCGGAAAACTTCAAGGCAGATAAAAAACACCGTCGTTACGCTGGCGATATAAACCGCCCAATACGAATAAAAGTACAAGGGAAAATAGAATGCCTGGTGTCCAGTAGGCTGAGCTTGAAGATATAGCAGCCCGATCAACACCGGCATCGAACCCAGCCGCAAGCCAAGATAAGTGCTCATCGCAGGAAATCGCCGATGCAGACCCTTGGACCAGAAAAGATAGCCCAGCAAAGCCCACAGCAGGAACTCTGCTGTGCTCATCAGCGCCATCGCGAAGTTTAATGGCATACGAAGCCCCACCTATCCTGAGGGTTCTCTCAGAATAGCGCCTTGTCGCCATTCAACTCAAACGGAAAGCACGGAAGGATGTAGCACTTTAGTGCTAACTGTTCCTGCGTCGTTACTTGATGCCACCAGGGTTAGCAGGGCAAGGCATGCCGGGCCCGCAAGCCGGAGCTGGCAGCGCGGCCGTCGCCGATTGGTGGCTCGTGAACGTGCCTGAGGTTGATGAGGAGAACGAAGCCGCAGCGGCGCCGGCGATGACTACAGCGAAAGCGAAGATCCGAATGGCAAGTTTCATGATTGGTTACCCCTTTGCAATAACTGTTGACAAACTGAGTCAATTCCTAACACCGCCATGTTAGCCCATTTTCAATAAGTAAGTCCATGCATTTCATATAGTTCCATTGGTAGTCACCTACATGGTTACTAACGTGACATAGCCCACTGGTAATCTGCTCTGAAGTACCTTTGTGAGTGGTGACCTCAACCCCTGTTTTCAGCCGTCTTGGCGTGGTAAAATCACACTAGGCGAATTCGTTCAAAGCCCTCGTATTTCAAGTGGTTAATCCCTCTCGCACGCCCCCGTTTTCCTCGTCGTGCGGCGACATTCGACCTGGGCCGACAGCGAAGATTTCGCGAATGGAATCCTATGGCGACTTTGGCACCCGAAAACGATCCCTCCGGCAACAACGGCGGCAACGGCGGCTACACCGGCGAAAACATCAAGATTCTCGAAGGCCTAGAGGCCGTCCGGCTGCGTCCGGCCATGTACATCGGCTCAACTGGCGAGATGGGCCTGCATCATCTGGTCTACGAGGTCGTCGATAACTCCGTCGATGAGGCGCTCGCCGGCTATGCCAAAAAAATTGAAGTCGTCATTCACGTTGACAACTCCATCACCGTCGTTGACGACGGCCGCGGCATTCCCGTTGACATGATGTCCGTCGGCAACGGCGAAATGATGTCGGCCGTCCAGGTCGTGCTGACTAAGCTCCACGCAGGCGGCAAGTTCGACGCCTCCAACTACAAAGTCTCCGGCGGGCTCCACGGCGTCGGCGTCAGTTGCGTCAATGCTCTCAGCCAGGAGTTCAATGTCGAAATCTGGCGCGACGGCCATACGTGGGAGATGGATTTCAGTTGCGGGCTACCGACCAGCGAATTGCGCCAGGCGGGCACCAGCAAAAAACGCGGCACCAAGGTCCACTTCCTGCCCGACAAGTCGATCTTCGCCACCACCGAATACAACTACGACACCCTTGCTCAGCGCCTGCGCGAGCTCGCCTTCCTCAACAAAGGCCTTGAGATCACGCTCACCGACGAGCGCATCTCCGACCCCAAGACCGGCGAGTCGAAGCGCACCGAATTCAAATACGCCGGCGGCATCGCCGAGTTCGTCAAGCATCTCAACCGTGGCAAGTCGGTCCTGCACGACAAGCCGATCATGATGGAAGCCACGCGCGACAAAGTTGAAATGGAAATCGCGCTGCAATATAACGACAGTTATTCTGAATCGGTCTTCAGTTTCGCCAACAACATCAACACCGTTGATGGCGGCTCTCACCTCTCCGGCTTCCGCACTGCGCTCACCCGCACCATCAACGCCATCGGCCAGTCGCTTGGCCTCTTCAAAGACATGAAGGAAAATCTCTCGGGCGACGACGTGCGCGAAGGCCTCGTGGCCGTAGTGTCAGTCAAACTTTCGCAGCCGCAGTTTGAAGGCCAGACCAAGGGCAAACTCAATTCCGACATCGCCGGAACCGTGCAGGCCTTCGTCAATGAGCGCCTGGGCGCCTTCCTCGAGCAGAACCCGCCGATCGCAAAACGCATCATCAACAAGGCCATTGAAGCTGCGCGCGCTCGCGAAGCAGCCCGCAAAGCCCGTGACCTCACTCGCCGTAAAGGCGCGCTAGACGGCGGCGGCCTGCCCGGCAAACTTGCCGATTGCTCCGAACGCGATCCTGCCCGCTGCGAGCTCTATCTCGTCGAGGGCGAAAGCGCCGGCGGCACCGCCAAGCAAGGCCGCGATCGCCGCTTCCAGGCCATTCTGCCTCTCAAGGGCAAGATCCTCAACGTCGAAAAAGCCCGCTATGACAAGATGCTGGGCCACGAAGAAATCCGCGCCATGATCACCGCGCTCGGCACTGGCATCGGCAAAGACGACTTCGACCCTGCCAAGCTGCGTTACGGCAAAATTATTCTCATGACCGACGCCGATGTCGACGGCTCGCACATTCGCACTCTGCTGCTCACGTTCTTCTTCCGCCACATGACGGAACTGATCAAGCGCGACAACGTCTTCATCGCCCAGCCGCCCCTCTACAAGATTAAAAAGGGCCGCTTCGAACAGTACATCAAAGACGATCGCGAATTCGTCAAAGTCATGGTCAGCCGCGCCTCCGAGGGTATGATCGTGCGCCACGGCGAGACTGCCAGCCGCATCGAAGGCGCCGACCTCACGCGCTTTATGAGCTTCCTGAATGAGTACCTCAGCTTCGTCGAAAAGGTCGACAAGCGCATTCGCAACGAACAGCTCACGGAATTGCTTGCCCGCGTCGAGTTCACCCACCGCTCCGACTTCGCATCGAAGTCCGGAAGCAGCGCCCCGGAAAAACTCGTCGAATTGCACGCCACCCTCAAAGAGATGTCTTCCAGCTTTGGCTTCAAAGCTCTCGGCAAGCCTGTCGAAGACGAGGAGCACCACACCTGGTCCATCAGCTTTACTGATTCGCAAGGCGCCGAGCGCCGCATTGACTGGACGCTGGCCTCGAGCCCTGAGTTCCGCCAGATGATGGCGAAGTACGGACAGATCAAGGACTACCTCGAGCCGCCGTTTCTCGTGGAATACGCCACAAAGTCTTCGCAGGAGACTGCCGCGGAAGAACTCGAAGCCACCGAGACCGAGGATGGCGAAGCGCCCGCCGAGGTCAAGGCTGAGGCCAAAGCCGCACGCCGCACCGCGCGCATTCCGCGTGAGCCGGTCGAAAAACAGACCGCTCGCGATCTCTTCAGCTACATCGTCGAGCAGGGCAAGAAGGACTACCAGGTGCAGCGATACAAGGGCCTCGGCGAAATGACCTCGCAACAGCTCTGGGAAACGACGATGGATCCCGAACACCGCACTCTGCTCTCAGTCAAGCTCGAAGATATCGTCGAAACCAACGAAATCTTCACCACTCTCATGGGCGAAGACGTTGAGAAGCGCCGCAAATTCATCGAAGACAACGCGCTCGACGTGAAGAATCTCGATATCTAAACCGGGATTCTCCGTCTGCGCAATCTCCTTATACCCGGTTATGCTGGCGGCGACTGATCATCGATGCCGCCAGGCCGCGACGTCGAATGAACTGCGCATGATTGCGAGCGGACTGTTATCGCAAGCAGTGCTCGGATTCCGTGCCCCAATCCCGCCTTCTGCGCTGCAAATTTAGGCAGCGCATAATCAGGCAACTTCCCGTCCCCAGGTGCATCTATTCGCTGCATGATACGAAAACTCAAATCTGGACAATTTCGCCTGTATTCAAGAAAGAAAGATGCCTCAACGGGCAAGCGCCGCAATCTGGGCACCTTCTCGTCTTTGGAGCAGGCGAAGCAACACGAACGCGAGGTTCAGTACTTCAAGAAGCACTGAACACCCAGCTCGATGTTTTGCCAATCGCGCGTGCAAACCGAGCGCATACAGCAAGGCAAGACTGGAATATGCAAGAGTATCGGTATCCGACCGTCTTGGACCGGCGCAGATCGCGAATGGGGAGCAAGCAGGTCTCAGAATTTGCGTGACCACTCCCTCGGCCAGCGCTCCACAATCACTTTCTTGTCGGTGAAGAACTCAACAGCATCGCGCCCCTGCGCGTGCATCACGCCAAAAAAGCTGCCCTTCCAACCGGAAAAAGGAAAATATGCCATCGGTGCGGGCACACCTATATTCACGCCGACATTCCCCGTCGAAACAACATTGCGAAACTTGCGCGCCTCTGCGCCCGACGAAGTGAAGATCGAGCTCGCATTCCCATAAGCCGATCTCTCAATCAACTCCACCGCTTCTTCCACGGTCTTCGCATGCACCACCGACAACACCGGCCCAAATATCTCCGTCCCCATCAACCCACTCGTTGGCGGCAGCCCTTCCAGCACGGTTGGGCCCACAAACGAGCCGCTTCCATCTGAAAATCCGCGCCCATCCACAGTCAGTTTCGCGCCGTCGTTCGCGCCCTGCCCGATGAGTGACACCACGCGCTCGCGGCTCGCCTTTGTAATCACGGGACCCATCTGCACGGCGGCATCGAGCCCATTTCCGACCTTGAGCGCAGATGCCACAGCCGAGATTGAGTCGCGGAACCATCCCTGCGCTTCGCCAATCGTCACCGTCACGCTCACTGCGAGGCAGCGTTGACCCGCGCAGCCAAACGCCGAGTCGGCAATGATCTTGGTTGTCGTTTCCTGGTCGGCATCGGGCAGCACCACCACATGATTTTTCGCGCCGCCCTGGCACTGCACGCGCTTCCCGCTCGCCGACCCGCGCGTATACACATACTTCGCCACCGGCGTCGATCCCACAAAACTCACCGCGCGCACCAGCGGATGATCGAGCAGCGCATCGACCGCCGCCTTTCCCCCGTTCACCAGGTTCACCACACCGGGTGGCAAGCCGGTCTCTTGAATGATCTCCACCAGACGCGCCGCGGAAAACGGCACCCGGTCGCTCGGCTTCAACACCACTGTGTTTCCCGTTGCAATTGCGTAAGGCAAAAACCATAGCGGAATCATCAGTGGAAAATTGAAGGGCGTGATGATGGCCGCCACTCCCAGCGGCTGCCGCACCATGATCTCGTCAATGCCGGGCGCCACATCCTCGAGCGAATAACCCTGCATCAGCACGGGAATCCCACAAGCAACCTCGACGTTTTCAATGCCGCGTCGCAGTTCGCCCTTCGACTCGGCCAGTGTTTTACCATTTTCTGTCGTGATGATGGCGGCAAGCTCGTCAAAGTGGGTCTCAAGCAGATTCTTCAGCTTGAAGAGAAACTGCACACGATCTCCGGCCGGCAACGCGCGCCACGCCGGAAACGCGGCATGCGCAGCCTGCACCGAGGCGCCCACCTCGGCGCTCGATCCTTCCGGCGATCTGCCCAGCGCCTCACCCGTCGCGGGGTTGATGAGTTCGAGTCCAGCTGCGCTCGTCGGCGCCTGCCACTTGCCACCGATAAAGTTGCGAACCTCAAGGGAAGTTAAAGTAGTCATGGGATTCTCAATGTATCGCAATCGGCTGCACCTGTGCAGCATCAAATCGGCGGCATTCTCTGGCCCTGTTACAGAGCAGCACTTGCCTCGTCTGCGCGCACCGCGACATCGGGCCTACCAGCCTGCATCTCCGCGCGAATACGCTGCATGATGCCAAGATAATGCGCAAGATTGTGAATCGAACTCAGCGCCCCGCCCAACGGCTCTTTGGCCTGCATCAGGTGACGCAGATAGGCTCGCGAATAGCGCCGGCAAACCATGCAGTCGCAGGCTGAATCCGGCGGATTCTGGTCCTCCGCATATTGCTTGTTCTTGATGTTCATGCGGCCTTCGCTGGTAAACATCAGACCATGACGGGCGGCTCGTGTCGGAATCACGCAGTCCATCATGTCCACGCCCATGCGCGCGTATTGTTCGATCTCCTCGGGATAACCAACGCCCATAACGTAGCGCGGCTTATTCTTCGGCAGCAGCGGCAGCACCTCCGCGATCACCTCCAGCGTGACTGCGCGCGGCTCACCAACGCTCAAGCCACCGATGGCGTAGCCGTCAAAGTCCATCTCCACCAGCCGCTCAGCGCACTCGCGGCGCAGGTCCCCGTAGACACCGCCTTGCACAATCCCAAAGAGGCTCTGCGTCCGACCGCCAAATTCTTCGCGCCACACAACCTCATCTTTGCGTCCGCGAAAATGTTCCAGCGATCTCTGCGCCCAGCGCATCGTGAGTTGCAGGCTCTCTCGGGCGCGTTCGCGCGTTGCCGGGTACTCGGTGCATTCGTCAAACGCCATCGCGATATCCGCGCCCAGCGCGATCTGCACATCCATCGAATGCTCCGGCGTAAAAAAGTGGCTGCTCCCATCCAGATGGGAACGGAAGTGCACTCCTTCATCGCTCACCTTGCGCAACCGGGCAAGGCTGTACACCTGAAAGCCACCTGAATCCGTCAGCATCGCTCGCGGCCAGCTGATAAATCGGTGCAGCCCGCCCATGCGCCGGATCGCCTCGTGTTCCGGCCGCAGATAGAGGTGATAGGTGTTGCCCAGAATGATCTGCGCGCCCAACGATTCCAGCACATCCTGGGGAACCGCCTTCACCGTCCCCGCCGTACCTACAGGCATAAACACCGGCGTCTCCACCGTCAGGTGCGGCAGCCCGAGTTGAGCACGGCGGCCGCCCGCGGCGGTCTCATGAAGGAGATTAAAAGTGAGGCTCACCAGATGATTCTAGCGGGAGGCGCGACTCGCACAAAAAGATCGGCGCTCTTATCGCCACATCGATTGAAGATTTGCAGAAGAGGAGACTTCGAGCAAAAAATCAGCCCGCACCCGATCAGCCATGGTCAGGTGCGGGCCTCTTCGTATTTTCAATTCCTCGCCCAGTCAGGGATTTCGTTGTGAAATCCCCGGGCGTCGCGCATTACCCTTTGCGGTTAAAGTGCTTGGCGCGATAGATGCGATGCGACAACACGTTTTGCCGGTGATTGATCATGCGGCGATTCCTCGGTGTCAGGCGGCCGTTATGCCGCGCACGCATCGCACGCACTTCGCGGTTGATGCCTCTGTGCTGCCGCTCGAGACGCGCCGCTTGGCGCGGAGCGAGTCGGCCGGTTCGCACGCCGTTGGCAATGCGTCGCTGCTGGTTAAACTGGCGCTGGGCGATGTTGTGTTTCGGTGCAGCCTGCGTCGGGGTTTGGGCAAACATGATGGCAGGCGCTGCAGTCAGAGCCGCCACAAGTACATACTTGAACAGTCTCATGGATTTTCTCCTTCTGTGACGGCGGCGGCTTCAACTTCGCTTCCTGCCACTCACACTCGATCAAACACACCCTTTGCAGAATGGTTCTGCCGCCTATCCATCGAAGGGTGGAGGGTTCTCTCAGCCCAGTCTGTTGCCCATTGTTTGCTTCAGATATTCCTGCCGCTCATCTTCCGGCGGCAAGGCTCAGCAGAATTCCAGCACGCGCCACGCGCGGCATGCCTAGCGTCGTCGTCGGCGTCTTCGAGACTTCAATGTCGCGATCCAGCAGGTTCTCTCCGGCTCCAAATAATTCAATGCGCCTGCCGATTCTGCGGGACGCGTACGCATCCAGCCTGAAATATCCATGCAGCAGATATGCATTGGCATCGTCGTCAAACTGGCGTCCGCTGAGCCGAGATTGCATGCTCAGCATTCCCAGCCTCGGCTTTGTTGCGCGCAGGTTCAGCGCGGCCATGTTCCTCGCCACCTCAGGAATCCAGTTGCCGAGATCCTGCGTGCCTCGCGTCACCGTGGCGTGCGCGTACTGATATCCGCCGTCCAGCGCCAGCCACCGCTGCGGCGCGATTTCAAAATCGATTGCCACTCCACGGCTCTCGATCTGACCGAGATTCTCCCTTTTAAGCAGAATCGGTGAAGACGTCGCGTTCGTCGTCACCGCGACAATCGGCCTGTTCACCTGCGTGAGAAAGTAGCTGGCCCGCACCGTGGCCCACTTCCATTGGTTGGCGAGGCCCGTCTCCCATCCCGTGGCTCTCTCGCTCAGCAGCAGCGAATTAGGAAGCGTGAGCTGGTTACCCACCTGCGTCGACCGATACAACTCGCTCGGCGTGGGCGCGCGAAATGCTCGAAATCCCGATGCCGAAATTGCCCAATGCCCTAGAAACTTCCGCGAAACGCCCAGCCGCGGATCGATCGGTCGCTCATCCCGCTCGACCGGCTGCGTGGCGCTCGGTGTCCACGCTGCACCATTCCACGTGAGCTGCCTGCCGTCATAATTCTGAAACCAGTCCATGCGGGCCGAAGCTGTCATCGTCCACTCCCGATGCACCCACATCGCTTCCACATAGGCCCCGGCATCGCGCTGGTGATCGCGCAGATTCGTCAACAGCGCTGTCGCGCCATAAGTTTGTTCGCGGTCCCAGATTCGTACATCGCGCACATCGGCCCCTGCCAGCGCCACAAACCCCGCCCCCAGCGGCCACGTCCAATGCGCCACTGCTCCCAGCTCATTCAGTGGAATCAATGCAAATCGCGTCGGCGTTTCTCCGCATCGATAGCTGCACGATGGATCACCGAAGTCCGGAAGATTTGAAATGCTCGAGAAAGTCTGCCGATAATGCTCTGTCGACCCGTATGCGCGCAATGTTCCTGCATCGCCACGCGCACCGCTCCAATCGCCGCCTGTTGCATAGCGCCACAGCCGTGTCCCATTAGTTTGATAAGGCGTTCCGTTGCTGCGCGCTTCGTTCATCCCGCTGCCTCTGACAAACAGCCGCAGCGGGCCCCGATCATGATCCACGAGCACCAGCCCGTTCTGGCTATGCACATTTGAAGCGATATCCACCGGCCCGCGCTGCCACGGCGCCTCCTGAATAAAACCGTCAGTGCCAATTGTTCCACCTGCGGCAAGCAGGCCCCACCGTCCATGTTTCAGCTCGCCCAGCGCACTCTCGTCATAGGTGCTTTCGCCGCCGTAGCTCGATCGAACCTCAAGCCCATCGTGAGTCGGGCGCGCCGTGATCAAGTTCAACACGCCGCCAATCGCGCTCGAACCATACAGATCGCTTGCCCCGCCGCGCACCAGCTCCACACTTTCAATCGCTAGTTCCGGTTGCTCCTGCCAGTGAATCCATCCGCCGATCGCGTCGTTCAATGGAACGTCGTCCTGCGTCACCAGCGTGCGGCTCGCGGATGTCGAGCCAAGCCCACGCACACTGATGCCCTGCGACGTCGGGTTAGCCACAAGAGAACTGGAACGGCGAAACATCTCTACGCCGGGCAGCTCCCTCACCTTATCGTCCATCGTAATCGCGGACGTGGTGTTCAGCTCCGCCGATCCGATCGTTCGCGTCGTCACTGGACTCTCCAGTTCGCCCAGCGGTTGGCGATAGGCTGTGACGGTCACTTCTTCCGAGACGCCAGCGCGCTCCAGGTGCACGGTGGTGCTCGCGCTGATCTCCAAATCGCTGCCCGCGTATCCCTCGGCGTCTACGCGAATGCGACAGGGCACCTCGCATTCAAACGTGACCCGACCGCTCGTGTCTGTTCGCCCCAGCAACCGTCCCCCGGCTTTCTGAACCGATGCGCCGGGAATAGCAGCTCCAGCATTGTCTTCAACGGTGACGGTGAAGCTGGCTTGCGGCTCCGCGTTAAGCGTCAGACCGGCCAGCAGCATCGCGCGCGCCAGCCCGCCAATGATCGCTTTGAATTCTAACCACCGCATTCGGTTCGCCTTTGCTTTCCTCATTCAACTTCTTCAGCAGCTGCGCCACTGTCTTCTGATGGCGGGGATCGATGGCTTGTGGCGCAATTTCTTTCAACGGAATCAGGACAAAGGCGCGCTCAGCCAATCGCGGATGAGGAATCTCCAACTCCGATTCATGAATGCAAACATCTCCAATGATCAGAATATCCAAGTCCAGCGTGCGAGGTCCGTTCAAAATGCCGTGTGCCCGATCCCGCCCAAACTCCCGCTCGATCGCAAGCAGTTCGTCAAGCAGCGCGCGGGGAGCCAGATCCGTTTCAAGCGCCACCACTGCATTCACAAAGCGCGGCTGCTCTGCATAGCCGACTGGCTCGGTAGAATACAGCGAAGACTGTGCTGCGACACGGCCTAACCTCTCGAGCCGCCGCGCCGCCGCAGCCAGCGTAGCCTCCGGTGGTCTGGCACGACTAGCCAGGTTCGCCCCCATTCCGATGTAGGCCGTCTGCATAGTTCCAGACTACCGTGCGCCTTCGTTGCAAGAGGGACCGCCAGGTTTTTCCAGATGCATTTTGGTATGGCCGCGCAGAGCACCCGCATCTGATATCGGGGCTGGGCTAAGGCAAAAAGGAGGGATAAATGTTTGCAATCATGGGAATCACCGGAAACGTTGGCAGCGTAGTTGCCCGCAACCTGCTGGCCGCTGGCCTGCCTGTACGCGCGATCGTGCGCAGCGTGGTAAAGGCGCAAGAATGGGCAGCGCAGGGCTGCGAAATCGCGGTCGCCGACATTTATAACAGCGCAGCGCTTGGTGCCGCCTTCAAAGGTGCAGAAGCCGTCTTTGTCATGGTTCCCCCGGTCTTTGACCCCTCCGCGGATTTCTCCGAAGCTCGCTCCGCTGCTGCATCGATTCGATCGGCGCTTGAATCGGCTCGGCCCGGCGAGGTTGTGTATCTGTCGACAATTGGCGCACAGGCCACGCAGCGCAATCTCCTGACGCAACACACGCTGATTGAGACCGCTCTCAAAGATCTACCCCTCCCCGTCACTTTTTTGCGCCCCGGCTGGTTCATAGAGAACGCAGCGTGGGACGTCGCTCCTGCACGCGACAAGGGCGTTGTTCCGAGCTTCCTTCAGCCGCTTGACAAGCCCGTCCCCATGGTTGCGACCGCCGACATCGGCGCGCTCGCCGCGGAACTTCTTAGAGAAAATTGGACTGGAACGAGAATTG
>Ga0181516_10001853_pt1 | contig 15677 bp, 14 predicted proteins | sample PEATcosm2014_Bin_25_FD_121104 | JGI IMG/M metagenome (GOLD analysis project Ga0181516, IMG submission 121104) | Peatland microbial communities from MTU Mesocosm Facility, Houghton, MI, USA - PEATcosm2014_Bin01_10_metaG | ecosystem: Environmental > Terrestrial > Soil > Wetlands > Peat | place... | reverse complement strand
TGGGCAGCAGGCTGCAAGCACCGGAAGGCCATCGAGCGCAAAACCATTGACGAAGCTATTGCCTCTGTTTACCGCTCCGAATGTGCCTCAGATGGCTGCCACGGAAGCCGTGGCTCCGCGTGACTGGAAGGAGAAACCGGTTCCGAAAGGGCTGCCCGGCAGAGGTTTGGCGCAACACCCGATGCTCGTCCTGGGAGAAGGCTACAACAAGCTAATGATCGTCAACAAAGGAAAGATTGTCTGGAGCTATCAAACCGGCGGCGGTTGGGAATATGACGATGCCTGGATGCTTTCGAGCGGAAATATTCTATTCACGCGAATGCAATACATTGCCGAGATCACGCCAGAAAAGAAAGTAGTATGGCGCTACGATGCTCCGGAGGGCACGGAAATCCACGGCTGCCAGCCGATTGGACAAGACAAGGTCTTGTTTGTCGTGAATGGTCTCCCTCCCAAATTGATGGTCGTCAATATTAAGACGAACGCGGTGGAAGTTGAACACGCATTGCCTTTTCCAGGCATGGAGAAACGCTGGGTTCACGCGGAGTTTCGCCGGGTCCGCTACACGGCCCAAGGAACATACCTGGTACCTTTCCTCGAGATGGAGAAAGTTGTCGAGTATGACAAGGATTTCAATGAGGTTTGGAAGTATGACATCCCCACACCGTGGGCGGCGATTCGACTGAAGAATGGCAATACACTCATTACCGACGAGCACGACATAGAAACTCGCGAAGTGAATCCAAAAGGGGAGACGGTTTGGAGCGTAAACCCGACTGATTTGCCCGAGCAATACCGCTACGCCAATGCGCAATCTGCTACTCGCCTTGAAAACGGGAATACCATTATCTGTTCGCGCGGGGGGACAAACCAAGGCCCTCAACTCGTTGAAGTGACACCAGACAAGAAAGTGGCATGGGTAATGCAGGACTGGGTTAACTTTGGACCGGCCACTGCAGTGCAGATTCTCGATGAACCCGGAATTCCAGAGCATCCCGGCGATTCACAACACTGACGGCCCCAAGGATTCGAAACTCCATGCGCCGGCAAGTCGGCAGTTGCCTGGACTTGCCGGCGCTGTTTTCGCTTCTCTTTTGAGCCGCTGTTGGAGTCGCGCCTCGAAATGCGCGATTCACATCGATAGAGTTTGAAAGGTCGAAAGAAGGAAAGTCATGAAATCCGGAATCATTTGCCCGATGATAGAAATGTTGTTTGGAGGCATTTGGTTCTGTTGCGTGCCGGCGCGATCCCGCTATTCACCCAGTAATGCGCCGGTTTAACATTGGCGGGCACCTCAAGACAGCAGGTACAACCAGGTTGGAGGAGCATTTCGGGCTGGCTGGATCTGATGGTCCAGGACTTGCAATTGCCAAAGAGATTTACGCAGAAGCCCTCGCGCGGATAGGCGAACTCTGCGTTCAGCACCCGAGTTTTATCTGTTTTCAATATCGACAGAGTCAAGTTGCCGTCACCTGACGGAGTATGTGCGTGTCCGGCAGAGGAGTATGCATCTGCCCCTGCTCAACATTCCAGGATCAAAGGACTTCAACAGCACCTTTCGCCAGTTGCTTCATGCTGGATTCAAGGTTACAGCCAGAATGGGCCAACACTATCCAGGCATATCCTATTCGCAGCAGCCGCGCCTGAGCCGTGACCCTCGTGCCGCATCCGCGACGCCCCTTCGCAGGCGGGTTTTTCTCCTTTCTGCAACGGGCTGCTGTTGTTAAATTCACTTGTAATGTTTCCCGCCCCCAATCCCGTGCAGCGCAAGATGCGTCTTCTGCCTCTGATCGCCGCCACCTACTTCATGGTGTCCGGCGGCCCTTACGGGATCGAAGACATCCTTGGCGGAGCTGGCTACGGCTGGGCGATCGCGATTCTCCTTGCCTTGCCCTTCCTCTGGAGCCTGCCCACCGCGCTGATGATCGGCGAACTGGCCAGCGCCATTCCTGCCGACGGAGGCTTTTACATCTGGGTGCGGCGTGCATTGGGGCCTTTCTGGGGCTACCAGGAAAGCTGGCTCTCGCTCTCCGCCAGCATCTTCGACATGGCCCTTTATCCGTCCATCTTCGTTCTTTATCTTGGCAAGTTTTCGCCCGCGCTCACTGCCGGCTGGAGGGCATATGCCTGGTCGCTTGCCGTGGTTGCGCTTTGCAGCTTGTGGAACCTGCGTGGAGCGCCGGCGGTCGGCGAGGGCTCGGTCTGGCTGTTTGTGCTCCTGCTGTCTCCGTTCGCAATCTTCGTGGTCCTCGGCCTTTGGCGCGGCTTTACGCTACATCCCGCAGTGCAATGGAGCAACGCAGCTCCGCTTCACGCCGCCGGAATCAGCGCAGGCTCTGCCTTCTCCACGGCGGTCCTGGTGGCCATGTGGAATTACATGGGCTGGGACAACGCCTCCACCGTGGCGCAGGAGGTGGAGAACCCGCAGCGCAACTACCCGCGCGCCATGATCGCGGCCGCCATCCTCACGGCTGTCACCTATATTCTGCCGCTCGCTGCCATGGCGCTGGCCGGACTCTCCGCCGCGAGTTTTTCCACCGGCGACTGGGCTGAAGCGGCCCGCACGCTCGGCGGCCCCGGCTTTGCCGGAGCGGGATTGGGAATCGCCGTCATCGCCGGCGGCTGCATCATGGGTGTCGGCATGTTCAACGCACTGTCGATGAGTTACACGCGCCTGCCCATGGCCATGGCCGAGGACGGCCTGTTGCCGCGCGCCCTCGCCCGGCGCAACCGTCGCGGAGTGCCCTGGGTAAGCGTGCTCTTTTGCGGAATGGCCTGGGCGTTGGCGCTCAAGCTGCCCTTCGAGCGGCTCATCTCCATCGACCTCATCCTTTATGGAACGAGCCTGCTGCTTGAATTCGTGGCCCTCGCGGTTCTCCGCGTCCGAGAGCCGGACCTGGCCCGCCCCTTCAAGGCCGGAAACACGGCGTTTGCCTGTCTGCTGGGCGTGGGGCCCGCGGCGCTCATCGTCTATGCGCTCTATGCCGCGCGCGACGAAAAAATCGCCGGCAGCACATCGGCATTGCTCTTCGCAACCGCGGTGGGCCTGCTGGGTCCGCTCTTCTACGGCCTTACGCTGCTTATGCGAAAGCTTTTTCGGAGCGGCAACGAGTCCGTGCCCACGGCTTCAACGATGGAGTGAAGGCTTCGCCTAGACTGCGGCCTTCTTCTTCACCCCGGCGTGCTTCGGCTTGCCCTCCTGAAACTGCTTGGCGGCAATCACCACGCGGTCGCGCGCATGAGCGGCGTCGCGCCAACCTCTCATCTCCACGCGCTTGCCCTCAAGATCCTTGTAGATCGAGAAGAAATGCGTGATCTCTTTCAGCATGTGGGGATAGATATCGGTGTAGTTCCAGATATTGGCAAAGCGCGGGTTGTTCTTTCCAACGGCCAGTACTTTTTCGTCCAGAACGCCCTGGTCCAGCATTTCGAGCAGGCCGATGGGGCGCACCTCCTGCACGCATCCGGGGAAGCTCGGTCCCGGCACCAGCACCAGCACGTCCAGCGGATCGCCGTCGTCGCTCAAGGTAGAGGGAATGAAGCCATAGTCGCCTGGATAGTGCACCGGCGAATGAAGATTGCGATCGAGCTTGAAAACGTGCAGTTCTTTGTCGTATTCAAACTTTTGGGTCCCGTCCAGTGGGATTTCGATCACCGCGCGAAAGACTTCGGGGGAGCGGTCGCCGATGGGCAGTTCAAGGTAGTTGATCATCTCGCTTTACTTCTCCTTCGGGTTTGGGGAGGCTGGGTCCGGAGCCGGGAAACGAATTGGAAAGTGAACTATGGAGGTCATCGCCTCGGCGGCAAGCTGCTGTCGCTGGGGTCAAGCCGCCGGAACTACTATAATCGCGGATAATGAAGGCACATGTCTATGTCACGTTGAAGACATCGGTCCTGGACCCGCAGGGCCAAACCATCCATAACGCCCTGCGCAAGATCGGTTTCGCAGAGGTTACCGCGGTCCGCCAGGGCAAGTATTTCGCGCTTTCCCTCGCCGATGGCCTTTCCGCCGATGCCGCCCGTGCCCAGGTGGAGCGCATCGCGCGGGAGGTGCTCACCAACCCCGTCATCGAAGAGTTCACGTACCGCATAGAGGAATAATCCTCGCGCGGCTTCGCGCGGTGCTTCCCTGGCAGGGATGGACGTTGCGGCCGTTCTTGCGCATGCGTGAACTTCCGAATACGGCCCATCCGCGCCTTGTCACCGGCTCGCGAAGCTCAGCGGAGCGTAGGCCGGTGGCAAGAACGGACGGAGATGACAGGGAAAGAGCTACTTCTTGAAGGTGGCTGCCAGGTTGGGTCCGGCCTGCCGGTCTTCAATCACTGGGACGGTGGAAATTTCAATCAGATCGGCCCACTTTGCAGCCCCCAAATGGAGCGCGGCGGCATTGTTGGATTCGTAAAGCGAGAATCCGCCGCTGCAGTCCACATTGTGCCAGCGGCCAAGAAGGGTGACGCCCTTGGGCTCCCCGCCTCCTCCTGCGAGGAACTGCTCAGCTGCTGTTCTCACGGATCCGGGTAACAGGGTCCAGGTTGACATGAATTTCATTGCTTTCGTCCTCCGGGTTGAACGTTTTGTTGGATTTTTCTCGCGCTTTCCGAGAGAAACGATTATAGCCAGAATTTCCTGTCATCCGCATTCATTCTTCGCTTCTCATGCGGACCTCCTCCCAAGATGCTCTGAGCATCTAGAATTGAGATACCGGGGCCGACATTCTCCGATTGCCGCCCGGTCCAGATCTCCTGAGAGCAACGAGGAAACCGACACATGAGCGCAGCTGCACCAATCGCATTACAACGGACGCACGAAGAGAAACTGGATTTGCTTGCAGAGGTTGCAGTGCGGGTCGGCCTCGGCCTGCGGGCAGGGCAGGAATTGCTGATGACGGCTTCGCTGGATGCGTTGCCGCTGGCGCGGCGCATTACCGAACAGGCCTATCGCGCCGGCGCTGCGCTGGTGACCACGCTCTACAGCGACGATGAAGCCGCGCTGATGCGCTACCGCTTTGCTCCCGATGAGAGCTTCGACCGCGCGGCCAACTGGCTCTACGACGGAATGGGCGCGGCCTTCAAGAGCGGCTCCGCGCGCCTGGCCATCGCCGGCGGCAATCCCGCACTCCTCTCCAATGAAGACCCCGGCAAGGTCGGCCGCGCCAATCGTGCGGTCTCGCAGGCCTATCGCCCCGCGCTCGAACTCATTACGCGCCACGCCATCAACTGGACCATCGTGGCCAGCGCGACGCCGGCGTGGGCAGCGGCCATGTTTCCAATGGACGCGCCCGACGCGGCCCTGGCCAAACTTTGGGACGCGATCTTCGCCACCACGCGCATCAACACCGATGATCCTGTTGCCGCCTGGAAGACGCACGATGCCAATCTGCAAAGCCGCGCGGCGCGCATGAATGAAAAACGCTACGCCGCTCTCCAGTATCGCGGCCCAGGGACCGATTTCCGCCTTGGCCTGGCAGACGATCATCTGTGGCTCGGCGGCGGCACCACCGCGGGCAATGGCCTCTACTGCATTCCCAACATGCCCACGGAAGAAATCTTCACCACGCCCCACAAGGACCGCGCCGACGGCACGGTGACCGCGACCAAGCCGCTCTCGCACCAGGGCACAATGATCGAAGGCATCCAGGTCCGTTTTGAGAAAGGGCGCATTGTGGAAGCACACGCAAGCCGCGGTCAGGAAGTTCTGCAAAAACTCATCGACACAGACGACGGCGCGCGCCATCTCGGCGAAGTCGCGCTCGTCCCGCACTCCTCGCCCATCGCCGCCAGCGGCATGCTCTTCTTCAACACGCTCTTTGACGAGAACGCAGCATCGCACATTGCCCTGGGTCAGGCCTACACATCCTGCTTACGCGATGGAGACAAGCTGACCCCCGAGCAACTTGCCGCCAAAGGCGCCAACGACAGCCTCATTCATGTCGACTGGATGATCGGCTCCGGCAAGCTCGACATTGACGGCATCACCGCCGCCGGTGTTGCCGAGCCCCTGATGCGCCAGGGGGAATGGGTCTAGAGCAGATTCGGAAATGGTGTAGACTGTAGGGCTTTCCCTCAGGGGCTAAAGCCCATTGATTTCATTGGAGCTTTGCGGCACGGCTAAAGCCGTGCCCTTTCAAAACTGGTCTACGGTAAAACCAAAAATGCCCTAAGCAAAGGCGGACCGATGTTTCTGCCGCAGCAATGAAAAATCCGCGAGCGGCAACCACCGCCCGCGGAGGACGGCAATCAATGCCGAAACCTACTTGAAAATGCCGTTCCCTTTCAGCAGCTCATCGCGATGGCCGCTGTCGTCCACCATCGAGCCAAAAGCCTGGCCGGACAGCGGGTGCTCTCTCAGCGTGCTCCTGACTGCAGCCTGCACCGTATCCAGCCCTTCCGGAGTTGGCGTCACATAAACAATTGCAAACGTGCCCGGCGCTTCGGTGTGAATGGCCACCTCGTCAATTTCGTACTCAGTCACCGTGCCGTCGGCGACCAGCTTTTCCAGCAGCGGCACCACCATGTGCTTGGCCAGCGAGTCCACCGCATCGTCGGGCGCATCCGCCTTCAGCTTGTATTCCGACACGTGGACGTAGCCGCCCTTGTAGGCGCCCGGCTTCCAGTTGTAGTAGTGGCTCACCAGGATTTCGTCCCAGTGCTTGGTTGCCGTGCTCAGCACAGAAGTAGTCGAGTTGCCGGACGAAGTAAGCTGGTCCAGCACCTTCACCAACCCGGCCATCGACATGGACGACCACCAGTCATCGTGTGTTTCAGCCGCCGGCGTGTGCACCAGGTTCATGTCGTCGCCATAGCCGACAATGGTGCCGTCGTTCAACGCCTTGTCCAGAATTGCCTTGTCGGCCGAATTTGCCGCATCCATTTCCGCCCAATGCGCGCGCGGAATCTGCCAGTTGGCGATATACGAGAACATCGCCGGTTTCTCTTTCACCTCGGTCATCTGCGCGTTCGACGGCACGGCACACATGGCTAGCATCAACAACGCACACGACCCCGCGAAGACACTCCACAATCTCTTGCTCATCGTCTTTCTCCTGTTGTGATTTAGTCAGCGCTGCTCTGGGGAATGCCTGACCAAGGGCAGTGTACAGGAGAGAGCTGTGGATCGAAGCAAAAGTTTTTTCGGCCCGGCGGCGTGCGGAACCAGCCTGAAAAGGCAGCTTGAGTGGCGATCGGCGTTCGCGTCAAACACCGCCCGCCACGCGAACTAGTGGGAGTCCCTCAGTTTGAGGAGTTCCCGCTCAGAATCGTTTGAAGCCGTTCGGCGCAGTTGCCATTCCGATGTCATTTTCAGGATGGAGTGGCGGGGCCAGATCAACAGCACGCCCACGGCGGTCAGCTGACAAAGGATCAGCATCGTTCGTGCGGCAGGATCATGAACGACGAAGCTGCCAACGGGGGGAAACAGCAGCAGTGCACAGGTTAGACTCGCGACCACTGAGCCGATGAAGCCCGACAGACGCCCAAAATAAGATGAGGTCGATATCGCAACCAGGAGGCACAGAACAGGCGCCGCCAGCCTGCTTTCCCCGCCATCGCTCAGGAAGATGGACAGCAAAAACGCCGTGCCGGCACAAATAGCAACTCCAAGGCAGGAATTGAGATCGACTCGCATGCTTCATCTCCTGTCGAGATCGAGAATTGGGCAGTGTCCTGGAAGCTTAGAGTATCTTGAAATCCCGGCGCGGGACTTTGTCCGGCGTCAAGCATCCTTTGCCTTGGATGTGCCACTTCCCGCCCATTAAGTCCCAAGCCACGAACTATCGAGTGCTCCAGTCGCGATTCGCACCGGATGCTCAACCGATGCTTTCGTTTTGAACCAAGCCCAGGCGGCCGATGCAGCGAGTTGTCTTCCTGGGCGAAGTCGAAGGGTCCGCGGTTAGCTTTCCGGCGAAAGAGGCAGGCAGCATACGCTCCAACCCGCCTCAACGCCTTAACTCACTCCATCCGCCACGACGAGCGAATCTCCGTTGCCGGACGCAGCATGGCCAGCACGGGACACAGCTCGTCTTCGGCGACGCGGACGGCCCGATCCAACGTCTCCGGCGCGATGTTTTCGCCGCGCAGGCGATAGACCAGCTCAATCGCGATGAGTACGGTTGGGTGTTCCTCGCGGCGCTCGGCTTTAGCCTCAACTTGGAGCGATTGGACGGGGACGCCCATCTTGCGGCGGAGCACCACCGAAAGTGTGTTGGCGGCGCAGGCGGCCAGACTGGCAAGGAGCAATTCAAGCGGTGTCGGGCTTGCGCCCGGCCTGGCAGGGTAATCCATTTGCAGAAACTGCTCGCGGACATGCACGTCCACGCGCATGTCTCCACGGTGAAAAGCGCGAACGGAAAGATCTGTGCGCATAAGAAGCCTTTACTGGGGAACGGGAATTCTAGCACGGATTTGGTGAGTAGAGCCGTGACAGCGGGATTGGGCAGGCGAGTGGACTATGAAAAACTCACTTGCGGGGCTAAACCCCGGCGTCGACGGCGCCCGCGGGATGCGGGGGTTGAAACCCCGCCTCCTTTCCTTGCCGTATCCGGTTCTGAAGCGCGCGTCGCACGGAAGGTTGCTTCCAATTCCACCTTTGTGTAAGACCCACCTCCCGGCCGTCGCTTAGAATCGCTGTATGTGCGGCATTGTTGGGTATGTTGGCAAAAAGAAGGTCGTTCCAGTCATCATCGAGGGGCTAAGGCGCCTCGAATACCGCGGCTACGATTCGGCGGGTATTGCTGTGGGCAGTCCTTCGCGGTCCACGCTCGAGGTGCGCCGCGCTCCTGGCAAGCTGGCCAACCTTGAAGCCGTTCTGCGCGACAATCCGCTGGAAGGCAGCTTCGGCATTGGCCACACCCGCTGGGCCACGCATGGCCGCCCGACGGAAGAGAATGCCCACCCCCACCGCGACTGCACCGGCCGCATCGTCGTCGTCCACAACGGCATTGTCGAAAACTATCTTGCGCTCAAGCACGAACTCACCGCGCTGGGCCACAAGTTTGTCACCGAGACCGACACCGAGATTATTGCTCACCTGATTGAACAGGTGCAGAAGGACGCCGAAGCCGCCGGAGAGGCCATCGCTCTGGAAGTGGCCGTGCGGCGCGCCGTCAAGCACCTGACCGGAGCATTTGCTCTGGGGGTTCTCTCCGCCTCCGAGCCGGACAAGATTGTCGCCGCGCGCTTCGGGCCGCCGGTAGTGATCGGCGTAGGCGAAGGCGAGTCGTTTGTCGCCTCGGATGTGCCGGGCATTCTGCACCACACTCGCAACATTTACTTCCTCGCCGATGGCGACATGGCCATCCTGACCCTGGACGGCGTGGAGCTCACCGACTTCGACGGCAACCCCATCCACCGCAATATCACCCGCATTTCATGGGACCCCATCCAGGCGGAAAAGGGCGGCTACAAGCACTTCATGCTCAAGGAAATCTGGGAGCAGCCGCGCGCCATCACCGACACCACGCTGGGCCGCGTCTCGCTGGACTCGGGCAAGGTGTACCTGGCCGAGATGAAGATTTCCGATGAAGAGCTGGCGCTGGCATCGAGCATCAACATCGCCGCCTGCGGCACCAGTTGGCACTCGGCCCTGACGGGCAAGTACATGATCGAGCGGCTGGCCCGCCTGCCCGTGGATGTGGACTACGCCAGCGAATACCGCTACCGCAATCCCATCCCCGATCGCAATGCACTGGGGCTGCTCATCACCCAGTCCGGCGAAACCGCCGACACCCTGGCCGCCCAGCGCGAGATGATCGCGCTCGGTTCCAAGACCGTGGCCATCTGCAACGTGGTGGATGCGATGGTGGCCCGCGAGGCGCACGGGGCCATCTACACCCATGCCGGGCCGGAGATCGGGGTTGCTTCCACGAAGGCCTTCACTGCGCAACTTACCGCGCTTTTTCTGCTGGCGCTCAAGCTGGGTCAGTTGCGCGGCAGAATCGACCCCGCGCAGTCCGTGGCTTTAATCGAAGAGCTCAGCCGCATCCCCGCAAAGATCGAAGAGGTGCTGCGTTCGCGCTCTGCGCAGTGCGAGCATCTTGCCGCCAGCTTCTCAACCGCGCGCGACTTCCTCTACCTCGGCCGCGGCATTCATTTTCCCATTGCTCTTGAAGGCGCGCTGAAGCTGAAGGAGATCTCGTACATTCATGCCGAGGGCTACCCGGCCGGCGAAATGAAGCACGGGCCCAATGCGCTGATTGACGAAACGCTGCCGGTGGTGGTGCTGGTAACCAGGGACGAAGCCGATCCCGCGTCCAAGCTGCGCTACGAAAAGACGCTCTCCAACATTCAGGAAGTCACCGCGCGGAGCGGCCGCGTGATTGCCGTGGCGACGGAGGGCGATACGACCATCGGCACGCTGGTGGAGCACGTCATCCACATTCCGCCGGCCATTGAGCTGCTGTCTCCGCTGATTGAGATTGTGCCGCTGCAACTGCTGGCGTACTACATTGCCGTGCGCCGCGGCTGCGACGTGGACCAGCCGAGAAACCTGGCGAAGTCGGTGACTGTGGAATAGGCTTTGGGCCGGGGATTTGCTTGATTCAAGGGTGGCAGGCGAAATCCTGCATGCCCGTTCAGCTTCGCGGGGCTCTACTCGTTGTCATCAACGGCTTCAAGCATCTTCAGGTCCTTGATTAACACGGCCTCTCTGCGTGGAACAACAAAGCCCTTTCCTGCCCATTTAGAAAGAATGCGGCTAATCGTAAACAAGGTGGTTCCCGTCATCTGGGCCAATTCTTCACGCGAAAGAGATACCTGGATTCCTTCATGCGAGGTTTTTCCCACTTGCTTCAGGAGCCTGAGCAATGCGAGCGCGAGGCGTTTGGCGGCCTTTTCCGTGGCGACTTCACGGAACCGCTCCTCAAGTTCGTTAAGGCGGAGCGACAGAATCTGGTTGATATTGTTCCGAATTTGCGGGTATTGGTCGAGCAATAATCTGAGCCGGGAGTATTCCCAAACCATCGCCCTGCACTGTTCCACCGCTCGAGCCGAGCAGGTATGCGTGCAAGATTCTGATTCCGAGCTCACGTTCACCGCATCGCCGCACCCGGACATCCACAGCAGAACTTCATTTCCCTCGGAGCCTATCTGGGTGAGTTTCACGCTGCCCGATAAAAGCATGGTCAGGTTGCGATTGGGATCCCCCTGCGCGAACAGGATCTCATCGCGCGCAAAGGTTCTAACTCGAGCGCAGGAAGCGATCTCGACGCAATCGTGCTGCGTCAACCCGCTGAAGAGCGCAGATGCGCACATGAGAACCAGGTGCTCCGCGACACTGGTTCTTTCGGGTGACGGTCGACTAGCTCCGGCATTTCCACTTGCAGGTTGAAAGCGATTTGAATCCATATGCTTCACCAAGCCAACTCATTTAAGACACACAAGATCCGCAAGCATGGATGACTAAGTCGAACGTAGGCTTTTCTTCAATTCCGGACTGTGACACGGAACACTGAGGCGAGGTTAAGCTAACAAGTTTTTGACGACGTTGATATGCAACCTTCGGGTCATGGACTAACACTTTTGAAGTCTGCAGGCATGAAACGGGAGTCGAATCAGGCGCGGCCCTTGCTGGATGGGTAAGTTATCGATTGTCTTTAACTTCTGCGAAGTCTGCCAAGGCGGTCAAAATGGCGGCCCTTTCGCCCTGGCTTCGGCATGCGGAAACCAGAACGATCGGGGGATTTCTTCCGGTCGGCGCCCTCAGGCCGGACTCTTCCAGGCGAAGATCGGTGATCGCGCGATTGGATTTAATGGCACGGGAATCGTCTGCTTTGAAGCGCAGGAAAAGTGCGGCGCCGGGAGATTGAAGCCAGCCGGGTCACAGATGAAATTATGTGTAAGCTTTCCCGGCCCGGTCCCGCTGGCTCAGGCGCGCCCCGCAAACTCCCTGGTTTCCGTGTACACGCGCACCTTTTCGCCCTCCTCTATGTAGAGGGGAACCTTGATCTCGAGGCCCGTCTCAAGGCGGCCCAGCTTGGTGACATTGCCGCTGGTATCGCCGCGCGCCCCGGGCTCGGTATAAGTGACCGTGAGTTCCACCTTCTCCGGCAATTGCAGGCCGATGGGGTTTCCATTGAATTTGTGGAGTTGGATGATCGCGCCTTCGACGAGGAACTCCAGCGCATCCCCCATCATGGCGCCGGAAAGCGTGAGCGTGTCGAAGGTCTCCTGGTCAAGGAAGTACGATCCGTCCGCGTCGCTATATAAATAGGAGGCCTCGACGGTGTCCAGGTCCGGCTCCTTGAACCGGTCGCCGGCCTTGAAGGTCTTGTCGAAGACCGCCCGGGTGAGCAGGTTGCGCATTTTCAGCCGCACAAGGGTTTGGCCGCCTCGAGCCGTAGGGGTGGAAACCTCGGATTCCATACAGTAATACGGCGTATTTTCGAACTCAAAATACATCTTGCGCTTCACGGTGATTGCTTCGAGCAGTGCGGCCATGAATTCCTCAAAAAAGACTCGGACTTTGGGGGTCGAAAAACGCCATTCGAGCTTCTTCCGGCGCTTGGTCCATTATAGGATTGATACCCCGCCGGTCTTGAGCCGAAAGGCGAGCATTGACTCCCTCGCGGCTAATCTGAGAAACTCACGACCATGCGTTATAGCGGAAAGTTTGAATATGCCCAGGAGCGCAAAATCCGGGAACGGAACACGCGTCTCTATCGAGTCTTGCACTTGCCTTTATGGATTTGGGTCTTTTTCCTTGCCCCTGGTCCCCTCACCTTCAGCCTGTTCGCGCACGGATTTTCCTGGGGAAACGGGGCCTGGCTGGCCGCAGTACTGCTCGGAACCGGCATTGCCGGCATCTTTGGCCAGTTGCCCGGCGTAGAACCCCGGCCCTACATCCTCCGCTTCGATGAGGACAAGCCGAACCCGCTGTACCGCAAAATCTGCTATACCTTCGCCTGGAACGCAGTGCTGAGCTTTGCGCTGCTGAACGCAACCGGGCTGGCGATCGCTGGTTTCACCGGCGAATGGCGCATGCGGGAGATTTACATGTACGGCTATTCTCCCTTGTGCGCGCTGATTCTGCTGCTGGGGCTGATGGGCAAGCTGCCCCGCGTCGGACCCTCCACCAAAAGAGAAGGCACCGAACGCCGCTATTTCTACGGCTCGGTATGGGCGGTCACCATCGCCCAGACTGTTCTGCTCATCGTGTGGAAGGTCCTTCCGTCGAATATTGGTCCCACGCAAACCGGAGCCCTGATCAAGTTCTTTGTCTTTGTCGGCTCGCTGATGTTCATGGGCCTGGCAACCTGGCGGGGCATGCTTCCGCGGACCCGTCCGATCATGCCGGGCGAGCTGATGGTCTCCGACTAATGGACGGTTCTGGCCTTTCTTAGGGTCAATCCACTGTTTCATGTGATTTAAATCACAAAGCACATGGCCGCTGCCAAGGTATAAGGTAGTTGCCATGTGCTTAGCGATTCCTGGAAAAGTGGAAGAGATTATCGCCGACGGCCTGATTCGGGTCGGGCGGGTGAACTTCGGCGGAGTGGTCAAGAGGGTCTGTCTGGACTACGTCCCTGATGTTCAAGTGGGCGACTATACGATTGTCCACGTCGGATTTGCCATCTCAAAAATTGACGAGGAAACCGCCGAGCAGACGCTTCGGGACTTCCGCGAACTAGGCATTCTGGACGAGGAACTGGCCAGCGAGGAAGAGGCCTTTGCGCGCGCGGCCAAGGCGCCCCAATCCCCGTGCCCGGACGGGGGCTGTTCGACAGATTCCCAGTTCATAAAACCCAATACTGAGGCGCCCGCAGGAAATCCTGACAGGAGCGGCTCCGGGAAATGAAGTACCTCACCGAGTTTCGCAATGGCGAAATCGCCCAGCGCATTGCGCGGGAGATCCACTCGGTTGCGACGCGCCCCTGGAAGATCATGGAGGTCTGCGGCGGGCAAACCCACTCCATCATCCGCAACGGAATCGACCAGATGCTGCCGGCGGGCATCGAAATGATCCACGGTCCCGGCTGCCCCGTCTGCGTCACCCCGCTTGAACTTATCGACAAGGCGCTGGCCATCGCCGCCCAGCCCGGCGTCATCTTCTGCTCCTTCGGCGACATGCTCCGCGTTCCGGGAACCGACGCCGATCTGTTCCAGGTGAAGGGCTCCGGCGGCGACGTGCGCGTTGTCTATTCGCCACTGGATGCGGTGGAACTGGCCGCCAAAAATCCCGATCGCCAAGTTGTTTTTTTCGGCGTGGGCTTTGAGACCACGGCTCCCGCGAACGCCATGAGCGTTCACCTGGCCAAGCGCCGCGGCCTCGCGAACTTCTCCCTGCTCGTCTCTCATGTTCTGGTTCCGCCGGCCATTGAAGCCATCCTGCAATCTCCGGGAAACAAGGTGCAGGCATTTCTACTGGCCGGCCACGTGTGCAGCGTGATGGGCTACTGGGAGTATCCGCCGCTGGCAGAGAAGTACAGCATTCCACTGGTCGTCACCGGGTTTGAACCCCTCGATCTGCTGGATGGCATCCGGCGCGCGGTGATTCAACTGGAAGCCGGCCGCCATGAAGTGGAGAACGCTTATAGCCGTGTGGTCACTTTCGAGGGCAATCGCGCGGCGCAAAAGCTGCTCGCCGAAGTCTTCGAAGTCACCGATCGCGCCTGGCGCGGCATCGGAGTCATCCCCAAAAGCGGCTGGCGGCTGAACGAGGCTTACCGCGCGTTCGACGCCGAAGAGCGCTTCCACATTACCGGCATCCACACCGAGGAGTCGCCGCTTTGCCGCGCGGGCGACGTGCTGCGCGGAGCCATCAAGCCCGCAGAGTGCGCGGCCTTCGGCAAGGAGTGCACGCCGCGCCATCCGCTCGGCGCCACGATGGTTTCAAGCGAAGGCGCTTGCGCCGCGTATTACAACTACGGGCGCTTCATCTCCGCCGAAGAATTGGCGACCGCGGGTTCTGGGCTCACCGGAGCAGCTCATGCCTGAGCAAGTGAAGACCGCTGAACCGAACGCGTCAATGACCGTGCCGGATTTTTCTGGCTGGTCCTGCCCGCTGCCGCTCGTCGGTTATCCCACCATTGTGATGGGACACGGCGGGGGCGGAAAACTGGGCAATGAACTCGTCGAACATCTGTTTCTGCCCGCCTTCCGCAATGCGGCTCTCGAGAATCTCGGCGACGCTGCCGTGCTTGAACTCGGAAGCGGACATCTCGCCATGAGCACCGATTCCTATGTGGTGCAGCCCTTGTTTTTCCCCGGCGGATCGATCGGCGAGCTTGCCGTCAACGGCACGGTGAACGACCTCGCTGTCTCCGGCGCGGCGCCGCGCTTCCTCAGCGCCAGCTTCATCCTTGAAGAGGGATTTCCGCTCGCGCAATTGGCGGCGATTGTGGAAGCCATGGCCAAAGCCGCGGCCACAGCCGGTGTGCAGATCGTAACCGGCGACACCAAGGTGGTTGAACGCGGCCACGGCGACGGCTGCTACATCAACACGGCGGGCATTGGCGTGCTGCGCGCGGGCATTCAGGTTGGCCCGCATCGCGCCCTGCCCGGCGATGCGGTGCTCGTCTCCGGAACCATCGGCGACCATGGCATGGCCATCATGAGCGTGCGCGAAGGTCTCGAGTTCGAAAGCCAGATCCGCTCCGACTGCGCGTCTCTCAACGGGCTGATCGCCGAGGTTCTTCAGGCGGTTGGCAGCGCGGTGCACGCTATGCGCGACCCCACTCGCGGCGG